>Ga0209160_1000789_pt1 | contig 26164 bp, 25 predicted proteins | sample GraSoiAngelo_153_FD_186167 | JGI IMG/M metagenome (GOLD analysis project Ga0209160, IMG submission 186167) | Grasslands soil microbial communities from the Angelo Coastal Reserve, California, USA - 14_1009_12_40cm (SPAdes) (version 2) | ecosystem: Environmental > Terrestrial > Soil > Grasslands ...
TGACAACCGGCCTCTCGGAAGTTGCAGGGAGTCTCGTCCTCGCACTGTATCTCATTGGGCTGATACAGAGCGGCTTCAATGGAGGCGGGCTGCCTGTTAGCTCGAGCGATGTCGACTACGTCTTTACCTCTCCTGTGCCACCCCGGGAGGTCTTCGCAGCCAAGGTCCTGCTGAACTCACTCACGACTGTGCTCTTCGGGTTTCCCCCAATAATCGTCCTCTACTTGCGATTCTCAGCATACTATCATACTCCGATGACTGCCGCCATTCTGGCCGGGCTAGTGACCCTCGTCTTCCTCGTAATCGGGTTGCTGCTCGCAGCGGACATCACGCTCTCGCTAGGCCACGGGATCGGGGAGCGGAAGAAATTGTGGCGAAACCTGTTCATCGTACTTGTCCTGGTTCTGAGTCTGCTTCCGATTACTCTGCTGATTCCCGGAATCCCCTCGGAGGTCGCATATGTTACCCGCGTCCTGCCAAACGGGCTTGCTGCAATTGTCAGTGTTGGTCTTGTGAGCGGGACCCAAGGAGGGCTCGACTATATCCTCGATCTTCTGTTGTTGTTTGCTTGGCTTGGAGGATTTCTTGTTCTCGGCGTACGGATGGCACGCGGACACTTCTACGAACTTCTCGAAGTCTCAACACCCGGCGGGGAAAAATTCGATCACCCGAACCAAACTTCCCGCCTGGACCCGCGTGGAAGGTCGATCTGGTCGATAGTTCGACTGAAAGAGAAGATCCTGATCAGCAGGACGCGTGAGGCACGGGCTCTCTTCATCAACGCCATGTTCCTCTCAGGCTTTCTAGTCATCTACGCACTCTCCGGGTCTTTCCAGTCTTCACCGACCTCGTTTCTCTTCATCCTCTTCATCATCGGATCCTTCGGGTCCGGGACGGCGTCTCGGTGGATTGAGAAGGAGCGCCTCTGGATCCTCAAGTCATCGCCGGTCAGCATGCGGAGATACGTAAAGGAAGTCTACCGAGCGCGGGTCGCACCCCTATTGATCTATCTCATCCCAGTTACCATAGCCGTAGGTGTTCCCCTAGTCTTGAGTCAGCTGTCCACACCGTCGTTGTTGTTGGGTGTGGTCCTGGCGCTTCCGGGTGCGTTGGAGATTGCGGGCATCACAATGGCTGGTGGAATGTACTTCGCCTCACGATACGGCCAGAGTAGCGCGGATGATATTTTGTCGTCGCAGGCGCAGGAGCTGGCGGATATTCGAAGGTTCCTCTTTCAGACAATCATCAACTTGATCATGGTCTCACCGATTATTCTGCTAGTGTTGGTCTCAGAGGCGCTCGCAACAATACTAGGGTCAGCCGCGCTTCCAATATTGGCAGTCGGCTTGGTTCTGGTTTCGATTGCCTTCACTATACTGTCGATAAACTTGCTACTTAACAGGGCCGGAGACGCCATCACGCGAAGAGAAGACTTGTAGTGGGGTCGCCAGTAGTAACTGGAGGATTCACCGTAACTGGTCCATCGTGTCCCGGACAACATTGTCGGTATGTTGATGGAATACGAAAAGATGACGATAGATCCAGCTAGTCTAGGCACTCAACCGGCTTGAAGGCATAAGTCTCAGCCTCACTGTTCTTCACGTGTGAATCTCTCGAGCCATCTAGACTCGTCGGTCTTGAAGGCTCTTAACAGAAGGCTCTTGGCTTCGCAATATCTCTCCCGGAAAGCTTCGGGACCTCGTGCAGCCGTGAAGGTTGCTGAAGCATGCTGCGGCATGAATTCTCAGGACCTTCTCGAGAGCTACTCATCATTCTGGGCCCGGGTAAACGGGTTCCGAGACTCAGACCTAGCATCCGAACTTAGACCCAAGGGAGGTCTTGTCAGAACCTGGACTGTCCGAAGCACTATGCACACCATTCCTTCAAAGGATTACTGGGTATACGTGTTCGGTGGCCCAGGCAGACGTTTCCAACCCTGGTTCGACAGGACTGCGAAAAAACGTGGCATTCCCGACCGAGATTTCAGAGTCCGGTTTCTCTACCAGCCGTTTCTGGATCATATCAGGGGACGAGCGGTATCGTCGAACGAAGTCAAGCAGTTCATGACTGAAAGGCTATCCCAACATGGTCTGCGGAGCAGAATGAAACTGCAACGAGGATGGTCAAGCACGCCGACACACGGGCCATCGTGGACAGGCATGTCGGAGATGTCTTACCTCGGTCTCTTGGTCAATGCTGGAAGGAAAGGTTCTGAGAGCCTCTGGATGGGGTCAACCGACTACCTTGCCCCCCCACGAAGCCTTCCCGACCCAGAAGAATGCACGGTTGAGCTGCTACGCAAGTACATCGAACGTTACGGACCCGTAACTCGTGAAGACATCGCGTACTGGTCGTTCCTTCGAAAAGACCAGGTGGACGCCGCCCTTGACGCTCTCAAGAAGGACCTGACAAAGGAGAAGGTCCATTCGAGCGAAGAATATTTTTCGCTTGGTGAAGACTCCGGCGAGGCAGTTGAACCGCCCAGTGTGGCTATTCTTCCTGAATTTGACAGTCTGATGATGGGATACAAAGACAAGTCCAGATTCCTTTCTCGTGGCAGAGTCAAGAAAGTGTTTGGGAGCTTCGCCGCGGTCAACCGAACCATTCTTCTCGATGGGTTTGTCGCGGCAACCTGGAAGCGGAAGAAAGATCGCGCAGGCGTGACAGTGAACGTAAGCGCGCTACGATCGCTGAGAACTAGAGAGAGAAGGTCAATTGAAGAGGAGTTTGCAAATTATGCTGATTATCAAGAGACCAAGATTTCAGTTGCATTCAATAGTTAGATAGAAAATCTCAGGCCATCGCCTTGCGCAACAGAACCTCGCCTGGAACGACTAGCATCTCCCTGTACAGGTTGAGAGTGTGAAGATTCCCGTGTCTCTTAGAGACCTCGCTGAAGCTCGTCGGTGTGAATCCTTCTGACGCGAACAGCGCCTCAGAAGGTTTGTTGTTCTTTTCCACGCTAGCGAACACTTCTTCCATGTGAGAGATCTTGAAGCTTCGAAGGGCGTCCTCCAGAAGGAGTTTTGCGATGCCTCTCTTTCGATGAGCCTTTGCTACGGCGATGTAGTACACATACCCGATGTTCCCTTCTAGGGTTTTCAGCATGACCAACCCGACCGGTTTGCCTGATGACATAGCGACTCGGACCACTTCTATGTCTCGAAGGGTCCTTTTCGAATGTAATAGGTACCATCCTTCGAAACTCTCCTCAAGTATCCATCCTAAGCTAGCCCTTTCCCTGGTCGGAGCGTCTATGATCACGACACTCTCCTTTGCCATCATAAGCGGAAGACTCGTTCAGCGTTGCTGCAAAGTATCTTCTCCTTGTCACCTTCCTCCACATCCAATCTCCTCACCAAGTCTAATGCTTCGGAGTGTTTCGTGACTGGGTAGTCTGTTCCGAAGATTATCTTCTCTGCGCCGCCTGCAAAGTAGATGGCTTCGCTGATTTTCTTGGCAAGCCACTCAACATACTTTTCCGCGTATCCCTTACTTCCTGTAATCAATCCAGAAATGTCCGTGTAGACATTCGGGTGTTTGTAGATGAGCTCGGCGACGTCCTCAAACCATGGATTGCCAAAGTGGCAGAGGATCATGGTCAGCCCTTCCCTCTTGTTGGCCAGTCCGTCAAGAGTCAGCGGATGCGAGCGGGACAGGTCCCCCGTGCTGAAGGCTGTGTCCCCAGTGTGGAAAAGCACCGGAAGCCCTTCGGACTCGGCGTAGTCGTATAGCACGCTGAACACCGGGCTTTCCGCTGATGCCTTCACATAGCCGAGCCTGATCTTGAAGGCCTTGACCTCCTTCTTGTTCTCCTTAGCGAGCTTGACGGCTGCCTTCACGTCTTTGGTTGTGGGCTCGACCGTGACCACGGGCGCCAGCATCCCGCCGCTCCGTGCACACAAGGCGATGACTTTGTCGTTTGGAAGGCCGACAGTTCCCTGTAAGGGCGGGCTAAGAAGGAGCCCACGCGTGATTCCGTACCTCTCCATCGTTCCCAGCAACTCTTCCAGCGTGTATCTCAGTCCGTTCATACGTGCAAATCGGATTAGGGCGTCGTCCTGCCGCTCAGACAAGTGCACATGGGCGTCGATGATTTTTTGCAACGATCTCCATTCTGCAGCTGAATCTGAATAAGGGTTGTTGCGTCCGCCTAGAGGGACGTCGAGCAAATCAAGATTGATTCGACATTGATCGATACGGTTTTAGTCCGGTTAGAGACAATCGTGTGTTTGGAATGTCTGCACGGGTTACTGACGAGTATTCGACGAAGGAACTGTCGAAGCGGACTTGGCCTGATTTTGAAAAGCTCTTCCTGAAACAGGGAGTAGTGGGAGATGGTTGGTGGTGTTGGTGCATGCATCATCACGTGTCATCTTACTCTTTGCCTGAGAACCAGCAACCGCGGACCCGAGCCGAGAGAGCGGTGAGAAACCATCGCCAGAAAGCAGAGCTCGTCGAGAGGGGATGTGCCCACGGGATCCTTGTTTATGCAAAGGGAGAACCGATAGGATGGTGCCAATATGGGCTCAGAGAGGAGCTCCCTCGTGCCGACAATACCGAGAAGTATCGAAGACTCGCCCTTAGAGATGGAACAGACAAGTTATGGAGAATCACCTGCTTTGTCGTCGACAAAAACTATCGGGAGCGTGGCGTGGCTAGTGCAGGTTTGAAGGCAGCTCTGGAAGCGATAAGGAAGAAGGGCGGCGGTCTCGTCGAAGCCTATCCCGTGAGTAAGACTGATCAAGGATCAAACTACATGTATTGTGGAACAGTCGGAATGTTCGAAAAGGTTGGATTCAAGACGATCGCGCCCTTGGCGACCGGCAGAACCCCTACTGTTATAATGCAAAGGACCATCTGAAGGCTCTTACTTATCTGCCGGCGTAGCACGGCTCAATACTTATCTTACCTACTGGTGTTTGAAAATATCATGCAGTCCGTGACCGCTAAGGTCGAGATTCGTGATATAGCATCTGGCTTATGGATCTGGCGTGCGGAACATCATCACTGGAAGCCCGGCGATGACTGGCAGCCGATCGTCACATCAACCTGTGTCGAATCGGGAGGCGAGAAACTGATCATCGACCCCCTCGTCCCCAAAGCATCCGCCGAAGAATTGTGGAAGCGTCTAGACAGTAGGCCGCCTACTATCGCTGCGATAACCATCCCCGATCACGTGCGCGACGTTGACGAGTTTGTCAGCCGCTATCGGGTCCGTGCTTTCGGCCCGAGACTCTTCTGGCCCGACGATGTGCCGAAGAGCAAGCTGGAGATACTCGAATCGGACCAAGTACTGCCAGGCGGCGTTGTCGCTCTTTACGATGGAAGAGGGCGGCTAGAGACACCTCTCTGGTTGCCCAAGCAGAGGGTCATAGTTTTTGGAGACGCGTTGACAGAAAGGGCCGGAGTACTTCGGATCTGGTCTTCGCCATGGCATGAGAAGCGAACGTTGCCGGCGCTGCGAGAATTGCTCAAGCTTCCGTTTGAGCAAGTTATCATTTCACATAGCGACCGTGAACCGGTGCATGATCGTGCCGCATATGAGCGTGCCTTGAAACTCCCACCATGGACGGGCTAGCGCTCCCAAACACTACCCTGCTGACCGGCCCGACCGTTAAGGATCCGACTACTTGGGGTTGCCCGCCTTGAGCCAGTCGACATAGTGTCGAATCGCCGACTGAGTGTCGAACTTCGGCGAGAAGCCGGTGTCCGCCTGTAACCGCCTAGTCGCCGGGTGGTGCGTACGAGTCGGACCAGGCTGGTTTGTCGCTGCCATGATCTCCAGTGATTACTATTTTTCCTCGGGTGCGTCCTTCTTCGAAATAGCGAATAGCCTGGGCTGTCTCTGCCAAAGGGTAGCGCCTATCGATCACAGGAATTATCTCTCCCTGTTCGATGAGGCCCTTCAGCACGACGAGGTCGTCATGGTTTGATTTTGCGATGAAAAACGTGAACTTCTTGTCTCCCCGTGACGCGAATCGGCTTCTGATTATGAAATAGAGTAGACGCCTCACGATCTTGTCTTTGAAACCGACGAGGACAAAGGTGCCATTCGGATTCATTATGCGCTTGTAGTCAGAGATGGAATGAGACGCTCCAATCTCCACGATCAGATCATAAGCTTCTCCCTTCTTGGTGTAATCCTCCTGAGTGTAATCGATCACTTGATCAGCGCCGAGCTTGCGAACCATGTCTAGATTCGCCGAGTTGGTAACGGCGGTGACTCGGGCTCCGAATGCCTTGGCAATCTGAACGGCAAAAGTTCCCACTCCACCTCCCGCACCGTTAATCAACACCTTCTGTCCAGGTTTGACATGTCCCTTGTCGCGGAGAGCCTGTAACGCCGTGAATCCGGCGATGGGAACAGCCGCGGATTGTTCGAACGAACTGTTTCTCGGTTTCAAGGCTATTCTGCTCTCACGTGCAAGACCGTACTCTGCGTAGGCGGCGTTGGCTACTCCGTACACTTCGTCTCCTGGTTTGAACTCAGTCACATCGTTGCGTACCGTTTCTACTACGCCGGCGAAATCGGTACCCAGTCCGGGCTCTTTTGGCCGGCGGACTCCCATGCTTAGTCGAAACAGGGGCCCGACAAGTCGTATCACGATGGATGCTCCTCTCATGTCATGCTTGTCTGCAGCATTCACAGAGGAGGCATAGATCTTTACCAATACTCCACGTACTTCGTTCGGAGTAGGTTTCTCCACTTTCTTGATCTGGAGTACGTCTGGCGATCCGAAACGTTCTCGGACGATCGCTTTCATGAGTCCCTTCTCAAGCGGCTTTGGTTCAGCTATCACTGCTGGTCCCTCAACCATGTTTCACGAGTACCTCTTGAAACTGTTGGTCATTGAAACTTGGGAGATTGCGAATGATGGCCATGTAATCCCAACAGAGACAGAACTGCTTCGGCCACAGTTGGCCATGCCTCCGATTCTGGGTCTATCAGCTCGTAGTGGCCGATGCCTTGGAGCCTGACTAGAGTGGGCCGGTCGCCCAGCTTCTCTGCTTTCTCGACGTACGCTTCGGACTGGGAAAATGGGACGGTATCATCGGCTGTCCCATGAACCAGGATTTGTCTCGCGCCGGTGGGCAGGAGTTCTATTGGAGAGCCAGCATCGTACCTGTCAGGATGTTCTTCTGGTGTTCCACCAATAAGTCGTGTTACGATACCGTGTCCCAGCTTCTGCTTCCACGCAAGACGCAGATCCGATACTCCTGCGAGCGAGACCGCGCTTGGTATGGCTTGCCTAAGGTCGCTGTGGAGAGGTGAGCCTTTGCTGATCCGGTGACTGCCAACCAACCAGAGGGCTAGATGACCACCAGCGGAATGCCCAATGATGACTGTCCGGGTTTGGTCGAAGCGTGAATCATTCGACAGATCTTGGAGAATGTTGCTAGATGCCAGACTAATGTCCTGAAAAGTTCCAGGCCAGCCGCCACCCGGGTTTCCAATTCTCCGGTACTCTATGTTGCACGTGATGACTCCAGTAGAGGTGAAGGCGGTGCAGAGGTGTCCGATATGAGACAGGTCATAAACGGACTGCCAGAATCCACCGTGGACAACGAATAGTAGCGGGAATGGTCCCTTACCAATGGGAAATCGAAGCTCAGCGAACTGATTGGGGTCACTGCCGTAAGAGATCCTCAGGTCGAAAGGAGGTGGGGCCCGATCTAGGATGCCGCTCAAGAGTGCCTATGCCCACGTCTTACGCAGTTTTGGTGGGTCACATTTAGATTTCTTTGTCAGACCAGTTTTGCACGAGTATGCAGTTCTCCTCGATCGTTCAAGTTACTATGGACGTAAAAGCTTTTAAATGAATCGCGCCATCATGTAGAAAACCATGGTTGCCTGGAGTCCGCGAAACACGATAATAGTCGCGGTATTGTTGTCCGCACTGGTGGGAGGCGTCACAGGCCTTAGCGTTTCGTATCTTGGCCGCGCTACCCCAACGCCTGAGACGCGAGACTTCTATCTATTCGGAGTTGACCAGTCGTTCAACTCCAGCCTCGCCTCTGGACTGAGAGCAGACTATGCGTTCTCGTCCAGTCTCATAACCGTAAACAAGGGCGACACTTTGGTAATCCACTTCTACAATCCAACGGATCAGAACCATACCTTCACCATAGGTTCACCATACGCGAACGACGTGATCGTGGCAGCGCATCCTACCGACCAAAGCCCAATCCACAACGCAAACATAACGGTGAATGCAAACCAGGCAGGAATATTCCCATTCCACTGCAGGTTCCACACGCCCTCAATGTCGGGAAGCATCGTCGTGCAGGGATAGATCAATGAGACGCGTAAGAAAGGGCCTTTGCCATGCCAAGTAACAGATTCTGGGTCTTCGCGCTTGCATTTCTATCTCTCTCCTCACTCTCTGCCGCGTCGCTTAACATTCCTCCACGAGTAGAGGCTGCCTCGACTCCGAGTATCAGCCTAGTAGGATTCATTAGCGCTTGGAACAACACAAACGTACCGAACCCCACGATTACTGTAACTCAGGGAGACACGCTAACTATTCAGCTATCGAGCGGAGACGGGGCGGTTCACAGATTCTTTGTTGACGTGGACAAAAATGGTATGACTCCAGATTGTCCCGGAGCTGACGTATGTTCGAACGTCTTTCCCCCGTCTACCACCCTGACTTTCACAGTCAGCTTTGCGCCCGGCACTTACACTTACTACTGCTCCGTTCATCCGACGACCATGCTAGGACAGTTCGTCGTTCTACCGCCACCCGTCACGGGTGGTGGAGGTCGGCATCTACTTGAAATGTGAGGAATCGCTCGTGCGTTCCGCAAACCTAAATAGGCACATTGGGAAGCGCGCTCGTATAACTGGTGTGAAGGCGATGGGTGGTCATCTTTACTGGCATGAGTGCCGCGTCGAGACCATCCTCGACGACTAGGCACCAGCACCAGATCCTAACACTCAAAGACTCGCCTATTTCTCCGTCTCTCCGCCAAGCTTTTTCCTTCCACCAGCGACGTCGCCTGCTGATTGTCAAGTTCGGCGGATCCAGTTTATCAAATCCGAAAAGAATCAGTCTGGCTGTAGCCTCAGTAGCGAAGGAGTATGCCCACGGAAACCGGGTCGTTGTAGTTGTCAGCGCCGTAGGAAACACCACTGACCGGCTACTGCATCTCACGAATGGTGGTGCCGGCCTAGTCAAGACGGATAGAGACGACATTTTGGCAATGGGAGAGAGGACGAGCGCCAGAATATTCGCGGCCGCGCTGAAATCTCGTGGGATACAGGCGCGTTACTACGACCCTTCTGACCGAGACTGGCCTATCATTACCGACGACAATTTCCAGAACGCGAACCCTCTCAAGAACAAATGCGTGCAACGCATCCGACGTTACCTGAAACCGGTTCTCGGCGATGGAGTCGTCCCAGTTATTGGGGGATTCATCGGTCGAACAAGAGACGGACGAATAAGCACTCTTGGACGAGGAGGAAGCGACACGACCGCTCTTCTACTCGCGATGGCGCTCGAAGCTGACGAGGTTGTGCTTGTCACCAACGTGCCTGGAGTCCTGAGCGCTGACCCGACCCTGGTCAAGAATGCACGGGTCCTTCCAAGGATCGACATGAGAACATTGACCGGGATAGCTGACACCGGAACAAAATTCATTCACCGCAAAGCGCTAAGGTTCAAAGATCCCAACATCAACATCCGAGTAATCTCTAACTCGAATGGAAAGCTAGACTCACAAGGAACCCTAGTCACAGGAGTCTCGCTTCCAGAGCTAGAAGTGACAGTAAATAATCCTCATCCAGTCGCGTCAGTAACCATCATCGGAACAGGCATCCCCCACCGACCAGAACTAGTGCAGAAGATCTCAAAACTAGCTGGACAGAATCTAGTAGCCGTCTCCCAAGACCGAGACAGCGCTATCTTATACATCAAACAGACAGAAAGACTGCGGCAACAAATAGCGAGATTGCACGACGCTGTCCTGAATGATCCCCACGGAATAGCCCTCGCCGCCAGGATGGGAATGGCTCTCATCACAGTCCGAAGCATTGGATTAGAAGAGAGACCAGGGGTGATCGCGAGAATAAGCGACGCCCTCCGTTCCGCGAACATCAACATGTTCGGAATTCTCACAATAACATCTTCCGTTCTAGTTTTCGTGGACTGGAAAGTACGGCGCAAAGCGGCCAGCCTCATCAAGAGTCGTTGGAGAACAACTGACTGACAAGTATGCTGTGATCATGATGGAATCTGGAAAAACACGTAGACTCGGACGGATATTCCGGGACGATGGTAAGTCTGTCATCGTTCCGATGGACCATGGAGTGTCAGTTGGTCCAATCGAAGGACTAGGCGACATGAGAAAAGCCGTAAGCCATGTCGCGAAAGGAGGAGCCGACGCGGTCTTGGTACATGCAGGCCCAGCGAGGACTGTGGACACTACACAACTAGGTCTCATCGTCCACCTCTCAGGGGCCACACGACTGACCAAGGAACCCAACTGGAAAATGCAGCTCTGCAGCATCAAAGAAGCAGTCCGTCTCGGTGCGGACGCAGTATCTGTCCACATCAACGTGGGATCAGAACACGAGCAGCACATGCTGGACAACTTCTCACGAATACTGGACGAGTGCGACGACTATTCCATGCCGCTCATCGCAATGATGTATCCCCGAGGACCGAAAATTTCAGACGAACATTCCTACGAGGTCGTAAGCCACGCAGCTCGACTAGGGTACGAACTCGGAGCAGACATCGTAAAGACGAACTACACGGGTGACGTTGAGAGCTTCAGAAAGGTCGTCAACAGCGTAAGAGTACCCATCGTGGTCGCAGGCGGACCAAAGTCAGACCATGTCAGCGAATGTCTTCGACTAGTCTACGAATCCATCCAGGCAGGAGCTGCAGGTGTATCGATCGGCAGGAATGTCTTCCAGCACCAAAATCCAAGCATCATGACCCGAGCCATCGCAGAGATCGTACACAACCAAGCAGATCCAGCAAACGCCCTGTCCACTCCTGGTGAGAAAAATGAAACAATTCTGGCTAGAACCTAGTCACGACCTATCCGAAGATCACCTACGAAAGATAGCGGAAGAGGCCAAACCACACACCATAATCCTCCCCAAGCCAGTCGCTGGACTCCCAGTCAAAGTCGCCAGCCCAGTAGATGGAGGAGATATCCTAGTAACTTTTGACATCACAACGGTTTACGCCGCGAAAGACGGAGGAGTACCGGTAGCACTTCAGATCGCAGTCAAAGACAGGAATGACTTGGAGAAGATCTCACAGTCCCTCCATGCAAGCCCCGATTATCTACTCATTGACTGTCCCAACTGGAAAATTATCCCCGTTGAGAACTTGATTGCAGAAATCAGGGGAAGGTCAAAGATCATTGTTAGAACTAGGAGCTTTGAGGAAAGCAGGACTGCCTTATCGATACTAGAGCAAGGAACAGATGGAATATCGCTGACACCTGATCATCCAAGCGATATCATCAAGACCCGCGACCTCATCCTAGAACAGCCCGAACCAGTTTCGCTCTCCCTGGCAAAAGTGACGAATGTCCGACCCATCGGGACCGGTGCCCGGGTCTGCGTAGACACTTGCGAGATTCTACACGATGGCGAGGGGCTGCTCACCGGCAGTTCGTCCCAAGGACTGTTTCTCGTCGAAGGCGAGGTCCACTCCAACCCGCACGTGAACCCTCGGCCCTTCAGGGTCAACGCTGGACCAGTCGCCCTGTACCTCCTGGCACCGAAAGGCAAGACGCAGTACCTTTCGGAATTGACCGCGGGAGAATCCGTCCTGCTCGTTGACAAGCAAGGGCGGACGAGGACAGTGGATGTCGCTCGCGTAAAGATAGAACGCAGACCGCTAATGCTCATCGAGGCTTCAGTGGGATCCGACTTCGTGAAAACTATTGTTCAAAACGCTGAAACAGTCCGACTCGTCAACCGCGCCGGATCGAAGTCCATCTCAGATATCCGACCCGGCGACGAGGTACTTGTTCGATACGAGGAAGGTGGCCGACACTTCGGGACACGGGTCCCAGACGAGATGATTATTGAAAAATGAAACCCAGAATCTGCGTATCTGTATCCTCCAAAGACCCTCACGAACTATACCGGAAGGCACAGCGCGCGGAGGCGTTGTCAGCTGACCTAGTTGAAGTCAGACTGGACAAACTGAGCAACTATCAAGGAGTATCGAAGATTGCCAAGGCAGTAGAGATACCCGTAGTCGCCGCGAACCGACCAGTCTCGCAAAAGGGATCCTTTGCACGTTCGGAGAGCGAGCGATTGAGCCTGTTAATGGATGCAGTCGAAGGAGGAGCCGACTATGTAGACATTGAGAGCTCAACCAGCCACCTTGACCAAGTCATAGACACCTTCCGGAAGAACAGCGCCAAGATCATCCTATCACATCACGATCATTCCAGAACTCCAAAGCTATCAGAGCTGAAATCTACACTGGCCAAACTTCAGAAAAGCAAGTCAGACCTCTACAAAATTGTCACCACCGCTCGATCTTTAGAAGATAACCTGACAATCCTCAGTCTGCTAAAGACGAGCCACAGAACCAATCCGCTTGTGTCTTTCGCGATGGGAAAACCCGGGTTTTGGTCAAGAATACTAGCCCCATTCTACGGTGCAGACTTCACCTACGCTTCACTGACAAGAGGACTGGAAACAGCGCCTGGACAGCCTAGCATTTCCGAACTACGACGCATTTACGAGACGATCACTGCAGAGTAGGCGCTTAAGATAACTAGAGAAACCAGGGTGCATTCACTGTTCGGTTCACCGGTGGAGCACAGCCTCAGCCCGGTTATCTTCAACAATACTTTCCAGAAACTGTCTCTAAACCGTGCATACCTACCTTTCAACGTCAGCAAGAGCCAGCTCAAGCATGCTGTAGAGGCGGCTCGCACGCTGGGGTTTGACGGCTTCAATGTTACAATGCCCCACAAGACCAGGATTCTAGAGCTAGTCGACCGGCTAGATGGCGTTGCGAAGAAGGGAGGTACAGTCAATACCGTTGCTAGAGTTGGGCGGAGGCTTGTCGGGTACAGCACTGACGGTGAAGGGGCATTTCGAGCGATTAAATCCTACGGATTAGAACCTGAGGACAAGAACATACTCGTAATCGGAGCAGGAGGAGCCGCTCGAGCAGTCGTCCAGAGACTCTCAACGCGACACAATTCGGTGAGAATCCTGAACCGTTCCTTGAACAAAGCGAAGAGAGTGGCCGAAAACCTGAACAGTCGACGAAGAATCTCATATCGGAAACTGTCGAGAAAGAACCTGCTAACGTCCATCCCTGGAACAAGTCTCCTAGTGAATGCGACACCGGTGCAAACTGCGAAAATCCTCTCCAAGCTGTCCATCCCACCTCAAAGCTTGAGAGAGGTAGACTGGGTCTTCGACTTGGCGTATGACGAATTCTCCGCCCCTCTCCAAACCAGGAGGGGCCGGATCAGTCCGTTGGAGATGCTCGTGCACCAGGCTGCCCTGTCATTCGAAATCTGGCTAGAGAAGCCTGCTCCGTTCGCTCTCATGCGCTCGTCGTTGACAGACCACTTGGGTCGAGACTGGAAATGAAGGGCAATGGCCAGGCGGTGGCACATGGGGCTGCCAGCATTCTCAACGCCTTCGCGACAGGGAAGGGAGCCGCCATGGGGGTTGATCTTTGGACACGAGCGAGAGTTACATTGCATGACGGAGCAGGCGAAATGTACGGGCTCATTACAGGCCCACAAAGCTCCACCAGGCTCGCCACTAGGGTGTCAGAGAAAGTCCTCGAACACTATGGATATGGAGGAAAGCTCCATGGCGAAGTCGCGACTTTATCCAACATTCCAACCGCCGTGGGTCTGAAAAGCAGTAGCGCGGCAGCCAACGCGGTAGCCCTGGCAACTTCCTCGGCACTCGACCGGGAACCCGATGATGACGTTCTGCTTGAAATTGGGATTGAGGCATCACTGGAGTGCGGCGTGAGCCTGACCGGGGCCTACGACGACTCCTTCGCGTCGTGGCATGGCGGCGCCGTTCTCACTGATAATGATCGAAGAAAAGTGGAGAAAGTTCTCAAGGTTCCAGAAAACATCAGAATCATCATACTAGTTCCTCCGAGACAGACATTGACTGGCAAGTTGGACCGCCGCAGGTTTGCGCCCGTCAAGAGAATCTCCGAGCTTGCCTACATCGAAGCCGGCAACGGACACATATGGGACGCGCTCACCCTCAACGGCCTTGCATTCTCTGCTGTTCTAGGAGAGGATCCCCGCCCAGCAATCTCCGCAATCGAAGCTGGGGCATTGGGTGCAGGGCTCTCAGGGAAAGGTCCCGCAGTCGTGGCAGTAGTCGAAGAAAGAGACTCGAAAAAGGTCCGTCAAGCATTCGAGAAATTTGACGGGCGTATTATCGAGACCGAGCCGAACTACTCCAGAGCATGTGTCGAGACTTGATAGTGAGAATCAAGGGTCCACAATCGCTCATGGGTACGGTAAGGGCTACAGGTTCTAAGGCCTACACTCACAGGGCACTCGTAGCCTCTCTGCTCTCGCAAGGGGAGACTATCATCCAAGGAGCCTCTGAATGCGATGATGCCCACAGGACCCTCGAAGCCATCCGATCCCTCGGCGCAAGAGTCCAGATCCAAAATAGCCGGATCGTATCTTCTGGAACAGGAAAACTCGGCTCATGCATTGACTCTATAGACTGCGGAGAGTCAGGTGCAAGTCTCAGATTTCTGACCGCCATCGCCGGAACGTCCTCCACAAGGACGACGCTCAGGGCTAGTGAGAGGCTTGCAAAGAGACCATTAGAGCCGTTGCTGAAAGCGATGGAGACGCTCGGTGCAACTACAACGATAAGCGAAAACAAAGACGGTTCTGAAGTAAAGGTTCAGGGTCCGCTCAAAGGGGGAGAAGTGTGGATCCGGGGCGATATCAGTTCACAGTTCATATCTGGACTTCTGTTTGCAGCTCCACTGGCAACAACTGATGTTACTATCCATGTGAACGGTCGGTTAGAATCACGCCCCTACGTTGAGATGTCTCTCGACGTTCTGAAGAGACACGGGATCTCGATAGACGTAGAGGACAACGATTTTCACATCCCTGCGCCGCAGAAGTACACTGCGACCTCGCACGATGTGCCCGGAGATTTTTCCTCTGCTGCCTTCCTTATTGCTGGTGCAGGGATCGCTGGAGAAGAGATTACTGTTTCTGGTCTGAATCCAGGATCGACCGAGCCGGACGCCGTTTTCCTGAAAGTCATCGACCAAATGTGTCTAGATGTCAGAAATGTGGGTCAGACCTTGGAGGTCAAGGGAAGCGAGCTGGAACCTTTTGTGTTCGATGCGGTCAACAACCCTGACCTCGTCCCACCTCTCGAGGTCCTAGGATGTTTCGCCCATGGGACCTCGGAAATTCGAGGCGTGGAGAGGCTGCGCTACAAGGAAACCAATCGGTTGCAAACGATTCCGGCCGAACTCGGGAAGATGGGCGCAAAGGTCAGCGTCAGCGACGATGTTGTTAAGATCAGCGGAGGAGGATTGGTCGGTTGCGAACTCGACTCGAAACATGATCATCGGGTGGCAATGTCTTGTGCCATCGCAAGCATAGGCGCGACGGGAGACTCATCAATTCATAATGCAGAAGTTGTCTCAAAATCCTATCCAGAATTTTTCCAGGATCTTATCAGGCTCGGAGTGGACCTCAATGTGGAGTAACTCCCTCGGCAAAGCCTTCACCGTAACCTGCTTCGGTGAAAGCCACGGTCCCGGAGTAGGAGCTACAGTTGACGGCTGTCCCGCAGGCCTTTCCTTGACAATCGAGGATCTGCAACAAGCGTTGGACCTGAGAATTCCGCAGGAGGCAGAGGTTGTTTCCGCAAGAAGAGAACCTGACGCAGTGGAAATATTTTCAGGAGTTTTCCAAAACTACACCACCGGTGCTCCAATCACTTTGAATATCAGAAACAGAGACGCGAAATCCTCCGACTACGAGCAGTTGAAAGACGTTGTTCGGCCCGGACACGCCGACTATCCGGCCAAGGTAAAGTACGGAGGCTTCAGCGACTACAGGGGAGGCGGAAGACTCTCAGGCCGGATGACAGCCGCCTTCGTAGCAGCTGGAGCCATTGCGAGGAAGCTGCTCTCCCAGTCTGGAGTAGAGGTGCTGGCCTACACCCGCGAAATCGGCGGCGTCAGACTCGTAACTACACCGAACCCGGACGATGCTCGAAAGCTGACGTATGAGAACTCCATGAGGTGCCCGGACTCTGTCGTGGCGGAAAAGATGAGGAATATTGTGTTGAGCGCGAAAATGGACGGGGACAGTGTCGGAGGCGTAGTCGAATGCACCACACTAAACCTGCCCGTCGGCGTAGGTGAGCCCCTCTTCGACGCTCTCGACTCCGAACTAGCAAAGATACTTTTTGGAATCCCGGCAGTCAAGGGGGTTGAGTTCGGAGCTGGCTTCCAATCCTCTAGGCTGAGAGGGTCAGAGAACAACGACCAGTATGAGATCAAGGAAGGCAAGATCACGACCCTGACCAACAATTCTGGAGGGGTCCTCGGGGGAATGTCAACAGGCATGCCGCTCCTCCTAAGAGTCGCTTTCAAGCCACCATCCTCCATCGCAAGAGCACAGAAGACCGTGGACGTGTCACGAATGGAGGAAGCAAGCCTCTCAGTAAGGGGTCGACACGACCCTTGCATCGTACCGAAAGCAGTCCCAGTAGTCCAGGCGATGGTAGCTATCGGACTCGTCGATCTGATGATCCGCGGTGGGATCATTCCTAGAGTGCTGAAGAGTTAGCACTGTGGACGAGATTCCGAGGATTCGCGAAAAAATCGACGATATAGACCAGAAACTAGTCCTACTTCTGAAGGACAGATACGAGAACGCTCGACTACTTGGACGGATAAAACGAGTAAGAAGTATCGACTCTCGCGACCCGGAACGAGAGAGGATCATCCTTCGTAAAGTACGAGTTGCCGCGGCTAGACTGGGTTTAGAGCCGAAACTCACACTTCCAATATTCAAAGCAATTTTCAACTTCAGCGTGCAAGCTCAGAGGTATCCAACTCGCAATGCTGCGATCGGGCTTGGGGGCAAGAAAATCCTCATCATCGGAGGAACCGGCGGCATGGGTCGTCTGTTTGCGAGTTTCGCAAGTGTCCATGGGGCATCAGTGAAAATTGTCGGCCGAACCATTCAACGAACCCGAAAGATAGCGAGGGAGCTGGAGGTGGAGCCTGGTTCAATATCCGATGCAAGAGCATCCGATATAGTCGTGGTAGCAGTTCCTATGGAATCTGTCGTAGAAAGTTCGACGGAGGTCGCTCAATTCATGCGGGGGGGAGCATTGCTCACAGACTTGTCGTCTGTCAAAACCGGAATCGCCGACAGAATATCATCGAAAGTACCGGCAGGAATAGAATACGTGAGTATCCACCCGCTCTTCGGCCCCGGTATCGACCACACGGAAGGGCAGAACATTGTCGCGATACCCTTCAAGACGGGCCCGCGATGGAGAAATTTCTCGCGAGCCTTGAGAAAGGCCGGTATCAGAGTCCACCTGATGTCAAGCGCAAATCATGACAGAGTCATGGGGTACGTACAAGCTCTGCATCATTTTGCCCTTCTCTCTCTAGGGGTGGCACTGGGAAAGTGGGATGGAGAGCTGACGACAAGCTCAATCGCTGGAACCCTAGACAGGATTGAGGGTCTCTTGGATAACTGGGGCACGATCGTCGAGATTCAGAGGTTGAACCCGTACTCTTCAGTAGTTCGTAGGGAATTCATCGAAACATGCGTGCGACTAGTCGGAATGCATCAATCGGACGTGTCAGATGTCGAGAGAACTCTGCGGTCTAATGTACAAAAGTGGTCACGCAAGCTATAAATGCGACTTACGTGTTAGGAAGCGCGGCGACTCCCATGGGGTATAGCCTTTGGACAACAGATCTCGACGACACGGTCGTCAAAGCTCAGCTATTTTCCGATCGAGACTAGCAAGCGGCCAATCGAAATCTTCGCCTCGATCCTAGACAAGTCAAAGACAGCGTTCATTCTAGAATCAGTCGAAGGCCCACGTCGACTCGCGAGGTACACATTCCTAGGATTCGACCCGCAAAAGACCGTCCGGATAAGCAATCAACACGTCGAACTGTTAGATCGGCGAAACTCAGAACGCCGCATCGAAACATGCAAAGCACCACTATCATATCTCGAGAACCTGAATACTCACGCGAAGGAGAGAAAGACCGGCGAGAGATATTCCGGCGGCCTGGTTGGATACGTATCCTACGACCTCGTCCGGTCTCTCGAAAAAATTCCACACGTCGGCCAGAAACGCGCCGCATTCCCCGACGCCGAGTTCGGACTATTCGAAGACGGCATCGTCTTCGACCACGTCAAAGGCAGATTGTACTATTTCTGCCGAGATGAAAACAGACTCGACCGAGTAAGGAACCTAGTCAAAGAGCCTGGACATGAAAGCCAGGTTGTCTTTGGCGAGCCCAAGTCAAACCTAAGCCAAGAGGAGTTTTGCGAGAGAGTTAGACGGGCGAAGGAGTACATTCATTCAGGCGACATATTCCAGGTAGTTCTCTCTAGGAGATACAAGATTCCCTTCAAAGGTTCCCTACTCCGCTTCTACCGGGCACTGAGAAAGATCAACCCGTCTCCATACATGTACTATCTCAAGTTCGGAGATAGAGAGATAGTCGGATCCAGTCCCGAAATGCTCGTTAGGAAGACTGGAAGAACAGTCGAGACCTTTCCCATCGCGGGAACACGGCCGTTCACAAGCGATCCAGCTAGGAACAAGGCTCTAGCCGCGGAATTATTGCAAGACGAGAAAGAGAGAGCGGAGCATGTTATGCTGGTGGACCTCGCAAGGAATGACATTGGAAGAGTCTGCGACTACGGGACAGTCCAGGTCCCCGAGTTCATGAAGATCCAGAACTACAGCCATGTCCAACATATCGTTTCGAGAGTCAGCGGACGTCTACGACGAGGGGCAACTGGGACAGATTTGTTCAAGGCAGTATTTCCCGCCGGAACAGTAACCGGAGCACCAAAGGTCAGAGCGATGCAGATTATCGAAGAACTCGAAGTTGGCGCTCGTGGACCATATGCAGGAGCAGTTGGCTACTTTTCGTCGAACGGAAACGCGGATTTCGCCATAACTATCAGAACACTCTTCGCGCAGAAGGGCTACTGCTACCCGCAGTCCGGTGCGGGAATAGTAGCGGACTCTGTTCCTGACCGGGAATGGATCGAGTCTGAGAGAAAGACCGCGGCACTCTTCACGGCTATGGACCAAGCTCAGAAGGATCAGCTTTGAAAGTCCTCATTCTAGACAACTACGACAGCTTCGTCTACAACCTAGCCCAGTACGCAGGAGAGATCGCTGACGAAGTAGTTGTGAAACGGAACGATGAAGTGAACCTAGCGGCGGTTCGGAGGTTTTCCCCGGACAAGATCATCATCTCTCCTGGACCTGGAACACCGGCGGACCCTCGATACTTCGGCATCTGTACAGAAGTCCTCCGAATGGTCAGCAGCGAAACTCCGACCCTGGGGGTATGTCTCGGTCACCAGGGGATCGTTCATTCTTTCGGAGGAAAGATAGTCAAGGCGAAGAGACTTCGCCACGGCAAAACCAGCCCTATTAGACATGATGGGAAGGGAATCTTTCGTGGACTAGAGAACCCATTCGAGGCTACGAGGTACCATTCTCTCGTCGCTGATCGTAGAGCCCTGCCGGACAGTTTGGAAGTGTCAGCACGATCCGAGGATGATGGAGAGATAATGGGGGTTCGACACCGAGAATTTCCGATTGAAGGGGTCCAGTTCCACCCGGAATCCATCCTCACAGTACACGGTCATCGTATGATCGCAAATTTCCTGGAGGCATAGTCGGGGATGATTAGGGAGTATATCCCAGTTCTTCTCGAAAACCGCGATCTAACGCGCGAACAGGCGGAGTCTGCAATGATGGACATCATGACTGGACAGGCTACGCCTTCCCAAATCTCCGCCTTCCTGATCGGCCTGAGAAAGAAGGGCGAGACAGTTGACGAAATCACTGCAATAGCGCGAGTGATGAGAGGCTTCAGCAGAACAGTAAGCCCGAAGATTGATGGCTACTTACTAGATACGTGTGGTACCGGCGGAGACAGGACCAAGACCTTCAATGTTAGTACGACCGCGGCCTTTGTAATAGCCGCAGCCGGAGTTAGAGTCGCAAAACATGGCAACCGATCTTTCACAAGCCGTTGCGGCAGCGCGGACCTCCTAGAACAGCTCGGCGTTAAACTGGAGATCGAGCCTGCACTGGTAGAGAAGGCGATTGAAGAAATCGGCATCGGATTCATGTTCGCACCCAATTTCCATCCCGCTATGAAGAACGTAGCCTCGATAAGACGGGAAATAGGAGTACGGACAGTCTTCAACATTCTAGGCCCGCTGACCAACCCGGCAGGGGCAAATGCTCAGCTCATCGGAGTCTACGACATCAAACTCTTGGAACCTATGTGTCTCGCCGCCCACAACCTAGGGGCAAAGTCGCTCATGACAGTTCATGGTCTTGACGGGATTGACGAGATTTCTACAACGGGAAAGACCGTCATTGTCAAACAGCAGAACGGGAACATAAGCCGAGAGGAAGTTTCACCCGAAGACCTCGGCCTAAACAAGACTACTCCGGAAATGCTGGCAGGCGGAGACCCTGAGCAGAACGCTCGGCTTACAGCCAGAATCCTTTCCGGTCATTTAGGAAGAAATGACCCCCGGGTCCAGATCGTTGCGGCAAACGCCGCAGCCGGGCTGGTCCTATGCGAAGCAGCCGAAGATATGAGGAAGGGCGTCGAATTGGCCCTCAACGCTGTAGAGAACGGAAAAGGGCTTAGGATCCTACGTCAGCTAATCGAGCTGTCCGGCGGGACTCCTGAGCGACTAGAAATCATGGCGTGAGAGCCGATGGTCGACTACATCGCGGGTCTGGCTGTAAAAGCAGGGGTGAGAGTCGGACGCGGCTATTACGACAATGTCCAGACGGGAAAGCGTTCCGGCAAAAGCCTAGTAGAAACCATCCAGAGGCTTGAGAGTACACCGATTATTACGGAAGTAAAATTCGCCTCTCCATCAGCTGGAAAAATAAGGGAACTTGGAGACCCGCTCCGAATTGCCAGGGCGATGTTGAAGGGCGGAGCCTGTGCCATCTCAGTCCTCACCGACCCTGAAGACTTTCAAGGAAATATGGACACGCTCGCAAGCCTAAGCCGAGAAGTCGACGTCCCGCTAGTAATGAAAGACATCATTGTGTCACCCGTACAGATCCAGGCCGCAGCTAGAGCGGGCGCCAGCGCGGTCGTGTTGATCAGTGAAATATTCAGTAGACGATTAACTGACGAGCCACTCGACAAGCTGGTACGAGAAGCGAGCAGACTCGGAGTTGAGGTTCTTCTAGAAGCAAATAGCCCGGAAGAGTTCAGGAAGCTTCCCGAACACAAGCCAGACTTGTACGGAATCAACAACAGAAACCTTTCCACATTCCAACTGGATCTGTCGACGACAGAAAAGGTCCTTGCGATGAATGGTCATGTTGATCGCCCGGTCGTGTCCGAGAGCGGCATAGAAAGTCAAAGAGACATTGTGCGATTGAAAAATGCCGGGGCAGAAGCGTTCCTCGTTGGGACATCGATCATGAAATCGCCTGATGTGGAGTCGAAAGTGCGGGAACTGGTCAACGGTTGAAAAGTCTGGCAAAGTTGGGTTCAGCAGACGCGGCCGGCAGGTTTGGAAAGTATGGCGGACAGTACGTGCCTGAAACCCTGATGGAACCACTGAAAACACTGGCAGATGCCTATAGACGCTTTTCCCGGGATCCATTATTCAAGAAGGAGTTGGCGAACTGGCTAGAGCATTACGCGGGAAGACCAACCCCACTATACTTCGCAAGCAGGCTGACCGATGATGCACGGGGAGCCAAGATCTATCTCAAGAGAGAAGATCTCTTGCACGGTGGCGCTCACAAGATCAACAATACTCTCGGACAAGCATTACTCGCAAAGAAGATGGGAAAACGTAGGATCATAGCCGAGACCGGAGCCGGACAGCATGGGGTCGCCACTGCAATGGCCTGCGCGGCTCTCGGTTTAGCGGCCGAGATCTACATGGGCAGCGAGGACATGGAGCGACAGAGGCTCAACGTCTACAGGATGAAAATGCTCGGAGCCAAAGTGCATCCCGTCGACTCAGGCTCCAAGACCCTCAAGGACGCCATAAACGAAGCGTTGAGGGACTGGGTCACCAACGTCGAAGACACCTATTACCTCCTAGGGTCTGTAGTCGGCCCACATCCATACCCGACCATTGTCCGCGACCTCCAGAGCGTCATCGGCAGAGAGGCCCGACAACAAATCCTGAAGCAAGATGGCAAATTGCCAAGGAGCGTGGTCGCCTGTGTTGGCGGGGGAAGCAACTCGATCGGCATATTCCATGCATTCCTCAATGACGCGGACGTGGACCTGTACGGTGTCGAAGCCGCTGGACACGACATGTCGCCGGGGAAGAATGCTGCACCGCTCGTCGCGGGCCGAGAAGGGGTCCTTCATGGAATGATGACTTATGTGTTACAGAATGCGGAGGGTCAGGTCGAGACCACGGAGAGCATCTCGGCGGGGCTCGACTATCCAGCGGTTGGACCAGAGCACTCTTACCTAATGAGCATAGGACGGACGAAATACGTTACGCAGACAGACTCCGACGCCTTGGACGCGTTCAAACAACTCTCACAAATAGAAGGAATCATGCCAGCCCTAGAACCTGCTCACGCAATCAGCTTCGCGACAAAGCTGGCGAAGACACTCAAAAAAGAAGACTCAATCGTCGTAAGCCTATCTGGTCGAGGAGACAAGGATGTGGACATAATTGCAAGACAATTTCCGCAGTGACGTTTCTATCGGACAGAAATTTCACGAACTAGGCAACCGTGCTGAAGGAGTAATAGTTGCCTATCTCATGGGTCACGATCCAGACCCGAAAGCCTTCATGGCAAACGCTGAATCGTTGATCGAAGGTGGAGCTGACGTTCTCGAGGTAGGCATCCCCTTCTCCGACCCTGTCGCAGACGGACCAGTTATCCAAGCGGCAGGCACGCGAGCCTTGTCCGCAGGGGCTACACCTCGGAAGATTATCGATGCGATTGGAGAACTCTCGTCACAGTATACAACACCTTTCTTGATCCTGACTTACTACAATCCTATTCTCGCAATGGGCGTAGAGCAGTTCATGAAGAATGCAAGTGACAACGGTGTTAACGGCGTCGTTGTTCCAGACCTACCGATGGAGGAAGGCGACAGATTCCGGGACATGGCTCTCAAACACGACATTGACAGCATCTACCTAGCCGCACCGAACACGTCGGAAAAGAGACTAGTAGGTATCCTTGAAAAGTCGAGGGGATTCGTCTATCTCGTCTCTCTGTACGGAGTTACGGGCCCACGTGACACGCTCAGTCCCCAAGCGCTGGAAACGGTCAAGAAAGTAAAATCACTTGCAAAAGGCGCGATTCCAATTTCCGCGGGGTTCGGGATCAGTCAGCCCCAGCACGTTTCATCGCTGCTACGCGCGGGGGCAGACGGAGCCATTATCGGCAGCGCGCTGGTCAGAACAGTCGCCGAGCATCTAGAAGATCCCCGAGAGGCTCCATATTATCTGAAGAAAACTATCACGGCTCTAAAGCAAGCGTCAAAGCAACCTGGCTTCTAGGGGTCAAGAGCTACTAAGAGTAGCGCGCGGATAAGCGTAGCTTAATTCACCTCAATCTATCGGAAGCTCTCTTCACTCCGCAGTAGGATGATGGTTGGTCGCACCCTAGATGATGAGATGGATGGGCATCCTGTCCTGGAGCCGGAGTCTCCCGCGCGATCTGCGCCTCCTTTTCTTCTCTCTCTTCCTGTGGACGTTCGGTCTGGGAATATACAACTATGTTTGGTCCCTCTATCTCACACAGCTTAGCGCAAACCCGGAACAGGTCGGCCTCGTCTCCTCCATCGGCTTCTTCGCAGCCGCCATCTCGATGATCCCCGGAGGAATCCTAGCAAACAAGTACGACAACAGAACCCTGCTCATCATTGGATGGGCGATGAGCATCCCTGTCCCTATCCTGTTCTACTTTTCACGAACCTGGTCCGACGTTATTCCAGGGCTGATCATCCTTCAATTGTCCGCGTTCAACGTTCCCGCGATGAACGCGTTCATCAGCGCACTGGGCGATCAGAAGCGTATGTCGTCAGCGTTTGGAGCCGTCTACTCCGCATTCCCGCTAGGTCTAGTCCTCTCCCCCGCCGTCGGAAGCCTATTCCTGACATGGTTGAGTATCCGGGATCTATTCTGGTTCACATTAGCACTCTGGACAGTTTCTACTATCATCCTCTTCCCGCTAAAGCGTCAGCCACCGAGGGAAGTGGATTCAAAGGCTCCATTGTTGGAGCTACCAAAGTCTTCACGAGAGCTGACGATTCTCGCATTCCTTTTCGGCGGAGCAGTAGCCTTCAGCATTACGTCACCGTCATTCCTGCCATTATTCCTTCAAGATCAGCTTCACCTCACCGATGCTCAGATCCAGCTTCTGGGAACTGTCCAGTCTCTCGGTAGCGCAATATTTGCGATCCTTCTCGGTCGATGGGCTGCCACTCAGAATCCAGGGTCAACAATAGCGAAGGAACTCATGCTGGTTGCGGGAGGAGCTCTTGGAATAGCCCTAGCAGGATCTCCCCTGCTAGTTGTGCCCATGGTGTTCCTGCTCGGCGGAGCTCGTGCTCCGAGTTATGTCGCATATTCTCTGTTCTCGAACATGAGAGAGGGGAAATCTAGGGCTGGCCAGTTCGGATTCTACTTGACCTTCGAACAGCTCGGACTCGTGATAGGCTCATTAATCGGCGGATTCCTCTACGCCAGCAACCACACAAGCGTCCTTATCACCACATTTGTCCTCTTTGTCCTCCTAGCTGCGTTAGCGGGATTCCGTATTAGGAGGGCGGCGACTAGTCAGGTACACAATAAATGAGATGTGATACGGACCTGCTAGGCACTCTGTGCATTCTGTAAGATTGTTAAGGTGTGGGTGGTGCTGGGCTGGGACCCAAGCCTGGAGATGGCGTCAGCCCAGATGTCATTGGCAATGGCGTTTTCGCCGCGCGTCTCTTTGCCATGTAGAGAGCTACAGCTGCAATGATAGCGATCGCCACAATCCCTTCTACGGCAATCCCTACCGGGGAGATCAGGAAGGCCAACAGGCTATTTGGCAAGGGCTGGACTTGAAATTCTACCGCTGAGAGCGTCGAAGCGTCCTGGAGGTTCGTCCATGTTGCAGAGTTCGATGTCGTACTGTTAGGCTGGGGAGTGTTCGGTGGGACGACGATCTTTACTTGATTGCTCGCGTCCGAGCCACCGATGAGTGTGAAGTTCACTCCGGGCGATGGAGTCTTGCCTACTGACTGGAAGAGTCCTGGGATTGTAAAGTTCGTGTTGCTTCCGATGGTTTGGGGTTTCAGCAAGAGTCCTTGGAGAGTGCTAGAGGAGGTTCCTGCACTCAGGTCGAGGTCGCTCGTCGTGGACATTTGGCTTATGGTAATTGAGGTCGCGTTGAGGAAGACCAGCAAAGCATGGGCTGTTCCAAAGGGGAATGCCACGAGTAATGGCTGTAAGTATTGCGTCTTCAGCTTGTTCACTTGAGCATCTAGGTCGCTGACGTAGGTCGTGGTGGATTGTAGAGTCAGGGTGTACGTCGAGCCATTGTACGTCATGTTTACAGTCTCACCTGTCTGAAGGTTTAGGGCGGCCCGGATTATCGGGTCCAAGCCAGTCCCTCCATAAGGACTCAGAATATTTTCGAGGACTGTAACAAAATCGGTTCCAGTTTGAGAGGTTACAGCTACGAATCCAATGGAGACACTTGCTGAGGTAGCGGTGGGATAGGTTAGGGTACCGTTGAAGGCTGTAACCGTTACAAAGTGAAGAGTCGCATTCTGGATTTGCTGAGCGATCATTCGAGTCCATGACATGTTCCCAAACGTGTGACCCCACGCGGTCTCGAACGCTGTCCGGTTTGCAAGAGGTGTACCTGCAAAAAATAATTGGGAGAAGT
>Ga0209160_1000791_pt1 | contig 26135 bp, 22 predicted proteins | sample GraSoiAngelo_153_FD_186167 | JGI IMG/M metagenome (GOLD analysis project Ga0209160, IMG submission 186167) | Grasslands soil microbial communities from the Angelo Coastal Reserve, California, USA - 14_1009_12_40cm (SPAdes) (version 2) | ecosystem: Environmental > Terrestrial > Soil > Grasslands ...
TGTAATAGGCGGACGTTGCAGCGACGTCGCGATCTACGCCGCGCTACCAGTTCTTAAGGAAATTCCTAAATCCGTTGCTTTTCACGCAGGGAAAATTCTGGAATGCGGAGCGGCCAGCGCAGCGCACCGATGGTACCCGGATTGCATGGCAGCCGAACTGGATCAGGATGGGTTCACGGTGGAACCTCCGAATCCAGCGATTCGTTGCACACCACAAAGTGTGGCCGCTCATGCCTTGTATGAAAATGCCGATCCCTACCACTTGGTGGAATCCGGAGGAGTACTGAATACGACCGATGCGAAGTACGAAGCTGTGGGCGAGCGGGCGGTGCGCGTCACGGGCAGCCGATTTACACCTTCGAAGAAATACACTGTTCGCATCGAGGGCGCTAGGTTGGTCGGATATCGCTCGATCGTCATTGCGGGGATTCGAGATCCTCTTGTCTTACGTCAACTTGACACTTTTCTTTCTACCCTACGTACCGTGATCGAGCGCAAGGTGTCCGATAGCTTGAAACTATCTGCGGATGCGTACAGCCTCAACTTTCGCGTTTACGGACGCAATGGGACGCTCGGCGACTTGGAACCGTTGTCACAAGAAGGCCACGAAGTTGGGCTGATTATCGATGTTGTGGCAGCCACCCAGTCCGTGGCGGCCGACATCATTCCCATTGCGTCCCACACCGGGCTGCATCACCCCATTCCCGAACACGAAGGTCTGATCAGTAATTTGGCTTATCCATTTTCTCCCGGAGGAATTGATGCAGGACCGGTTTACAGCTTCTGCATCAACCATGTGTGGGAGCTGAATGATCCATGTAAGCCATTCGCCATGAGAATGGAGCTCTTATGAACCTTGCGTCCATCGGAGAATAAATTGCGCGAACTTTGGCAATACACAAAACTTATTCGCAGCAAGAACGCGGGCCCTTTTGAGCTGACACTTGACATCATGTTCAAAAACCGTGACAGCTTTAATAACGTATTGAAGAGTGAAGCTCTTTCCCCCAAGGTGATCGCACAACTCTACCGCGTGGACGTCAAACAAGTAAGGTTCTTTGTCGTCGAACAACTTCTAGCCATCAAGATTTCGATTCCACGCCGCGTTTTCTCGGGTGATGCAAGGGACACTGACATATATGGGGGGCAATTCCACGGTCCTTTAGTTCGCTTGCCTGTGAAAGAGTGAGCGGGTGAAGAGAATCCGCACTCAATGCGCCGCAGGCGAGACGTCTCTTTCACCGCCAATTTGCGAGAGGCTGTCTTGAACTTTTTTCGGCAGACTATCGGCGTGGGCCAGCAGAATACTGACTTGCCATATTTCCGTGCTGGATAATGTTTTCTGAAAGCCGGGCATACCAGTCATGCGGATGCCGCCAGCCACCTTCCAGTAAGTTTCTCCGGCAGGATCAGCGTTCACCCCCTTGCCGTCGAGCAATGCTGGCGGTTTTGGATACATGCCTTTCGCAATTGCCGTTTGAGGCTGTTTGGGAAGGCCATGGCAAACTGCACAGTGCTCGTGGTAGATGTGGGCCCCAGCGGCGTAGTTGGATTCGTCAGTCGCGATCGGCACGGATCTGGGCATTTCCCTCTCCCGCCTGACGCGGAGAGCTTTCTTGGCTAACAGTCTTTCAAAAGGCATTTCTTGTGCTGCAGTTGCGACAGGGGCCATTCCGTAGGCGAAGTACACATAGATCGCCAGAGGTACGACAATCAAGCCAGCTGCAAAGCCAATCAGAACTTTCTTCATGTTTATCTCCGCTTCGCCAAACTAACATCCGAGACATTCGCAATTAGTTTGTGAGAGAGGGACCGGGAATGTGAATGCAGAGTGCCATCGGGCGCTGATTTCAACTCGATTTCAATGACCTCGATTGGCGTGTCTGCCAGATTTTCCAGCGAATGGGTGTGTGCGGGACTCCATATGACATCGCCGGCGTGGCGCGTAATGCGTCGCGATGTACCATCGGACTCAGTGCTTATTTCGCGCAGTTCAGTCAGGTATACAACCACCCCATCTTTATGGGAATGCATCGGGACCTTCTCGTGTGGTGCGTGGTACCTGCGAACCACACGAACCTGTGGGTTGTCGATTTCAACTTTGAAAGCTGGGCGATGATCATATGTAGCGTCTTGCGCCAACGCTCCGTCATACGTTACAAGGCAGCACACTAGGACTAGGAGACTTCTCGTCATACCACTCCTCTCATAACGAAATCAGTTCAGCATTCCACGGAGATTGCACTTCACGGACTGACGCTTGATGCCGATAGCAGTGCCGCTATAGGTTTGGCGTCCTGACCGCCAAAGTCTTTCCCATGGCGTTCGGAGCCCAGCGCGACCACGGTGGCGAGGATCAAAATATTCGTAATTTCAAACCCAGCTATTGCCCATGCGTAGCCAAAGTGATTGCGTAGGGCGTATTCGATAGTCCCCGTGCCTGCGGCAAACAGAATACCGAGTTGATAGGCAAAGCCAGGAAGCAATCCCCTCACTGAGTTTGGCGATAGTTCATTAATGTGTGCAGGTATGATTCCCCATGCTCCCTGCACACCGGCCTGAACAAAGAAAGCACCCGCAGCAAGAACTAATAATGATCCCCCGAATGCCCACGCTGGTATCGCCAGCATGGTCAGCATGAGTGCCGCAATCATGCCCTTTCGCCGGCCAAAGGATTGCGAAAGTTCGCCGAATACGATCGCGCCCAGAATGGCACCAATGTTGTAAAGAATGGCGAGGTAAGAAACCGTTTTGGGTAGGACGCCGTGCACGGACTTCAGAAAGTCGGGATAAAGATCTTGCGTTCCGTGCGAGAGAAACACCATCAGCGTCATCAGCAGCGCGAGGTAACTGAATATTCTCCGATACGAAACTGCAGTCTTCACTACCGCGCCCATGGTGGGAACGCGATGCTGCTTCCATGCTTCTGACTCTTTCACGTTGAATCGTATGTACAAGGCGAGTAGGGCGGGAAGGCCGCCGACCCAGAACATGGCTCTCCAGCCAAGATTCGGCAACACGATCCGCGCCGCCACCGCCGCCAGCAGATATCCCATCGAGTAACCGCTTTGCAGAATGCCGGAGAGCAGGCCACGAAGGCGTTTCGGAGCGCTTTCCATTGCCAGCGAAGCACCTACTCCCCATTCGCCACCCATGCCGATGCCATATAGCATTCGCAGCAACAGAAAGATTGTGTAATTCGGCGCAAATCCGCAGAGAAGCTCGATGACGGAGAAAAAAACTACATTCGCCATGAGCGGACCGCGACGGCCATAGCGATCCGCAAGCACTCCAAAGATGACTGCACCCACTGGCCGCATCGCCAGCGTGGCAGTCAGAGTCCAAATGATGGCGCTCTTGGGAACTCCGAACTGAACCGCCAGTACATCGACCAAAAACACGAGGACGAAAAAATCAAAAGCGTCGAGGGTCCATCCCAGATAGCCGGCGGTTACGGCATGCCACTGATCGCGCCGTGAAAGGCCTCCGGGTGCTCTGTCTCCGTCTGAGGCATCGAGCTCATTGTGCTTCATAGTCAAACTCGCGAGTTCCGTGGATTATTCTACGGCCTCTGCGAGATCATCGATTTATTCGAACCTCAGGTCGTCATTACTTACCAACCACGAGGATCACAATAGAACCGGGTACCACCGAAGGACGTGGGTGCGCAACCGGATCACCGTTAAACTTCGCCGTGGGCAGATAGACATTGTGGGTGGAAGCGTCGAGCGCCATGGTCTTGGAACCTGGCGCAGAAGTTAGATTCTGGGTCACCTCATATTTTCCCGACGCGTTCTTATGAACAATAGTCAGATTACCCTCGCCGTTCGAAGCGAATACATATCCAGTTTCTGGGTCAAATGCCAGGGCATCACAGTCGTCTCCGATTGGCAGTGTCTGGATAAGCTTTCCAGTCTGGCTGTCTACAACCGCCATCAATTTGTTGGAGCACGCGGAGAACAGTCTGTGGCTGCTGCGATCGATAGCTAGGCCAGACGGCTCTTCACATCCCTCAATCGGCCAAGTTGCTTTGACTTTTTTATTAGCGGTATCAATGACAACGATCCCGCCTTTGTCCTCCAGGTTCACGAACAAATTTCCTTCGTCATCGTAGACCGCAAATTCCGGTTTGCCGCCCAGAGGAATTGTGGCCACAACCTGCCGCTTTTCTGCATTGATGACTGACGACGAATTACCCTTGCCATTTTGTACAAACACGTCATGCGTTGCCGGATGATAGACGATCGAATCGGGATTTCCGCCGGTATCTATTTTTGTCAGCACCTTTAGCGTTTTCAGATCGAAAACTGAAACCTTATTCTCCCCACCGTTGCTGGTAAACCCCACCCCAAAGTCCGGTGCCAGTGCCACGCCGTGAGCACCGGGCGTGTCCGGAATGTCCCCGACCACTACGCCAGAGTCGGCGTCGATCACCGAGAAGTGCGTTGCCCGCGACATGTAAAGCCGACGCGACTGGCCATCGACGTATAGGTAATCCCATCGTCCGCTGCCCTCGAGAGGCAGCTTTTTGACTGTTTTGAACTCGCCGGTGTCTGTATCTGCCGCTGTTACACAAATGGTTCCCAACGCAATGAAGCCAAACACGAGCAACGAAAAACGAATGATACGGCTCATTCCAGTTCTCTCCTATATTTGAAAGGTCCAGTCAGAATCGGTTGTAAGGAAGCCATTGTTACGGTTCTACTTCGTACACCAACACCTTAGCGTCCTCAATGGTCGCTTCCTTGGATTCGGGAATTGGTGGAGTCAAAATGACATGTTTCGGGACGATTGCGTAAAACCGCTTCAGTTCCGGAACCAGGAGTGAGGTCTTTGCAATTGCGCCGGTTGGAACTGTTCCGAGCGATTCATAGTGATCCGGGTCAACCTGTTTAAAAACCTCTACACCCCCGGTTGTCCCAGTGAAGTAGACGCGTTGGCTTGCCGGGTCATACTCCACTTCGTCGACTCCGCCTTCGCTGTCCAGCACTTGAACGATCTTTCCATTGTCCGCATCCATGACCACCATCTTGCCGGGCTTATAAAGGTGCCCGGGTTTCACTCGGCTACCGATAAAAAGGCGATGATGCACCGCATCCAGTCCCAGAGCATGGGGCAATGGCCCTCCCGTAATCGGCCAGCTAGCGATAACCGCGCGTTTTCGACGGTCAATAACGGCTACCTGACTTGTAGCCCCAAGAACCACATACAATCTTGGCGTCGCAGGATCGAGTGCGAGCCCCGCTGGATCATTGTCGTCCAGCGTTATGCTTCCCACGTAGGTTCCATTTTTTGTGTCAACTATCTCAACGGAACCTTTTGTCCCTTGTTTTGACCGATCCCCTCGATCCCCGATGTAAAAAAGTCCAGTGGCCGGATCATAAATCCCGTTGTCCGGCTCCCTTTTTGCCTCCGGAGGCGAGTCAGGGTTCAACTGAATACTCTTTAGCAGCTGGTATGAATCCGCGCTAAAACCCTTGCAGGTTCCATTTCCCAAATCCACCCAGATTTGGTTTGACTGCGGAATGTAAATCACTTTACGCGGATTTCCTTCCAATCCAGTAATCGACTGAATCACCTTACCTGCGCGCAAGTCCACAATTTCAATTGTTTTTTGGTACTCCCCGGGAACGAAAAGACGCTGGCCTTTGATGTCGACTGCCGGATGGTCGAAATACCCTTCCACATTCGGCATGGGGATGGCCTGAATCTGTCTCAACGGCGCGCTGGTCTGAGCCTGCGCACTCGGAATCAAGATCATCCACAAAGTGCAGAAGATCACCAGGTATGTCTTCAATTTCTTACCTCCTCGAGGGATATGAGCGGCAGTAATTCTAGTGGCGAAAGATTAAGAACTGGTGAACGTGAGATAAAAGCTTTTTTATTTCGACCGATCAGGATACTGAATCAGAACTCGAAGTCCAGCGAGAACTGAAACTGTCGTGGGTTGGTTGCTTCCGTTGGGTGTGCGAACGTATCTATGGGAGTAAGCTGGGAACCAAACCAAGCGCCAACTTGAACAACGTTCGTGCGGTTAAGTAAATTGAACGACTCCGCAACGAAATCCAGCTTCCCGTGTTCGCCGATCTTGAAGAACTTCAATAGTCGAACATCGAGGACAGCCGTGGAAGGCGTTGTCAGGCTGTTACGCGCGAAACCAAATGGTCGGGATGAAAGCGGGAATGTATGCGTTCGGCTGGAATCAAGGCCAGTCAGTGGATCGACAGGACGACCACTTCCAATCGTGAGAATCGGAGCGACTTCGATGTTCGACAAGACGCGAGTGATAACACTGGCATGGCCACTTCCGGTATCATCCTCGTCTCCGAATGGCAGATCGAAGAGTGCGCTCACGACGAAGCGATACCTTTGGTCGTTCAGTGAAGTCGCTCTTTCCGCACCGAGATTGTGTGGGTTTTGAGGCGACTCGCTGAAATCGGAAGCATCATTGATGGCTTTTGACACTGTGTAGCTGGCGAGCAACTCAAACTCGTTTGCAAGGCGACGATTCACCGTTAAGGTTAAACCGTGATACGAAGAGCTAGCCTCGCTTTCAAGCTGATGAATGCCGTCGTGTTGCGGATCAAGTCGCATATCGGTGAACACCGCTCGTCCGATTTGCTGCGGATCGGGTATTGGCACACCGATGAGAGATGCATTTTGTGAATTTAGAATGAGCGGCGGCGTTAAATTGATGTTGCGTGTGCGCGGTAGCTTTATACCTCGGAGAAAACTGTAGGTTGCTGAGGCGCTGAGATTTTTGGAAAGAGAGTGCTCTATTCCGAGCGTCGCGACTTCACTGTACGGATTGGCCATTCCGGGTTGTGGCCGATAAATCGAGGGGAAGACACCGGGGATAAGGCTGGTAACTGTGCTGATAGGAACCGGCAAAGGCGCAAAGGTTTCGTCCAGTACCTGATCGAAAGCGCCGCTGCCGTTCTTTTCAACAGCACTGTTTACATACGCGAGTGGGTAACGGTCGAAAGAGATCCCGAAGCCCGACCGAATTACCCAGTTCGTTGAAGGACTGAAGGCGATTCCAACACGTGGACTGATGTTGTTCGGGTCCTGGTTAAATACCGAGGGCAATTGTTCAAAGTCATACCGCAAACCGAAATCGAGCGTTAATTTCGAGTTCAGAGTCCAATGGTCCTGGGCAAAACCGGCATAACGATTGACGGGGGAATTCGTATCAGGATTTCCGAAGGCTTGCTGAAAGTAGGCTGGTTTGTTTGCCAGAAGGTCGCTCAGCGTGCGGAAGAGGTAAAGTCCGGCAAAACCGTCCGGCACATAAGCCCGCAAAACGGCCTCCAGTTGCGAAATCTTTTATTAGTCAGATGTTGCGCCGGCTGTGCTCAAGCGATTGCCCCTTGGCGCGTCTCGCTCCAAGCTTCAGGTATCGCCGTACACCGGCATTGCTGCGCCATGAATCAGTTTTGCTTGGTCGCTGCACAAGAATAGGATTACGCGCGCTATGTCCTCAGGCTTCGGCCACTTGGCAAAGTCGGCCTTGGGCATTACTTTCCGGTTTATTTCTGTGTCGATGATGCTGGGAAGAATCGAGTTCACTCGCACGCCCGTGCCCTTTAGCTCGGCGGCGAGCGAATCCATCATGGCCACCGCTCCCGCCTTGGAAGCAGCGTAGGCAGCCGCGCCGGCCGCGTGGTCAACCGCAGCCTTTGATGCAATGTTCACGATCGCTCCGTGGCCTTGCTTGAGCATCACCGGCACGGTTGCGCGCGCCAAGACATAACCAGAACGCATATTCAGCGCGAACATCTGGTCGAACAGTTTCGGATCGGTTTCCCATAAGTTCACGCCGCCGGCGTAACCACCCACGCTGTTGACCAAGGCGTCCAGGCTTCCGTGTTTCGCAAGAACTTCGTCAATGAGCACGCGCACGACAGCTTCATCGGTCACTTCAACGCGGTGCCCTTCAAGGGATGAGGAATTCGGTCCGGCTGCGCTTCTCAGAGCGTCAAATTCTTTCTGGCTCCTATAGGTCACAGCCACTTTCGCGCCTTCCCCGAGGAATGCCAAACTCACAGCGCGTCCCAATCCGCCAGTGCCGCCAGCAACTATTACCGACTTACCCGAGAATCTCGCGTTCATTTCGCTCCTCGCTGTATGGATTAGATTAACTACGGGACTGCAAAGTTTCGGCCGGCGTCGGAGCGGCCTCACGGAGGTCGAGCTCGTATTCAAGCTGCCGCAGAGTTTCGTCGTTGATCTGGCCTTCGTTGCGCAGGCGCACGGCGGTTTGCCTTTCTACCCGGAGCAAATCTCGGGACAGGCGCGAGAGGTGCTTTTGATGCGCCGGGCTAACGCCGATTTCTGTCTCGTCCTTTCCTGTCACTGCGGCAAGACGTTGCCGATAATGCCTAGCCAGGTCCTCGTAGATCGCATCGAATTCAGTTTCAGCTTTCTTGCGCGAGTCCTCGAGGTGTGTCAGTGCAGCTTGCAATATTTCTCTGCGGGCGGCCTCTTCCTCAAGATTAGGGCCCGGCGGGTCGGACGCGCGAAGAACGCGGACCAACCATGGAAGCGTGAGTCCCTGACCGACCAAGGTCACCAGGATTACGCTGAATGCAAGAAAGACGATCAGATTGCGCTGCGGAAACGGGCTACCATCTGCCAATGTCTGCGGCAATGCGATGGCTGCGGCGAGTGCAATCACGCCGCGCATACCAGCCCAGCCCAGGACCAGGATGCCAGGCGCCGTTGGAGGTCGGATATTCTGGTGAATGATGTGGGTACGGATCCACTGCGCGACGAACGCGCCTGGAAAAACCCAGATCACCCGAAGTGTAATGACCAACCCACTGAACAGGGCGCCATACAGAACCAGCATGCCCAAACTGTAGCCTTGGATTCCAGCCAACACATAATGAAGTTGCAGGCCGATAAGCACGAACACGAGACCATTTAGGATATGGGTCAATGCATCCCAAAATGCCCATGCCTGCAGACGCACGCCCGGTGAAAAGAATTCGGAACTCCTGCGGGTGAGATAAAGTCCACAGGCGACCACTGCCAGGACTCCCGAGGCATGCAGCGCATCCGCCGTGAAGTACGCCGCGTACGGCACCAGAATGCTGATCGCAATTTCGATCGGGCCATCGTCGATACGGCGTTCGATCCAGTTCACAATCCAACCCGTCACCAGACCCACAGCGATCCCCGCGACAATCAAATAGGTCAAGCGAAGCACTGCATCACCCGCAGTGGGTGTTTCATTTTTTAGGAGGATGCTGATGCCAAACTCGAGAGCCAGCAGCCCAGTGGCATCGTTAACCAAGCTCTCTCCTTCCAGAATGTCGGTGATGCGCTTGGGCAGTCCGATGCGTTGGGCGATGGATGTCGCTGCCAGCGCATCCGTCGGCGCGACTACTGCGCCCAGCACCAAGCCGATTTTCCATTCAAATCCGGGAAATATCCACTGCGCACCAAACGCCACTCCGATCACAGTGAAAGAGACCAGCCCAAAAGCCAGAAGCAGTATGCTAACCAGGTTGTAGGAAAATTCGCGCCAGGACGTTTCCCAGGCAGCGGCGTAAAGAAGTGGCGGAAGGATTACGTAAAAAACGACATCAGGATTCAGTGCGATTCTTGGAATCCCCGGAATGATGCCGAGCAGCGTTCCGCCAATGACGAGGACAATGGGGTACGGAATTTTTAGCTTCCGCGCCAGCACTCCAAAAGCCACCACGAAGAGCATAAGAAGCAAGAAAACGAGTTCCACCGCCTGGACGCTGCCATATCCCATTAGCTCAATCTCCGTACTCTCGGCGGTCGCCTAAGCTTGCTCCATTACTCCTTGCTGCGGTATTTCGTCAAGTCGTGGCTCTGTTGTTTCCAATCAGCGGCGGTAGATTTTTCGCTTTCGTTTCCGGCGCTCAAGCGTCCAACTGAACGCGTGCAGACTGCGCGTCCTAAGAATGAAACTGCTTACCCGTCTCACGCTCGGCTATTCGCTGCTACTGGCGCTGGCGCCCGTCATATTCGCGGAAAATGTGCCCCGCGGATCAGATCGTTCTGCGAACATCCCTCGGATGCAACAACCACCTGCGCTCGAGGACTTCGTGACCATGGAGCCGAGCCCGCGCATGGCCGGCAAAATGGCACGCATCGAAGGATTCCGGCAATGGATCCCGCACGATGGCGACCCTGTAAGTCAGCGAACTGTCGCCTATCTGGGCTATGACGATAAGAACTTCTACGCCGTGTTCGTCTGTTTTGATAAGGAGCCGGGCAAGATTCGTGCTCATCTGGGTCATCGTGACGATGTTTGGGACGATGACTTTGTTGATATCTGGATTGACAGCTTCCACGATCACCGCCGCGCTTACGAGTTTGTGGTAAACCCTCTGGGACTGCAAGGGGATGGCCTGGCGACCGACAACAATGAAGACTTCAGCTTCGATACGGTTTGGGACTCCCGCGGACAAATCAACCAGCAAGGTTGGGTAGCCTGGTTTTCGATCCCGTTTAAATCGCTGCGCTTCACCAAAGCCCCAGTACAGACTTGGGGCATCACCCTCCAACGCGAAATCCATCGCGCCAACGAGAAATCATTCTGGCCATACACCAGCCACCGGGAAGAAGGCATCATCGCCCAGAACGGCGAGATACGAGGGATGGAAAACATTTCGCCGGGGCGCAACATGCAATTCATACCCTATGGCTTGTTTCGTTCGTTCCGTGGTCTCGATCTACGCGATCCCAACTTGCCGCGCTTCGACTCACGTTCGGCAAAGATTGATGGCGGGTTGGACTCCAAATTCATCATCAAGGATAGCCTGGTTCTGGACACCACCATCGAGCCCGATTTCAGCCAGGTCGAATCTGACGATCCGCAAGTCACCGTCAGCCAGCGCTTTGAAGTTTTCTTCCCGGAGAAGCGTCCCTTTTTTCAGGAGAATTCGAATTATTTCGATACTCCTATAAATTTATTTTTTACGCGCCGCATTGTGCACCCGCAGTTTGGAGCGCGACTAACCGGCAAGTTAGGAAAATACTCATTGGGCATGCTGTTAGCCGACGACCGCTCGCCCGGATTGCTGGTTCCAGACAACGATCCTCTGGCTAACAAGCGCGCTTACTTCGCTATCGGACGGATCAGCCGCGACATCCTGAAGGATTCCAATATTGGATTGATGTTCACCGATCGTGAGTTCGACGGCAGCTTCAACCGCGTAGGCGGCGTCGACGCCACCATCCGGCTCTCGAAGACCGTGGTCAGCAGGTTTCAGGCGGTCGAGAGTTCCACGCTGCAGGCGGACGGTACTTATCTCGCGGGCCCCGCATTTGAAGGTGACATCAGCCGCAATGGGCGCAGCTTCAACTTCGATCTTCATTACAGAGGGCGCAGCGACGGGTTCCGCACCGAGACCGGGTTCGATCCCCAGCCCGATATTCACAACGAGGATCTCCTTGTCTTTTACAACTTCTGGCCAAAAAAGTATCTGCTGCGCTGGGGCCCGCAGTTTGAGACTTATCGCATCGACGATCATGAAGGCAATCGCTTGAATTGGGGCTACATTCCGGAATTCGTCTTCGAGATGCCGCGACAGACTCGTCTAACGTTCGGATATGCAGAGGAGGCTGAGCTTCTCCGTCCGCGGGATTTTTCTGTTCTTGCGCAAAACAAGGATTTTCTGCGCAACACCAAGTTGTTCTTCTTCCGCACTGCGCCCTGGAAGCAAATTATCTTTGACATCGATTGGCGCTGGGGCCGCCGCATCAACTACGCACCCGCGTCCGGCGTCGAACCGTTTCTCGCGCGCCGCAATAGCGTGACCACTGATCTGAGCATCATTGCCACGCGTCACCTGCGCATCGACAATACCTACCTTTGGTTTCGACTGGGTGACTCCAACGACCGCGGCGCCGCCTTCAACAATCACATCATTCGCTCGAAATGGAATTATCAGTTCACGCCCAAGCTCTCGGCCCGAGTCATTATGCAGTATTCCGCGGTGCTGGCTAATCCGGTATTCACCAGCCTGGCCACGTCAAAGAACTTCAATGCGGATTTTCTTGTCTCGTACCTTGTCCACCCCGGTACCGCTGTATATGTGGGTTACAACAGCAACCTGCAAAACCTGGATCACACTTTGGCGCTTGACCCCGACGGCAATCTGGTTCGTACCCGCAACTCCTTCATCAATGACAGCCGGCAGTTTTTCGTGAAGGTTTCCTACTTGTTTCGGTTTTGAGGGTGGGAAAGTCGTCGATTATGCAGAGAATGGACTAATTTGAGGGCCTTGATTGCACAATCGTTACGGTAGCGGAGCCCGATTCGGTTGGCATGTTCACTGATGTCGCTGTCACCGTAATCGTGGCGGGATTCGGAATCCTGATAGGTGCGGTGTAGAGTCCGTCAGCTGAAATCACGCCGCATGTCGATGCCGCACAGCCTTTGCCGGAAAGGCTCCAAGTCACGGCGGAGTCCATGTCACGCGTGACAGCGGGCAAGAATTGTTGTTTTGCTCCCGTGGGCACTTGAGCTGTAAGGGGAAACACAGCTACTGCAACTTGTCCGACAAAGTTAATGTTAGTTGTAACGCATGGAACCAGAGGATAGGTGTTGTCTCTTTTTTGACTAACATCACCCCTCACCGGGTTGTAGTGGAAATGTAATTGGAGTACTAGGAATTGACAGCCTTCGATTGGCAGCGGCGGCAGAGGACTCGAATCAATAACGCCACTATAGGCCGCTTGGTCTAGCTCGATGTCTCCGGAACTTTCGATGTAGTGCAGGTCGGTAATCTTCCCATCTTTGATCACGCGAAACCCGATCAAGAGTTTTCCTTTCTTCATTGTTGGTCCACGGGCAGACTCAGGGATTCGCTTGTACCAGTTGGCCTGGATTCTCGCTAGGACTCTGTCGAGATAAGGGTGCATATCCACACCCTTCGTGTCACTCAGTATGTCGATAGGTCCTTGCTGGCTTTCCCGCTCAGCGTGAGCAGGCACTTTGACCTTAGAGTTTGCCGTCGAAGGCTCTGACTTAGCTTGGGTTGATGACGTGCTATCTTGCCCAAACAAAAGCGCACTGTACACGAAACATGTCACCGCCACGAAGAAGGACGCGTATTTCATACGGGACTCAATTCCGACCCGAAATCAACCCAGGCAGGATTCTAGCCGGAATGAGCTTCTCGGAGCCAGAAGATTGCGCGTCAGTACATTTGTCAAGCCGCTTTGTTGACTTAAATCTGATTGGCTTAACTGCCGATAAATCTCACAAGAATTTCTGCAGTGCCTCGGCGGTTTCCTTGGGACGCTCCTCCAGTACCCAGTGTCCGGTATCCTTCAGCACTACAACAGTTACATTGGAAGCTACTAACTTCATCTGCTGGGCCAGCGCATCGCCAAGCGATTTCTCGCCGCCAATCACCAGCACCGGCATGGTTAGCTTGGTTTGAGAGAGCTGAGCAAAATCCTTTGCGGCTTGCTGGAAGGAAACGAAGTATGCCCAGGCAGCACGCATGCGTCCTGGCCGGGAATAGGCTGCGGTGTAGGCTTTCCGATCCGCGTCCGGAATCGAATGCGTTTTGTCTGCGGCAAAGTCGTTCCAAAAGTGCTCGAAATATGTGCGCTCGCGGCCTTGAACCAGCGCTTCGGGAGTCGGACCGTGAAAGCGGAAGTGCCAGAAGTCGGGGTTGTTGTAAATTGCCCCCCACCCAGCTACGCCCGGGAGGAAGGCATCCATCACAACCAGTTTTTCCACCTCGGCCGGAAATTGCGCGGCGTAGGCGTAAGCGACCATGAGGCCGATGTCGTGGCCAACGACTTCTGCTTTCTGGACACCGAGAGAGCGGGCCAGCGCATGAATTCGTATTGCTGCCGTCTTCATATCGAGACCATCTGCCGGAATAGCCGAGTCCCCAATACCGGGCAGGTCGGGTGCAATCACGGTGAATCTCTGAGCCAATAGCGGGATCATCGGCTTCCACATTAGCGAGGTCTCCGCATAACCATGCAGCAGGATCACTGCTGGTCCATGGCCAGCAGTCGTGTAGTGCAATTTGACGCCCTCAACTTCTGCGTCGCGCGAGACGATCGCGTTATCCGCCGCGCTCACTTGGAACTTTTCCCGCGATGAAGCAAGGATGAAGACGAGGCTAAGAATGGCTAAGCTCGTGAGCAGGCTCAAAACGCGTTTCATGAAATGCTCCTTTGCACGAGTGGGCAGAAACTGAGGAGGGTTGTTGGGATCATCGTTCCTTGGTTCTCTTTTCTTGTTCTTTTCGGCGCTGTACCGCAATGTACGTGACCGTGTCCCAGGCATTGTGAATGCCCACGAACATCAGCAGAAGCGCGGTGGCCCCGATTACGGGAAGGCACGTTGTAGGATGCTGCTCAAGCAGAATTCCTGCCGCCACCAATGATGCATACCCAATAAGCGGAAGTGCGAAATACCAGAACCAATCCTCGGCATCTGGAGAATAACCAGTCTGGCGCCGCGCGTGTCTGATGACCACGATCACGTATATGATTCCCGCCACGCCGCAAGCGCCCAACACCAGCCCAGCGTTGGATAGAGCATGCCATGGCGCGCTCAGCACCGCAGAGATGAACAAGACGGCGCAGAAGTGCACGACCGTGGGCGTGCCAAAGGCGCGAACCTCCAGCATGCTAGCGGCCGCTTCGGCTTCGGCGATCAGTGCGATCACAACGAACTGCAAGCCCGTCAACGCTCCGGCCGACGAGCCTACGATCACATAGAAACTTTCCCAGGGCGATAGCGGCTCTGTCATGACCATTCAATCCCCATTTGAAGACAGTAATGTGCGCCGACTCTGGCGATCGAGCTAACCGGCCTGTGCAGCAAAGGAAGAAAGCCAGATAAACTCTAAGCCGCGCGGGCCGCCGCGAGAACCGGCTCGTCATGGAACCTCTTCGCCGCCATAATTCCTATCACGATGAAAAGTGCCAGGACAACGAGTTGAGTAACGAGGAATGGCGGCTCGATTTGCTTCGGAGCCAACGCATGCAGCGCAGGAACCTTGAGGAAGGACTGCACCACCCCGACGAAAACATTGAGGTAGAGGGCAGCGACGGCGGTGATCACGTAAATGCGACGCCAAGCCCCAGAAAGATGAAAGGCGTAGCGCGCCAGGATCGCAACCGCCAGCACAACCAGCGAAATGATGCCGACTTTGTGGGACGGCAAGAGGTGATCGAAGGGAAAGGCGAAACCGGTCACGCTTGTTGCTACCGTCGTGGCCAAAAAGAGCGCAGTCCAGCCGTCGAGCTTTTTTCCCGTCAGCAGACCGAATACCACGACCAATCCTGACGCAATCCCCACCAGACTAATCAAGACGTGCACGATGGTGAATGTCGATGTCGTCATTCCGAGAATCATGATGTGTGTCCTTTCACGAAAGGATGTGGCGGATGTTCGTCACGATCCATTTATTCACCTGTCCGGAGCATGTTCGCCAAATAGGTTCAGGGTTTATGCCGATGGAACTCGCTGGTTGCAATGCGGAACAACTATACGCTTCCCTGTAAATGGGAATGGCACAAAACATGTCAGACGTTTGATTTGTCGGGGCTTTCGGGTAAAAGAACCCTACTCGGCGGGCACGTCACGGCGGGCGGCGAGTTTGCGTTCCATAGTGCTGATCAAGGATTCCACGTCGGCGGGCTTGACAAAATAGTCGTCGACCTCGTGATGGATAGCCTCTACGGCAGATTCAAAAGCAGGATAGCCAGTGAGCAGGATGGTGACGCATTTTGGATTCGCGGTACGCATCGCGTGCACGATGGTGAATCCATCGCCTTCTTCGCTGACGTTGAGATCGGAAAGTAAAATATCGAAAGTTTGCCTATCGATAGCCGCGAGTGCCTCGGGCACACTGGCTGCACTGCGCACTTCAAAGCCGCGATCTTGCAAAATGGGGGGAAGAGTTAACCGGATACTTGGTTCGTCATCTACAAAAAGAATCCGTTTGGAGAGTGGTTGAGTTGAACTTATACCGGGATGACCAGATTTAGCAAAGCGTCCGCGAATTTGATTTTCGCGGTCTTCGAGAGCGCGGTTGAGTTCTTCGATAATGCCCAGGAGCTTTTTGGGATCCTTCTCGTCCGCGGCTTTCTGCGCGAGTTCCCGCCAGTCCCGGAGACCCTTATCGCCCACGGTTCGTCCTCTCTCACTTGGCTTGGTTTTAAGCGTGTCTACGATTTTATAACCTAATGGTTAATAAACAAAACCCACTTCCCCGTAAAGTTATGTAAATTGCTCGGTGTCTTTGTGTTCGATGCGAGACACTTCAGTCGTTGAATCTAGCGTGCAGATAGTACGACTTACGGCAGAGCCGGGAAGGGTGCCAAAGTTCGCTCCGGCGCCCCGTCTCTCAGGCCAGGCTGCCCTTGAAACGTGACGGGCGAACTCCGGCTGTAGCGACCTCCACACGATTGCGCCCGGATTCCTTGGCCCGATAAAGGGCTTCATCCGCGGATTTGATGACTTCCTCCACTAACTGAGTCCGGATCGTGGGCGCAGCTGCGCCAATGCTGACGGTGACCGAAAGCCTGTCATTTTGAGGCGGAGTGGGGCGCGGACGGATGCTCTTTCGGCGAACATTTCTTCGATCCGGGCCTCGGGGAGTAACGCGACGCTCGATGCCGCCGCGCGGACGAAATGTGGAGGCTTCTATTTCCGTCCTTAACGACTCCAGATGGGGAAGCGTTTCTGTCAGGGATTTGCCGGGGAAAAGGATTGAGAACTCCTCTCCACCAACCCGGAATGCCTGCCCCCCGCCAGTTACAAGGGCTAATCTCGAGGCAACCATGCGCAGGACCTCGTCCCCAGTTTCGTGGCCAAATCTGTCATTGAATCTCTTGAAATGATCGATGTCCACCACTGCCATCGCGTAAGGCTCTTCCAATCCAAGCAACGCCTCGTTGAAGGCGCGACGTGCCGGCAGGCCAGTCAATTCGTCGTGATAAGCGAGATGGTAGGAGTTCTCGATGATCGAGCTGACCAGAATCAGACCGCCGGTGGCCATATATGCCCGAGATGAGCGACCCAATCCTCCCGCTTGCAAGGCTAGAAACGTAGCCGCCAGCGACCAGAACAGACCACTTTCCACTGGCTTGCGATAAAGCAGAAAACGGGTGAGCAGAATGGCGAAGGCGGAGATGAACACCAGCAACGCAGGTGGCGGAATGATGGTCCAGCCAAATAGATCTTGTCCCAGGAATGTGGAATGTAGGAAGCCGGGACCGGTTGTCTGTCCCGGACGGCAGATGATGGCGACGAACACAGCCTCGACGAACAATAAACAAAAATTGAACGCGATCGAGGGAAGCACTAGTCCGCGCTCACGTACGGCGGCGAGGATGACGAAGTTCACCGGCAAGAGAAAGGCAATAGCTTCGAACGCAATGTGACCGGGACCGCTCGCGCTCACGCTTCCGGCTGCAAAGAACTCGAGTGCGCGGTGCGCCAGAAGCAAAGTGATGAGCGCAAACAGAACACGGCTGGAATGAAAGCGCCAGGCCAGCAGTACGCCGGATAAGAAGACCGCGTAATAGTAAAAGTCGATCACAGAGGATGAGAGCGGCACAAGTCCGGTTTCCAGCAATAGCACAGCGGCAAGCAGCAGGAGGCCGGCGGGGAATGCCAGAGATATTAGAGTTCGCTTGTTCCAGAGATCCAAGGGACGGAAATCCTTCCTCGAGCGCTGCTGACGATTATCTGCGCCACGGGGAAAGACGCGTGAGTGCCAGCGCAGGTTCCCGGCGGTGGATTATGGCAGCCTTATGAGGGTTGGACCGGGTTGCTGTGCGATATCGGGAGGGTAAGAACGTGCGCCGTTCCATTTCCGCATTCGTTCTTTTTCGGCAGACTAGCGCCCTTCGTGCGGGGTGCAATTCCGGCTTAAGACTGTTGTCCCTGCCTAGAATCGAAGCAGGAAATGACAATGGAATTGAGCGCAGAAGCGTACACGGCGTGGCAGGATGAAGCGCAACGGGAACGTTTGTTGATGGATCAACTTCCACAGGTGCGCTATATTGCGCGCCGCATCCACGAGCACCTGCCGCGGCACGTCCCATTCGAAGACCTGGTGCACGCCGGAGTGGTGGGCTTGATCGACGCCTTGCACAAGTACGATCAAAAGAAGCAGGTTCAATTCGCCTCTTATGCCAAGTTTCGCATCCGGGGCGCGATTCTGGATAGCTTGCGGGAGATGGATTGGAGTCCGCGAGATTTGCGGCGAAAAGCCCGGCTGTTGGAAGAAGCTCATCACAAGCTGCGTTCAGAACTAGATCGCAATCCGACCGAACCGGAATTGGCAGCGGAGTTCGGTCTGGATCTCCGCGGTCTGCAGTTGCTACTGGGTGAAATTGACGGCCTCGAGGTGGGGAGCCTTCGAGTCGAGTCTCACCTCGACGGTAAGGAAGAAGACCTCTGCGACTCCATTCCACACGATCCGCAGGACACCCCGCTGTTTATGTGTCTGCGTCGAGAAATGAAGCAGCAACTGGCGCGCGCCATTGCTGAACTGCCGGAGAAGGAACGCCAGGTCTTGGTGCTCTACTATTTCCAGGAATTGACCATGAAAGAAGTGGGAGCCAAGCTTGGCGTGGGCGAATCGCGAGTTTCTCAAATCCATTCCACCGCGGTGGTGCGTTTGTGGGCTGTCGTGATCCTGGATTCAAGCAAGGCCTCAGGCGCAATTCTGCCTCCTCGTTTAGAGACTGATGTGAGACCGCAACGATCACTCAGGAGATCGCCGATTAAATTGATGACGTGAACTTCGAAGTAAACATTGTTCGAGACTGCCGTTAGTGAACTCGGGTCAAGAGGGTTTGATTAGGATCAAGAATGATTTTTCGTGTGCCGGAGGGCGCGGTCAGATGAAATTGGCTTTCTGGGCCGTCCGCGAAGACTCTTCCAATTAAGAGCGCCTTGCCTCCAACTGCTGCGTACACGGGAACGGACGTCACTAATTCATTGGTTACATTTTTTTGCAGAATAGTTCCGCTGATGGCAGTGGAGCCCGCCTTGTCTGTGTATTTCACTGCTTGCAATTCCAACTTTGGAATCGCTGTACCGTTGATCCAGCCCTGATAGAACCAATCCAGCGATTTCTTTCCTTCATACCAAAGCGAAGGCGGTAACTGCTCTTCAAACACTCGCAATAATTCCCGAGTGGTGATGGATTTTCCCTCATAACGCTCGCGTACAGTGCGCAGGGCCCGAATGAAAGGCTCTTCTCCACTTTGCGATTCAACGACACCGCGGCCATGGCTGCCGGGCGTTGTTTCGGCGTCGCGCATCATGGAGCGGAGCATGTGGAATAGCCATGTACCACGGCCGTAGCTGATGGCCTCATAGCCGGCGGGAAAATGAGAACAGGAGAGGCGCGCGCCAAAAGTTACCGGGCCGGCATTCATGAGCGGCAGGCCTTCTTTATTCTTTTCCAACAAATCTTCGCGGTACTTGGCCATCACTGCGCGAAACTGCAATGGATCTTCGGACTGCAGAAGCATGAGTGAGCTGTAGTTGGCCAGAGCCTCCATGATCCACTGATCACGATATCCGCTCCACAGGACCGCGTCGCCCCACCATTGATGAGCCGTTTCGTGGGCGACCACTTGTTCACTCAGAGTCTTGAGGACTGGGCTCATGTGTTGTTGCGATTTCTCGGCGGGAGTGAGGAATGCGTAACTGGACAGAAAAATAAGCCCGGGCCAGCCCTGGCTGACTACGCCAGGCATTTGCGTAACAGCGAGACTGCTGTAGGGATAAGGTCCAAAGAGGCTGCCGAAGAATTGCAGAGCGCGAGCCGACGCATCTGCCACGGCTTGCGCATTCCGCGACGGAGATGGCGGCGGAGCAAGCACCTGCACAGGCACGGTGTGCAATCCTGGCCTTGGGAGAGGAGCGGGATCAATTTCAACCTCGTTCTTGGGGAACGCACGTTCCATGGCGGAAGCTGCATAGGTTTCCACAGTGACGCTGCCGGACTGGGCGACTACACGCGCATATTTTCCCAGATTGAATCCGGCAACTGGGATGGGGCGATCCGAAATCCAGCGCGAAACTTGCTCTCCTGGCGACAAGTTTGCTGAAGAGCCGTCGCGACTAGCAGAGGCGGCTGGGGGCGAATCCACTCGCTTGCCTGTCGCTACGAGTGTCCAGTTCTCGGGATAACGAAATTCCAGGTCGAATTTGGACATGGCGAGTCCGCGATTGGGATACCAGATGCCGCGTGCACCCACGTAAAGAAGGCCGCCGCCCGCCTCCGAAAGCACCTCGCCGCCGTAGACGAAGTGCAGTTCGATTCGTTGTCCCGTCCGCAGGGGCTGAGGGAAGACCAGAGCGACGAGATCATTTCCGCGCCGTGCCAGTTGTGTGCCCTCAAGCGCCTGGTTCTGAATGAACTCGAGTGGGTGGCCATCCGCTTCGACTTGTTTGATTTGAAGAAATCTCGAGAGTTCGAACAACAGTGCACGTTGTCCCCCCTGCCGCACTTCCATCTGCAGTGACGCTTGTACGTCGAGCCTGGTCGGCGGCTTTACCTCGGTTTTGATCTGGTAGCTGGAACAACTGATCGCATCCGGACCCCCGACTTCTCCAGTAACGGTGTTTACAACTTGGGGACGCTGTGCCGCGCGGTTCAGGGCAAATGCAGTCCATACATCGAAATAGCCTGTGCCCTCAACCGTTCTTAATTGGCCGGCCCAGATCTGCTCGGTTGCCGCCAAGTCGTAGTAAAGATCGAAGGTCCCAAGCCTCCGCCCTTGGAGGCGCGCATGCAGAAAACGATCTTCGTTGCTGATGGAGTTATTCCCTGCGACGGAGGGTTGCCCGGCTACAGGCAGGAATTGACTGAAGCTCAACAGCAATCGAAGAGCGTCGGCCTGGGCGAGATTATGCGCAGTCTCATTCCACTGCGATATAAATTCCGAACCGTCGTCGGCGGCCCTGAGCGAGGGTTGCAATTCCGCAAAAGTCTCATCATTGAAGCGGAAGTATGCGGTGACGAACCTTTCTTCGAGAATAGCCGCACCAGTAAACATTGCCATCGAAGCCCGTTCCACCTTGTCGGGCGGAACTAGCAGCACTTCTCCATCTCCTACGAAGAACGCTCCGGTAATGTGTCCCGCTACGTCCTCAGTGAAGGCGATGGTGCCATCGTCGAGCGTGATGTGGAACGCAGCCCGATCGAAAGAAGTTTCCCGGATGCGGTAGGCCCGTGACTTGTCCAGCCCGACGCTTCTCAGCTGAAGGTACAGAGCCTCGGCAGAAATGCTCTGCGCGACGGGCTTCGTTGCCGGTTGGCTGGGCTCGGTGCTCGGAGCATTTTGCGCCTGGCTCAGCGTCATCGCACATATAACCAAGGCTACGCACGCGGCCGTGCGCGAGGATCTCCGAGCTTTTCTGATTACCATTGTCACCTACGCGGAAGTTGTTCCTATTGCTAGAATGCGCCCTAGTGCGGGCACCTGTCATCATTATCTTATTGCCGATGCTGGCCGCGGTGTATGCGCCGGCGGACGTCATCCACCTGAAGAATGGTCGCACAATCTGGGCCGACCAGGCCCGGGAGAGCGGCACCCGGGTCGAGTATGACATCGGCGACAACTCCTACGCGATTCCAAAATCTGCGGTAGAACGAATTGAAAGCGGCGGCGTCCGCGTCAGCGATTCATCGTCCTCCAGCAACAGCGGTTCTGGCGACATGCCTGCATTTGCACCCACCGACAGTCTAAAAAATGAAGCAGTCGTCACCAACAGAATTATCCACGATGACAAGGTGGATGTGGATGCACTGGCCGAACTGCAAAAGCAGAGCGACCTGGGTGTCACCGCAGCCGGATATTTCGCCGCCGGCAAATATGAATTCGATAGAGGAAATTTTAGCAAGGCGCGGCCTTATCTCGAGACCTCGTTGCGCGCGGACCCTGCGAACCCCACAATTCTCAACTATTACGCCGCTTTGCTGGTGCGCACTGGAAACGCCCGGGAGGCACTACCCTATGCGGAGCGCGCGGTCCGCGCCGCACCTGATTCCCCCGATGCGCTGGACATTCTGGGCTATGCGCAGTTTGCGGCCGATCGTAATCGCGACGCCATCCGCACATGGAAGCGATCTTTGGAGATCCGCCCGGATGCCATGGTCCAAAAATATTTGGACAAGGCAGAGCGGGAAACCAAGGCGGAAGCTGATTTCTCAGAGCGTGAAACCAGCCACTTCACCTTGCGCTATGAAGGCAAGCAGACATCGGAGTCCTTGCGCCGTGAATTGATCGCGACCCTGGAAGCGGCATATGACGATCTGTCACGCGATCTGGGCGGCACTATTCGCAACAGCATTCCCGTGGTTCTGTATACCGAACAAGCGTTTTTTGATGTTACGCAGGCGCCCGCCTGGAGCGCTGCCGTCAATGACGGCAAATTGCGAATCCCGGTCGAGGGCGTGAGTTCGGTGACGCCGGAACTGGCGCGGGTACTGAAACACGAGCTGGCGCACTCCTTTATTAATCAGATTTCCGGAGGCCGCTGTCCGCAGTGGCTGCATGAAGGCATTGCGCAGGCCATGGAGCCAAAATCGGTCGCTTCCCGCGGACGCCGCCTTGCCGCACTGTACCATGCACACCAGGAAATCCCATTCAACGGACTCGAAGGCAGCTTCATGCGCTTTTCGCCAGCAGAAGCATTGCTGGCTTACGATGAATCGCTTGCTACGGTGGAATTCATTAGTGATACGTATGGGATGAGTGATTTCCACCGCATCCTGGAGAGAATTGGTCAGGGCAGCTCGACTGAAGCCGCGCTGCGCACCACCATCCACTCCGATTACGGACAGCTGGAAGGCGAAGTCGCGAAATATCTCAGCACCAAATACGGCGAATAAAACTACTGGATGTGCACCAAGCCGCTCGGTTCAGAAGCGGCTTCAGTCGCGGGAAATTGCGGGGCGCGCCACGAATCGAAAATCGATACCTGGTGTACGCAAGACACCGTGCAGTGCGGCGCGCATGATTTCTCGGTGATGTATTCCCGGCGAATGTCGGTGACGGTGTAGTTCTCCAGCGGGATCCCAGGATACCCACGCTGCTGGGAACAGTAGTGAACTAGTCCATCCTCACAAATATACAGATAACGTGCGCCGGCGCGGCAACGCCACTGATTCGGCCTGCCTTGGGCAATGTTGTCCTGGAAAGAATTCACGCGGGTGAAGCTGCGCTTTTCCATGGCTTTCATCTCGTGATACACGCGGCGCTCTTCTTCACCCAGGGGTTGCAGCTGTCCGCCGCCGTCATGGATGATGCCGACGGTTGAGCTGAATCCGAGCTCCAGAGCCCGTTTGCCGATAGTCAAAGCATCTTGCGGACTGCGCACACCCCCACCAACCACGGAATTGATATTGACGTGAAAATCCGCGTATTCGGCGAGGAGTTGCAGTTTCTTATCCAGAACCTTGAGGCTCTTCTTGGAAACTTCGTCCGGCGTGACGTTGTCGATCGAGATTTGCAGCCATTCCAGTCCAGCGCGATTCAACTTCTCGATACGTTCTGCGGTTAGAAGATAACCATTTGTGATCAGTCCGGCGATGATGCCGTTTTTACGGATGCGGCGGATGATCTCGTCCAACTCGGGATGGAGTAAAGGTTCACCGCCGCTGATAGTAACGACCGAGGTTCCGAGCTCACCGAGCTTGTCCACTCGCTGGAACATGCTCTCGGTGGGGACCGGCTTGGAAAAATCGTCGTACTCGTTGCAGTACTCGCAAGCTAGATTGCACCGTCGAATTGGAATGATGTGCGCCAGCAAAGGATGCTCGGTGGAAATCAGGGCGCGAACCACTTCGCGCACGCCACGGATATTGCGAGAGAGCCCTTTCATACGGCGACGCAGGATGGTATGGCGGGAAGGCATGGTTTGTATTTGTTTATTAAATCACAGCCTGGGCAGATCGGGTCATGATGAACATTGGCCGGTGCAATCCCAAGGCTGAATGGTGAAAGTGACGCCTGCTTTATGGCTAGCTGTTCGCGACTGCCTTTCGTAACGCCGCGCGAGCCAGTAGTCGCGTTGAATCAAGAGTGGGCAGCGGAGAAGAATCGGCTGTAACCAGCAACGGAATCTCGGTACAGCCCAGCACCACCGCATCGCAGCCTTCGTCGCCCAACGCTCTGATCACTTCGGTAAAGTAGGCTAGAGAACGCGGCAGGAACTGACCATTCACCAGCTCGTCAAAAATAATCTGGTTGATCTTTTCCCGTTCTTTCGTCCCAGGAACCCTGTGCTCGATCCCCGCCGTGGTCAACTTTTCTGGATATACCGGGCCTTCCATGAGATAGCGGGTGCCCAGAACGCCTAACCGCTTATAGTGACTCCGCTTAGCCTCATTGCCCACTTCCTCCGCAATGTGCAGCCAAGGCCTTGGGGAGCGATGGGCCACTAATTCGAAAGCCTGGTGGATGGTGTTGTCAGGGCAGATTAGAAAATCGGCGCCAGCTTTCGCCAGCTTCTCGGCTGATGAGATCATCAACTCCGCCACTCCGGCCCAATCATTGGCGTAAATGCAATTCATATATTTGGCCAGGGAATGGGTGTGCATGGAAACTTCAGGATGATCGTGCCGGCCCAGGAGTTCTGCTCCTTCCAGGCAAATGGTGCGATAACAGAGCGCCGCGCCCTCTGCGCTGCAAGCTACGATGCCGATATGTTGGGGCATAGTTTTTTTAAGTACGGGGTGCCGCCGCGTCAAACAAATTCAGAAATTCCAGCTTCTTTTCAGCTGGTAGAAAAGATGCCTCAAAGGAATTTCGCGCCAGTTCGCGCAAGTGTTCATCGGTGAAGTCAAACGTGTTTTGGGCCACCTGATATTCCCGCGCCAGCGATGTTCCGAACATTGCCGGATCGTCGGTATTGAGCGTAATCATTATGCCGTGATCAAAATAGTTACGCACTGGATGCTCAGCCGGCGTAGGGCAACAACCAGTGCGAAGGTTGCTGGTGAGGCAAATCTCCAGCGGAATCTGCCGGGTCGAGAGTTCCTCCACCAATTCTGGATCATGCCAGGCGGTCAGGCCATGCCCAATCCGCTCAGCCTGAAGATTCAACGCGCCCCAGACGGATTCGGGTCCGGCACTCTCGCCTGCATGAGCAGTCAGATGCAAACAGTTCTTTGCACAATAAGCATACACATCACGAAAAAGTTCTGGGCCTGCCTTCTGCTCGTCGCCCCCAATTCCGAAACCGGCGACGCCACGACCCTGATAGCGGACCGCGAGTTCAGCTACGCGTTGTGCTTCTACGGGTCCGAATTGACGTATGGCGTCGAAAATCCAGAGCAACGACGTGCCGAAGTCCTGTTGGCCCCGCTTGCGGCCGCGCTCCAAACTTTCGAAAATCGAATCGAAGTCCTGCTTGCGCCACAGACACACGCCAACGGAAACGTAAACCTCGGCATGCAGCACGTTCTCTGCTTTCAGCTTCTCCATGAGGCGATAGGTGATTAACTCATAGTCTTCGGGAGTCCGCAGATCTTCGGTGACCGACTTAAAGGCCATCAGGAATCCATGGAAATTCTCGTACTGGTAGAGCTTTTCGATTTCCGAAAGCGTGCCAGTGCTGCCATGCCGCTTTCTCAGCTCAACCCAGGTCGCGGGATCAATCGAGCCTTCGAGGTGAAGATGCAGATCGGCCTTTGGTAAGGAAAGGATGAATGAACTTGGGGCCGGGGGCATCATTGTTGATTGTCGATTGTTGATTATTGATTGTTGAATTCAGATTGTGAATATTTTAACGGGCGAACTCGCTATGACGTCGGCTGTAGAGAGCGTAGATGCCGAGTCCGATCGCCAGCCAACCGAAGAACCGCAGCCAGGTCAGGATCGGCAATCCGCACATCAGGAGAACGCAAAAGAATACGCTCAGTACCGGGGCAGCGATTCCACCGGGAGAACGGAATCCGCGATGACGGCCGGGATCACGATAGCGCAGGATTATCACACCTATCGAAACCAGCACAAAGGCGAAAAGCGTGCCGATATTCGAAAGATCGGCAAGTGTACCGATATCCAGGATGCCCGCCGGTATTCCCACCACTAAACCTGCAATCCAAGTCGCTGTAGACGGCGTCCGGAATCGGGGATGG
>Ga0209160_1000795_pt1 | contig 26101 bp, 36 predicted proteins | sample GraSoiAngelo_153_FD_186167 | JGI IMG/M metagenome (GOLD analysis project Ga0209160, IMG submission 186167) | Grasslands soil microbial communities from the Angelo Coastal Reserve, California, USA - 14_1009_12_40cm (SPAdes) (version 2) | ecosystem: Environmental > Terrestrial > Soil > Grasslands ...
GTTTCCTCGGGAACACCACTGCCGCCCTCGAGGCCAACCTCGTCGGGCCGTTCCGCGACGGCCTGCGCGAGCTCGGGTACGTCGAGGGCCAGAACATTCTGATCGAGTATCGGTGGGCTGAAGGTAAGTACGAGCGCTTTCCTGCCCTCATCGCTGAGCTGATCTCCCAGAAGGTCGACGTGATCGTGACCGCCGGGACACCGGCCACCCTCGCCGTCAAAAAGGCGACAACATCGGTCTCCCTCGTCATGATTGCTGTCGGCGATCCCGTCGGTACGGGCATCGTCCCGACCCTCGGCCACCCCGGTGGGAACATCACCGGCTTGACCTCGATCTCACCGGAATTGGACGGGAAGAGGTTGGAGCTGCTCCGGGAAGTGGTCCCCAACATCTCGCACATCGCCGTGCTCTGGAATGCGGCCAGCCCGCTCCAAGTCGTCGCCGAGAAGCAGACACAGGCCGCGGCCCAGGTGCTGCGAATGAAAGTGCTGTCCCTGGGCGTGCGGACGAAAGAAGAGATCGACGCGGCTTTTGCCACGATCGTCAAGGAGCGGCCCGGCGCGCTCCTCGTGCTGGCCGATCGGCTGTTCCTGCAACACCGCGCGCGGATCATGGACTTCGCCGCCCAAAAGCACCTCCCTGGGGTGCACGCCTACCGGGAACTGGTCGAGGTGGGGGGGTTGATGTCCTTTGGTCCAAGCTACGCGGACATGCACAGGCGGGCCGCCTATTTCGTCGACAGGATCTTGAAGGGTACGAAGCCCGCCGACCTGCCCGTCGAGCAACCCACCAAGTTCGAATTGGTCATCAACCTCAAGACCGCCAAGGCGCTGGGGCTGACGATTCCGCAGACGCTGCTGCAGCGGGCGGACCAGATTATCGAGTGATGGGCCGCCGCGCATTCCTGTTGGCGCTCACGTTCGGGACGCTATCCATGCCGCTTGCCGCCAAGGCGCAGCTGACGGCGAACCAGGTGCGACGGATCGGCGTGCTGATGCACAATGCTCAGAACGATCCCGAATCGAAGGCCGAGCTCGCGGCATTCAGGCAGGGGCTCCAACAGCTCGGGTGGTCGGAAGGCCGCAACATCCGTATCGACATCCGCTTTGCGGCGGATAGACCGGATCAGTACGAGGTGCTCGCGAAACAGCTGATCGCCCTACAACCCGACGCCATCTTCGCCTATACGACGCCTATTACTGCTGCCTTGCAGCGCGAGAGCCGCACAATCCCGATCGTCTTCGCCGAAGTCTCTGATCCGGTGGGCTCCAAGTTTGTGGCGAGCTTCTCGCGGCCGGGCGGCAATCTGACAGGTTTGCAGCTTTACGACCAGGGTATTACCGGTAAGTGGGCTGCAATGCTTAAGGAGATCGCGCCGCATGTAAAGCGCGTCGCTCTCCTTGTGGACCCCAGGACCACTCCCTACGATTACTTTTTGCGCTCCGCTGAGGCCACAATCCCAAAGCTCGCGATGGAGCTTGCGCCCCGCCTCGTCGAAAACGCGGCTGATATCAAGCGCGTCATCGCGGCCTTCGCCGCCACGCCAAATAGTGGCTTGCTCGTCTTGCCGAGTGGCACGACCAGCTTGCACCGCGACCTCGTTGTTGCATTCGCGGCGCAGTATCGCGTGCCATCGGTCTATCCGTTCCGGTTCTACGTTACTGCCGGTGGTCTCATCTCCTACAGTACCGACCTTGTGGATCAGTCCCGACAGGCAGCGTCGTATGTCGATCGCATTTTGCGTGGAGCCAGCCCCACCGAACTCCCGGTGCAGGCACCAACAAAGTACGTAACGACCATCAATCTGAAGACTGCCAAGGCGCTGGGACTCACGATACCGCCGTCATTGCTGCTGCAGGCCGACGAGGTCATCGAGTAGCCGTGCTCGACCCACGCGGCCAGCTCCTGAGACAGCCGTCGGATTCCGGGCCGCTCTCTCCGATACCGCGCGCTCAAGCGCCGCGTTCGTCGGAGATAGGATTCGCTTCAGGGGCTCTGCGGATACCACGGGCTCACCAGGTAGAACTCGAATGCCTGGATCCGACGGCTCGGCCGGAGAATAAAGCCGACGACCCGCACGTACTCGTTCCCACGGAACCCTTGGTAGTCGCTCTGACGAAGGCGGTGAAGGTCGATCGTGATGGTCGGGCTGCCGTTGGCCGGTGCCAGCGCCAGCGTTTGACCGCCAAAGTCAATCCAAAGGACCCGGCCTTCGATGACCAGCGGCGGCTCCGTCACAGTCGGTGGCTGGGACGCCGCTTCCGACGTGAGCATGACCAAGACCAGGCCGACGATGGCGACGCTCGTTACCCTCGTCCGATAGCCCACCGCATCATCCCCCACGTCGACGGCATTGTGAGGCCACGCCTGCTACCGAGGAATTGTAGCTGATGGAACAGGAGACGTTGACGTAACGCTGTCGCCCGAGTAGCTTCCCGACATGCTCGACCAACGCGGCCAGCTCCTGCGTGCGGCTGTCGGCTTCGCGACGCGAGTGCAGCGGTGAAGCTCGCCGAGTGCCCGACGTGTGGCTTTCAGCGACCCTTTCAGCGGGCGCTTGGGTGGGGCACCTTCTTCGCATGCGTCGTAACGGTCGGCTTCTGGATCTTCGCAATCCCCTTCTACCCGCTTCGCTGTCGATCGTGCGGCTACCGATTGATAGGCAAGTCGAGCGCGTCGCCGACTTCTGCCGAAGCAATTGCCGAACGTGTGGAGATCGCGCTGAAGACGTGCCCACAGTGCGGGGAGCGGATCAAGCTCGGGGCTATCAAATGTCGCTTTTGTCAATCCAAATTCGATCCAGAACAAGTCGCCCAGGATGTGGAGAGGCTTGCTGTGCGTTGCCGATACTGTGGCCAGAGCGTTCTCAGGGAGACTCCGGCCTGCTCCAAGTGCGGTATACCCTGGCCAGGCAGGAAAAAGAGACGGTTCTTTGAGGTGTGACGTTACTGCGTTAGCACAACAACAAACAGCCGACGACGAGAAGGGCTGGCGCGCGACGTTCTACACAACCGGGATGGAGCTCTCGCCCACGAGCGCCGCCGGATTCGCTTGGGAGCCGACACCGTGGCGTACCGTCCGGGGCACGGCATGGAATGCCCTACGTAGAACCCTGAACACGGACGCGCGATGAATCTGTCGGCCGACCTCGAGGAATTCGTCGCCGACCATCGCCCTCACGGCGCGCTGACCGGCGACGCTACGGAACCCGGGTGGAACGGCTATCTGCTCACCGTGGCGTGTTCGTGTGGCGTCACGTTTGGGCGGTGGATCACGCCCCTAGACGCTGAGCTGGATCTGGTCCACTTCGTGCGGCTGAACTGACCCCCAGCATCTGTTTGACCGCCGGCAGGCGACAGTCTAGTCTCGGCCTTCTGGCGACCTAATATTCCCCTGCGATTACAAGTGTGGAGCAGTGTGAGCTCCGAACGCAACGGCGTGGCGGAGTCATCACGGGAAGATGTTGTCCGGCGTGTTCTCCGTGACGGTCGTGCGCTGGAGGGTCAACGTGCCGTGGCAGGGACTACTGATGATGTCGTCGGCGATCTGTCCCTCAATACAGTTGTAGACACCACCACCGACGATCGCGGTGTTGTCGGCGATGATGCTCTTGTTGAGGATGAGCGTGCCGAGATTGAAGATCCCGCCGCCCTGATCGTCAGCGGCGTTACCGGAGAGCCTACTGTTGACGACCGTCAGCGTACCAGCATTGAAGATGCCGCCGCCTTGCCCGGTAAATCCGCCGCCCAATGGAAAGGTGATGCGGAATGCCTTGTTATCCGACACGGTACTGTTGACCAGCTCCAGCGTGCCGTAGTTCGCAATGGCGCCGCCGACGGTCGCAGCCTCGTTTTCGAAAAATTCGCTATTCCTTACGGAGGCAGAACCGCCAGCTATGTAGATGCCACCACCGCCCGCGCCGAGGTGGGCGGTGGTATGGGAGAACGTGCTGTTCTGGACCGCGAGTGTGCCGAAGCTGTAGATGCCGCCTCCGGCTGCGGTGCCGAAAGTATCGGAGAACGAACAATTCTTGACGGTGAGGGTCCCGGCATTGTAGATGGCGCCGCCAAGCCCGCCCACAAGGAAGCTGTCGACAAACGTGCTGTTGTTTACGGTGGCCGTGCCGAGATTTAGGATAGCGGCGCCGCAACAGTCGGTGTCGTTTTGGGAAAAGGAAGAGTTGTTGACAGTCAGCGTACCGACGTTGAGGATTGCGCCGGCGTTCTCAAATCCAAGGATTCGGAGAAACACGCTATTGTTTACGATGGCTGTGCCGAAGTTTATGAACGCGCCGCCCGCCCCGCCCGGCGGCGAAAAACCACCTTCGGCCACAATGTCGGAGAACGTTGTGTTGTCGACCGTGATCGTCCCCTCGTTTTTGACTGCGCCCAGAAAACAGAATGGCTGACAGGCATTGCTGAAAATCAAACCCTTCAGGGCAACAGTCGTGTTGCCAGCCACGGAGAAGACTGTCGCTAGACGATTTGTGCCGAGCAGGGTGATTGTTCCGCCGCCATTGATCGTCGTGTTGTTCGGGATTACCAATGTGGTAGCCACCGTGATGGTGGCTGGCGCGTCGCGACTGCCAAGGCGTTCGCGAGTGCCGCTTCGGTGCAGCTCGCCGCTGTACCGTCGCCTACGATGATCGGCTTATCCGCTAGGGCAGGCCGTGGTAACACCAAAAGGACGACCAGCAGGAGAAGCCCGGGAAGACGCCCATCCAATCGCATAACGACCTCCTTCTTCCGGTCAGAGGTGGTTGCGAATGATGGAGTCCCGACACGGACGTCGTCAAGCACAAACGATGCTGCACTCGCCTATGGATGGGTGATGCCCCGACCATGTGCGGATAGGAGCCAGACGCTAGTTGCGAGTGATCACAGGGCGATCTGCGGCCGCTGAACGTCCCTTGACACTTTGTTGTGTGATGGCGCCGAGGCTCAGGAACTACGTCGCGCGTCCGGTCAAATCGCGAGTTTCGTCGAGCAAGCGCAGTATTGGGCCGATATGGTTACTGGCCGGAGAACTGGTCGATCGACCCTAGACCAGGAAACCCCGACTACGTCGCGATGATCACTGCGTACCGGAACGGAAACCCTCAACCGCTCGAGGAATTCATGCTGAAGGCGATCCTCGGGTTGTAGTGTCTGCGGCTCGGCACTCACGTCGCCGGCCGGCTCGATGACGGTTCTCCTTGTCCCTCACTGTCGATCGCCCTTACCGATCGCCACAGCTCTTCCGTGGGGACGTGAAGGCCGAGGACATTCGTACTATTGATCGAGTCCAAGAGACCTAGGTCATGATCATCGGCTTTGCGTGGGGTGGCTGGACAACCTCCGGCACGACCCAAACGATGACCCAAGAGGCAGTTTTAGCGAGTCAGGCGGCGATCTGCGTCGCCCAATTTGTGAAGCAACCGAACCCTGACGCGAAACTCAAAGAACTCGAGGCGGTAAGTAGCTGGCAGAGAGCTGAAGTCATTGAAAAAGGTGGCTGGGATAGGATGCCCGGGCAAGAAAAAGCTGGCTATGCTGTCGCCCGAGCATGCGCCGATGGGCTGGCACTTCTTTTCAAGAAATGAGATTGGTACGGGCTCGTGAGCTTTGCCGGGCACGTCCTGAAGGACGCGCCCTGAGCACCAGCGACATCTAAACGGCAATCTGCTGCGTCGGCTCGTCTTGCCCCCAGCCAATTCAGAGCTGGTGGTATTCGACGCCAACCACATGACGCCGAACACGCTTAAAGGTAGATCAGGAATCGCTCCGCTCCATTTCAGTCAAAATTCTCGGAGGCCGAACGCTCCGTATCAGCTGCGGCGCGAAGCGCCGACAGCTGGATACGGATGTTAGCCCGTCCCGCGGCGCGCAACCAAGACTGGCTGGGAGACAACACCAACCCCCTCGAGCCGTTGGACCTCAATGAAGGAACTTTCCTCGAGCAGCGAGACCATGCGATCGATCGAGACGGCGTAATAACGCGACGAGCCCGCAATCACCGCCGCCGGTGTCGCGCCGCGCGCCTCGCGGATGAAGTACATCGCCACGTCATAGAAGTCGCCGTCCCAGTCTCGGGTCTGGACGACGAAGTAGCGGTCGCCACCGTCCGAGCGGAATCCGTACGGTATCAGCTGCGGTGAAGATCTCTCCTTTTCCGAATGGTCGCGCAGGCCGACGATCGTGATGCCACCAGGCCGGATGCATCGGTAGAAGTTCCGTAGCGCTTCCCGGATCGCGTCATCACCGAGCAGGTGCGGAATGGAGTTATCGAGACTGAGCACGACGTCGAAACCTGATCCGTGAACCTCCGCGCACCGGCGCATGTCCGCGACCGTGAAGTGAATAGTGAGGTTGCGTCGAGCAGCTTCGAGGCGCGCGCGCCCCACCGCCGCCGACGATAGATCGGAAGCCGTGACCGCGTGCCCAATCGCGGCGAGACCAAGGGCCTGAGTACCGATCCCGCACGAGACGTCGAGGATCGCCCGCGGCGCTGGGCCCACATGTGTGCGAATGACGGCGTCGAGCGTCGCCGCCTGTTCAGCGATGGCAGCGTTCCAGTCTCGATAGACGAGGTGATAGACCGTCGCGATCTCGTCGTACATGTCAGGGGCTGGAAATCGGTCCAATCGGGCTAACCCGGGATTTGCGATTTGGCCCGATCTTCATCCGGCAACCCTCCGCCTGAACACGGACCGGTACAGCTTCATCGCCGATTCCGGCACTTCGTGAATCCTGATCCGGCCCATTTTCGTAGCGCCAGCGTCCTGATGGCGCCTCCGACGACACAAGGTGGCCAGTCATCGCCGCCCGTGGCGACACTTCCGCCGCCGGCGGGCACCGCAGCGCGTCGAGTCGTCTGCCCCGATCATGTCGGATGCCACGCCAGCCGCTCGATGCGCCGGAGAATCTGGCGAAACAACGGCCCTGTCAAGTAGCCTTCCGCGAGCTGCAAGGTGAAATACCGAGCGTGCCGGATCAGCCGTCCCCCGGTCTTGATCAACCGCTGTTGGAGACTCGTCAACGACCAGTCCTGAATGGTGACGGGGAGCACGAGCCGACGTAGCAGGTTGCCGAGATTGTAGGCAATGACTCCGAGGAGCAGCCGCACCTCGTTGGCCCGGAAGCGGTGACAGGAGAGCCGGGTCCAGTGGGTCGCGGTCTTGCCTTCCTTGATCCACTGCTCCGCCGTCCCGCGCTGGTTGTAGAAGCGCACAACGGCCCGATTCGTGCCGGTCAAAGTGGTGACGATGAACCCCACCCGCGGGAAGAGTTCGCCGAGATGATGCTCAATCTTCGCGATCACGCGGCGCGGGCGGTCCCAGGAAGCGGCCTGGTACTGGAAGCTGCGGTAGCGGACGAGCGGCGCGTGACTCGGTCGGCCACGGGGCCTGGTGAGCAGGTCCTCGATCTGCCGCTCCAAGACGTCGTTGGCCGGCAGCCGGATCGCGTAGCGCACTCCGCGGCGTTCCAGCGCCTCGTAGAGCGCCGGCAGAGCGAACGCGGCGTCCGCGCGGACCACCACGGTCTGCCGGCGCCGACGGTAGCGATCAATGATGGGCAGGAGGACCTCATCCCAGCCCTGGGCGCTGTGGACGTTGCCCGGCCGGAGTTTCACGGCCAGGCAGTCGCCCTCTGGGTTGAAGACGAAGAGCGGGTGATAGCACACCGCCTCGAAGTGACCGTTGTACGCGGACTGCTCCTGTGTGCCGTGGACGGGGCTTTCGGAGCTGTCGATGTCGAGCGTCACGCGTCGGCTGGGTGATCGCGCCGCCGCGTGTCGGATCAGGTCCGCGTTCAAGCGAGTCAGTCCGTGGTAGTTCTGCTCCTCGGCGAGGACGTCCGTTTCGAACCAGTGCAGCGTCGAGGTCAGCGCCACGCTGGTCTCTCGCCGCTCCCGCGAGGCCAGCATCCGAAACGTCGGGTCCTGGGCCAGCCGTTCGGCGTCGTTCGTGTCCTCGTACCCGGCCAGGCGGCTGTAGATCGACTGCCGAACCAGGTCGGCCAGAGGGAACTGGAAGTTGCGCCCGGTGCGAGGATCGCTGAGGTGTCGTTCGATCAGCGCACTCAGGCCGAGACGCTCGTCCAGCTCGCGCGGGAGCAACAGCCCCGTGTCGGACGTGACGGTGGCGCCGCGGAACTCGACGCGAAGTTGAGGATTGAACGAGAGGCGAACCGGGCCAGATTCTGCGTCACCCACTGGATGATGCCCTCCGCAACCCGCGAGGCACCCCAGAAGCCCGCATGTTTGGCGGGCGCTGAGTGATTATGGCCCGATCGATTCACCGCCCAAAACGAAAATGCGGGCTAGGACGACACAGAGCGCGTAGCGGATCGCCGATGTTGCTCGTTCCTCTGCGGCCTCAGAGCCGAGTCGAATCTCTCGGTCCCGCGGCATCCAAAGCAACAGGTCTCCGAGATGAGCCGACTCGCACGCGAGGCGGTAGACTCTCGCATACCAGCCAGGTCGCTTCCGCCACGCGTAGTACCCGCTGAGGGAGACACCCAGCACGCGGCACATGGTGGCCCGCTACGGCCTCACGGGAACTTCAACGAATTTGTCGCCCGTACTCACGCGGACTCGAAGAGCGACTGGAGTCGAGCGGTCGGTCGGCACCGTTCCACGGTAAGTTCCCGGCTCGGGGAGGGCGCCCATCGTAACGTTCTCCACGGTGCCGTCGGCCATGCGCGCGACGAGCAAGACGTCGGCGACCACCATAGGCTTGCCCGCAGGGTCCAAGAGGCGCACGGCGTAAGAGGCGCCCCATCCTCGCGATACCGGCCCGCGCACGAGCTCGGCGCGGTGCGAGCCTTTGAGCTGGGGAGGCGTGGCTTTCGACGTCGCCGCCTCAGGCGACAGCGCGCTGGCGACCTGGTTGGACGGAGAACTCGGACTCGGTCGAGCCGTGGCGCTGAGTCCGGGTCGGTCGCCGCTCGCGCCCTGGTCGGTCCCGGCTTTCGGCGGGGCACCGGTCACATTGGCTGGAGTGCTAGTGCCGGGAGGCGGGGCGCTTGTCTCTTTGGGTGGGAGGCTGATCTCTTTGGGCGTGATGCTGGGCTCCCGGGCGGGCTCCCGGGCCGCGGTGTCGGTCGCTTCGGAAGGACCGCTCGTCTCGCGTTGCCGAGGAGTCGTCTGGCCGGGCGGCTGATCTGGTCCGCCCGAGAGCGGTCCCGTGAAAAGCGGACTTAAGAGACTCTGCCCAGTAATCTGTCCCACTAGTGACAGCACGAGCGCGGCCAGCGTCACGCCGCTCAATACTCCGAGTAGCTTTTCGATCAGCATGCCTGACCGTTGGCGCTGGAAACTCTCGAGCTGCTCCTCGTTCTCGTCATCCTCCGGGAAACAACCCTGCGTCCGCCGCATTGAGATCATGGGGCAACTCCTTCCGCTTCTCGAAGCGGTGCGGGATCATCCTCTTCCGAGCACGCAGGCGTCAAGATAAAAGGCGTATCACAACGAGAAATTTCCGGAATCACAGGAGCGCGCTCATCCGACCCACCGAAGAGGGCAGTCGAGGCCGACTCCTCAAGTAACTACGAGCGCTGAGAGGCCCGCATCCGGGCCCGGCGCCGGGCGCGCGCTTCCATCCCCGTGACGTAGTGACGGGAATCGGGCGCATCGCCGTCGGCATGACGCGTCAGGCTTCGACCTCCAGCTGACGCGGTACGACGAGAAGGGCTGGCGCGCGACCTTCTACACGACCGGGATGGAGCACTCACACACGAGTGCGACGGGAACGGGATGGGTGCGCACGCCGTGGCGGGGTGCAGCACGCCGCGTGGGAGGTGTTGACGAAAGCTAGCCTGGATGGCTAACCAACGCTGCTGCCGACAGACAACGGCTACCCTCTCGTCTAGGTTTGCTTGACCGCCCGCTTCTTCGGCTGAAGTTCGGTATGGAGCTGCCGTTCAGCTTCAAACCAGTCACCGACATCGTGACCATGATCACCACCACGAGAGACGTAGATTTCAAAAGCGCGGTTGGCAATTTGTAGCTGGGTCGGCTTCCGTTTCGCCACAGTGACCTTCGCCATTACGCCTCCCTGAGAGTAAGCTGCTACCGTGCCGAAGTTTCTCACCACCTGTCTCTCGCGCGTAGCTTTTTCGTCCACGCAGACACGCGACCGCATACGGACGAGGCGAATGGAGCAAGCGGGGGAAGTATCTAGGAGCATGACAGCCCCAACGGGAGCATCTCATGGCTATTGCGTTCAAGCTGGACAGCACTACTAGCGAAGGAACATTCATCCGGGTTCTCCGCGACGGGCAACCGTTCGGGAAGATCCTCGACGCCATGGGTCTCTACCGGTTCTACGAAGGTGACCGCGAAAAGCTCGGCGGCGCGGCGCTTCAAGACGCGGATCTCGCGCGTCTCAAAACGGCGATCCAATCGAGGTACGGTAGCCCACGCCGATGATCGCTGCGGCGAGATAGGCACGGCCCGATGAGCGGCCAGGACATCCTCAGTGCCGACCTCGCAGACTTCATCGCTGACCACCGCCCCCACGGCTCCCTGACCGCCGACGCCACCACTCCAGCGTGGAACGGCTACCTGCTCACGGTGGCGTGCTCGTGTGGCGTCGTGTTTGAGCGGTGGGTCACGCCAGAGGACGCCGACAGCGACCTCATCGCGTGGGCAAAGGCGAACTAGCAGCCGTGCGCGCCCGGTCCTTTCTGGTCAGTCTCGTCGTCTTGATCCAGGCGAGTTGGAGTAGCCCGTCATGGGGCTGGGTTCTGGAAGGACACCACTCAATCACGCTGGATGCACTCGCGGTCCTGCCGCCAGCGATGCGGGAAGCACTAACGCCCCATGTATCAGTGCTGCTGGCGGGTGTGGTTGAGCCCGACTTTCACCGAGTGGTGAGCCACAAGATTCCCATCATTTCTCTGAGTGGGACGCCACCACCGGCCCGGAGCGGCGCGCCGAATGAGTTCCAGCGGCTGGCCACGAATGCGCAGGAGATGCTGCGGCTGGGACGAGACTTGAGCGAGGTGTCCTTTGTGCTGGGCCAAGCGACCCACTTTGTGCAGGATCTCAACCAACCCCTGCACGCCGCGTGGGGCGAGACCCGCGCCGAGCATAACGAGGTCGAGGCCCAGATGCTTTACCGCTCCTGGCAGAAAGCGCACACGTACCGTGGCTTCATGCTCGTCAGGAACTATTCCTGCTTCGCACTTGAGATCGCCCAGAACTCCTCGCAGCATGCACGGCCGCTCTTCTTTGACCGAGAGATCAAGCGAGTCACTGAGATCGCGTGGGACCAGGCGGTCAACGACACGGCAAATCTCTGGCAATCGATCCTGTGGCACGCGCTCGGGCGAGAGCGGGCATGGCAGCAGCACGGGATCCCTGCGCCGGTCAGGGAGATCGCAAATGGATCCCTCTGCTGATCAGCCGGATCTAGCGGGACACTACTCCCGCTTCACCATCACCTGCACGCGTTGTCTTTGAGTAGTGGACCTGCCAAGGATGGCGAGCTGGAGCTGCTTAGCTTCGCTCGGCTGAACTGACCAGCCCGAGATCGCCCACGGGTCGTGTCCCGGCTCTGGTGGAAAAAGAAATGGCGCATTCTTCCGGTTGATGAAGTGCACGATCAATGCGCCGCCTTGCAGGGCGGCCACCGGAGGAACACGCCATGGGCAAGGATATCAAGGAAGATGCGCGCGCGCGTGAGCTTGAGCCCGTCTCGCTCAGCGAACTGATTCACCAGCACGTCCGGTCCGCGATCGAGACGGCCGTGCATGAAGAGTTGCGGGCTGCGCTCGCGACGGCCCCATACGAGCGTAGCGAAGTTCGGCGTGGCTATCGCAACGGCATCAGGGAGCGGACACTCACAGGACCGACCGGGCCGGTTGCCCTCACGTTGCCTCGGGCCACTCTCTTCAGAGGCGCCAGCGCGAAAGAGTGGACGTCGACGATCGTCCCGCGCTATCAACGGCGACTGCCGGAAGTCAATGAAGCGGTGATCGCCACATATTTGGCCGGCGGCAACACCCGACGGATTCGCGGCGCGCTCCAACCGCTGCTCAAGGCCGCGCCCCTTTCGAAGAGCGCGGTATCGCGCGTGGTGGCCACCCTGAAAGACGGCCTGGAGGCATGGCGGACGCGTTCACTCGCCGCCCTCGACGTGATCTACATTTACCTCGATGGCTTCTTCTTGCGGGTGCGTAGTGCCGGGAAGGTCGTCAGCGTCCCGGTGCTGGGCGTGGTCGGCGTCCTCGCCGACGGCGGCAAACAGCTCCTCGCACTGGAGCTGTGCGGGGGCGAGTCCTTCGAGGCGTGGAAGGGCTGCCTCGACGATCTCGTCGCGCGGGGTCTCCTGCCCCCGGTGCTCTGCATCATCGACGGGAATGCTGGGCTGCTACGCGCCGTCGGGTTGGTGTGGCCGAGGGCTGCGGTGCAACGCTGCTGCGTCCACAAACTGCGCAACCTTGAGCGAAAGGCGCCGAAGCACGCGCTCCCCGAGATCCGCGACGACTTCCATCGCATCGTCTACGCCGCCAGTGCTGACGCGGCCCGCACTGCCTACACGGCGTTCGAGCGCACGTGGGTCAAGCGCTGCCCGGGCGTGGTGACGAGTCTGCGGGAGGGTGGCGACGAGCTGCTCACGTTCTTTCGCTTCCCCAAGGCGCAGTGGACGACGCTACGAACCACGAACACGATTGAGCGACTCCACGAGGAATTCTGGCGCCGCGTGAAGACACAAGGCTTCCTGCCAAGCGAAGACGCGGCCCTGGTCCTGCTCTTCAGCCTGGTGGCGAGCGGGCAGATCAAGTTGCGCAAGATCGACGGCTGGCAGAAGATCGCCGCAGTGCTCAGCCAGCACACGGCGGTGGCGGCATGATGATCGTATACGCGGCGTTTTCAGCGGCAAGAGGGAAATCATGCTCCTGAAGAGGGTTCGGTTATTTGCGATCCTGACCGGTGTACTCCTCAGCGCGCCGATGAGCGCCGACGCGCAGCCGAAAACCCAGGTCGCGGTGGTCGGCTTCCTGAGCGGCGAGCGAGTTCCTTCGGCGCCCGATTGGAAGCAACGCTCGCCGTTCTTTCAGGCGCTCGGCGACCTTGGGTGGCGCGAAGGCCAGAACCTGAGCGTCGAATCGCGATGGGCAGATGGCCGACTGGAGCGGCTCCCTGAACTCGCTGCCGAACTCGTCAACCTGAAGGTCGATGTCCTCGTCGCGGGCGCGTTCAGGCCAGGGCAAGCGGCAGGCCAGGCAACGAAGAGCATTCCGGTCGTGCTCATCACGTGCGATCCATATCAGTGGCTCGTGGAGAGCCTTGCCCGACCCGGCGGAAACATCACGGGACAGACGTGTCTGTCGTCCGAGATGAGCCCGAAGAAATTGGAGTTCCTGAAAGCGGCGGCCCCTCGTAGCTCGCGCGTGGCGTTTCTCTATAACCCTGACGACCCCGGGCCCTCACTGGGCCTGAAGCTATCCCAAGAGGCGGCCCCATCGCTGGGCATGAAGGTCTTCCCCGTGGCGATCCGGCGTTCCGCCGATCTCGACGCGGCGCTGGCGGCGATCAAGCGTGAGCAGCCCGATGCGCTGTTCGTGTATCCCGACTCCGTCACCGCGAGTGTGCGACCTCAGACAATCGAGTTCGCGAGCAAGCAGCGGCTGCCGGCCGTATATGGCTTCAAGCCGTGGCCGGAGGCCGGTGGGCTGTTGTCCTACGGCGCGAGTCTTCCGGATATGAGTCGTCGGGCTGCCGGGCAGGTCGATAAGATCCTTAAAGGCACGAAGCCCGCCGACCTCCCTATCGAACAGCCCACCAAGTTCGAGTTGGTCCTCAACCTCAAGACCGCGAAAGCTCTCGGCCTGACGATCCCGCAATTGCTCCTGCTACAGGCGGATCAGGTCATTGAATGATGTGACGCCGGAAGCTGCGTCATCAATTTCCACATCAAACGGGACACCACCGTCGCCCACTACCTGGCGCCCAGTCGTTGGGCGGTCCGCCCACTAAGTGGGCGGCCATGAGCCAAGGGCCCGACTCGTCCTCTCTCTGGGAAATCGAGTTCTGGGGCGCTTAAAGGTCACATCTCTGTCGTTCACTGGGATGGCACCATAAGTGCTCCAGGTAACTCTGGATCACCGCTCAAGGCCGGCGCTTAGTCTCGCGCGGTGGTCTATGCCCCGATTGACAGTCGTCATGGTGACAACCGTGCTGGTTTGACGCGTGGCCTACGGCTGGACTCCCCGGCCTGCCAAACCAACCGAGGTGTCCGTGCTGTCGCAATGCTGGATTTGTCGCAGACTAGTAAACGGGCTCGACGACGCTTTGATGGCTCCGCTGTTGCGACACCTCAAGTCCAGGAACAAGACCCAAGGTTGTTCCTGTCAGTGCGAGGAATTACGAAGCAGCTCAGAGGTGATCTCGGCCCGCTTCTACCATCTTGAGTGCAGCCACTATTGCGCGAGTCACATTGACCACCGCTGTTGTCTTTGCCGAGTGAAAGAGGGCCACGGATGATGCCGCTCCCGACAAGGAGTCCACTCCAACCTACGGGCGGGCGGACGATAGCACGGATGGCCAGGAAGCGACCGGAGAAGAACCGCCAGAGGTGCTGGCCGCGGGAGCTACCTGTGTCTGTCGCCCTGTGTGCGCTCGAACTCCCAGGCCGCATAGCACCGGGGGTGGAAGTGGTAAGAGTTTCGTCGCCCAGGGGTGGCGTCACACGACTCAAACTCAGCCGCCAGTTCCATCTGATTCGGTCGCAGCCGCTCACCGCACAACGCGCACGCCCCGCCAAATCCAGGTCCGCCCAACGTGCCGTCAGGTCGTTGAGAAGGCAGCGTTCCGGCGCGGATCGCTTCTCGTGCCTTCTCCCGGAGGAGAGGCTCGTCGGGCATCGCAGTTCCACGTGGCTAGCCCGCGGTTCGCGCCACGGCTCGCGCCAAATGCCACGAGGCTCCCGAGAGAACCCGCTGGATGGCGCCTAGAGCGTACCTGATCCGAGGATGTTACGCCACGCTCCGACCTAGCTTCGAAGGTGGAGGCACCTCGATGCGCTAGTAATGAATGCACTCGCTTGCTTGACGATTCAGTGCGGCCCCACGTCTGCTAGACTCCCGCCAGCCATCCTCCAAGAAATGCGAAGAGAAGTAATCGCTATCGCCGCCGCCGGCAGGTCGCGGGGCTTGGGGAAGGAGACACACTGACATGGACGTTTTCCACGGCGACTGGCGTGCACCGAAAGCATCCCGACCGATCATCACTGTCGTTGCCACCGAGGATGCGATGAAACAACTTCTCGCCGCGTTTGGGATTCCGTCTCTCGACTTCGCCATCGGCGAACCCGGGCAGGAAGAAGTAATGTTGCAGGTCTCGACGGCCGGCAGCTTCCCGTTTCCTCGAGTCGTCGTGGCTGGGACACGAGTTTCCGTGCGTGCTGCTGATCTTGCCGGTCATGACGTGCAGGTCCGGGTCTCCTGGAGCGATGCCATATGAAGGAGCCATCACGGTGATCGCCGCGAACTACGCCTGATGAACAGCCAGGACACGCCTTGGCTCCGCCCTCGAGGCCTTCATCCGCGGCGAGCCGGACACCGGGCTCGACGATGATCGCGTCTGGATGACGTGCACGTGACCTCGAGGAATTCATCCGCGATCACCGCCCACACGACGTCCTGACCGCCGATGCCACGGAGCCTGCCTGGAATGGCTACCTGCTCACGGTGGCGTGTCCGTGTGGAGTGCTGTTTGGGCGGTGGGTACCGCGCGACGATGGCAATGGACGCCTTGATTTCGTGCTCAACACCGATGGTCCGCCGTCAGCGGAAGCTGCCGTAGACGTCTCTCTACAACGCCTGTAGGAACTTCAGCAACGCGTCCACCTCTTCATGCCGCAGCTTGAGGAATGCGTCCACGCTCGGTTGCGCCTGCCCCGCATGCTGCACGATCGCCGATGTTAACGACAGTGCGCGGCCGTCGTGCAAGAACGTCGTCTTGAAGCGCAAACCCATCAACGGAGCCGTGCGGAACTCCTCGGGCTTGGCGACACCTCTGCACAAATCGGCCAGCGCTGGCCCGAGAGTATGCAATAGCAGGTCCGAGTACAGGAACACCTCTTTATACGCGAGCGCCTTCACCGAACTCGGACCAGTCTTCATAATTGGCGTATGGCAGTCCGTGCAGCCCATCCGTTGAAACACGTCCGCGCCCCTCTGCTGTTGTTGAGCTCGATCCGGGGGCGCTAAAAAACGGATGAAGTCCACGGTCAGGTCGCGGTCCGCTGGAGACAGCTCCGCGGGCACTTCGATCCCTTGCTCGACCCGGAACGCAGCTGTGCTGAACTCGCTGAGCGTGGCGTCCGTGGCCTTCCGGCCAAAGCGCCCAAGACGGCCATCAGGCAAGCGGGCGGCACGGCCGCCTGCACGCCCCACCCCCTTGAGGATCTCGGTGTCTGGAATGGTGTCCATGAGACCGAAGCCGAAAAGCGCTGTCGTTGTACGCCAGCATTCACCAGTCAACCACCAGCGTTAAGCAGCTAATTTTCTAGCCTTCGGTCTTGGCATCGCGGTTGCGGTTGCCCCCGAGGCCAGAGAGTTGTGAGGCGACTTCGCGCTACGTGACGGAGCGCCGAAAAGTGGCCTGCCGGCAAAGACGGAGAGCGGTCATGTCGGTCGAGGCGGACATCACCCAGGCAGGTGAGGGCAAGACGATCTTTGTGCGGCACGCAGCGGGCGGCGTCATCCAGATCATTCACCTCACGAACTTTTAACCGCCGAGGGCAGCACAGCGCGCCCTGAAGGAGAATCCATGCCTTCCCACCATACGGTGCTGATGCTTACCGCAGTGCTGATCTCGATGATCACGCCATGGGTCGCGACCGCAGCCCCACCAGTCAAAGCACCAACAGCGTCGCTGCTTGTCAGCGGCCTGCAAGGCGCGACGGGAAGCACGGTCGGTCCAGGCGGGGACCTCTATGTCACCGAGGCGCTCACCGGGACGATCTCGCGCGTCGAGGTGAGGATTCTCTCGGCGAGGTGCTTGGGGTATAGCTATCAGGAGACCGCGCCGGCGTGCCCGCTCCGGTGGCAACGGGATGAGCGCAGGCGTGGCAGAACTTCGCCGTCACTGAGAGGGCCGTCCCGCAGTTCGAGCACGTCCGGGCCAGCGGGGTCGCGCACTCTTCGCAGAACCGCGCCCCTCGCGGGTTGTCGTGCTGGCACCGGGGACACTGCATACCGCCCTCCGGGGGTCCGGCCTGCGGACGTCAGAACTGTGGGTCGAGACTAGACTTCGGCTGGCCGTTGGTCAACGGCTGCCGCAGTCAGTTCAGCGCTGCTGCAGCAGATCCAGCTCGGCGTCCCAGAGCATTCCGAAGATCTTAGAACGACCCGGAGAAATCTTCTGCGCGACATCGGCGTTCCGCACGGGCCCCGCCGCATTGGCACCCCGTCAAGGTGACCGTGACCATGCGTTTTACGTCGGTTTTCCGTCGGATTCCCGAAGAATGCACGCTACGCGACGGGCGAATCGATGACCCGCGGCGAGGGTATCAGCTTGGTGGAGGAAGACGTCCTCGTCAATCCAGCACTCGCCGGCCTCTTCAAATGCCTGACGAATCTTCTCGAGCGCCGAAGGCCAGATCAGGCCACGCGCTGTCTTGGGCTCGAAGGCCACCCACACTTCGTGGCCATCAACGCGGAGTCCCAGGAAGGGCTCGTGTGGAAACGCCTCGCGCCAACGAAGGGCAAGGCTCCAACTGTCGCCAATGATCACCGCATATCCCGTCATCTAGACCTCCCAGGGCTGTTTGCTTGGCCAGCGCGTCGATCCGAGTCTGCGCTACCTTGCGAAGCTCGGCGCGTTGCTCTTTCGCCAGACGAGGCTATCGGTACCAACCCTTCACCCAGTCCGATTGTCCGCCTCCGACGCCGCGACTTGCGAGGGGCGCTTGCCCAGTTGCATAGCCGCCCCGGCGCTCACCGATACGCGCGACACCGTCAGCGACGTGAACAAATGGGCGAACGCCGCCTTGACGCGCTTTGGCGGCGGCGAGCGCCAGCGCGTTGGCGTGGTCGTCATGCTGGCCGGGCGGATGGTCCACGCGGTCCTTGCCGCCCATCCCAGGCCGCCGTTCGAGGTTTTTTAACTCACGCTCCAGCGTGGGATGGTCGAGGATTGCGATGAGCCCTTGCGCGAAAAGGGGCTCGACTTCGAGGTACGCGCTGCTCCGGTCGAGGTACACTTGCTCGCCGTCCCTATCACGCTGAGTGACATCTTCGTACGCGAGACCGTGCCGCTTGAACGCCTCGCGCACCCACCCTCGTGCATATCGATCACCATAGATCGTTGAGACGTTGTAGCGCTTGCAGACGGCGGCGATGTCCCGCACCGCGCCTTCCAGATCGGTCGCAGCGTCGCGCGGTTTCGACCATGCGCGCGTAACGTCGTGCACAATCGTCCGTGTGGCACCGGAGCCCTCGGCATGGACGATCGCGAGCGTGAAGGCGTCGGGACCGCCACCACTCGCATCGCAGGCGGCGATGTATCGCACGCCGTTCTGAGGCGGCAGCTCGTAACGCCCGGTCTGAATCGCGCTCTCGATCCACGCTGAGGGCAGGAAGGTTTCGAGGTCGTCGGCGAACTCGGCTTCGTACTCTCGTGCGAAGCGAGAGGGATCGAGCCGCCGTTCTCGGTCCAGCCGCTCGGCGCGGAGAGACGGGTTCATGAGCAGCGACGATGCGCGCCACACGAGGAGGTCAGGATCATCCTGGCCGAAGGCGCGCTTGAAGTCGTCATGCAGGACGCCCGACTTCATGTACGGCGTGCTGATCTTCACGAGGCGCGTTGAGGGGAAGGCGATCATGCCACGCCGGATGCTCGCTTGAACTTCCACGTCGGAGTCGGCCTGCCCTTCAAGTCTGAAAAACGCGAGTTCGTCTCAGCACACCGGCAGCGATGGACCAGCCGCGGAGCGAGCGGAGGGTGCAGGGGAAGCATGAGACGCTGAGGCCGTTGGTCAGCGTGATTTCGGACGTCAGCACCTCCTCGACCATCGAGGAGAGCAGGGGCGACCGCGTGAAATAGTCCCGAACGTAGCCGAAGCCGATTTTCGTCGCGCGCTGATCCTGAGCGACGAGGACAATGACGCCACGTTCGCCGCGGGCCAGATGCCGCTCGTGGCCGCCGAAGACGGCCTCGTAGCAGACGATGGGGGCAGCGATCCTGGAATCCTTGCCCGCCCGAGCACCGGCGATGATCGTCGCCTCGGCGAGCGGTGCCGCCGGCGGCGTGTGGCGGCCAGTGCAGAGGCGATAGATTTCCAGGTGCTCCTCGGACATTGGCAGGCCATAGATCGCGCGAAGGAGGGCCTCCTGGGCGGAGGATATGGTCAGCCCGAGGAGGGCTGGATCAGTGACGCACTCTCCGATCGAAGGCCTCGAAGTCAGGTTTGGCACGCGCCCTCCGTCGGCGGCGTTGACTGCCTTGGCGTAGTCTCGCTGGCCGGCGTAGTCCCATAGCGCTGTTCGACGTAGCTGGCGAGGTCGGTGACCTTCTGCTGCACTCGGTCGAGGCCGAGCTTGTCCAGGAGGCGGATTAGATGATCAGCGAGCGCCTGGCGCTGGACGAGGACTGGTAGGAGGGTCTTCGCGCGGGCGTTGACGAGACTGCGCTGCTGGAAGAGCCAGGCATCCACATGGTCGAGGAGCAGCGACGCTCTCGCCGCCATGTCGATCAGCTTCCGCCGCTGAGGACTAAGATTCGACTCGCCTCCCAGCGCGTTCGCTAATTCGCGTCGAAGAGCCAGCTGCTCGCGAGCCGCCGCCGTTCGCCGATCAATGGTGCCGAATCCCCTTAGTTTGATCCGGGCCATCGGGGCGTTGAGACCATGCCGGGAATAGGGGCGGGGCGCCGTCATGCAGGCTCACACGTCGATGGATGACGACCTCTTTCACCAGAGTCCCTGGTTCGTAAGTTATTGAAAATATGGACGAGACCGAGCCTTTCGGTTGGAACCCTGAGGGGAAGTATCCGAACGCGAGACGGGGAGATTCGCTGAAGTGAAGCGAGCGGGCGGTGTACGCGGCTTGGTCCGACTACCGAGCGGGAAGGGTTAACAGGAGCTACATCGTCCACGACGAAGGGATGATGGCCGCGCAGGGATAGAACTCGCCGCGCCATCTACGCGGCCACCCGGAAGACGCCGTCGAGCGGGATGATCCAGTCCGGGCGAGTGTCCCCCCTTGGGGATTCGAACCCGTGTTAACGCCTATCAAAGGTCGATCCAGTAGGTCTCCGGGGTCGTGTAGCGTTCTGCATACCCCGCCCTCGCTTTGAACCGACGACTCTTCACTAGTTTTGAAGGAACGTTTTCCTGCGCGTTTGAGTCCCCTCGGATTTCTTCGAGGTAGTTTGTGCGAGAAACCATTGGACAGTGCGGCGAAGACGTGATCGCGACTCAAACACGGGTTCGAATCCCATTGGAGAGAAGCAGAAGTGGATGTTCCTCCGCCGTGTGACTGGGCATAGCATGGAGGCGTGAGGAAATCGTGTCACGGCGCGCCACTACAGGGGCATCTGCGGGCTGCACAAGCGCTGGCGACGGCTCGAGCAATCCGAACTGACAGCTCTTGGCCCCCCGATTGCCGCACTAAACTTGTAGACGCCGAACTAGCCACGCGGCGCGAGTGCATGGATAGCCACCGAAATTCCGACACCGGCTAGGCCGGGACCCGGCAAGGCGCGACAGAACCCATAGTGTTCATGCGGACGGAGGTGCAGTAGATGAAACGACCTGGACAGCTGCGCATCAAGCCCGCGGAGTCGGACGATTCGCTCTTGGTCGGCTGGCGCGGTCTTCGGACGAAGCTCGCACCCGAGAGCTTCGCCGAGGAGGTCCGCCAGGCAATGCTGCGCGATCTGCGCAAGGCCACGGCGAGGGGCGAGGATCTCCTGACGTACCTTGTGCGCGAAGAAGTCGAGGCTGCCTTCCGCCGGAGCGGCCGATGAGTGGCCGTGCGCCGACTGTGAGCGCCCTTATCAACGTCCTTGCGAACGATATGGGCCCGGGCTTGTTGAGAGGCTGGGCGCAGATCTCGGCCTACTGTGGAAAGAGCCCGTGTCAGTTGCGGCGCTACTGGGCCCGTGAGCAGCTGCCGATCGCCCGATGGGGCCGCAACGTCTACTCCGATCGCGCCGCCATCAGTGCCTGGCTCTTGGCCCGGGAGAAGTATCGACGTGCCCGCAAACGCCAGTTAGCGATGAAGCCGTAGTGATCGATGATGTGATCGCCGAGGAGCTCATGGGCGCCCTCCTCAGTATGGCGATCGTGCTGGGCCTGTGGCTGTACCGGCGACTGCGCCAGTAGCCGACGACATCGGTTCGCTAGTTCTCCTGCTCCGTTTAGATCCGATCCTGCTCTAACAAGTCTTCTAGAGGTGATCGTTCTGAACATCGGCTGCTCCGCTCGCCCTCCTCCTCGTTGCCCGACCGGCCAAGGTCGAAGTGTACGCGCCGCCACTTCGGGCACCCACCCGCTGGGTCAGGCCTGGGACACCCCACCCAATACCGCAGCATGATCGCGCACTTACCCCTCACACCCTGGATGCCCTGTCCAGTGCGGCCACCGGCTGGGTTCGAGGGTGCCGAGATCTCGGCACCCTCCACCTAAGCTATTGATTTAAAAGGGATAGGGGGTCGGGGCGTGCTCGGGCATGGCTATCCGGGCCCATGGGGGGGTGGCACTTGAGATGAAGCCCGACAAGCTGGAGAACGAATCCCCAAGGCCAAGCTGGGAAATCACAGTCGTCCCGAGGTGACCGTGATCGTCTCTCCGGTGGACGCATATAGAGGAGACGGCCAAGCTCACGCTAAATGCGGAAATTTCGGCATTTAGCTCCCCGACCGCCCTCCACCACCAGAAAAAATACGGGACGCCAACTTGGGCCTGCTCGGGCCTCTACACTAGAGACATCAAACCTGCTCACGCCTACGGCAGGCGTGTGCCCAGAGGAGGCCTGCGATGCCAGACGCCAAACCTGTCCCTGTCCCTGTCCAACTCCCGCTCCCGTTCCCGACCCGTGTGCTGATCGTCGATCGCTACCGGATCCTTCGCCACACCCTGGGCAAGCGGTGACGAGCATGGCGAACCTGCTGCCCAAGGAGTTCCCAGACAAGGTGCACGTCACTATCGCCACGTACTCGCTCGACGCGCAGCTTCTGATCGCTGACGCGCCGACGAGACACGGTGACGCGGACGGGCTCGAGATCCTCATGAGCACGGCGGATGCCGACCTCAACCCCCTCGCCGCCGTCGTGCTCAATCTCGACCAGCTCAAGGGGCTGTCCGCGCTCCTGCTGCTGCATCTGAAACGTCATGGCCAGGAGGCCACACCATGCTGATGGAGACCACGCCGGCCAGCGTGCACCCCTTGCCAGCGGGGACGCAGGCCTACGCCGTCTGGCTCGGCGACAACGGCTATGACCTCGACGGCCCCTGGCCGGCGCTCTTCATCGCCTTCGCGCCGATGACGTCGAGCCACCTGGATGCGGGGGGCAACCCGGGGCCGTGGCTGTTCCTGCAGAGCGCCTGGCGCGACTGGTGGCAGCTCGGTGAGGAGACCTTCTGGTCGGAGGGGGAGGCGATCCAGAAGGTCAACGAAGAGCGGGCGAAGGACGAAGAGCGGATCAAGCGGCTGCATCCCATGCCATGACTGACGACCAGAACTACGTAGCCATTCCCGGACGCGGGGACGAGGACCAGTCGTGGACCATCGAGTACGACCCCGACGTCCGGGACTTCGGCCTGTATCTCCTCACGCACGAGATGCTGGAGGGCTTCCGGCTGATCGAGCTGCTCGCCCGGCTGATTCGGGAAGATCGGGACTTCGCCCTCGAGTTCCGCGGCTGGAAACACGATAAGGACCGATGACCGCGGTCGAATTCCTGGCCAATCCCACGCGCGTCAACGAGCTCGAGGCCGCCGAGCTCCCGCCACTGCTCTGCCAGCTCACCGCGGCCGCCGCGGTGGTGGCCGCGCGCCTGGCCATCACCACTACGACCGAGCCCGCGCCCCAACCTGACCGTTTGCTTTCCGCCGAGGAGGCGCGGGCTCTCCTCGGCAATATCTCGAGAGACCATCTCTATAACAGCGTCACGTTGCGGGAGGCGCGCGTCCCGGTCGGGCGTCGCGTGATGTTCAGTAGCAATCGGCTGCAGCAGATGATCAGTCGCCGCGCTGGCCGATGATTGTTGACGACCTCAGCGCCAAGTACGCCTGGTGCGCCGACTTCACGCGCGACGCGGGCGTCTACCAGATGCCGTTTTCGTGCTTCCCGTTCGTGAAGCTCGGATCCGCGGTGGACACCCTCACCCGTCCGCCCGAGAGTCTGATTCCCGGCAAGGATGACAAGCTCCTGGCGACCTTCGCCTATCCGCCCTATGAAAAGACGGTGCTCTACCATCCGGGCGACGAGGGCGTGCTCTACGTCCGCTCGCTGGACCTGCACGACGCCGGGACGCGCGGCTTGGTCGCCTACTCCGTGGAAGCCAATGGGCACCGCCCACGGCCTCGCGATGATCAAGTGTGTGCGCCAGGGCGAGGACGAGTGGGTGATGGAGTGGGACTGGTCGGCCCCCGACGCGCGGGCCACGTATCTCGGCCACCTGCGCGATTTTTTCGCTGACTTCGGCCTGCAGCTGGTCGACCAGAACGTGGACGAGGACTTCATCCACGAGATGAAAGTCGAGATTCACACCATGACGCAAACGGCGGTCACCGCCTTCACCCTGCTCAATACCAAGAACATCGAGGCCGAGACCGTCACCCCCGATGCCGCGCTGCAACGCGCACGCGCCCGCCGCGGGCGGCTGCCGCTCGTGACCTACAAGGTGCTCAAGGTCCGGCTGCCCAAGCCGCAGCGCGGGAGCCTCACGTACGCCAGCGGCGCGGGAGACCTGGTCGCGCTCCACTGGCGGGCGGGGCACCTGAAACGCTACACGGCGGCCGCGCCGCTCTTCGGCCGCTACGTCGGCATGTGGTACTGGTCACCCTCCCTCATCGGCCGCGCGGAGCGGATCGTCAACAAGACGTACGAGATCCAGTCCCCCGCCTCGGAATAGCGCTTGACACGGCGCCAGCGCCGAGCCAAACTATTCAACATGAATAGTTTCCCTCGGAGGAGCTGCTGAGCGTGCCCGCGAAAGGGAAGGCCACGGTCGAGACCTACCGTCTCGGTCTGAAGCTGCTCGAGATGCGCCGCGCGGCCAAGCACGGCGAGTGGCTCGCGGCGGTGCGGGCGACCGGGATCAGTCAGCCGACGGCGTGGCGCTACATGCGCTTCGCGCGCGCGGTCAAGCGAGGCGATCCAGGCTGGAAGTGGATCCGCTCCCAGGATCGCCTCCTGCGACGGATAGAAGCCGACGAGAAAGCGTACGAGCGCGAGCACGGCCACAAGTACGACATGGCCAAGGCGTTGGACAGGGCGACGAAGAGCTTGGAGCGAAGCGCGAAGAGGAAGAAAAAAGGAGGCCGCACATGAGCGACCTGGAGACCACCGACACGCCTGACCGTCTCCGCATCAAGGGCTTTGGCTCGCTGCGTTTGCGCGGAAAAATTTGGTGGATCCGCTACAGCTCGAACGGCGCGCGGCGCGAAGAGAGCAGTCACAGCGACGATCAGAAGAAGGCGCTAGCCCTCCTGAAGCTGCGCACGCAGGAGCTCGGCAAGGGCCGCCGCATCGATCCCACCAGCGAAGCCAAAGTGAAAATGGCGGAGCTCTTCGACCAGCTCGTGACCGATTACCAGAACAACGGGCGACGCTCAGCCGCGACGCTCACGTTTCGCCTCACGCCGTTGCGGGCGTTCTTCGGGTTGATGAAGGCCCGCGCCGTCAACGGCAGTGTGGTCGAGCGGTACCGTAAGGAACGCCTGGCCCAGAAGATGGCCCACGCGACCATCAATCGGGAGCTGGCCGCGCTGCGCCGTGCCTTCACGATCGCCATTGAGCAAGACCGCCTGTCGAGCGCGCCCAAGATCAAAATGCTCGTGGAAGATAACGCCCGACAGGGCTTCGTAGACGTCGGCGACTTCGAAGTGATCGTGGCCCTGCTCCCCGCGGAGGTGCAGGATCTCGCCCGCCTCGGCTACATCACTGGGTGGCGTTCGGGCGAGCTCAAGACGCTCCAGTGGTCCGACGTCGACCGCGCCGAGCGGCGGATCACGCTGCGCCGCGAGCACTCCAAAAACAAACAGCCGCGCGTGATCCCGATGACGGCGGCCATCGCTGAGCTCATCGAGCGTCGCTGGACGGCGCGGGCGATCGGCTGCCCGTTCATCTTCCATAGAAACGGGAAGCCCGTGAAGTCGTTTCGCCACGCCTGGGAGTCAGCCTGCAAGCAGGCGGGGCATCCAGGCCTTTTGTTTCATGATCTGCGGCGCTCGGCCGTGCGCAACCTCACGAGCTCGGGCGTCGATCAGGCCGTGTGCATGAAAATCACTGGCCACAAAACCGACAGCGTGTTCCGCCGCTACCGCATCGTCGACGAGCGCGACATGGCACGGGCCCTAGAGAAGGTCGAGGCGTTCAGCAAGGCCGCACCCGCGTCGAACGTCGTCCCGCTGAGAAGGGAGGCGTGAACGCCATGATCGGCGGTCGGCGCGCGTCAATGAGTTAGTGAGCTAATCATGCTGATAGTATGATGAGCTCACTAACTCACTTGCTCAGGGGGGTTTATGGTCGAGAAGCTTGTGATCAGTCAGCGTGCCGCCGTGCAGCGGATCCGCCGCGAATTGGCGAAGAGCGGACAACAGATCCTCAGTTGGGGCTCCGTCTTCGCCATCATCGACAAGCGGGGGCGTGGCGCGGAGCGCCGAGTCGAATCGAAGGATCTGGAGAGCTACGCTCGCGAACTTGGTGTACTGAAGACCTGGGAACAGATCGCGAAGCGGTAGGGGCAAGGCGCTGTCCCACGACTGGGACGTTTCTGGGACAATCGCGGCCGCCAGTGGCAACCTGATATTATCAGCTTGATCGCAACCTATTGATTTCGTTGGTACCGGGGGCGGGAGTTGAACCCGCACGCCCTCGCGGGCACTGGATTTTGAGTCCAGCGTGGCTGCCGTTACACCACCCCGGCCCTGGCTCTATTC
>Ga0209160_1000798_pt1 | contig 26064 bp, 25 predicted proteins | sample GraSoiAngelo_153_FD_186167 | JGI IMG/M metagenome (GOLD analysis project Ga0209160, IMG submission 186167) | Grasslands soil microbial communities from the Angelo Coastal Reserve, California, USA - 14_1009_12_40cm (SPAdes) (version 2) | ecosystem: Environmental > Terrestrial > Soil > Grasslands ...
TAGATCACGCTCCGAATGGAAACATGACAGTCACTGCAGATTGCTACACTCGTCGCCTGTCCGGGATCGGTCAAGTCGAGATCCCATGCAACCTTTCGTGCAATCCCTGCGTCTTACCTCCTGAAAGTCATCATCAACGTCTCTTGCTGGAGGATGCAGATGCGCGGCTTCACCCTGTTGACAGCGACGATCCTGACCTTCGGATATGGCTTCGCCGCCCAAGCCGCCATGAAGGTCGACCGTGCCGCGACGATTCGCCGCGTTGCCGCCACGGTTGAACCCACTACCCCAACAGCAGATGCGAACCGTGTCTGGTACGGCGGCATGCTCGCGCCGATCACGGTGGAGGCCAAAGCAGCGCCGGCATGTCCGAAGACGTGACTGGCTCAGTGAAGAAGGAAGGGCCGGTACGGACCGCCCGCCGCCGCCCGCCGCCGCCCGCCGCCGCCCGCCGAGTCACCCCCGGCGGGCGGTCGCGCGTCGGGGCGAAACCTGCGAGATTGAGGGTCCGTAACACCTGTGACCATGGACATGTCCCTGGATCAGCCCACACCCATCAAGCGTTTCTGGCGCACGTGGCGTCGCGAGATCGTTCGCGGCAGCGTGCTCTTCGGCATCGTCGTCGGCATCGGGTTGTTCCTCAGAAGCGTCACTCGCAACATCAAAGACCATTTGCCTACCAGCCTGGGCGCGCTGCGCGCGTTCGGCGACATGGATTGGGGCGACGGCGAAGGCGGCAACCTCTTCGGCCGCGGCCGCAACGTCGGCGCCGAATGGCACTACCACGGGAAGATCAAGCCGACGCAGCGCGTCTGGATTCGCAACACCAACGGGCCCATCGATGTCGTCGGTGGAAAGAGCGACTCGCTCGAAGTGCATGTCGAAAAGAGCTGGCGCAACTCGGACCCCGGCAGCGTCCAGATCATTCCAGTGCCGACGCAGCTCGGCATTACGATCTGCGCGGTGTGGGAGGCACGCGAGACGCGTTGCAACGAGGGGGGCGACTACCGCATGAACGGCGTCCGCAAGAACGACGTCGCCGTGCGCTTCACCGTGGTCCTCCCGAAGGGCGTTCCGATCGACGCGTCCACGGTCAATGGCGGGCTTCAGATCGACCAGGTCAGTGCGCCGGTCGATGCCAACACCATCAATGGCCGCATCGCGGTCAATACAGCCAGCGGCCCGGTACATGCGACCACTGTGAACGGCAGCATCGAGGCGAACATGCAGGCCCTCAGCAACGGCGATGTGCGACTCACGACCGTCAACGGCTCCGTGATGGCCGGTCTGCCCAAACGCATCAACGCCGAGATCGACGCCCAAACGGTCAACGGGCGCGTCGACAGCGACCTGCCGGTGAAGATCATAGGCAAGATGAGCACGCGTCATCTGCACGGCACGATCGGCACCGGCGGTCCGACGCTAAAGCTCGTGACCGTCAACGGCTCGATTACGATCCATGAAGCGGGCCCTATGCCGCCACCACATCCAGAGCCCGGGCCTCACTCCTGGGTCAGGGTGCCGCGCGGCAGGGTATCGCTACCCGAGCGTCCCTGAAGCGCTCGAGGTACTCTCCCGGCCGAGACTGTACGGCCAGCGTGCCGGGTTCAGCGTCGCCAGCCCGTAGAACATCAGGCATGCGCCCGTGAGGGAGATGTTTTTCCAGAAGTGCGCGGCCTGATTCCCGGCCATCATCGGATCGGCAATTCCCCAAAACTTGTGAACCGTGAACGCCGCCGTAACGAGAAAGACGGCGATCAGCAGTGCACCCCAACGCGCCTTGATGCCGAGCAGGATGCTGAGACCGCCGGCGAGCAGCATGACGCCGGAGACGGCAGTCAGCAGCGTGGGCGCCGGCACTCCCGAGGCGCCGGCGTATTGCGCATACGTGCTGAGCTTGGTGAGGTGGTTGAATCCGGAGTAAATGAAGAAGAAGGAAAAGACGATCCGCCCGATTAGCAGCACAATTCCACCCATGTCGGTCACCTCGGTTGAAGGTAGCGTGCCACTTCCGCCGGAAACGTGCGAACATCGATTGGCTTGGTGATGTATCCGTCGAATCCCGCAGCAGTCGCGCGCGCGCGATCCTCCGGTAATGCATGCGCCGTCAACGCCACAACTTTCCAGGAGCGCTCCGGCAATTCCTTTAGTTCCTCGAGCACGGCGTACCCATCGCGGCCGGGCAGCTGGATATCCAGTAGCACGAGGTCGGGGACGGGTTTCTGCGTTCGCATGACTTCAGCGAGCCGGTCTCCATTGGGAAGACCCACCACCTGATGTCCCTTCAGCGACAACAGCGTGGTGAGCAGCTTCAGATTGTCAGGCTGGTCTTCCACGACAACGATCGTCGCCACGCTCACCGGGCCTGGGGAAGAGTGAACCAGAACGTGCTGCCCTTGCCCATCTCGCTTTCCACGCCGATCGCGCCGCCGTGCAGTTCGACCAGGCGCCGCGACAAGGCGAGACCCAGACCCGTTCCTTCGTACTTACGGCTGGCGGAGGCGTCGAGTTGGGAGAACTCCTGGAACAGTTTCGGTTGATCCTCGGGTGCGATCCCAATTCCGGTATCGCTCACCGCGATGCGCGCCTCCGCGCCGCCATTCACCGGCGCCGCCGCGACGGTGATGCGCCCACCGTCGGGAGTGAATTTGATCGCGTTCGACAAAAGATTGAGAAGCACCTGACGCACGCGACCGCGGTCTGCGTGCACTCGCAGGTCCTGCGCCAGCGGACTCACAACGAGCGCGTGACGATGCTTTTGCGCTTGCGCGTGGACGCTGCCGGCGGCTTCGCTGAGTAACCCGGCGAGCTCCACCGCCTCCGGCTTCAGCTCCATCCGGCCGGCCGCGATGCGTTGCAGATCGAGCAGCTCATTGATCAACTCGAGGAGTTGCCGGCCGTTGCGGCCGACGGTCTCGAGGAAATCGCGCTGTTGATCGGACAGAGTTGAGCCGAGGTCCTCCGTCAGCAGCAGGTCGGTGAAGCCGATGATGCTGTTGAGCGGCGTACGGAGCTCGTGAGAAATGTTGGACAGAAACTGATCCTTGGTTTTCATCGCGGTGTCGAGCTCGGCGTTCAGCTGCTCGAGCCGCTTGGCCGTCTGCCGCACTTCCACCGCCAGGCGTCGCGTGTTGTGATGCGCGGACGAGCGCTCGCACGCGATGGCGAGGTTGGGAGCCGCCTGTTCGAGTGCGGCCCGCTCGTCGACGCCGAACTGCTCTGCGGGAACAACGCCCAGGACACCGCTCAATTTCGTGCCCGCACGGAGCGGCACGAGCACCAGGCCGTGTGGCATGGCGGCGGTCAGTCGTAACTGATGGCGGACCGGCTGCACCGCCTCACCGTGATAGAGGATTGATTGCGCCGCGTCGCCGATGAGATCGCGCATCGTGCCGCGCGAGACGGGGCGACTTTCGACGCCCCGCGCGGCGGTGACCGCCCATTCGTTGGCATCGTAGGCCGGCTGATACAGGACGATTCCTGTTGCCCGGGTCGCTCCGGCGATCACGTCCAATGCCTGGGCCAGTCCCGTCGCCGATTCATCGGCGGGCGCGTTCAGCGCGGCGAGGAGCTGCGAGAGGTACGCCTGGAGCGCTTCGCGCCAGGCCAACGCTTTGGCCATGTGATTCACGCCGCGCGCGATCGCGCCGAACTCGGCGGGTTGATCTTCCGGGAGCGGTTCGACGAAATGGCCCTCCGCGACCCGTTGGAGTGCGGAAGCGATCCGGGCAAAGGGCGCGGCGAGCTGCCGGCGATTGTACCAGAAGCCGAGCCCCAGCACGATGAACATTGCCGCGAAGAGCACGGTCGTCGCGAGCGCGGCCTGCACAGCTTCGTCGCCGGCGTCGATCGCCAGCTCGGCGGCGGCGGCGTCGCCCATTTGTTGGAAGCGCTGCGCGAGGACGACCATCGCCGTCTGAGTGGCGCGGGCGCTGCGCCAGATGGCGATCTGGGTGACGAGACCGACGAGCGCGACGGCGATGAACGTCGCGGCGAAGAGTCGGGTGATGCTAGGCGCCCCCCCGGTCCGCATGGGGCTCCATAATATGCGGGCGACGTGTACCTTCCAAGCCGTGCGGCCCCAAACCCTTGGCCTGATCGGGCTCGGTGCGATCGGCGGCTCGGTGGCCCGTCAGGTGAAGCAGTCGGACGGGGGTCAGGGGGTTTCCGTCGTCGGCTGGTCGCCGGAGCCCGCGGAACGGGCCATGGCGGCGCAGCACGGCGCGCTCGACGACGCGCCGCCCCACGCCGTCGATGTCGCACGCGTCGCCGATTTCCTCATTCTCGCCGCTCCACCCGCCGCCAATCTCGCGCAACTCGATTCGCTCACTCCGCATCTCAAGCCGGACGCCTTCGTCACCGACGTCGGATCGGTGAAGCGCGCCATTGTCGCGCGCGCGGAGCGACTCGGCATTGGCAATCGGTTTGCCGGAAGCCATCCGCTCGCGGGAACGCACGAGCACGGGTTCGAGGCCGCGCGTGCCGATCTCTTCCGCGGAGCCGTCGTCTACGTCACACCCTGCGAGGCGCAGGGCAGCGCCGCGGCGACGCGGGAGGTCGCGCATTTCTGGGAGGACGTCCTCGGCGCCGAGCCGGTGATTCTCGATGCCGGCCGGCACGACGCACAGCTGGCGGCGACGAGTCACGTGCCGCAGATCGTCGCGTCGTTGCTGGCAGATTTCTTGGCGAGGCACGCGCCGCCCGGCGCGACATTCGGGCCTGGGGCGGTCGACACGACGCGACTTGCCGCGAGCGAACCGGCCTTGTGGACCGAGATCCTGCTGATGAACCGTGACGAGGTATTGCCCGCGCTGCGATTGCTCGAAGAATCGCTTGGCACCGTCGAGCGCGCGCTCGAAGCAGGTGATGCGAAGGCGTTGACGGCGTGGCTGACGCGCGCGGCTGCGTGGCGACGTCGCATCGGTCCGTGAAGGTCGGCGGCATCGTCCGGCCGCCGGGCGACAAGAGCATCTCGCATCGCGTGCTCATGCTGGCGGCGCTGGCGCGCGGAACGAGCGAGCTGCGTGGTCTCCTCACCGGCGCCGATGTGAAGAGCACGGCGCGGGTGCTGCGTCAGCTCGGCGCGACGATCTCGCCGATCCGAGAAGGGGGTCCGGTGCGGGTTGCCCGCTCACCGCTCACCGCTCCCCGCTCACCGTTGTATTGCGGCAACTCCGGCACCACCGCGCGCCTGATGGTCGGCATCCTTGCGGGGCAGCGATTCGCCGCGACGCTAACGGGTGACGCATCACTGCGTCGCCGTCCCATGCGTCGGGTCACTGAGCCGTTAAGGCAGATGGGAGCCGAGATCACTGAGCGAGGCGATGGATTGCCGCTCACAATCCGCGGCGGCCGATTGCGCGGGCTCACCTACCAGAGTCCCGTGGCAAGCGCGCAGGTGAAGAGTGCGATCCTGTTCGCGGGGCTCACTGGCAACGTGCCCGTGACGATTCACGAACCCTATCGCTCGCGGGATCACACCGAGCGACTCTTCGCGCATCTGGGCCTTGGGATTCACGAGCGGGAAGGTGCGATCGTTCTCGAACCGCCTAACCGCCCAGCCGCCATACCGCCCTTTCACCTGTCCGTCCCCGGCGACCCGTCGAGCGCTGCGTTTCTCGTCGCTGCGGCGGTGCTCGCGGAGGAAGGTGAGCTCCTCATCGAGAACGTCGGCGTCAATCCTACGCGCACCGGTTTTCTCGTCGTCTTGGAGCGGATGGGCGCGCACGTCGAGCGCGTGAATCTGCGCGACGAGGGCGGTGAGCCGGTGGCCGATCTCGTGGTGCGTCCTGCCCAACTGAAGGGGACCGAAGTGCCGGCGTCTGAGATCCCGACCCTTGTCGACGAGGTGCCGGTGCTCGCCGTGCTTGCGAGCCGGGCGCGCGGCGCCACGGTCTTCCGTGAAGTCGGCGAGCTCCGCGTCAAAGAGAGCAATCGACTGGAGCTCGTCGCCGCGAATCTGCGCGCCGTCGGAGCGCGGGCCGAAGCACGCGGGAACGATCTCCACGTCGCCGGCGGCGATCGGCCACCGCGAGGCCGGGTCGAGACGGCTTCCGACCACCGGCTCGCCATGGCGTTCGCGGTGTTGGGCACGTTGCCCGGATCGGACGTCAAGCTGTCGGAGAAGAAATCCGTGGCGATCAGTTATCCGTCGTTCTTTCGCGATTTGCGCACATGCTTCGCGTGATCGCGATCGACGGTCCCGCGGCATCGGGGAAGAGCTCGACGGCAGGTCTTGTCGCCAAGCGGCTTGGCTGGGCGCATCTCGATTCGGGCGCGCTGTATCGCGCGCTCACGCTGGCGGCGCTCGACAATCTCGGTGAAGGCTGGCCCGCGCAGCGCGTCGTCGATCTCGCCGAGCGGCTGCCGGTGCGCTTGGTGCTGGCGGCCGACCGGTTCCGGCCCGAAGTCGCCGGCGCCGACGTCGCGGAAGCGATCCGCGGCGAGCGAGTCACGCGTAACGTCTCGACGCTTGCGGCGCTTCCCGAGGTGCGGACCTGGGTGAATGCCCAGCAGCGGTTGGCGGTGCAGGCGTGTGGGGACCGTGGGGTGGTAGTCGACGGGCGGGACATCGGCACGATTGTCTTCCCTGAGGCCCCGCTCAAGATCTTTTTGACCGCGACGCCCGACGAGCGGGCCCGACGACGGCTCTTTCAACGGGGCGAGGCGGTCGACGTCGAGCTGGTCAGGCGCGAGAGCGAGGCCCTCGCTGCGCGGGATGCGGCGGATTCCAACCGCCGGGTCGCCCCGCTGAAGCCCGCCACGGACGCCGTTGTGCTGGATACCACGGCCCTCACGCTCGAGCAGCAGGTGACGCGGGTTGTCGAACTGGCGCGGGGACTGTTCCCTGGGTAGGTTTCGCGCCTTCCCAGACACAGGGTCTGGGCTCGGCGCACTGTCCTGAAAGGACAATGAATGACGAGGCACTCTCAAACACATAACCGAACCGGTGTACCGAATGCTCGTAGAAGCACGTGACGTAGAAGATTCCGAAGCAGACCTTCCAACTCGTAAAGCACCCCGCTCACCACTCCGCGTCCGCTCCGGTCTCGATGAGGAATACTCCTCTGACGAGATCGAGAAAATGACTCTGCTGTATGAGGGGACGCTCTCGAATATCGAAGAAGGCGAGATCGTCAAATCGAAGGTGCTGCGCGTGACCGACACCGCCGTCATCCTCGACGTCGGCTTCAAGTCCGAAGGCGCGGTCCCCATCGATGAGTTCAAAGATCCGAAGAGTCTGAAAGAAGGCGACGAGGTCGAAGTCTTCCTGGAGCACCTCGAGGACCAGGAAGGCGCCGTCGTCCTGTCGAAGAAGAAGGCTGACTTCATGCGCGTCTGGGAGAAGATCCGGGAGGCGCACGAAAAAGATGAAGCGGTCACCGGGACGCTGGTGAAGAAGATCAAGGGCGGTGTGGTCGTGGACCTCATGGGCGTGGATGCGTTCCTGCCCGGCAGCCAGATCGCGCTGCGTCGCGTGCCGAACATCGACGAGCTGCTCGGCCAAAGCTTCGAGTTCAAGATCATCAAGCTCAACAAACGGCGTCGCAACATCGTCGTGTCGCGCCGGGTGTTGCTCGAGGCCGAGCGCAAGACGAAACGCGACGTCCTGATGAAGGAGTTGTCGGTCAATCAGGTGCGGAAGGGCGTCGTCAAGAACATCACCGACTTCGGGGCGTTCATCGATCTCGGCGGCGTCGACGGCCTGCTGCACATCACCGACATGAGCTACGGGCGCGTGTCGCATCCGTCCGAGATGGTGCAGATCGGTCAGGAGCTCGAGGTCAAGGTGCTCGACATCGATTGGGAGCGCGAGCGCATTTCGCTCGGACTCAAACAGCTGCAGCCGTACCCGTGGCAGAACGTCGCTGCGAAATATCCGGTGGGCACGCGCGTGCAGGGCAAGGTTGTGTCCATCACCAACTACGGGGCGTTCGTCGAGCTCGAGCCGGGCATCGAGGGGCTCGTGCACATTTCCGAGATGAGCTGGACCCGCAACGTCCGCCATCCCTCCAAGCTCGTGTCGATCGGTGAATCGATCGAGGCGGTGGTCCTCAAGGTCGACGAGACGGAAGAAAAAGTCTCGCTCGGCATGAAGCAGACGGAGCAGGACCCGTGGATGGCGCTGCCGCAGAAGTATCCGGTTGGCACGCGGCTCCGCGGCAAGGTGCGCAACCTCACGTCGTTCGGCGCATTCGTGGAAATCGAGCCGGGGATCGACGGCCTGATTCACATCTCCGACATGTCGTGGACCAAGCGCGTGCAGCATCCGTCCGAGGTCGTGAAGAAGGGCGACGAAGTCGACGTCCTGATTCTGAACGTCGACGCCGAGAACAAACGGATCTCGCTGGGGCTGAAGCAGGCGCAGGAAGATCCGTGGCTCCGTATCGGGGAGACGTACCCCGTCGGCACGGAGCTGCGCGGGCGCGTCATGCGCCTCATGGACAAGGGGGTCGTCGTCGACCTCGGCAGCGATATCGAGGGCTTCGTGCCGATGTCGCAGCTGGGCATTCCGGATATTCAGCAGCCCGGCGATGCGGTGAAAGAAGGGCAGGCGGTGGAGCTGAAGGTTTTGGAGGTTGATCCGATCCATCATCGCATTGTATTGGCTGCCACCGGATTCCCGAAGGACGACGTGGTGCCGGTGCCAGCCAGTAACGAGACGCCTAGGTTAGACGCCTAGACGCCGAGACGCCGAGCGGCTGTGAGGTTTGAGGGGACAGGGTAATCCTGTCCCCTTTGCATTTGGTGGCCTACATTTGCCGAACCATGACCATGAGAGAAAAGCTGGAATTACTCCAGCAAAAGAGGTCGGAGAGTGAGCAAGGTGGCGGCGCTGAGCGGATCGCCACGCAACACCAAAAAGGGAAAATGACCGCGCGCGAGCGGCTCGACGTGCTGCTCGATCCTGGCTCCTTCGTCGAGCTCGATCGCTTCGTCACCCATCGCGCCACCGATTTCGGTCTCGACGAGCAAAAAGTCCTCGGCGATGGGGTGGTGACGGGATGGGGACGCGTCGAGGGACGGCTGGTCTACGTCTTCTCGCAGGACTTCACCGTTTTTGGCGGCTCGCTCTCGGAAGCGCACGCGGAAAAAATCTGTAAGATCATGGATCTCGCCCTGCAGAATGGCGCGCCGGTCGTGGGACTGAACGACTCGGGCGGCGCGCGGATTCAGGAGGGGGTCGCATCGCTCGGCGGCTATGCCGACATCTTCCTCCGCAACACGCTCGCGTCCGGCGTCGTGCCGCAGATCAGCGCGATCCTCGGCCCGTGCGCCGGCGGCGCCGTATATAGTCCCGCGATCACCGACTTCATCTTCATGGTGCGCGGCATCTCGTACATGTTCGTGACCGGCCCCAACGTCGTGAAAACGGTGACGCACGAAGAGGTGGATTTCGAGAAGCTCGGCGGCGCCGACGTCCACGGCGGCACGTCCGGCATCGCGCAGTTCGTTCACGATTCCGAGCTCGAGTCGCTCACGGCCATTCGTACGCTGCTGTCGTTTCTGCCTGGCAACAATCTCGATTCACCGCCCATCCGCACACCCGACGACCCATCGGATCGCCGTGACGAGGGACTGCTCGACGTCGTGCCCGATGAGCCGGCCAAGCCGTACGACATGCACGAGGTGTTGAAACGCGTCGTCGACGGGGGCGCGTTCCTCGAGGTGCAACGGGATTACGGCAGCAACCTGATCGTCGGCTTCGCGCGTCTCGCGGGACGCCCAGTGGGGATTGTCGCGAATCAACCGGCGGCGCTCGCCGGCGTGCTCGACATCGCGGCCTCGCTCAAGGGTGCACGATTCATCCGCTTCTGCGACGCGTTCAACATTCCGCTGGTCACGTTCGAGGATGTGCCGGGCTTTCTCCCCGGCGTGGCCCAGGAGCATGGCGGCATCATCAAACACGGCGCAAAGTTGCTCTATGCCTTTTGCGAGGCCACGGTGCCCAAGCTCACGGTGATCACCCGCAAAGCCTACGGCGGCGCTTACGACGTGATGAGCTCCAAGCACATCCGCGGCGACTACAACGTCGCCTGGCCGACGGCGGAGATCGCCGTGATGGGACCGAAGGGAGCCGTGGAGATCCTGTATAAGGGCGAGGCGAGCGAAGAGCGGACCAACGAGTATCGCGAAAAGTTCGCCCACCCCTATCGGGCCGCGGCGCGCGGCTATCTGGACGACATCATCGATCCGCGGGACACGAGACCGCGCCTGATCGAAGCGCTCCTCACCCTGGAAACCAAACGCGGGCGGAATCCTCCCAAGAAGCATGGGAACATTCCTCTATAAGGCGGCCCTCGGGCTGCTGGTCGTGCAATCTCCCGTGCCCGCCCCTCACGCCGATACGGTGCGCGCGGGGCTGTGGGCTCGCGTCGCCGCCGATTCGACCGACGGCCCGGCATGGCTCGACCTCGGGCGTCACTATCTCCAGCTCGGGGACTATCACGCGCATCGCAAACCGGTCGTGACCGATACCGTCTGGGCGCACGCCCAGCTCGATACGGCGGAGCAGGCATTCGAGCGCGCGGCGCGCTGGAGCGCCGGCACCCGGACCGCCGATTCCGCGCGCGTATTTCGCGTCTACACCTTCGGCGAGCGCGCCTACGTCGACTGGGAATCGGCAGGCAGCCAGGCGGCGACGCTGGCGTGGCATGCGGTGCCGGAGGGACTGCGCCTGCCGCCCGCGCTCGAAGAGCTGGGGGAAAATCTGCTGCGGGCTTGCCCGCATCAGGGCATTCTGCTGACGGCGTACGATACCGATACGCAGGGGGCGTGGTATCTCCGGTTCGCGCGCGGGTTGCGGCCCGATCTCGTCGTGGTTCCAGCCGCCCGCTGGCAGGGTGACACCGTCCTGCGCAATCGCGTGCTGAAAGAGCTCAAGACGCGCGATCCATCGCTGCGGGCGCTCGCTCAAACGCGGGCCGTCTGCGCCAGCATGGCGTTCGAGCGACCGCCCGAGGAGCGGTCGGTGAAGTGGAACAAGCGTCCGCTCGTCTGGGTGTCGGGGAAGGAAAGCAAGGCGGACCGGGTGCCGGCGCAGGATTTCGTGTTCGCTGCGTTACGACAAGCGACCGATCAGCACGAGACCTGGACCGAGCCTGTCGTCCTCATCTATCGGCGCGCGGTGAGCAAGGTCTCGGCACTGTGCAAGGCGTTCGACACGTTCGGGCTGGCGAACGCGGTTGGCTGTAATTGATCACGCGCGTCCTCGTCGCTAATCGCGGCGAGATCGCGGTTCGGGTGATCCGCGCGTGCCATGAGGAAGGCATAGCAGCGGTCGCTGTGTACTCCGAGCCTGACCGCCTCGCGCCGCACGTGCGTGATGCCGACGCGGCCGTCCTGCTCGGCGCAGCGCCGGCGGCGGAATCCTACCTCGACATCAAGAAGCTCATCACCGCAGCGAAGGAGAGTGGCTGCCAGGCGGTGCATCCGGGCTACGGCTTTCTCTCGGAGCGCGCCGCGTTTGCGCAAGCGTGCGACGAAGTCGGACTCGTGTTCATCGGTCCGCCGGCTCAGGCGATTCGCGCGATGGGCGACAAGACCGAAGCGCGCCGCCGCATGCAAGCCGCCGGCGTGCCCGTCGTTCCGGGGACCGCCGCGCCGCTGCGGGATCCGGTCGAGGCACGGCGCGAAGCAAAACGGATCGGTTATCCCGTGATGCTGAAAGCGGTAGCGGGAGGCGGCGGCAAAGGCATGCGGCTGGTGGGCGCGGAGTCGGAGGTCGAAGCAGGGTTTCAGGCGGCGCGTCGGGAAGCCCTGAAAGCATTCGGTGATGGCAGTATCTACGTCGAGAAGTATCTGGAGCGACCGCGGCACATCGAGATCCAGGTGCTGGCGGACCGTCATGGCCGCGTCATCGCGCTGGGCGAGCGCGAATGCAGCATTCAGCGCCGCCATCAGAAGCTGATCGAGGAGTCGCCATCGGTCGCCGTGTCGCCGGCGCTGCGCCGCCGCCTGGCGGAAGCCGCGACAGCCGCAGCAGGCGCGGTGGGGTATGTCGGCGCCGGCACGATCGAATTCCTGCTCACGCGGTCGGGCGAATTCTACTTCCTCGAGATGAACACGCGGATCCAGGTCGAGCATCCGGTGACCGAGCTCGTCTACGGCGTCGACCTCGTTCGCGAGCAACTGCGCATCGCCGCCGGGCAACCGATGCGCGTCCACGGCGCGGCCGCGGCCGGGGGGGGGGGCGGCGTCCTGCACCCCCGGGGTCATGCCATTGAGTGCCGCATTACGGCGGAAGACCCATTGAACGATTTCCTGCCCGCGTCCGGAGTGCTGCAGTATCTCCGGGTGCCGAGCGGGCCAGGGGTGCGATGGGACGGCGGGGTGGAGGCGGGGCAGGAGGTGACGCTGTTTTACGATCCCTTACTGGCCAAGCTCATCGTCTGGGGCGAAACGCGGGAGGTCGCGATCCAGCGCATGCGCCGCGCGCTGAGCGAGCTGGTGATCGTCGGGCTGCCGACGAGTCAAGCATTCCATCTTCGCGTCATGGACGATCCCGATTTTCAGAAGGGCGCCGTCGACATTACGTATCTTGAGCGTGCCGGCGCGCGCGTGTTGGCGGCGACGCCGCGTCCCGGGCTCGAACGAGCGCTCGCGGTCGCGGCGGCGCTGGTAGCTGACGAGCACCGCGATCGACCGCCACCTCGCCTCTTGACCGACCGGCCGCCGCAGTCATCGCCATGGATAACCACCAGCCGTCAGGAAGCGCTGCGGGGCGGGCGGGGCGGGCGGGGCGGGCGGGGCGGGCGGGACGGTCTCGTCTCGTGACCATCACTGGAATCGCGGTTGGAGGAGACGGTGTCGGCAAGCTGGCGGACGGTCGCGTCGTCTTCATTCCACGCACGGCACCTGGTGATCAAGTCCGCCTGCGCGACAACTCCCTCGAGCGCCACCGCAACTTCGCGCGGGCGGAGGTCGGCGCGATCGTACGGGCGAGTCCCGGACGAGTCGCGCCTCCCTGCCCGCACTACGTGAACGATCATTGCGGCGGCTGCCAGCTCCAGCATGTCGCCTACGAAGGCCAGCTCAGTGCCAAGCGCGCGATTGTGGGCGATGCGCTGCGCCGGATCGGGAAGCTCAAGATCGAAGACCCTGAAATCGTCGAAGCCCTCGATGAGTGGCGGTATCGATCGAAGATCTCCATGGAGGCGAAAGCTCTGGCTGTCGGTCTGCCCCCATACGATCGGCCGAATTTTGTTTTTCCTCTCGCCGATTGTCACATCACCGATTTCAAGTTGATGGCGCTGTGGCGCGAGCTGCGCAGTCGACTTTCGCTGCTGCCCGACCGCTTGACCAGACTCACGCTGCAGCTCGATCGCGAAGGCCGCTCGCATGTTATCGCAGAATCAGCAGGAGATCCCTGGCTCGACGCCGACAAATTGCGACGGGCCCTGCAAAGCGAAGACATCGTTTGCTGGTGGCAGCCGGTGGACGGGGCGGCGCGCGTCGTCGCCGGACCCGAGACGGGCTTTCCGGCGACGGCCTTCGAGCATGTAAATCCGGGAATGGGAATCCTGACCCGGCAATGGGCCGTCGAGCAACTGGGCGACGTGCGCGCGCAAACCGTCTGGGACCTCTACGGTGGCATTGGTGATACGGCGGCCCTACTGGTCGAGCGCGGCGCGAGCGTGATCAGCGTCGATGTCGACGAGAAAGCCGTGACGTGGGCCCGCAGCCGCCTGCCTGCCGCGCGCTTCATCGCCGCGCGAGCGGAGGACGTATTACCGAGCCTGCCGGCGCCGTATGCCGTGGTGGTCAATCCGCCCCGCGCGGGACTGCCTTGGGACGTCACGCTCCGCCTGACCGGCGAGCCGGTTGCGAAACTCGTCTATATCTCCTGTGATCCGGCGACGCTTGCACGCGACCTGCAGCGGCTCAACGTCAACTATCAAGTCATCGCCGTGCGCGCGTTCGATCTGTTTCCGCAGACGGCGCATGTGGAGACCGTTGCGGTCCTCGAGGCGGCATGAAGTACCACGTCTCTTTACGAAATCGCACCCACATCATCGACGTCGAAGGCGGCACGGTCACCGTCGACGGCGAACGCCTCGCAGCGCATTGGGCTCAGATCCCGGGAACGCCGCTCATTCAGCTGCTCCTCGGAAAAGAGTCCTGGACGGTCGCTTGCCAGCAGCTCGACGAAGCGGGCCGGCGTTGGGCGTTGGGAGCGGCCGGCGAGCGCTTCGAGCTCGACGTGCAGGACGACCGCTCGAAGCAGATCGAGGCCCTCACGGGGCAGGGCCGACGGCCCGCACCGGGCGGCGTCGTCAAAGCGCCGATGCCGGGACTCGTCGTTCGTGTCGAGGTGACTGTCGGCCAGGAGGTCGAGGCCGGAGCGGGCCTCGTCGTTGTCGAAGCGATGAAGATGGAAAACGAGCTGCGCGCACCACAGCGCGGCGTCGTCCAGCAGATTCACGTCACCGCGGGCGAGCGCGTCGAAAAAGGCGCGCCGCTCGTCACTCTCTCCGCGAAACCCTCGCAACCATCGGGTTGACAGGCGCTTACGCCCCGGTTAGAGTTCGCGTCTGTCAAAAACCAGGGCTACGTAGAGGCATGAAGACGTACACGTTGAAGCCGCAGGACATCGAGCGCCGGTGGTGGTTGGTGGATGCGGCCGGACAGCCGCTCGGCCGGCTCGCCAGCCGCGTCGCGCAAATCCTGCGTGGCAAGCACAAACCGACGTTCACGCCGCACGTCAACGGCGGTGATTTCGTCATCGTCATCAACGCCGAGAAAGTCCAGCTGACGGGCCGTAAGATCGAGCAGAAGCGCTACTTCCGGCACACGGGGTACATGGGCCACGAACGCTTTACGCCAGTACAGAAAGTGCTCGGCAAACACCCTGAGCGCGTCATCGAGAAGGCGGTCTGGGGCATGCTGCCGAAGACCACCCTGTCGCGGCAACACGTCAAGCAGATGTTGAAAGTGTACGCCGGTCCCGAGCATCCGCACGCCGCGCAGCAGCCCGCGCCCCTGGTGGAGGCCAAGTGACTGCGATTACACCGGAGCTGCGCTGGCACGCGATCGGTCGCCGGAAGCTGGGCATCGCGCGTGTCTATCTGACCCCGGGCTCGGGGAAGTGGAGCATCAACGGGCGCACGCTGGGAGATTATTTCCCGCGCCCCTCCCTCGTGTCGCACATTCAGCAGCCCTTCACCGCGACCGACACGCTGGGCGCATTCGACGTGAAGGCTCGCGTCGTCGGCGGCGGGCTGACGGGCCAGGCGGGCGCGCTGCGGTTGGGGATCGCGCGGGCGTTGGTGCTCGCCGATGACCGCCATCGCAAGAAGCTCAGAGAGCAGGGTCTCCTGACGCGCGATCCGCGCGCCGTGGAGCGCAAGAAGCCCGGACGCGCGGGTGCACGGAAGCGATTCCAGTTTAGCAAGCGGTAAACGCTCAAATACTCACGTCGCTCGATCCCCTCCTGGGTCCCTTCGGGGTTGGATGGGAGATGACGGCGGCGGCGGACCGAACCCAAGAAAGGGAGTAAATGCCTCAGCCTCAGTTGCAGGAATTGTTGGAAGCAGGTGTGCATTTCGGCCATCAGACGCGCCGGTGGAATCCCAAGATGCGGCGCTTCATCTTCGCCGAACGCTCCGGCATCTACATCATCGATCTCCAGAAGACGATGCGTCAGCTCGAGGCGGCGCAGGAGCTGTTGCGCGGCGTCGTGCTGAAGGGCGAAGGCGTGCTGTTCGTCTGCACCAAGAAGCAGCTCAAGGGCATCCTCGAGGCCGAAGCGAAGCGCTGCAGCGCCTTCTATGTGACGGAGCGCTGGCTCGGCGGGACGCTGACGAACTTTCAGACGATCAAGAAGCAGATCAAACGGCTGAAGGAGCTGGAACAGGGCGCGGCGGACGGCGATTTCACGAACTACACAAAGAAAGAGCAGCTGCTCTTCGATCGTGAGCGCGCCAAGCTCGACAAGAACCTCGCCGGCATCAAGAACCTCGGCCGGCTGCCGGGCGCGCTGTTCGTGGTGGACGCGAAGAAGGAGCGGATCGCCGTCGCCGAGGCGAACAAGCTGGGGATTCCGGTGGTGGCGATCGTCGATACGAACGCCGACCCCGACCTGATCACGGTCCCGATTCCCGGGAATGACGACGCGATCCGCGCGGTCTCGTTGATCACGAACGCGATTTCGGACGTCATCGGCGAGGCGCGGCGCCAGATGCCGCTCCGCGAGGCGGGCGAGGAAGGCGAAGGGACGACCTACTCCACCGAGACGGGCGTCGAGGCGGAGGATGGCGAGCGGAAGAAGCGGCCGGCGCGCCGCAAGCGGCGGCCGAAGCCGGAGGCGATCGCCGCCCGGCTGAAAACGGAAGAGGTGCCGGCCCCAGCAGCCGAACCCGTCGCGGGGGGCGGGGGCGGGAGCGAGGGGTAACAAACTTTTCAGGATGAACACCGACCGCCGCCCCGGGCCGCACGGCGCGAGGGCGGCGTTTTTATGAGGAGTGAAAGGACGCAATGACTACGAAGACGACAGGCATTACCGCAAAGCACGTCGCCGACCTCCGCGCCAAGACCGGCGCGGGCATGATGGACTGCAAGAAGGCGCTCGAGGAGTCTGGCGGAGACGCCGCCAAGGCCGAGGAGCTGCTGCGCGTGAAGTACGCTGCCCGCGCCGAGAAGCGCGCCGACCGCGCTGCGGGCCAGGGCGTCATCGAGATCTATCTGCACTTCAACGGCCGCGTCGGCACGATGGTCGAGCTCAATTCCGAGACCGACTTCGTCGCCAATACGGCGGAGTTTCGCCAGCTCGCGAAGGATCTCGCGCTGCACGTCACGTCCGCGAGGCCCATTGCGGTGCGGATCGAGGACGTGCCGGCGGACATCGTCGAGCGGGAGCGGCGCGTCTACAGGGCGCAGGTCGCTGAAGAGAAGAAGCCGGAAGCGGTGCGGGAGAAGATCGTCGAAGGCAAGCTGAAGAAGTTCTACCGGGAGAACGTCCTGCTCGAGCAGCCGTTCGTGAAGGACGACAAGGTGACCGTCGGCGAGCTCGTCAAGGCGCTCTCGGGCAAGACCGGCGAGAAGGTCGAAGTCCGCCGCTTCGCCCGGTTCGAGTTGGGAGGCAATTAAGTGCCCCCCCCGAAGCTCGCCTACAAGCGCGCGCTTCTGAAGCTTTCCGGAGAGGCGTTCGCGGGTGGGCGAGCTTCGGGCATCGACTTCGGCGTCATCGAGCGGCTATCCGATGAGCTGAAGCAGGTCGCCGCCACGGGCGTGCAGCTCGGGCTGGTGATCGGCGGGGGCAACATCCTGCGCGGCACGACAGCCAGCCAGCAGGGCATGGATCGCGTCTCGGCGGACTACATGGGGATGCTGGCGACGATCATCAATGCACTGGCACTCCAGGACATCCTCGAGAAAAAAGGCGTCGATACTCGCGTGATGACGGCGATCCGGATGGAAGAGTTGGCGGAGCCGTACATCCGCCGCCGCGCGGTCCGGCATCTCGAGAAAGGGCGGATGGTGATTTTCGCCGGCGGCACTGGCAATCCCTACTTCTCGACCGACACCGCCGCGGTGCTGCGCGCGCTCGAAATGGAGGCGCAGGCGATTCTCAAGGCGACGAACGTGGACGGCATCTATACGGCGGATCCGAAGAAAGACCCCAGCGCCAAATTCCTGCCGTCACTGACGTTTCAGGAAGCGCTCGTCAAAGGCTATGCGGTGATGGACGCCAACGCGTTCGGGTTGTGCAAGGAGAACAAGCTGCCCATCGTGGTGTTCAACATCAACCAGCCCGGCGCGACGGCGCGAGTTCTGACCGGCGAGCGCGTCGGCACGATCGTCCAATGACTCCTGCCCCAGCTGGCACCCTCACAGATCACGTCAAACATGCGAAGCAGATGATGGATAAGGCCGTCGAAGCGGTGAAGCGGGAGTTCGCGACGGTGCGGACGGGCAAAGCGACCACCGCCTTGCTCGATCTGGTGCGCGTCGAGGCGTACGGGAACGAGATGCCCCTGACGCAGGTCGCGACTGTTGCCGCGCCGGAACCGAAGCTCCTCACCGTGCAGCCGTGGGACAGAAGTCTGCTGAAGGCCGTCGAGAAGGGGATTCTCGCATCGGATCTGGGACTCACGCCGGCGAACGATGGCAACCTCATCCGCATCCCCATTCCTCCCCTGACCGAGGAACGCCGCAAAGAGCTGGTGAAAGTCGTTCACAAGTTCGCCGAGGAAGGCCGCGTCGCGATCCGTCATGCGCGCACCGACACGATGAACAGGATCAAGAAGACCGAACACGTCTCGTCGGACGATCAAAAGCACGCCGAGAAAGAAGTGCAGAAGACGCACGACGAGCATCTCAAGGCGGTGGACGTGGCGGTCAAGGCGAAAGAAGCGGAGATCATGGAAGTCTGATGCTCTCCGGACCGATTCCTCGCCATGTGGCGATCATCATGGACGGCAACGGGCGCTGGGCGAATGAACGCCGGCTGCCCCGGCCGTTCGGCCATCGGGCCGGGATGAAGGCGGTGCGCGAGGCGGTCGAGGGAGCGATCGAGGCCGGCGTCGAGGTGCTGACGCTGTTTGCCTTCTCCGACGAAAACTGGAACCGTCCCGCGCTCGAGATCTCGGCGCTGATGGACCTGCTCGAGGAGTACATCGCGCGTGAGGTTGCCGAGCTGCGCGGTCAGGGCGTGCAAGTCCACGTGCTCGGTGATCGGAGCCGGCTCACCGCGACAGGTCGAGCGGCCGTCGAGCGGGTGGAGCGCGAGACGGCGGGCGGTCGAAAGCTTTCGCTCAATCTCTGTATCTCATATTCCTCGCGGGGCGAGATCGCGCGAGCGGCACGGCTGCTTGCCGAAGAAGTGCTCAAGGGCACGACGCAGCTCGAGAACATCGATGAAGAGGCGATCCGCGCCAAGTTGTACACAGCGCCGTGGGGCGATCCCGATCTCCTGATCCGGACGTCGGGCGAGCAACGCCTCTCGAATTTTCTGCTGTGGCAGCTCGCGTACACCGAGCTGTACATCACCCCGGTGTTGTGGCCGGACTTCAACCGCCGCACGTTGCTGGACGCGATCCTCGACTATCAGCGCCGAGAGCGTCGATTCGGTAAAGTCACCGCGTCCTGATGCCCTCACCGACCAACAATCTGGTGCAGCGCATCATCGTGGCGGCCATCGCCATCCCGCTGGTCGTGGTGATCATCTGGGTTGGCGGCTGGGCGCTCGCGGTCACGCTGGCGATCCTCGGCGTGCTTGGCGCTCACGAGGTCTACGATTTCGGTCGCCGCCAGGGGATCGAGCCGCTCGAGCGCACCGGTTGGCTTGCGGCGGCGGCGATCCCGCTGCTCGCGTTTTGGGCGAAGGGGCCGGCGTTCTATCTGGGAGCCATCTGGTTGATGGTAGCGTTGGTCATCGCGATGGTGCGACGGGGTCCGATGGGCCGCCCGCTCACGAGCGTATCAATCACGCTGTTCGGCTGTGTCTATGCGTCCGGCATGCTGGCGTTCTTGATCGCCATCCGCCACGGCGGTGACGCGCTGACGCGGCCGGCCGCGTATGTGTTCCTGACCCTCTTCCCGCTCGTCATCACCTGGATCTGCGACACCGCCGCCATGGCCGTCGGTACAGCCGTAGGCGGTCCGAAGCTCGCCCCCGTTCTGTCGCCGAAAAAGACGTACGCCGGTGCCATCGGCGGTACGCTCGGCGGGGTCATCACCGCGCTCGCACTCGGCAAATTCGTGCTCAATCGTCAGGGATGGAATTTCAGCGCCGAGCAGCTGCTGCTCTTCGGCCTGGCGATTTCGATCGTCGGACAGATCGGTGACGTAGCCGAGTCGCTCTTCAAACGCGAGGCCGGGTTGAAGGACTCGTCTGGTCTGATTCCGGGGCATGGCGGCGTGCTCGATCGGCTCGACTCGCTGTACTTCGTGATCCCAGCGGCGGCCGGTCTCTACCGTATGTTTGGCGTGATATGAGCATCGGCGTCGCCGTACTCGGCTCAACCGGCTCGATCGGCCGCTCGACGCTGCAGGTGGTTGCCCGTCAGCGCGAACGATTCCGCATCGTCGCTCTGACGGGCCATTCCAACAAGGACTTGCTCGCCCAACAGGCCGCCGAGTGGAAGCCCGCCTTTGTCGGTCTCGTGAACGGTGGAACCGCATCGTGTCTCGTCGAGGCGGCCACGCATCCCGACGTGAAGATCGTCGTGAACGGGATCGTCGGCGCGGCGGGGTTGGAAGCGACGCTGGCAGCGTTGCGCGCCGGCAAACGCGTCGCGCTCGCCAATAAGGAAACGTTGGTGATGGCCGGTGAGCTGGTCACGGAGGCTGCGCGGCAGGGCGGCGGCGAAATCGTCCCCGTCGACTCAGAACACAGTGCGGTGCTGCAATGCGTAGCCGGCCGGCGGCCGACCGAGTTGGCTCGGCTGATTCTCACCGCCTCGGGCGGCCCCTTCCGCACGTGGGGGCCGGAACGTGTGTCACGCGCGACGGTCGCCGAAGCGTTGAAGCATCCCACCTGGACGATGGGGAAAAAGATCACCGTCGACTCAGCGACACTCGTCAACAAAGCGCTCGAAGTGATCGAAGCGCACTTCCTGTTTGACGTGGCTTATGGGCAAGTGGACGTGGTCATCCACCCGCAGTCGGTGATCCACGGGTTCGCCGAGTTCGTGGACGGCTCGGTGCTCGCGCAAGTCGGCTTCCCCACGATGGAGCTGCCGATTCTCTACGCGCTCACCTACCCGGAGCGCGTGCCGGATACCGGCGTGCGCCGGTTCGATCCGGTGGCGGCCGGCACGCTGACCTTCGAAGCGGTGCAGCTTGAGCGCTTTCCGGCGTACGGCGTGGGCCGCGAGGCCGCGCGCATGGGCGGAACCGCGCCCGCGATGTTCAACGCGGCCAATGAAGTCGTGGTGCAGCTGTTTCTCGACGAGCAAATCCCGTTCGGACGCATCTCGGAGGTCTTGGAGCGAGTGGTTGCCCACGGTCATCCCGGCGACGCGACGTCGCTCGACGATGTCTTGGCCGCGGATGCTGAAGCCCGCCGGTTGGCGAAAGAATTCGCATGCTCCTGACGCTGGCGTCGCTCGTCATTGTGCTTGGTGTGCTGATTTTTGCGCACGAGCTGGGGCATTTTCTCGTCGCCAAAGTCGTCGGCATTCAGGTGCTGCGCTTCTCACTCGGGTTCGGGCGGCCGGTGATCGCCTGGAAGCGCGGCGAGACGGAATACTGGATCTCCTGGATCCCGCTGGGCGGCTACGTGAAGATGGCCGGGTTGGAAGAGGAAGGGATGGTGGGCGAGCTGGAGGGCGGCAAAGCGGACGCGGCAATCGATCCCGCCCGGTCGTTCGACCGTCAGCCGATCGCCGCACGAATGGCCGTCATCCTCGCCGGTGTGTCGATGAACGTCCTCTTGGCATTCGTCATCTATGCGGGTCTCGCTGCGGTCGCCGGCGTGTCCCGGTTTGCCATGACGCCGGTTGACTCGATCCAGGCGGGGCGGCTTCCGGCGTGGGCACAGCCGCTGTTGACATTGCACCGCGGCGATCGGATCACGCACGTCGGCGACGATTCGCTGCGGACGTGGGACGATCTCGAGGAGCGGATCGAGAAGGCGCCGGACGAGCTGCGTCTGCGCGTTGCCGAACGGGCCGAGCCCCTGGTTATGCACCTGCCGTCCGGGGATACCGCGGCGCGCCACGAGCTGCTACGCGCCATCGTGCCGTTATTCCCCGCTCGCATCGGCCCCGTTGCGCCGGGACAGCCGGCCCACCGCGCTGGACTGCGAGGCGGCGACGTCGTCGTGCGTATCAACGACGACACGATCGCTTCGTGGTTGGACATGGTAGCCAGGATCCGCGAACAGCCGGGACACCCAGTGACACTCGTCGTGTTGCGCCGTGACAGCTTGATACGCTTCACGGTGGTGCCCGAAACCATTGACTCGGGAGGCAAGCGCTACGGCTTCATCGGAGCCGGTGCGAACCCTCCGACCGTGCGCGACCGGGTGGGTTTGGGGGCCGCAATCGTGCACGGTGGCCGGCAGACGCTGGCCCAGATCGTCAACGTTGTCACATCGGTGAAGCGCATCGTCGCCGGCGAGGCATCGACGCGCGAGCTCGGCGGGCCGATCGCCATCGCGCAGATGTCGGGGCAGGCGGTGCGCCTGGGCCTCGACTGGTTTCTCAACTTCCTCGCGTTCTTCTCGGTGAGCCTCGCCGTCCTGAACTTGCTGCCTATTCCCGTGCTCGACGGTGGCCACGCGCTCTTCCTTATTGTGGAGGCGGTCCGCCGCAAGCCGCTCACGCCCACGCTGCGCATGCGGCTCACCCAGCTCGGCATGTTGGTCGTGCTCGGCATCATGGTGCTCGCGATCTCCAACGATGTCCTCCGACTCTTCCGTTAACGACGCCCTGAACGGCTATGCCGCCGGTCGCGTGACCGCGGAGCAGCTCGTTGGGATCGTTGCGGCCGAGTACTACAGGGAGCAGGCAGCAGGGAGCAGGGAGCAGTTGCAACCGTTGATCGAGATCATCGAACGCGCTCATCCGGGATTTGTAGCGCTGTTCGGCAGTGTCGACGCTCCGGGGTTCGCAGTGCGCATTGCCGAACGTCCATTTCCGAAGAGGAACGAGCCGGAATTGCGTCAAGCAGTCCAGGTAGTACTCGCGGCCGGGATGATAACGACAGCGTCTGTTGCTCCGGGCTCCGGGCTCCGTGCTCCTCGTTTGTTCTCTCGCATCCTGCAGGCGATCCGAAGAGTCTTCAGCGCATAAGCCTTACAACCAAGCCGATCAACAACAGTAGTCCGATCCCCGCCGCGCCAACGAGAAGCCATCGCCTGGGGTCTGCCGGCGGATCGGCGAGCGCCTGCCGCTGCGTCGTCCCCATCGGCGCTGCCCCAAGCGCTGTCGTGGGCCGGCGCTTCTGCTCGACTTCGTCGAGATCGGCGAGGAGCTCGGCGGCACTGGCGTAACGGTCGTCGGGATGCTTGGCAAGACACTTCATCACCACTCGTTCGAAGCGTTTGGACAGCTCGCCCCGTTTACGCCGCAGCGAGGGCGGGGGATCCTCGACGTGCATGCGCGCCAGCTCGAACCAGTCGTTGGAGCTGAACGGCACTTCGCCGGTGGCCGCTTTGTACAGCGTGACGCCGAGCGCGTAGAAATCCAGGCGTTGGTCGAGCGGCCGTCCCTGCGCCTGCTCGGGCGAGAGGTAGTGCGGCGTCCCGATCGTCATGTTCACGCCGGTCGATGCGGTATAGCCGGAAACCGCGCGGGCGATGCCGAAGTCGGTGAGTACGGCGGCGCCATCCGATCGGATCAGGACGTTGTCGGGCTTCAAGTCCCGATGAATCACCCCCTGGCGATGCGCAAAATCGAGCGCCGCGGCGATGTCACGCGCCAGGCGCAGGATATCCTCCTCGGGTAGCGGCCCTTCGCGCGCGATGCGGGCGCCGAGACTGTCGGCGCAGAGATCCATGGCGAAGTAGACGTGGTCGCCGGTCTTCGCGACGGAGCGGATGCGAATGATGTTGGGGTGCTCGAGCTTTGCAGCCGTCTCGCTCTCGTTGCGAAAGCGCGACTCGAACTGCGAGTCGCCGGCGTATCGCGGCTTCAGGACCTTGATGGCGACCGGCGTGCCGTCGGGCTCGCGGCCCACAAACGCCCACGCGAACCCTCCCTGCCCGAGCAGGCGTTCGAGGGCGTAGGGGCCGAGCGTGCGGCCAACGAGGTCGGTGGCGGCGTTAGTCACTTTACAAAGGGGTCGAAGCCGGTTAACCTACGGCGCTTCCAACGATTAGGGAACAGGGACGATGTACGACAAGACGACGCCGGTCAGGAAACACGGGCTGCACGACCGGGACACCGGCTCGAGCCGGGTCCAGGTGGCGCTGCTCACCGAGCGCATCAACAGCCTCACCGAGCACTTCCGGGTCCACGCGAAGGACTTCCACGGGCAACGCGGCCTGCTGCGCATGGTCAGCCGCCGCCGCCGCTTGCTGGAGTACTTGAAGCGCACCGATCTCGCGAAGTACCGGCAGCTCATCGACGAGCTCGGTCTCCGACATTAAGTCGCACCAAAGGCGTCGAGCAGGGCGCTCCGGGAAGAGCACCGGGGCGCTCCGTGCATTTTCAACGCTCTAGACAGGCAACGCAGTGAAGCGAGTGGAAAAGAATTTTGCCGGCCGCACCCTGAAAATCGAATCGGGTCGGCTGGCCAAGCAAGCGGCTGGGTCGTGTCTCCTCCAGTTCGGTGAAACGGTAGTGCTGGCGGCGGTCACCGTCTCCGAAAATGTGGCCAACCTGCCGTACTTCCCCCTGACCGTCGAGTATCGCGAGAAGGCCTACGCCGCCGGCAAGATCCCCGGCGGCTTTTTGAAGCGCGAGGGCCGGCCCTCCGACGAAGAGGTCACGTCGGCGCGCGTGATCGACCGCTCCGTCCGGCCGCTCTTCCCCGAGGGCTTCAAGAACGAAGTGCAGGTCTTCGTCTACGTCCTCTCGGCCGACCAGGAGAACGACGCCGACGTGCTCGGCGTAACCGCGGCCTCGACCGCGCTGTCGCTGTCGAAGGTGCCATGGAACGGCCCGATCGCGGCGGTGCGGGTGGGCCGCGTCGAAGGCGCGTGGATCCTCAATCCCACGTTCCAGCAACTGGAGTTTTCGGACGTCGATCTCACCGTCTCCGGATCCCGCGATTCGATCGTCATGGTCGAGGGCGGCGCGCTCGAGCTCACCGAAGCGGAGATCATCAAGGCGCTCGAAGTCGCCCACAAGGGCATCAAGGAATTGCTCGACGTCGCCGACGAAGTCGTCGAGGCGGTGCGCCAACCCAAGATGGAATGGGTGAAGGCCGAGCTCCCAGCCGATCTCGTCGCGCGGGTCAAGGCATTGGCGGAAGACAAGGTGACCGAAGCGCTGACCCTCGCCGTGAAGGCGGAGCGCACTCAGGCGCTCAGCGCCATCAAGTCGACGATCGTCGAGCAGCTGGCCGAGGAGTTCCCCGACAAGCTGCGCGAGATCGCAGAGGTGATCGAAGGGATCGAGTACGACACGATGCGAGACCGCGTGCTCACGGCAGGGGAGCGCGTCGATGGCCGCGATCTCGATACCGTCCGGCCGATCACCTGCGAGGTGGGCTGGCTGCCGCGCACGCACGGCTCCGCGCTGTTCACCCGCGGGCAGACCCAGGCGCTCGCCTCGGTGACGTTGGGCACGACGGACGATGAGCAGCGCATCGATTCGATCGACGTCGCGCAGGAAACCACGAAGTCGTTTATGCTGCATTACAACTTCCCCCCCTTCTCGACCGGGGAGGTGAAGCCGGTGCGCGGCACGTCGCGGCGCGAGATCGGTCACGGGGCACTCGCCGAGCGAGCATTACAGGCGGTGCTGCCGCCCTACGAGCAGTTCCCGTATACGATCCGCATCGTCTCCGAAATCCTCGAATCCAACGGCTCGTCCTCGATGGCCACGGTGTGCAGCGGCTCTCTGGCTTTAATGGACGCCGGAGTCCCGGTGAAATCGGCCTGCGCAGGTGTCGCGATGGGTTTGATTACTGAAGGCGGACGCACCGCCATCCTCACCGACATCCTCGGAGCCGAAGATCATCTCGGCGACATGGACTTCAAGGTCGCCGGCACGCGGGACGGCGTCACCTCGATCCAGATGGACATCAAGGTCGAGCGGCTGGATTGGAGTGTCATCAGCCAGGCGCTGGAGAAGGCCCGCAAGGCACGGGTGCACATCCTCGATATCATGCAGCAGGCGATGCCCCATCCGCGCTCGCAGCTCTCGAAGTACGCGCCGCGCATCATCACCATTCAGATCCGTCCCGACAAAATCGGCGATCTCATCGGCCCGAAGGGCAAGACGATCCGCGGCATTCAGGAGCAGACGGGCGCCGAGATCAACGTCGACGATTCGGGCCTGGTCACGATCGCCGGCGTAGGCGAGGCCGCCGAGCGCGCGCGCGACATGGTGTCCGGCATCGTGCAGGAGCCGGAAGTGGGGAAGGTGTACGAAGGCGTCGTGAAGAGCACGACGGCGTTCGGGGCCTTTGTCGAGATCATTCCCGGCGTCGAAGGATTGCTGCACATCT
>Ga0209160_1000805_pt1 | contig 26016 bp, 31 predicted proteins | sample GraSoiAngelo_153_FD_186167 | JGI IMG/M metagenome (GOLD analysis project Ga0209160, IMG submission 186167) | Grasslands soil microbial communities from the Angelo Coastal Reserve, California, USA - 14_1009_12_40cm (SPAdes) (version 2) | ecosystem: Environmental > Terrestrial > Soil > Grasslands ...
ACAGACACTCTAATACCGATACTGTCAATGTCCAAGTGGTCCAACTAGATCACTCTCACGGAGAATTCTTCCGCAACTATTCGCCGGGGCAGCATTAGCCTTTTTCTAGAAGGCGGCCACATGATAGATTGCTATGATGTGGACTGACCTGCACCGAGGAGCCTCAAAACCCCTATGAAGAGATGCATCTCCACTGAGCAAAACAGGAGCCAAAGAAGAGCGGAGCTTCAACTGTTGAATTCCTCCAAAGGCTTAAGCGAATATCCATGAATTACGCGCAAAAGCGAGTAAATTGCCTGTGCCCAAGTACGTCGCCCCTTCTTGGGATGAGATCTACGATCTAATGCTAGGCCTAGGCAGAAAGGTCAAGGAATCGGGATTCAAACCCGACGTTATCGTCGGAGTCTCTCGCGGTGGATGGCCTCCGGCCCGCATCATGAGTGATCTACTCAGCAATCCAAACCTTGCAAACATGAAGGTGGAATTCTACAAGGACCTTGGAGTACGATCCAGGAGGCCGAGGATAACCCAACCAGTCACCGCAGACGTCCGGAACCGGAAAGTCTTGGTCGTAGATGATGTCGCTGACTCAGGGCTAAGCCTCAGAGCGGTGCGGAACCATCTCCGGCATAAGAGGACTGATGAGGTGAGGGTTTGCACGATCTACTATAAGCCCCACAGCATCTATGTCCCGGACTACTTTGCGAAGAAAACGTCTAGTTGGATCATCTTTCCATGGGAAAGGTTGGAAACCCTTCGACTACTTTCCAAGAAGATAGGAATGAACAATTCACATCTGACTAATAAGATCGTAGAGGAGCTCAAAGGAAGCGGACTCCGGCCGAAGCTAGTCAGACGACTGCTATCGATAGCCGACCCATGATAGAAAGCAAGCTAGACGGATTCATCCTCAGCGTTTTAGGTTTCACGAATGTCATTATTCCTAGCCCTGACGTAGCCCTAGAAGAGTTGAGACGCAAATTTGTAGACTCGGAAATTCAGATGATGCGGGCAGACCGAATAGCCGGACTCGAACACCTTTCCTTTGCAGCCGAAAACGCTGTCCGAGCAGTTAGGCAAGGACGTGGAAGATCAAAGAGCGTCGCGATGGAGACGCTGCTTTTCACGTCCGGGCAGAGGCAAATCTCCAAGGCAATTGAAAGACTAGGCGTAACTCCGCACACAAGGGAAGTCGTGATCACAATCTTCTCAAGACAATCTCCCAACGAAGATGAGGTGAACGCGCGTGTGCAGTCCGTATTTGAGGGAAAGAGGTCCGACGCGGTCATCGAAATAGTGTCAGGAAAGAAAATCAAAGAACTCTGCAGGTCATTTGGGATTTCCCCAGAGGAGTTGGCTGCGGCCCGGCTTCCATCAGAGAGCGTTAACAGCCTAGTCAAGCGCCTGATATTGGAACGCTCGGCGCTCCTTTCAACCGGCACCTAGATAGACGCTTCTCCGGCTCGACAGCCAAGACATCATCGGTCGATAGCACTGAGACGCCAGCGAGGTCTCCCATTATTTCGACGAGTATGACTTTGGAGGGCTTCTTCAGATCAACCTTTCGCGGAACATGCTTGGCCACCTCGTCAATCAGCTCTTTCGATACGAGCCTACTGTGTCTCCTTTGCACGGAAATACGGAATGTTTCGCCCTCTCGGACATCTGAAGCGAGTTCATCGACCGCCTCACAAACTCTCGCTATATCGGATTGGACGACGCGCATAATCGGTTTGATTTTGAGAATGTACCTGAATTGCCACGGTTTCTCGGAAAGGATAGGCCTAAGCTTTCGAACCACTTGCACCGGATCGATTGCTGTCTTGGCAACTGTCAGACCGCTGACAGGGGTCAGGCCGGTTTCGACGGTTATGTCCCTGAGCTCTTTCAACAGGTAACGCAGCTCCGAACCAGCCTCATGCTCGTTGCCACGCGCACTAGATACGAGTAGATTGAAGTCCTTCAACAGATCTGGTGTCACCGAAATAGACTACTCAGACTCCACGATCGGACAATATCTGCTGATTGACTCTATTGAGATTGCACCTTCTCTCAGTACCAAGCAACCCTCACTCGTTACGCGAACAACTGTAGACTCTTTGCCCGACTTGCAAGGCCCTCCATCTAGCACGACATCGATTTCTTCTCCTAGACTAGTGAGAACCTCATCTGCCGTAGTAGCAGCTGGCATTCCCGAAATATTGGCACTTGTTCCAACAAGGGATGACCTACAACGTCGAATGAGTCGTAAGGTGTCCTCCCTATTCGGCACGCGGAGCCCAATCAATCCCTCGTGTGATACTTCGGGTGGAAATTCCGACGCCGAAGGTACGACAAGAGTGAGTCCGCCCGGCCAGAAGTTGTTCGCAAGCTGGACCGCAACTTGATTGAACTGTCCAAGTTCCTTCGCCGTCTCAGAGCAGTCAACCAAAACAGGCAGGCCACCTTTCAGTCGTCTCTTCGCCTTGACTAATTTCCTAACTGCGGTTGGGTTGAACGGATTGCAGCCTAGGCCATATACTGTGTCTGTCCGATATGCGACGAGACCACCATCAGACACAATCTCCGCCGCTCGCCTAATCGACCCTTCATCCATCTTAAGCAATCTCGCCCTAGCCAACTCTCAAACACTAGGATTGAAAACCGATGCTTATATCCCGTTTCGGCCTCCGCCGAACTTCCTAGAAGTGAGATCAAATGACAAGGCCAACCGTAATCGTTCACGGCGGGGCCGGAAACTGGGCTAGTGACAAGCACACCAGGGCCTTAAGGGGCGTTCGACAAGCAGCAGAGAATGGGTTTGCAATCTTACAGGGAGGTGGCGATGCCTTAAATGCCGTCGAAAAAGCAATAGTTTCCTTAGAGGATAATCCGATCTTCAACGCTGGAACAGGTTCGACCATGAACCTTGCAGGACGAATAGAAAACGACGCCTCGATAATGGATGGGACTGGACTCGAAAGCGGCTCAGTCGCACTCGTTAACGGAATAAAGAACCCGATTAAGCTCGCACGCTTGATTATGGAGAAAACCGATCACGTGCTGGTAGCCGGAAAGACGGCAGGAATACTAGCTAATGCGTTTGCACTTGAGAAAGCCGATCTCAGAACAAGCGAAAGGCTTTCGACCTGGAGAAGAGAAAAGAAGATATTTGAAAACGGAAGATCGAGGGACTTCGAGAGAAACTCTGCTCTTCGCGTGTCGGGCACACTCGGACAAATCGTCGATACTGTCGGAGCGCTCGCACTAGATTCCCACGGAAGGATTGCAGCAGGAGCTTCCACAGGCGGAATGACCCTCAAACTGCCCGGAAGAATCGGTGACACTGCCGTGATTGGAGCAGGGCTTTACGCGGACGACCGTCTAGGTGCAGCAACAGCCACGGGAATAGGCGAGCTAGCGATCAGGATGGTGCTTTCGAAGTCAGCCTGTGATCTTATGAGATCAAAAACGCCACAGGCAGCCTCAACTCAGGTAATCAGATCTGCGAATTCGAGAGTTGGACGAGGATTGGGCATCATAGCATTGGATAGGAAAGGCCGCTACGGAGCGGCACACAGTACCAAGCACCTTTGCTGGGCGACACTCGATAGCAAAGGAGGTCTGGCGAGAATGAACGGTCAGCGAGTCCCTTGATGACGGCGCAATTGAGCGAGAAGGCTTTTAAGCCGACAATTTTGCGCTAAGCCGCATCCTCAAAATGAGCTGGTCAAAATTGCTAGAAAGGACGCAATTTGAGGAGTGGGGAGAAGAGGAGGACTGGGGCGGAGACGATGAATGGGGAGACAATGACTGGGGCAGTGGCGACGATTCTAACGGCGAAGAGAACTAAGGAATCACTTCTAAGCCCAAGAAACTACTCTGAGTCTCGATCCATCGACCGAACAAGAGTCATGGGCAATTCACTGTTCCCAGGTTATAAACGGCTGAGTTACGAGTATCATATGTCGCTCCTAACGATTCTGCTTCTTCATAAGGCGAAGAAGAAAAATGAAAAACTTAGATCATACTCTAAAAGCCATCATACTCGTTTTGCTCGGAATTGGCGCCACAGCACTTCTCCCCGCAAATAACGCATCAGCCGCGACGACAATTCAGAAATCGGACTATCAACAAACTAGCTTCTCACGCGTGGTCGACTTCTATGACTACGTACGCCAGTACGCGACTGAAAACGGGATAACGCCACCCTCTACTACTGAACATGCTTATCTCTATACCAATTACGTTAACGTTCAAGGTTTCCAACTATTCTATGTAGGTCTAGTCAATGCGACGCACAACGGTCGATATGTTACCATACCTATGCAAACGTTCTTCGAACACTACAACACCCCCAAGGGCAAAGACGCCATCACGGCCTCGTCGTTCCTCTCACTCGTAGCCTTTAACGAAAGTGCTTCGGGTGATCTCTATTCCAACTCACCCGACCGCACTGATTCCGTCTACGCATCTTTCAGCCTCGGCGTAGACATGTCATCTTACACCAGCGGTCATGCGATCCCACTAGTCGCTTCCAGCCAGGTGATCCCTCTGACAACCACAGATAACCTTCACTGGACCTGGGGACTCAAATATACTAACCTCAACGCCATCTGGTGGAAGATTAACCCCGATCCGTTCTATCCCAGCTGGGATGCCAATACCCCCAGGGGCATTGCGCAGTACAATGAGTTAACCTTCCAATACAACTTAACTATCGACCCGATTGCAAAAACCGCGAAGCTAACAGCAAGCTACACCGTTGGTCGTGTTACTGACCTTTGGTTGTTGGGCCAGACCCCCGCACTACACCTGAACTCTACTGGCACATATTACGGAAACGGTACAAGGATCAACACCCAGTCAGTCTACAGCTATCTTCAACAGAGACAAATGAAACTATCAATCGCCCTCGCTAACAAAACCATCCTTGCCAGTGAGAAATCGACAGACGACTCAGAAACAGGCCAGAATGTAGACAACGATACAACCGCAGACGTCAGCAATACAGCAATAGACACGAAAGCTGCCGATGGTGAACCCGTATTCAAGTCTGACTTCGGCGTTAAGGCGAACTATATGTTATACGATGCCTCGGACTCTAACCCAACGAATGTCCCAGCCGTGACCAGAACTGTGGGAAGATTGGGTTGGGGCGGAAACCCTGCATTTGCATTCCAAAATGTTCTCACCGGCTTTCTACCACTGTTCGTTGCCCACGTTGCCCCCGAAATGTACAACCAAGCCAAAAGTGGACTTGTTGACTTCAGCGTGTCAAACTACCTCTACATCATATCCTACCCTCAGTGGAACGGTTACAAGATCGTTCACGACCCAGACTTCACCGCATTCTTCCAGCCGTCCCAAGGTACAGGCTTGTTGACCGTGATCTTCATAGCAATCGCGGCTGCGGCAACTGTCGGCGGTGTCGTTGCATTTCTCCTCCGTAAGAGAAGAACGGGAAACATAGCATTGACCTCCGGACCATCAACCCAAAATCCAGCACCACCTTCACCTTCAAGCTCGCCTGGCCCCGCATAACCAAGGGCACACGAGCAACCTCCTCCTTTTTCTATATCTCTTGTTTCTGCCAGATCCGACCTCACGATCAGACAAGGTCAAACGATTTCGATCAAATTTTCGATAGTATTGATTCGGGCTCTTCTTTAACTCCTGATTACAAACTCGAGCAACACTGTATCTTCACAATGCCAGAAAAGGTTCACGCAACGTTAATATCCAGTCGCATGGAGAATTCACTCGATCGGAAGCTTCGGGAGCAAGTCCGAGCAATGAAGCTTCTGTTTAGCTCCGGTCAGGAAATAGAAAGGAACGGAAAACATGGAATTCTCGGATGAACCCAGAAGCTGGGTGGAAGAGGCAAGGAGCAGGATCAAGCGGATCGAAGACCTTACCCCCAAAGACCGTCTAGACATGGTTTACGGAATAGGACTGTGCTGCTCAACTCTAGCCAAGAGCATGCAGGGCTGGATGCAGTGGATAGGCAACCTATCGCTCAAAGATTTCGACCACCTTGAGCTCGAGGAAATATTCGGAATCATCAAGAAGGCAACTGTACAACTGATGGAGTTAGACATCGACAAGACGGAGAAGTACGAACAGTCACACGGATTGCGGCAAAAGGCACCTAATCAGAATCGACTCGTAAGTTAGGTCAAGGCCCGAGACATCAGGTTTCTCAACACGGGCAACCCAGGCAAGCTCCGGACAAAGAGAAGGATCGTAGTGGTAGCTGAGTTTAGTATACATCCTATAGGAAGAGGTACGAGCGTGGGACGTTACGTAAAGACAGCTGTTGTTGCTATTTCACGAATTGAAGGGCTCAGGTATCAAGTGAATCCCATGTCGACCGTTCTCGAAGCAGACAAAATCGAAACTATACTTCGAGCGGTAACAGCTGCTCACTCGGCAGTGAGGGCCTTGGGAGCCCGCAGAGTCTCATCATTGCTGAGAATTGATGAGCGGCTTGACAAGGCCAGAAGTATGGAAGACAAAATGCAGGCAATAGTCGGCTAGTCTACAGATCCGGACGAAGCCAAGCCGCGTAGGGAAGGCTCTTTGTATCACCGCGCCGCCAAGCAAAGCGTTCTAGATGACAGAGTTACGCGTAAGCCGGACAAACAAGGACGCAAAGACAAGCGCAACCCTTTCTGAACTCCAAGTTGGCCAAGTCAAGATCCCGCTTCCGAACCGATTTCCCATCAGCCCAGAGCGGAACGCACTAAAACCAGCAGGGATTAAGGATCCCTTGCCTGGAGAAGTTGCGATACTGGCTCGTCTCGGACAGCCAGACACGATTAAGAGAATTCTCACACAAGAAGACGCTCTAAAGTCAATGGCTCGATTCTTATCCCGCGAAACTGGGGCAGACGCTCTTCGTCTTCTTTACTTCTCTTTCCTGAAAGGAGCGAATATTTCGACCTCAGAAGATCTAAAAACCATCCTCGACCTACAGTATTTAGCGGGTCTCGACTTCATCACTGTCCAGCATACAGTGGATATGTCGCCTGGCGATTTCGACGCTCAATTAGGGTTCGCTGAAAGATGGATGGATGAGAGAGGAGTCGACAAACCATTGATGCCAATAATTTTGGCAGCAGATGACGGAAAATTGGCAATTGAATTAGTCGGAATAACGGCGAAGCACGGTAGCAAAGCTGTCGGTCTCGATCTTCGAGGCGGTTTCCATTACCATGCGTTGAGAGCGGTTGAGGATTACAAGAAAAAGAACCCTGATGTTTGGATCCACGCGTTGCAAGTTCCGCCAAAGATCCGGCTGAGCCGTCATCCTCTTCCATGTAGTCAAGGGATGATACTGCCAATGTTCGGAGTCGACAGCTTCTCAAGGTGGATAGTGCCTCCGCCGCCGACACCGTTAACAAAGGACGTGATCAACGTGTTCGACCCAAAGGGCTGGGGCAGCCTAAAGAAGAAAGATTTCGAAGAAATAAGGAAGAACACTACCAACTGCAAATGTGCCGTCTGCCAAGGCAAGGACCTTGAACCATTCTACGAAGGCAAAGTACTGGACGTCCTGGCCCGTGCCAAAGTACATGACCATCTTGCGCAAAGAGTTGAGCTTGAGAAGACTCGAGACTCGATCAAAAAAGGAGAATTTCTGTCTCTTCTGAATTCCAAAGAGTATCCAAGAGAATTTCTCAAACAAATGCCAAGCCGAAAGGAAGATTGACCGATAGTAGAAGTCTACTCTGTTGGTTGTTCCTCTGGCGGCCGAGGAGCTGATTCCTCCATTGAAGACGTCGCGGACACTTCCGCGTCATCATCTTGCGGTTTAGCCTCAGCTACAAGCATCATTAGACTCGGCAGGTCAACCTCCGCCTTCGTTCGCCAGCCCAGGCTTATCATGCCTGTCTCATCCTCTTCCAAATACCCAGTGCGCAGAAAAGTGTCGGTGAGCGTTAATGTCCTCCACCTCCCTGCTTTCTCTGCAATCATAATCTCAAGCTCCTTACGCTCCACCTTCCCTTGTTTCGACACTACTAAGGACAGAGCTGCTGCCAACGCAGCGAGGTTGTCGATTCGCCATCCCGACATTCTCGCTTCCTTGGGAGTCAGTGTACCCCTTAGGCGGACGAAATATCGGAACTTGTCGGCTTCATCGTCTTCGGGCGAGTACTCACCGATCCCTTCTGCTTCGACCTTCTTTACCTGTAAGTCCAGCTCCTTCAGCTCCTCGTCAAGCTGATCCAATACCTTCTCGTAGGATTTACCAATCCCTGCTTTCAACTCCCAAGCTTTGGCACCCGGCACTCGGCCACGTTTGAAGAAAAGCATGTGAGCGGCACGCTTCAATCGCTCGCTGGGATATGACGGTTCAGGTTGAGTCGGGGGACTGACGATTTGCTGATTAACGCCTTGATCCGATTGGGCCGATTCGTCGATAGTTTCCTGCTCCGACTCGCGTTCGGTTTGAACTTCTTCCATGCTAGTCTACTTCACTTCTCGCGGTATTGCAATCGGGAAACTTACGGGTGTTGCTTCCTTGCGTATGCTCTGCTGCACTTTCGGCGCGAGGGTCAATTCTCGGCCTTCCGATTCAAGGGTTGCGTAGCCGTAAGTCACCAGGAAGCTTGCTAGTTGCGCGCGCGATACGGTCTCGCTTCGATTCTGTCCCTTTACGAAAGCCCAATAGTCTATTTTTGTCTTCGTCCCGGCCATTTGCTTCAGCTCGATCCAGAACTCGTCGAGCTTCTTACCGAAGGCTTTGTCCGCGATCATTCCCAGACGGTGGAGTTCCTCTGCCTCTGTCGTTACGGGTAGGGAAATTGGACCCGGCTGGAATCTCTTCCATCTCTCGAAGAAAGGTAGCATTTTTGTCCAATAATCCAGTGCTTCTCTGGCTGTCGGGACCGTTAATTGTTCGAATTCTACTATGGGATGCCACGATAATAGGAGGAGACCGGCGAGTTGATCTCGGGACATTCCTCGAAGCTTCTCCTGCAGCATTGAAGGATCTACGTAGAGAGTGCTAGATTGGAATCTGAGGTTGGCACTTTGTAGGCCGACGACTTTGGCAAGGCTCGCGAGGGCTTTCATGTCCAGGAGATGATCTCCAAGCTCCGTCCATTCCTCAGCGTGCAGCCTTAGTATTCTGAGTGCTTCACTGATGTCGAGCAGGAATGGGTTGAATCTTCTATTTTCGATAGCTACGCATGTCTCGATGAGTTCTTTGAGTTCGCGACGTGCTCCTCCCCTCTTCCTCCCGGCGTGTTTGGAGCCCGTTTGCAATATGTTCGCCATGAGTTACTTTAGCTCCTTCACGACCGAGGTTCCCTCTACGTTCTGGACAACTACTACGTGGACATCTTGTCCTTCGGGCAAAGCAACTTCACCGGGTGTGATCGCAATGTATTCGCTTGGGTCACTAGATGTCGCGGCGGCATAGATCAGCTTCGTGACGGTTTCCCTGTTTTTCGGATCCATATGCACGTCGAATTCGTCAATCGCTCGGAATGGGGATTCGACATATTGCTGCAATGACAATAGAAAGGCTATGATAGCGACTGTTCTTTCTCCGCCGCTGGGAGCGAGGCTGTCGAGGGAAACGGGATCGTTCCCCTTGAACCCCGCGTATAATTCAAGGCCGGATTTTTCGATCTCCTTGGCAGGTTTCAGTACAATCCTTCCCTTGGCACCTACTTCGGCGAGAAGGCTGTCGTATCGGATCGAAAGATCCTCGAACAGTTTCTCCATGATCGTGCGCCATTTTGCTAGTCGCTCGCGGAGATCATGCAGAACTTCCCCTCGGTTCAGTTCTACGACCTCTGCCTTCTTCTTCAGGTCCTCGTAGATACCAGCATAGTTGCGGTAGAGCTTCTCTACATCTTCTGACAAGTGGGCGAGTGGCTTGAGCCGATCCTCTACGGTCGCTATGTCAACGCTAATTGTCTGGAACTCTCTTGGTGTATCGAATCTGGGACCTAGTTGAGACGCCTGTGCTTGCAAAGGGTGTAACTCTTCGAACCCCAGCCTGATCTGTGTCTCAAGCTCGCGTATCTGCTCATCCATGGCGGCAATCTTGTAGCTGTTCACTTCTCGCTTGACTTTCGATTCGACCAGTGTGTCTATGTTCTTGTTGAGTTCGCCTGTTAGGTCGAGGATACTCTTTCGGAGGTTACTGGATTGTTCATTCTCTAGAGTCGAAGATCGGGAGAGTTGTCGTGCTTCTTCATCTATCTCTACTATCGCTTGTCTAACGTCTGCATTCACAGAAACCTCGCTAGGATTCGGGTCGCTATCCAGTTTGCTTGTTAGTTTGATAATTTCTCTCGTCCTCTCTATCCATTTGGTGGCGGCCGCTCTGAATCCCCGTTGGTGTTCTAAGTTTAGCTGCTCTCCTCTGAACTTCTCGATCTCAGCGTTCAATTCTAACAATCGACGGCTAGCCTCTTGGCTTCTCTTGTCGGATACATCATGCTCAGTCCTCGCGTCGGCCAAATCATCTCGGACTCTTGCGACACGATCATCTAGTCTTTTCTGTGATGCTTCCTTTCTGATGATCTTTCGCCAGACAAGTTCTCTTTGTAGATCTTGCAATTGCTGCTCTAGCTTCTTCTTCGACTCCCACTTTTCATGTTCTCGCCGCCAATGCTCATAGGTCTCTCTGGTCCCTTCAAGAACGGAGGCCATTGCTTGATGCTCTGTTGTTAGCTTCTGCAGTCTTTCAGAGGACTCAAGCACTTCTTTCCTATAGGCCGCGAAACCAACGGCGTCTTCCAGCATGAGAAGCTTCTCTGTTGGTGTCACAGACCCGAATCGGCCGACCATTAGCTGGTGCATTATAACCAGCATATTGTCAGGGTTCAACCCCACGTTCGACAATCCGTCTAGGACATCGGTCTTCGAGACGGGTTTGTTGTTAAGGAGATAGTTGTAATCTCCAGATTTTTTGAGAATTCGAGTGAGCCTGACAGAGTCTCCCCGAGCACGAGGAAACGGTTTCACCCCTTTCAGACCATTATTGTCCAAGACGATCGAGACTCTCGCCTCTTCTTCGCCCCATCGGATCAAGTCGCTAAGCCGTTTGGCTCGTTCCGTGTAAGTCTGTCCGAGGACTACGCTAATCCCTAAGAGGATTGAGGATTTGCCTGCGCCGTTTGGTCCGATTATGAGGTTTAGTCCCGGTTCTAATGGAACACTGGCGTTAGTGTATGACATGAAGTTGGTGAGTTGGACTTCTCGTATCAGTGCTTGTGCCTTCCTGGCTTCCTAGACGGTAGATTGATCTTGAGACGCTGTTGAAAAATATGTTCAACACTCAGAACTGTATATGTTTATATATGCGATCTCGGGTTTTTGCCTTCATCCGGTGCTAGGTGCGGGTTTGAGGCGTCTTGGCAAAGTTCTGCACCTTTCAAAGAGCGGCAACCTCATCGTTCGCTTAGAAACGAGCAATCCTCCACAAGTCGGGACGGAAGTATTCGATCCGAAATTGGAAAAGATTGGGACCGTGAACAATGTAATGGGTCCTGTGGCAGCCGCATATCTTTCGGTAACTCCGGCCAGTCAGGAAACAAGGGACAAGTTGGCCGGGAGAATTGTCTACCTCCTTGAGAAGAGGTAGAATCTGGTTAAGAGATTCGAGCAGATGGTAGAAGAACTAGAAAGGACGACTCAACGACAATCGCCGGAGCAGGAGACTCCTAGGCGGATACGGGTATGTCCGGAGTGTGGTGGATCACGGTTGATGAGGGATTATGATGCCGCCGAGGTAGTTTGTGTAACGTGCGGTACTGTTGTTGTTGAGAAGATTGCCGACACGCGGCCAGAATGGCGTGCGTTCGACGATGAGCAACGTGCAAAACGCGCTCGTGTTGGAGCACCAATGACGTTCACTATTCACGATAAGGGACTATCGACGATAATCGATTGGCGTGATCGTCCAACCGGGACGAAGTCGGTGAGTGCGGATCAAAGGATCGAGCTTTACAAGCTTCGTAAGTGGCAGAGGAGGGTTCGAGTCTCGGATGCGACGGAACGCAACCTTGCGGTCGCCTTGTCTGAGCTTAGCAAGCTCTCAGCGGCGCTATCTCTTCCGAAAAATATTCTTGAGACCGCCTCGGTAATCTATCGAAGGGCGATAAAGAGACGGCTGATTCGGGGACGATCCATCCACAACGTGACCGCTGCTGCGATCTACATGTCCTGCCGTCAATGCAGCGTTCCACGGACGTTGGATGAGATAGCGACTGCCTCCACGCTGAACAAGAAGGACATTGGACGGAGCTACAGGTTCATGTTGCGAGAACTGGGGATGTTTGTCCCCCCTTCGACCAACCGGCATTACGCCGCCCGATTCTCGAACAAGTTGGCCATATCTGGAAAGGCGGAGACTATTGCGATTAAGATATTGGAGATTGCTCGTGCCATGAAACTCACAAGTGGCAGGGGACCTGCTGGCATAGCTGCGGCTTCCACTTACATCGCCACTGTACTTACAAATGAGAGAAAGACCCAGAGGGAGATTGCTGAGATTGCGAACGTTACTGAGGTCACGATTAGAAACAGGTACAAGGAACTCTTGGAGAAGTTGATGATCGAAGTGCCGATCTAGGGCCACCTACTTTCCGAACCATAATATACTTCATGAAACTGCCGCTCTGGTAGCGGTACATTTTGCATTCTGACATTGACTCTGTAATGGATAGGCGTGGGATCAAGTCACTAATCGTCTTCGGAGACTCGACTAACGGGAATCCGGACCTATGCTACTTAGCCGGAAGCTCGTTGCCGCGAGGAGGGATCTATCTCAAACGAATAAACGAAGATCCCGTATTGGTCGTCAGTAACATTGACCTCGGAAACGCAAGTCAAGGACGGATAAAGAAACTAAAGACCTACACTGACTACGGCTACGAAAAAATCAACGCGAGGTATGATCGAGAGGAAGCTAGGACGAGGTTCTACGAGAAACTCATTCGGGAAGAGGGGCTGCGGGGACCATTCGTAATCGGTGGAAAAAATGAACTAGCCAACAGCCTGCTGCTAGTAGACTCTCTTAGGCACAGAGGCTTCAAGATCGTTGGCGAGAAGAGTCCGACGATCGTCGAGGCAGCACGGGAGACCAAGGACGGTTGGGAGATTGAGAGGCTACGCGAAATGGGCCGGAAGACTGCACAAGTAGTTGAGAAGACTCTCGCATTCCTGCGAAAGGGAAAGGCCCGGCACGGAAAGATCATCCATCAAGGCAGACCGCTCACAGCAGGAAGAGTAAGGAGACTAATTGGGCGGTTGCTTGCCGATTCCGGGATCATTGCTCCGGAAGACACGATCTTCGCCCCAGGCAAGGGTTCGGCCGACCCACACAATCGAGGTGCTGACGATGATCCCGTGATCCCAGGGGAGCCGATAGTCTATGACATATTTCCCCAAGAGCCTGACGGTTACTTTTTCGATTGTACGCGGACCTACAGCTATGGTAGGCCAACGCCGAGAATCAAGGACATGTACGATAGTGTATTGGAAGCACAGAATCTCGCATTAGACATCATCCAAGAAGGAGCATCTTGTAAGGATGTGATGCTCAGCGTTTGCAAAACTTTCGAGGCACGAGGCTACCCTACAGTAAGGCAGCTTACCACGGGGAAAGCGGGTAAAGGCGCGGCCGATGGCAGACAGAGGGGTTTCATCCACAGCCTTGGACACGGCGTTGGGCTAACAATTGGAGAGCGACCATATCTCTCCATCTCAAGTGATTACCCGCTCACCAAAGGAATGGCAGTAACAGTAGAGCCTGGGCTGTATGATCCGAAATGGGGAGGCGTACGATTGGAAGACATTGTCATCGTCGGGTCTCCCTCACGGAATCTGACGAATTTGGCGAAGGATATGGAGTTATAGTAGAAAGAACCCAACCCAGTATCAGAGAGGAAGGGGAGAGAGCTAGGCTGGCGGGGATGCAACCGAGACCACGGATCCGGGTGACATCATCCGGAGGGGTCGTGTATAGATGGGAGAAGGAGAGCCCATTATTTCTCTTGCTCGGAAGCAACCGTCGCGGAGTCTGGTGCCTCCCAAAGGGATTGATCGAGGAGAACGAGGACGAGGTTACCACTGCGATGAGAGAGGTTAGAGAGGAGACCGGGGTAAGCCGGGTCAAGCTTCACGGTAAAGTTGGCGTCATAAAGTACCAGTTCGGTTTCAGAGCCAAGACGTTTGACAAGACAGTACACTTCTTCCTGTTCGAGACTGACCAGGCCGACGCGAAGGTCGGTAATGAGCATGATTTCATGGCATGGATGCCATACGAGAAGGCAGTAAACACATTATCCTATGTCAATGAGAAGGAAATGTTGTCAAAAGCTTGGAATATGATACAGGCCAAGACTGGAACACAATCGCAGCCACCCAAGCCGCCACCGTCTTCATGAGTTAGAGGCGGAGATTCCTCAGAGTCTGAGAGTATGACCGTTCAATCCCAACTAAGAGTCTACAACACCCTGACAAGGAAACAGGAGAGTTTCAAACCAGTCCGGGACGGACGGGTCAACCTATTCGTCTGCGGTCCCACCGTCTACGATGTTTCACACATCGGTCATGCTAAGACTTACGTGGCGTATGATATAATGGCGAGATACCTTCGCTGGAAGGGATTCAGCGTATTCTTTGTCATGAACATAACAGACATCGACGACAAGATCATAAACAGAGCCCATGAGGGTAGTGAGAATCCGCTGAGGCTTGCGGACCGTTACGCCCGATTATTCTACAAGGACATGAAGGACATGAGAGTCGACAGCATCAACTTGTACGCGAAGGCTTCCGATCATATACCCGAGATCATTGGTCAGATTGAGGGACTTCTCGAGAAGGGGCTCGCTTATCGAGTTGATAGCGGGGACGTTTACTTTGACGTCACAAAGTTCCCCGGTTATGGCAAGCTGTCGAGACAGCGGATCGAAGACCTGGGTGTCCATAGGATTGACCCTAACCCGTTGAAGAGGAACCCTGCCGATTTTGTGCTCTGGAAGAGTCAGAAGCCAGGTGAGATCGCGTGGGACAGTCCATGGGGCATGGGCAGGCCCGGCTGGCACATTGAGGACACCGCGATGACGGTCACTTACTTTGGACCGACGTACGACATCCATGGTGGCGGTACTGATCTCATCTTTCCCCATCACGAGGCCGAGATCGCACAGGCGGAAGGACTTACGGGCAAGGAGCCATTGGCCAAGTATTGGCTGCATACGGGCCTGTTAAACGTACAGGGGCAGGAGATGCATAAGACGCTCAAGAATACCGTCCCGATCCAAGAAGCAATCGGCAAGGTTGGAGTCGATGCCCTACGCGTATTCTACGCATCAACTCATTACCGGAGTCCCGTCGATTATACAGAGGAGGCATTGGTGCAGGCTTCAAGCCTCGCCCGACGGTTTAGACGCGCTTACGACTTGTTGGTCCTGGCATCTGCCCGTCCGCCGAAGATTAGAGAGGATGAGGAAGTATTGCGGAAAGATTTGGAAGATACTAGGGCGGAGTTCTTCCTAGCAATGAATGATGATTTCAACACGCCTGGGGCGTTGACGGCTTACATCAAGATAGTTGGTCTTGCCGAGAAACTTGGCGAGAATCCGGGAAAGGTAGGATTAGAGGTGCGACGGTCTTTGGAGGAGCTGGGTTCGATCCTAGGCGTCCTTCAAGTAGAGGCGGCCTCCAAGGAGAATTCTTCAGAATTGGTCAATCTATTGTTAGAGCTTAGAACAGAACTTCGCATTAGAGGCGAATATCAATTGTCAGATAAGATTAGGGACAGACTGTCGTCGATAGGCATAGTCGTAGAAGATAGCCTACCTCAGAAAAAGAGCATCGGCCAGCACCAAGTCCAACGTAAGAAACCCTAGATGTCACTGTATTTGTTCTGGGACCGAGACACTGGCAATGGGACCTGTTTCTTTTTGGTTGCCAAGAATTCCTTCGCCTGGTTCAACTGTTTGAATGAGCCGATATCGTGGTGAGGTTGGTCCGTGACGTATCCATACACTCTTTCTCCTTTTGATATGAGATGCGGCAGAACATCGGCCGCAAGGTCTGAGCCTACCTTACAGTAAGAGAGGAATCTGGGCTGGCATGCGTAGATGCCGATAGAGACAGGGTACTCTGATAAGATTGGCTTCTCCTCGAAATATTGCAGGCGTCCCTCACTATCCAGCTTCCCTACTCCATAATCAAGTCTGACCCCCCTGCTGAGAGCCAATGTGCAGAGGGCGCCTTTTTCCTCATGAAACCGAAGCATCGCTGTCAAGTCCAAGTCGGCCATGACATCACCGTAGTAGATGATGAAGGAGCCGTCCACAAGATCTGAAGCTGCTTGTAATGCCGCTGCTGTCCCCGCTCTAGGGCTGATGCTGTATTGGACTTTAACACCTAATTTGGAACCATCGCCGAGATGGTTTTTGAAGACCTCGGCATCGTCTGCGGATAGAAGGAGAACTATGTCTCGAATGTTGTGGCTGTGAAGATAGTCGATTACGTGGTCAACGAATGGTCGGCCTGCGACGGGTATCATGCATTTCGGTACGTAGCTTGTAAGTGGCGAGAGGCGTGTGCCCGATCCTCCCGCAAGGATGAAAGCTCTCACTCCGCCTTGGCTCCTGATTCACCCTAGTTGGGACTAATGAGTTGATCTCGTCAGGATATTACGATTTTAATGCTCCGGTGAAAACTGCTAGGAGGCTCTTACGTGGGCCGGGAGTAGGTCTTCAAGTGTCTTCAGCGTGCTTGAAAGGTCGTTCTTTTCCGCAATCAATGGCTTGAGACTGGGCTCGATGGAGCCGACCGCCAGCTTCATGGATGCTTCATCTATCTCACCGCTCTGATAATCCAGTTTAGCGTTTACTAGATGCTTTGTCAGACTTGTTAGCTGATTGTTTGTCCGTTCAAGCTTAGCACGGAGTGATCCAACGAGGGCCTCGGTTTGTTTGACCTTTGACAGGTAACCAGATCTTTGAGCTTCCAAAAGCTCCTCGTATATTTCACCGTCCACATCTCCCTTGCCGCGCAGACCTTCAAGGGCAACGATCCGCTTCTTTACCGTGGCAATTTCGCCTGTGAGCTCATGAGCGTCCACCTTCCACTCGGGTGTAGCCGTGACCATCTTCGGTGTAAGCATGATACTCTTAGACGGAATGTCGATAACGTTACCGCCTGGAGATTCCACTTCCAATCCTTCCATCTCTCCAAACTGGTTCCGATTGACACCAATTATTCGGCCCAAAGAACGGCCGTACACATCGCTGATACTCTTGCCGAGTAGGGCTTTGGCCTCGAGTTCTGGCGAAAGCATTTGGTTTCTCTAACGCCTCCTTGGAATCAGATCTCTATCGAACTCTACCTGCGTCACGGGCCATTTGGGGTATCTCGGGAAATCTCTCTTTCATTTTCTGCTCAGCCATCATGTCAGCCTCCTTCAATATCCGGGCCGACTCGTCGCTCGCGACAACACTAGCTCCTTCAATGTCCACGGCCTCACCCACCTCCAACGTGAGTCCCGCGAGTGAATCCTCAACATCGCCCAGCCCGGTCGATAATTCGGGCAGTCGTCCTTCGAGTTCTGTCCGGACGAGTCCGATTATTCCTTTCACCTGGCTCATGCCTTGAACCATGTCGCCAAAATGCTCAATCGTCTCAAGTCTAAGAAGTGCTTGCTCCAAGCATATCTGACTGCTTAGAGCGGTTCTTGCCAGCTTCCTCAACTGGACACATTCATTCGCATAAAGGGTGGCGGTTGAGGTGTCACGCGTCTCGAGGGCTTTGACACATCTTTCGTGGAGTGTATGGTCCCGGGTTTCCAATTGGTTGAGTGTCTTATCCAGGCGGGAGGATTGCAGCCGGAGCTTCTGAATTGTGAACTCGATCCGTCGCTTCATCGGCGTGGGTTTGAGAGCTTCCTTCAGACGATCAGTGAATGATGGGTTTTCTTTGAACAATGATCCGTTCTAGGCCTCCGTTTTATGAACATTAGACGTGAGTATTAGCGGGGGTGTAAGGTGGACCTGGTGTTTTGCAACAGAAGCGACTCGGGGTAACGCGCTTGTCATCAGGACGGCGGTTCCATGATCTCGGTTCATTCCCTTAAGCAATGGAAGGAGAAGATTCGTGGTTGAAGTGTCTAGGTCACTTACTGGTTCGTCGAGGACAAGGAAATCGGCTCTAACTGCGAGTGCCCTCGAAAGATCAATCCGTCGTCTTTGGCCAGCACTCAGATTCTCCGGGAATGAATTCGCCAGGTTCTCAAGCCCGAAGAAGGAGAGTGCTTCGTCAATCTTCTCTCTCCTCTCTGTTTTCTTGATGCCGGCTAATGAGAGGGCGAGGTTCAAGTTTTGGTTTATCGTGAGTTGTGGAAGTGAAGCGGATCTTTGGAACACTGCTGCCACTCTGGTTTTGCCAAACCGTTTCGTGAACGGCAATCTAGTCACGTCTCTGCCCTCGTGAAATATGCTCCCACGGCTTGGCTTCTCGATGCCTAGAATTATGTTGACGAGTGTCGACTTTCCCCAGCCGCTTCCGCCCGTGACTGCTAGGAAATCTCCCCTCTCAAGGGAAAAAGTCACTCCATTGTATAATCGCAGAATTCCGTCTTGGCAATTATAGTCTTTCACAAGAGCATTAAGATGTAGCAGCATGGACAAGATTGCTCCCTAGAGTCTTGATGCTAGTTCTTGAGTAGACCAACGAATTTGGTGGACCGAAGCCGAAAAGCTAATGGTAGTAGGTAAAAGAGTCCTGAGACCGCGAGTACAGGAAGCAACGTGATCAAAACGGAGGTCACGTGATGACCCGAGATCAGTGCATAAAGTTGGAAGGGTAGCGTTGCAATTGTCGCGATCATTAGTCCCCTGACGTAGTGCACTAGGGCTAGCTGCTTCTTCGTTACCCCATAGGAAAAGAGGGCGAGTTGTTCTCGCTCTGCAAGAATCGTTTGAGTGTATGATGCTAGGAGTAGTGTCATGGCGGCGATTGGGATGAAGATTATCGACTCTCTCTGGAGTCCCGCGGTGAACAGTATCATGAGCGCGATAAGATCTGTGGGTTTGCTGGGCAGGACCGAGCGCAATGCCAATAGGAATGGGGTTTGCGTTTCCGATTCTTACGAACCCTCTGCCGGAATGGCTGTTGCCATAGTTCTGAGGAAAGTCCCGAGACGCCCTTCATCGTAGGTCTTGATTACTGAGGACGTGAATTCTATGTCCATGTTAAGGGACCGTAACTTGGATAGTACGCTGTTCACGTCTTCTTTGTTCTTGGCGACTATGAAGACCAGCCCTTCTGGGCTACCGAGACTACTGACTATGCTCATCGTTCCAGGAATATCAGAGATCTGCTTGAGCATGTCCTCGCGCGGGCTGCTGTTGGGGAAGTTTGCGGCGACGAAGACTTGTTCCGAGAGTCCTAGCTTGGAGTAGTCGACGTGTGCAGTGTATTCGCGTATGATCCCGGATTCTTCCATCCTATTCACTCGGTAGGCTACAACGTTAGGATGTAGTCCGAGTCTCCTTCCGATCTCGACGTAGCTTGATTTCGAGTTTTCAACCAGTTCGGCCAAGATTCGAAGGTCCGTGCCATCGAGATGCAAGTCACTAGTCCTCTTGTTTGGCATTAGCTTGCCTTGAACGACTCGTCCCAGTCATGGTACCGTTTCAAGATACCCTGTGAAACGCTTGGTCTTCTCTCGGTGAGGATGGTTTGGAAGTCCTCCATCGTAATCGGGTCGGGCAGAGCGTTGGGATCCGCGACCTTCCCGTGTTGGAAGAAGCTTCTCACGACCTTTAGATGGGTGGACTGGAACAGGTCGCGAATGTCGCCTCCGGAGTAGCCTTCAGTCATGCGGGCCAGCTCGGGAAGGTCGACGTTGTCATTGAATCTGAGGTTCTCGGCGTATATGGTGAACATGTCCATCCTGGCTTTGACGTCGGGCAGTGGTACATAGATCCGTTTCTGGAATCGTCGGATGAAGGGTTCGTCAAGGACCCAGGGCTTGTTCGTCGCGCCGATCAAGTAAACATGATAGGTTTTCTTCTTGTCCAGTATGCCGTCCATCTCCTTGAGGAATTGGTTTCTAACCCGGACTTCCCCACCAACCTCTTCTCCCCGGACACCCATTAACGAGTCTACCTCGTCTAAGAAGACGATCGCGGGCTGACCGTTGTCAGAGACCTCTCTTGCCTTGACGAAGAGTTGACTAACATTTCTCTCGGACTCGCCCAGCCATTTCGACATCAATGATGCAGCGTCCGCGCAGAAGAAGACGCCCTTGACCTCGCTCGCGATGGCAGCTGCCAACAGGGTCTTACCGCAACCTGGAGGTCCGAAGAACAAGATCCCTCTTGGCCAACCTAGTGGAAAGAGGTCTGGGCGACGGACTGGGAAGATTATTGATTCTTCTATCGCACGTTTTGGCCGTTCAAGCCCTGCTATGTCGTCCCAGCTGATGTCTGGTTTCTCAGTCAGGACCCATTGGTCGAAGCCAGCCGGTTTGGACGGGTCTCGTCCCTCGGAAGGATGCTCTGGTTCCAGAGTTTGAGTCTGGAGTTCCTGGATCCTTTTTCGATAGGCTTCGGCGTGTTCCATGTAGACTCTGTTCTGGGCCGCTGTAGGGTATAGAGCGCAGAGCTTCAGGAGGACTTCTAGGGCTCTCTGGTACTTTTGTGCGGCAAGTCGTCTTGATCCTTTCTTTTCGAGTTCGATCGCTTCTTGAGCGAATTTTACTGCTAATCCTTCAAGTTCTTCTGATGCTGACACTGGTCAATGTTTCTCCACTTTGATTATCGGAAGTCGGAAGGTGCTGAATTATTGGGAGGTTTGAGTGGCGCTGGTCTACTCGATGACTATCTTCCCGTCACCACGGAGTCTTTCTAGTCCCCTCTTGATCTCATCAGTTCCTACGGAGAGGTCTGTAGAGCAGTTGCTGATACTGATCTCGCCATTGCGGGATTTGATGTACTCCAAGAGTCTGTCCTCGAAAGGCCGTTGTGGCGTCGATGATCTCGGGATTTCCGCCTCGGCTCCTGCCTCGGAGACGGCGACGGCTACTGCGACCGGGACCTTCGTCTCGACTGCTGTCTTCGGTTGCTGCTGTTGAGATTCGCGTGCACCTGGGACTGGGAGTTCTGGGAACCGCTCTTTCATTTGCTGTTCTGCGATTAGCCCCGATTCTTCGAGGACTTTTTTGGCTTCTCCTCCGGAGGATTGTATCTCGTAGTTTTGGTCTCCTTCGACTCCGCCGGTTTCGAGGCTCATGTCGCTAAGCATGTCGTTGACCTCTCCAAGCTCGTTGGCTACCTCGGGGATGACGCCTGCGATCCTTCCCCTTGTTTCCCGGACTATCCCGATCACTGGGGCAATCTGGGTCATTATGTCTCCGAACTCTTCTATTGTCTGAAGTCTGAGAATCACCCTTTCTAGGGCAAGTTCGCTGCTCAGGACTATGTGGGCCATTTTGCGAATCTCGGCGCACTCGTTTGCATACAATCTGGCATGGGAGCTGTCCTTGGAGAGCTCAGCTCCAACGGTTCGTTGGAACATTTCTTTGTCTCTCTGCTGGAGCCTCATTGAAGTCTGTTCCAGCTTGGCCTTCTGAGTGTTGAGCCTGAAGAGGGCCTGTTCTATCCGTTCCTTCAGCGGAATAGTGTGAACACGGTCTTCAAGCTTCTTGAACAGTGACATAGTAGTCTATTTCTCCTTGACGTGTAAGACTAGGGCTGGCTCACGCGTGGTAGCTTGGACGGTGGTAGTCTGGGCTTGTGTGGCAACAGGCTGAGATTGTGGGGTTGCTGTTTCTTGATGTGGACTGATGGCTATGGGCGTAGTTGGGTCTAAGCGGACTAGGTATGTGGTTATTGCTTCGATGTCTTTGCGCTCTGCGCTTGTTCGGACGAGTCCCGTGTTGATCTCGTCGCTCGCGGATCTATAGCCGGCATCGTCGAATTCACCGCTCGCATGAAGCATCTTGTTGCTGGCCAGGTAGGTTTGCAGCTCTCGAAGTTGGGCGTTCAACACTCCGGTTCTGCGGGCCACAGCGTCGAGGAGCGTGCGGCGCTTCTCCTTGAGCTCGTTGATGCCGTCTTCGTGTTGTTTTCGGAGGTCTTCGTAAATGTCCTGTTGAATGTCGCCAACGCTGAACAGTTCGTCGAGGGCTTTGAGTCGGCGTGTCACTATGTCGAACTCCTTTCGGAATTCCTCAGCATCTAGTTTCCATGCTGGGACAAGTGTCAGGGTTTCGCCGTTGATCCATAGTCGTTCGCCTGGGTACTGTGCGAATTCGCCGTTGGCTGTTTCGACACCGACGGCGGTGGTTTCATCTCTCAGATTGGCTGTTATGCCGATGAGTTTGCCGTGGGTTCTTCCGTAGGGGTCTTGGAGTTGCTTTCCGAGGAACTTTCGGACTTGTTCGAGACTTGTAATCATGTTTTTTCTCTCTCATATACCAAAAAGGTTGGGTGGGGAGTTTTCTTTCTCCCTCACTTTGGAAAGGTCGGCTCTATCGGCCGTTCTAGGGTGGCGGTGGTTGGGATTGGTAGGTCTGGGAATTTCTCCCTCATTCTCTGTTCCGCAATGGTATTGGCTTCTCCCATAATCTTCGTGGCCTCTGCGCCTGATGCTTCCATATCGAAGCCTTGCCCGGTTGCCTCGCCTACTTCCATGACCATGCCGTTGAGCGACTCCGATATTTCACCAAGTTCATAGCTGACCTCTGGCATCACACCTGAGATCTGGCTTTTGATTTGATGGACCACTCCTGCAACTGGACCCATCAGCGCGGCGACGTCTCCGAATTCCTGAATGGTTTCTAGGCGTAGGGTGACTTGTTCGAGTGCGAGTTCGCTGCGAACGGTTATCTTCGCCATCTTCCGTATTTCCGCGATCTCGTTGGCGTACATGACGCTGCGGGCGTTGTCCTTTGACATTTGCGACTGAACTAGCTTCTCGAAAAGATTCTTGTCGTGTGCCTGAGTCTTCTGGTTGGCACCTTCGAGCCTGTGTTGTTGGACTCTGAGTTTGTAGACGACTTGACTGATTCTCTCCTTCAATGGTTCCTGGCGGTGCACACCGGCGCTGAGCCGGTTGATCAGTGGTTCCTTACGGTCTCTTTCCCAATTTTTCATGAGACTTGCTGACTCCTGTTTGCGACTTGACATGACACATTTTCCAAGTGAGTTCTTGACACGTCGGGATCGATACGGATCATTGGTCATTATGGAAATGTTAGGTACAGCAACAGTTGGCTGGGGTTCTACAATAGAATAGTCTGCTTGTTGTGTTGTCCACAGGAGGTTTTTGGTTTATATAGACGACCTGCCCGGGGTCGACAGGACTAGTTTTTGGCCTTCAAAGTCTAGCATTTACGACTAAAAAAGGTCAGATAATTTTGGTCTCTTTGACAGTGACAGGTAGTCCGATCACAGGTTTCGTTGCGGTAGCAGAGTGCTTTGCCCTTGAAACTGGCGTCTAACGCTTTTACCATTTCAACGGTACTATTGGCGGTCTTACAGGTGAAAATTCGAACATGGGACTAAACGACCTTACGCTAGAGAAACTGATCGGCGAGATCAACGGCTACAAACAGAAGATGCAGACATTGTACGAGGACTATGGACACGCGGCTCAGGAACTCCAAGACAGGATCAACGTCTTGGGGTATAGCCTCAACGAGCACCTCAAGGATGTCAAGGACTCGATGACAAGCACTCCTCCCCGGCTTCTAACCCTTGAAACGAAGTATGTAAGCGGCGAAGTCAACGAGCAGGAGTACAGAGTCCAGAAGAACGAGTTCAAAATACTGCTACAACGGAACCTGAACACGATCGAAGACATCAAGAACATGATTACGACGCTATCTCTGATCGAGGCCAGACCCCTCGGACCGGCGGAGATCAGGGCAGTGCCACAATATCCAGTAGCTACTCCAGCAACGCCTTCTCCACCGTCCACTCTAATATCCCGGGCCTACGGTCCAACCCTAGAGGACCGTAGCAAACCCAACTTTTTCGCCGAAAAACCATTGATATCTCCAGTCCAAGTAACGACCCAAGTCCAACCACCAACAATCCAGAACCCTACACAGCTGCAGGACGCAACGGTCAACTGGCAACCAACTCCCTCAACATCGATACACGAGCAGACAGAAACCATCCAAGCGAACACGACAATCGAGACTGTCGAAGCAAACCCAACTCCGACCCTGATATCTCCACAGCCTTCGATACCCGAAACTGCTGCACCATTAGAAGAAACAACCGATCAACAAATTGGGACCACAGCCTCCAATGAGGAGACAATTCCCAGTCCATCGACCAACGACACTCTTCCATCGATAGCGCCACAGCCGGAAATCGAAACGGCTACAGAGGCGCCTTCGGCTATTGTCGATGCCAATCTAACGACCGCTTCTCTTAGAGATGTTGTAGATACTACTGCAGCTCCAATCGAGGCATCGTCAGAGGACGTTGATGCGTTGACAGTAAAGGTTGTGGACGACATTCCAATCGTCGATGCTTCTTCAGCCGTAGTATCCAGTGAAACACAGCTCCAACCCTCCTCGCTCGGTGGAGCGGGACCAGGCGACATCAGTGCAATTGCACAATCCGCGCCCGATTTAGCGCAGCTAAGTCCGTCTCAGCCCACGCCATTCTACAAAGTAGTATGTCCAAAGTGCGGCGCAGACGTACCCCAACCAACCAAGGTATGGGAGCTAAAGGGCGGCAAGTCAAAGAAGAACGTCCTAATCGGACTGTTCCAGTGCCAGGACTGCAGGGTCAAGTTCAGGGAAGCACTGTCGAGAGAGATCATCTAGGCTCCCTCGCTAGTCTTCCTTATTCCTCCCGTTTTTTTCATTTCCTGTTTCCCTCCCCCTTTTCTCGTCCCGAATTTCTTGACGTCCCGGCCTTTTCCCAAAGGCTTAAGTTAAGTCGAGCTGGGAGACGCGTTCTCTGAGCTAACTGAGACCAGCTTCGAAAGGATTGTACAAAGAAAATGGGAGAATCCGAGACAAGAGAGCGTCGCCCGATGGGTGAGCAACAGCGAAGCCCAGAGCGGCCCATGAGGCCTCGCGGGAATATTCCACCGGACACTATTCTGATCGGTAAGAAACCTTTGATGGCATATGCGACGGCGGTAATGATGCACTTCAACATGGGCAGGAAAGAACTGACCGTGAAGGCGAGAGGTCGTGCCATCAGTCATGCCGTCGACGTTGTCGAGGTCGTACGCAGAAGGTTCTTCGAAGGAAAACTATCGGTCAAAGAGGTCAAGATTGGAACCGAGGTCGTCGGTGGGATGGAAGGGGAAGAGTCAAGGAACGTCTCGACAATCGAGATTCGTATCCAAAAAACGGACTGAGGATACCAGGACTATTTCATCATCCTAAGCGTGCTCATTCCCCAGAGCTCTTCGAGCGAGTATAGTTTGACCTCGCTAATTATCACGGGGGTCTTCATTGAAACCATGTTCTGGGGTGTGAACTCGTAGAACAACGGCATATCTGGACTGTTCGTGTACAAGACCCTATCGACGTGGAATAGCTTGTTTAGATCGCTTAGAGAGTTATAGACGATTGCCCGTATCCTCATTATCCGTTCCTTGTCTATGTAGTCGAGACGAACCTGATCGGTGAAACCAGAGTCTAGGACTCTGGGCTCATTCGCGGGGTCCCATCCTATTTTCATAATCTAACTCATCATACATCCTGAGTTGAGAAATGGGCCGTTTGCCGTCATCTAGAATAGACGTGCCTCTGCCTATAATCCATTTTGGTACTTGCAGACCAGACTCGCGTGGAACGTCAATACTAGCATCCATCAAATTAGACTCATCGGGACAGTCCACTGCATAAGGTCCGAAAGCAAGAATGACCATATGTAAGATCAGTTTTATTGGCGCCGCCGAGAGGGTTCGAACCTCTAATCGCGCCTTTCGAATTGAAAGAGCGCTCTGACCAACGGGTTGCGACAGTGGCGTTTGCACTTTAACAGCTTCAGCCCCAGCATTACTGCCAGGTCC
>Ga0209160_1000807_pt1 | contig 26012 bp, 23 predicted proteins | sample GraSoiAngelo_153_FD_186167 | JGI IMG/M metagenome (GOLD analysis project Ga0209160, IMG submission 186167) | Grasslands soil microbial communities from the Angelo Coastal Reserve, California, USA - 14_1009_12_40cm (SPAdes) (version 2) | ecosystem: Environmental > Terrestrial > Soil > Grasslands ...
CGTCGCACCCGCTTCGACAGCCGCAAGGTCAGCGCCGGCGGGACGCTCCTCGGCGACCTCGCTCAGCTCCGCTGTCGAATCCGGCTCCTCTGGGGCGAGGGCGACGATTCCGCGTTTCGGCCCGCCCATCTGCTGATCGGCGAGATCCGCGAGGCCGTCGGCACGCTCGACGTGCACCGGATCGCCAGGGCCGGGCACTGGTCCGCCTACGAGAACGCGCCCGAGGTGAACCGCCTGATGCTGGAGTTCTTCTCGAGCTAGTCAGGAGCCTGTCGGAGTATCGAGGGGTGCCACGGCTTCGCCGGGGCGCCCCGAGTGTTTGGGGGGTATGGGGGGCCATCTCGGGGCCCCCCATCTTCTAGTCAGCGCTCAGGGTCGCGGGATCGACAGGAACGCGGTCACGGATCAGGCTCACGGCGGCCTTCAGCTCACCATCCACCTTCGGATCCTCCGGATCGCCGCCCCGGTTGAGACCGACCACCGCACGCACGATCCCATCCTCGAGGTAGAAGCCGAGGAAGCTGCGACTCTCGGGCCGACCACGAAACACGAGGCGGTCCCAGCTCGTCGCGAACCCGACGTACTGCAGGGAGTGCTCGTACTGATCCGACCAGAAGGAATGGACGTAGTCGTAGGGCCGCTCGTCGCCCAGCAGTGACCGGGCCGCGGCACGTCCCTGCTGGTATCCGTTGTTCCAGTGCTCGACGCGCAGGCGGCCGAAGATCGGATGCAGGTGATTCGTCACGTCGCCCGCGGCGAACACGTCGGGCAGGGACGTCCGGCAACGCTCGTCGACGAGCACGCCGTTGTCGACCCGGGCGCCCGCCGCCGCCAGCAGCTCGATGTTGGGAACGATCCCGATGCCGGCCACCACCATGTCGCACTCGAGAACGCGCCCCTTCTTGGTTCGCACGCGTTCGACACGGCCGGAGCCTTCGAAGGCCGACACGGAATCTTCCAGCACCAGCTCCACACCCTTCTCGCGATGGATGGCCGTGAGCACCTGGCCCACCTCTTCGCCGACGACACGGGCCAGCGGCACGCGGGCGCCCTCGACGGCGGTCACCTCGATCCCGAGCTGGCGCAGCGAGGCCGACACCTCGGAGCCGATGAAGCCGAGCCCCATCACCACCGCGCGGCGGGCCCGCCGGGTGGCCGCACGAATGCGGTCACAATCCGCGACGGTGCGGAGCTGGAAGACGCCCTCCAGCGTCGCGCCGGGCACGGACAGCGTTCGATTGCGCCCGCCGGTGGTCACCAGCAGCCGGTCGTAGGCCACCCGCTCGCCGCCCTCCAGGTCCACGAGCTTTTGCTTGGCAAAGACCGCCGTCGCCCGCACCCCGAGCGTGAGCTGGATGCGCTGCTCGGCGTAGTAGCCGGCGGGTTTGACGAGCTGATCCTCGAAGCGTTCCTGCTGGCGGAGATAGCCCTTCGACAACGGCGGGCGGTTGTAGGGCAGCTGGGCCTCGGCACCGATCAGCCGGACGTCACCGTCGAAGCCCTCGTCGCGCAGCGTGGCTGCCGCGGTGGCCCCGGCCAGCGACGCACCGACGATCACGATACGCTGTCGCGCCATTTCACGGTCATCATATAGGAGCGGTCCACCTCGCCCGGCCTCGACTGGGGATATATAGTGCCCACGTGAGCCCATGAGCAATCGATCGATCTTCTACGGCTGGTGGGTCGTCGCCGCGTTCTCCGTCACGACGTTCATCTCCACGGGCATCCGTCACGCGGTCGGGCCGTTCCTCAAGCCGATGGTGGCCGATCTCCACCTCGATCGCGCGAGCTTCTCGCTGGTGATCGCGGTGAGCCTGTTCCTCTACGGCGTCTTCATGCCGATCGCCGGCATGCTGCTCGACCGCTTCAGCGTGCGCGTGGTTGCCTCCGTCGGCACCGTGCTGCTGGCGATCTCGCTGGTGATGACGGCGATGGTCCGCGACTTCTGGGAGTTCGCCGCCGTCTACGGCGTGCTGGTGCCGCTCGGGCTCGCCGGCACCGGGCCCGTCATCGCCTCCGGCGTCGTCGCGCGCTGGTTCAGCAAGCGCCGCGGCACCGCACTGTCCGTGCTCGGCAGCGCGTCGATGACGGGGATGAGCCTGCTCGTGCCGGCGGTGACGTGGCTGATCCTCACCACGGGCTGGCGCCTCACGTACGTGGTCATCGCGGCCGGCGTCCTGCTCCTCGTGCTGCCGCTCTGTCTGCTGGTCGTTCGTGACTCGCCGGAGTCGATGGGGCTGACCGCCGATGGCGCCGCCGTGAAGGCCGGCGCCAGCGCGCCGCCCGTCGAGCGCGTCACCGCCGGCGAGGCGCTGCAGACGCTGGCGTTCTGGCAGCTCGCGGGCTCGTTCTTCACCTGCGGCTTCTCGATGAGCCTGCTCTCGGCGCACGGCATGCCGATGCTCACCGATCACGGTTACTCGCCCATGTTCGCGTCGTGGGCGCTCGGCGTGCTGGGCGGCTCGAGCATCGGGTTCACGGTGATGCTCGGCGCGCTCTCCGACCGGTTCGGGCGCCGGCCCGTGCTCGCCGCCATCTACGCCGGCCGGATCCTCATCTTCGCCGGCTTCTTCCTCATCCGCGACAACCCGATGGCGATCCTCGTGGTGGCCGTCCTCGGCGGCATCACGATGGCGGGCACCGGCTCGATGACCTCGGCGCTGACGGCCGACATCTACGGACGCTTTTCCGTCAGCTCCGTCTTCGGCCTGATCTTCCTCGTGCACCAGACGGGCTCCGCCCTCGGCTCCTGGCTCGCCGGCGCCCTGTTCGAGACGACCGGCGGCTACGGCGCCGCCTTCGCGCTGGCGTGCCTCTTCCTCGCGGGCGCCGCGATCGTCGCGCTCAAGATCGACAGGGGCGCGCGCCGGATCTGGCGTGCTGCCGTCGTTTCCGCGGCGGACTGACGGCTCGGCCCTCGCCCGCCGGGCCGTCGTCTGGCCCGTCGTACCGCGCTGGGCGGCCTCCGGTACACCGCACGAAACGCGGCGTTGAATCGCCGGATGCTGGTGAACCCCGCCGCGAACGCGATGGCCGACATCGGCATGGCCGTCTCGTCGATCAGGGCCTTCGCGCGCTGTACGCGCCGTGTCGTCGCGACGGCGGTCGGCGAGGCGCCCGCGTGGCGCAGGAACAGCCGGCGCAGGTGGCGCGCCGTCATGCCGAGCGTGTCCGCGAGGCCGTCGACCGTGCCGGCGTCGTCGAGGAATCCACGCTCGATGAGTCGTAGCGCGCGCGAGACGCTCGCCGCCGCCCCGTGCCACGCCGGTGTCCCGGGCGCAGTCTCGGGTCGGCAGCGCAGACAGGGGCGGAAGCCCGCGCGCTCGGCGGCGGCCGCGGTGGGGAAGAAGACGACGTTGCGTGACCGGGCCGGCTTCACCGGGCAGGTCGGCCGGCAGTAGATCCGCGTCGTCAGCACGCCGGTGAAGAACCGTCCGTCGAACCGCGCGTCTCGCGCGATTCTCGCGCGATCGCACGTGCGCCGATCGAGGAGGCCATGGCTCACGACAGCGTGAGCCTAGCATGCCGGCTCTCGCGCTGAGCGCCGCGCGACGATCACGTCCGAAAACGGCGAGACGGTGCCCGGCGCGGCCGGTAGCGTCGTGGCCGGGCATGAGCGCTCGATACTTCTACGGCTGGAACGTCGTGGCCGCCACCTTCGTCATGGCGCTGTTCACGTTCGGTCTCGGCTTCTACGGTCTGACCGTCTATGTCGCGACGCTCCAGCGGCTGCACGGATGGTCGGCTTCCACGGTGTCGGCACCGGTCACCGTGTACTACGTGGCCGGCGCGCTGTTGACGACGGCGATCGGCAGCGTGTACGAGCGCTTCGGGCCGCGCCTGGTCGTCGTCGGCGCGAGCGTCGTGATGGCGGGCGGCATCATGGCGCTGGGCCTGGTCACGCAGCCGTGGCAGCTCTATCCCGTCTTCCTCGTGATGGCCGTGGGCTGGGGATCGATGAGCGGCGCCGCGATCAACATCATCCTCGCCCCGTGGTTCGAGCGACGCCGCGGGCTCGCCGTCAGCGTCGCGTTCAACGGCGCGACGCTCGGCGGGGTGACGGTCGCGCCCATGCTCATTCCACTCATCGCCGTGCTCGGCTTCACGCGGGCGCTCGTCATCGCCGGCCTCGTGTCGTTCGGGGCGGTCATCGCCGTCGCGGCCGCCGTGATGCGGCGCGGTCCGGAAGCGCTCGGGCTGGGGCCCGACGGTGAGGCCGCCCCGTCCGCCGTCGCCGCGCCCGGCGTCGCGGCCGCGCGACGGTGGCGCGGTGATGCACTTCGCACGTGGCGCTTCTGGAGCGTGTCCGCGCCCTTCGCGCTCGGTCTGGCGGCGCAGGTCGGCGTGCTCACGCATCTCGTCGCGCTCGTGACCCCGGCCGTTGACGCGGGCGGGGCCGCGCGGGCCGTCGGCACGACGACGGCGGCGGCGCTGATCGGGCGTCTGCTGACGGGGATCGTCGTGGACCGGTTGAATCGCCGCGCCGTGGCGAGCGCGACCCTCGTCATCCAGATGCTCGGCCTGGCCGTGCTCACGTGGCTGCCGTCGGCGACCGCCGTGTACGTCGGGTGCGCCCTCTTCGGCCTGGGCGTCGGCAACCTGACGACGCTCCCCGGGCTCATTCTCGCGGTGGAGTGGCCGCGCGAGCGCTTCAGCGCGCTCGTCGGTCTCGCCGTCGGCATCAATCAGTTCACCTTTGCCTTCGGGCCCTCGCTCGTCGGCGTCATCCGCGACCGCGTCGGTGGTGACGCGCTCGCGCTCGCCGCCTGCGCGACGCTGCAAGCGCTGGCCGCCGTGATGATCCTGCTGGGACCGGGGCGCCCGCCGCCGTCCCGTTCTTGAAGGACGAGCTCTTCACGACGATCTCGTCGCGTCGGTCGTTCCGAAACTCGGCGCATCGGGCACTTCGCCTGATCCGGACCGTCATCCCGCCGACGCTCCATGCCCCCGCCGTGACCATCTCCGCGCTCGCGCGTCCTCCGGCGAATCGCGCCGGGGCCCATGCGCATCCACAGAGCAGGGAGAACGCCAGGCTCAATGTGGATCGTTCGTCTCGCGCTCCGCCGCCCCTACACCTTCGTCGTGATGGGGCTGACCATCCTCCTGCTGGGTGTGTTCGCGATCGTGACCACGCCGACGGATATCTTTCCGGAGATCGAGATTCCGGTCGTGTCGGTGATCTGGAACTACGATGGTCTGACCAGCGAGGACATGGCGTCGCGGATCACGACCTTCTCCGAGTACACGATCTCCTCCGCGGTCAGCGACGTGCGGACGATCGAGTCGCAGACGTACCCCGGCGTCGCCGTCATCAAGATCTACTTCCAGCCCAACGTGAACGTGGAGGCGGCGCTGGCGCAGGTGACCGCCGTGTCGCAGACGATCCTTCGCCGGATGCCGCCGGGCGCCGTCCCGCCGCTCATCATCCAGTACAACGCCTCGAGCGTGCCGATCATCCAGCTCGCGCTCAGCGGCAAGACGCTCTCGGAGGCCGAGCTCTACGACTACGGCATCTATCGCATCCGCCAGCAGATCGCCCCCATCCAGGGCATCACGCTGCCGCTGCCGTACGGCGGCAAGCCGCGCCAGATCATGGTGGACCTCGATCCGCAGGCGCTGCTGTCGAAGGGGATCTCGGCGGCCGACGTCAGCAACGCCGTGAATCTACAGAACCTGACCCTGCCGTCCGGCAGCGTGAAGCTCGGGCCGCGCGAGTACCGCGTGAGCCTCAACAGCAGCCCGGACGCGGTGGCCGCCCTCAACGACCTGCCCGTGAAATACGTCAACGGCGCCGTGGTGTACGTGCGCGACGTGGCCCACGTGCGCGACGGCTTCGCGGTGCAGACGAACATCGTCCGCCAGGACGGCCGGCGCTCGGCGCTGCTCACGGTGATCAAGAAGGGCGGCGCCTCGACGCTCACGATCGTCAAGCAGCTGAGGGAGCTGCTCCCGACGATCCGCGCGGCGGCGCCGCCCGGCATGGAGATCAAGGAGCTGTTCGATCAGTCGCTCTTCGTGCGCGCCGCCATCGCCGGCGTGCTGACCGAAGGCGCCATCGCGGCCTTCCTGACGGGTCTCATGATCCTGCTCTTCCTCGGCAGCTGGCGCAGCACGCTCGTGGTCATCACGTCGATCCCGCTCTCGATCCTCACCTCGCTGGCCATCCTCAGCGCGATCGGCCAGACCCTCAACGTGATGACGCTCGGCGGCCTCGCGCTCGCGGTCGGCATCCTGGTCGACGACGCCACGGTGGAGATCGAGAACATCCACCGCAACCTCGGCCTCGGCACGCGCCTCGTCCAGGCGATCCTGGACGGTGCGCAGCAGATCGCCACGCCGGCCTTCGTCTCGACCCTGTCGATCTGCATCGTCTTCGTGCCGGTGGTGTTCCTCGTGGGGCCCGCGAAATATCTGTTCACCCCGCTCGCCATGGCGGTCGTGTTCGCGATGCTCGCGTCGTATCTGCTCTCGCGCACGATCGTCCCGACGCTCGTGCGCTACCTGCTCGCGAGCGAGACGCACGACGAAGCCGGCGCCGCCCCGGGATTCTTCGGCCGCGTCCACGACGCGTTCCAGCGGCGGTTCGAGCGGCTCCGCGCCGCGTACGTCCGCGCGCTCGAGCTCGCGCTGTCGCGCCGGGGGAGGGTGCTGGCGACGTTTGCCGTGGTCGTCGTGAGCGGGCTGGTGCTGCTGCCGTTCGTGGGACGTGACTTCTTCCCCACGGTGGACACGGGGCAGTTCCGGCTTCACGTGCGGGCGCCGGCCGGCACCCGCATCGAGGAGACCGAGCAGGTCTTCGCCGACGTCGAGGCGGCCATCCGCCGCATCATCCCCGGGGACGAGATCGTGTCGGTGATCGACAACATCGGCCAGCCGCAACCGATCAACCTGGCCTTCACCGACAGCGTGACCCTCGGCTCCTCGGACGGCGAGATCCTCGTCTCGCTGAATCCGGAGCGTCACCAGCCGACCGCCCGCTGGACGAAGACGCTGCGGGAAACGCTGCCGCGGGAGTTTCCGGGCGTGACCTTCTTCTTCCAGCCTCCGGACATCGTGAGCCAGATCCTGAACTTCGGGCTGCCGGCGCCCATCGACGTGCAGGTCACCGGCTACAACCAGCAGGCGACGCACGAGATCGCGCTGGAGGTCGCCGCCCGGATGGGACGCATTCCGGGCGCCGTCGACGTGCACCTGCACCAGGTGGTCAACACGCCGTCGCTGCAGGTCAACGTCGATCGCTCGCGCGCCGCCGAGCTCGGCCTCACGCAGCGGGATGTGGCCAACAGCATGCTCGTCTCGCTCAGCTCGAGCGCGGTGGTGAGCCCGAACTACTGGTCCGATCCCCGCAGCGGCATCAACTATATCGTCGCGGTGCAGACGCCCCAGAGCCGCGTCGACTCCGTCAACACGCTGATGAACACGGCCATCACGCCGAGCGCGGCCGGCCAGTCGCAGCTGCTCAGCAATCTGGCCACGCTCGAGCGCCGCGAGGTGCCCGCGGTCATCAGCCATTCGAACGTGCAGCCCGTCTTCGACGTCTACGCCGACGTGCAGGGGCGCGACCTCGGGAGCGTGGCCGCCGAGGTGCAGAAGATCGTGGCCGAGTACCGCGGGAAGCTCCCGCCCGGCCACAGGATCGCGGTGCGCGGCCAGGTGGAGAGCATGAACTCCGCCTTCTTCCGGCTCGGTCTCGGGCTGATCTTCGCCGTCCTGCTCGTCTACCTGCTCATGGTCGTGAACTTCCAGTCCTGGCTCGACCCGTTCATCATCATCACCGCGCTGCCCGCCGGGTTCGCCGGCATCGTGTGGATGCTGTTCGTGACGCACACGACCTTCAGCGTACCCGCGTTGATGGGCGCCATCATGAGCGTCGGCGTCGCCACCGCCAACAGCATCCTCATGGTGACGTTCGCCAATGATTACATGCGGGGCCTCGAAGGGCCCCTCAAGCCCCCCATGGGTGGCTCGGAGACGGCCCGGGGGACCCGGGCCGCCCCTCGGGATCGCGACGCGCGCGACTCGCGCGCGGCCGCGCTGGCGGCCGGCGCCACGCGGCTGCGCCCGGTGCTGATGACGGCGCTGGCCATGATCATCGGCATGCTGCCGATGTCGCTCGGCCTCGGCGAGGGCGGCGAGCAGAACGCGCCGCTGGGACGGGCCGTGATCGGTGGGCTGTCGGTGGCGACCTTCGCCACGTTGTTTCTCGTCCCGATCATCTATAGCGTTCTGCGCCGGCGACCGCCGCGCGAAGATTTTCTCACCGAACAGGAGTCGAGCCATGCCTGAGTCGAAAACGGGGTGGAGTGTTCTCATCGGCGTGGCGCTGCTCGTCACGCTGCTCGTCATCGGCATCGTGCCGCGCCTGCGCGATCAGTCTGAGCGCGTGGCGGCCGCCACCGCGCCGGATGCCGGGCTCGTGTCCGTGAGCGTCGTGACGCCGCGCCGCGCCGATGGGCCGAGCGACCTCCTGCTGCCGAGCAACATCCAGGCGATCGAAGAGGCGGCGCTCTATGCGCGCACGAGTGGCTACGTCCGCGAGCGCTACGTGGACATCGGCGATCGCGTCACGGCCGGCAAGGTGCTGGCCCAGATCGACACGCCGGAGCTGGACCAGGAGCTGAGCCAGGCCCGCGCCGCGCTCGCCCAGACACGCTCGGCGCTGGCGCAGGCCCAGGCCAGCTTCACGCAGGCGCAGGCGAATCTGCAGCAGGCCCGCGCGAGCCTGGAGCAATCGAAGGCGAACGAGGGCTTCGCCTCCGCGACGTCGGACCGCTTCAGCCGGCTCGAGCAGGCGGAGCTCATCGCGCACCAGGATGCGGACGAAAAGCGCACGGCATTCGCCGCCGCCCGCGCCACCACCGCCGCCGCCCAGGCCAACGTCGAGGCGATGCAGGCCAACGTGGGCGCGCTGGAGGCCAGCGTCGGCGCCGCACGGGCCAACGTGGCCGCGAGCGAGGCCAACGTCCAGCGCCTGACCGCGCTGCAGTCGTTCCAGCGGCTGGAGGCGCCGTTCGCGGGGATCATCACCGTGCGCGGGACCGATCGCGGCGCCCTCATCACCTCGGGCAGCGGCTCCAGCGCGAGCCCTCCGCTCTTCCGGATCGCGCGCATCGACACCCTGCGCATCTTCGTCAACGTCCCGCAGACGTTCGTGCGCGCGATCACGCCGGGCCAGGAGGCGAAGGTTCTGGTGCCCGAGTTCCCGCAGCGGACGTTCGTCGGGACCATCGCCAGCACGGCGGGCGCCCTCGACCCCACGTCGCGCACGCTGCTGACGGAGGTGCGCCTGCGCAACGACGACCGCGCGCTGATGCCCGGCATGTACGCGCAGGTCAAGTTCAGCGTGCCACCATCGGACGACGTGTGGGTCGTGCCGGCGACGGCGATCGTCACCCGTGCGGCCGGCTCCCAGGTGGTCGCCGTGCGCGGCGACGGCACCGTGAAGTATCTCGGTGTCCAGTTGGGCCGTGACCTCGGGCAGTCGGTCGAGATCGTCTCCGGCCTCAGCGGGCAGGAGCGGCTCGTCGTGAGCCCGCCGGACGGACTGAAGGACGGCGTCAGAGTCGCCCTCGAGAAACCCAAGGCGGCCGAGGCCGCCAAGAAGGAGTGACGCTCATGAATCGACTCGAAGGGAAAGTCGCCGTCATCACGGGTGGCAACAGCGGCATCGGCCTCGCGACCGCGCGCCGGTTCGCGGAGGAAGGCGCGCACGTCTTCATCACCGGCCGCCGCCCGAACGAGCTCGACGCCGCGGTGCAGCAGATCGGCAAGCGGGCCACCGGCGTGCAGGGCGACGTCTCGAAGCTCGCGGACCTGGACCGTCTGTACGAGACGGTGCGGCGAGAGAAAGGCCGCCTCGACGTCATCTTCGCCAATGCCGGCGGCGGCGCGCTCGCGCCGCTGGGCGCGATCACCGAGGAGCACTTCGACACGACGTTCAGCAGCAACGTCAAGGGTCTGCTCTTCACCGTGCAGAAGGCGCTGCCGCTCCTCCGGGACGGCGGGTCGATCATCCTGAACGCGTCGATCGCCGGCTCCAAGGGCCTCGAGGGCTTCAGCGTGTACAGCGCGACCAAGGCGGCGGTGCGGTCGTTCGCGCGGAGCTGGACGGTCGATCTCAAGGCCCGCAAGATCCGCGTCAACGCGATCAGCCCGGGTCCGATCGACACCCCGGGCCTCAACGGCCTGGGGCTGAGTGAGCAGCAGATCGAGGAGTTCAAGAAGAACATGGTCGGGTCGGTTCCGCTGGGTCGGATGGGCGACGCGGACGAGATCGCGAAGGCCGCGCTGTTCCTGGCGTCGGACGACAGCAGCTACGTCACCGGCGTCGAGCTGTTCGTCGACGGCGGCATGGCCCAGATCTGAGCGCAATCCCGGCCAAGCGCTGGATCTGAGCCATGCGGTGCCCGTCGGTCAGGGCTCCGGGCGGAACGCGTTCATGGCGGTCACCAGCGCCGGGGTGCCGCCGAAGAGGTAGGTGACCTCGACGGCTTCCTGGATCTCGGCTTCGGATGCACCGGCGGCGCGGGCACGATTCGCGATGGTCGCCACGCCGTCCGGGTGCGTCTGCAGCGCGTCCACGATCATCGTCATCAGGTGCTTGTACTTGGCGGGAATGGCGCCGTCGCTCATGATGTGCTCGCGCTGGGCCATGTAGGCGTCCACGAACTTCGGATCGCGCCGCTGCAGCACCTGGATCCACGGGGGCATCGCCTGAGCCATGGGGACCTCCTCCTGTCGTGATAGAAATGGCGGCGCCGAAGATACACCGAGTGACAGGAGGCTACCACCCATGGCGCTGACCCTCGCGGAAGCCAATCAGGTCGTGCAAGGCGCGCTCGCCCGAGCCAAGGAGCTGAACATCAGAATCAGCGTCGCGGTGTGCGACGCGGGGGGACGCCTGGTCGCCTTCAATCGCATGGACGGGGCGATCTGGGCCGGGGCGTATGGCTCGCAGGGCAAGGCCATCGCGTCGGCGGCCTTCGCGCGGCCGAGCGGCGAGCTGGCCGAGCGGGCAGGGAGTCCGATCGTCCAGGGCATTGCCGCGGCGGAAGGCGGCCACATGATCCCGAGTCAGGGCGCGGTGCCGATCATCCGCAACGGCGTGGTGGAAGGCGCGTGTGGCGTGGGAGGCGGCACCGCGCAGCAAGACGAGGATTGCGCGCGCGCCGGCCTCGCGAAGCTATGAACGCTCCGGCCGGTACTGAGACTTCCCGAAGCCCCCGACGAAGGTCGGCAGCCTCGTGTGCCCGAGCAGCTGGCGGACCGCCTGCGACTCGCCGAGGTGGAACCAGTAGTGATAGGTCGTGCGGTGCAGCTTCGTCCCCGGCGTCTCGCCCGATGGCTCGCGCTTCCACTTCCGGGTGAGGTCCTTTCCCGTGAGGGTGTCGAGATAGGGATCGGCGGCCGTGGTGACGGCGCGCCACCAGGCCCACGCCTCCGCGAGGGGCGGCACGCTGAGGCGCGTGCCGAACCCGAAGCGCCTGACCTCCGGCACGGCCGTCGTGTCCTGCGCGCGCTCGAGCCAGTAGAGCTGCTCCTGCCACGCGAGGTGACCGATCATCCACGCGATGGGATTGATCGGGTCGAAGCGCCGCGCCGCTTCCCGGGCGGTCACCGGCCCGAGCCCGCGGACCCATTCGCTCCGGGTGAACCGGAGCTGCGTCACGAGCGGATGCGGCGTCATCGCTCGAGCGTCTTCTTCATGACGGCCAGGCCCTGCTCGATCATGCCGGCGATGGTCCCGGCGCTCGCGTCGGGCAGCAGGTCGGCGATCCAGATGACGCGGCTGCGTCCCTCGCCGTCGGCGACGACTTGCATCGACGCGTTGTGGTGGGTGAGCCGTGGGGAGCCGACCACCGCCCACGCCAGCCGGCGCGCGGCGTCGTCGACGTCGACGATCAGCTCGCGCGCGACCAGGCCGTTGCCGAAGGTGACGACCCTGGCGCCGTCTTCGAGGCGGGTGTCGACGACGAATCCCGGCACCAGGCGCTCGTGCACGGCGCCGACGTCGCGAACGGCGGCCCAGACGCTCTCGGGGCGATTGTCGATGAGGATTTCCTTGCGGATCGACGCCATACCGACCTCCTGTGGTCTACCCTCATCCCCTTGAGACCCCGGACCCGGCGCGTCGTGAAACGGCCGGGTCGCGTCTCATTCCACTCCGGCCAGTTGCAGCTCGTGGGCGCGGTGACAGCCGACGAAATGGCCGCGGGAGGTCTCCTGCCACGCCGGCGCCTGGGTCCGGCACACGTCGATGGCGTACGGGCAGCGAGGATGGAAGTAGCAGCCGCCGGGGGGAGCGGCGGGATTCGCCACCTCCCCTTGCAGCACGATGCGCCGTGACCGGGTGCGCGGATCGGGCTCCAGGACCGCGGACAGGAGCGCCGCCGTATAGGGGTGCTTGGGGGCCCGGAAGAGCTCGTCGGTCTCCGCCAGCTCCACCATGCGCCCGACGTACATCACGGCCACGCGATTGCTGATGTGTCTCACGACACTCAGGTCGTGGGCCACGAAGAGATAGGTCAGCTGGAACTCGGCTTGTAGATCGCTCAGGAGATTCAGGATCTGGGCCTGCACGGAGACGTCCAGGGCCGAGACGGGCTCGTCCGCGACGACCAGGCGAGGCTGCAGGGCGAGGGCGCGCGCGATGCCGATGCGCTGTCGCTCGCCCCCGCTGAAGGCGTGGGGAAAGCGCCGCATGTACTCGGGGCGCAGGCCGACGCGGCGCAGGAGGTCCGCCACGCGCTCTTCACGCTCGCGCCGGCTCTTCATGCCGTGGACCAGCAGCGGCTCCCCGACGAGGTCGAGCAGCGTCATGCGCGGATTGAGCGAGGTGAACGGATCCTGGAAGATCATCTGCATCTCGCGGCGCAGCGCCCGCAGCTCCGCCGGACGCAGGCGGCCCATCTCGATCTCCGCGCCGCCCGCGGTGCGCATGAAGATGTCGCCCGCGGTCGGCTCGATCGCTCTCAGGATGCAGCGCGCGGTGGTGGTCTTGCCGCAGCCGCTCTCGCCGACGAGGCCCAGCGTCTCGCCCTCGTCGATGTGGAAGTCGACGCCGTCCACCGCGCGGACGTAGCCCACCGTCTTCTTGAAGAAGCCCTTCCGGATCGGAAAGAGCTTCTGCAGCCGGGAGACCCTGAGCAGCGTCTGTGTCGGAATCACTCGTAGAGGAAGCAGCTGACGGTGTGCTGAGCGCCCACCGGCCGGAGGCTCGGGTCGCGTCGATCACACGTCCCCGCCATGACGTCCGGGCAGCGCGGGTGGAAGGGGCAGCCGGCCGGCCGGTCATAGGGGTGCGGCACCGCGCCCGCGATCGGGGTCAGTCGCTCTCGCGAGCGCGTTCGCATGCGGGGGATGGAGCGCAGGAGCGCCCGCGTGTAGGGGTGCCGCGGGGCATGGAAGATCGCGTCGACGGGCGCCTGCTCGACCACGCGTCCCAGGTACATCACCGCGACATCGGTGGCCATCTCGGCGACCACGCCCAGGTCGTGCGTGATGAGCATGATCGCCATCCCGTCTTCCTGCTGGAGCTGGCGCAACAGCGCGAGGATCTGCGTCTGGGTGGTCACGTCGAGGGCCGTGGTGGGCTCGTCGGCGATCAACAACGTCGGACTGCACGACAGCGCCATCGCGATCATGGCCCGCTGACGCAGGCCGCCGCTCAGCTGATTGGAGAGCTCGTCCATCCGCTGCGCCGGTGACGACACCCCGACCCGCTTCAAAATGTCGATCGCCTTGTCGCGCGCGTCCCGCCGGCTGACCGCCTGGTGCAGCATGATCGCCTCGATGATCTGACTGCCCACGCTGTGAACGGGACTGAAGGAGGACATCGGCTCCTGGAAGATGAGCGCGATCTCCGCGCCGCGGATCGCCCGCATTTCGGCGCTGTTGGGCTCGAGCTTCGTGAGGTCGACCACCTCGCCGGGCCCGCCGTTGGCGGCCGGCCGGCGAAACCGGATCTCGCCCTCCACGATCCGGCCCGGCCGATCGACGATCCTCAGGATGGATCGCGCCGTGACGCTCTTGCCGCACCCGCTCTCCCCGACGATCCCCAGCGTCGCCCCCGGCGTCACATCGAAGCTCACGCCATCGACCGCCTTCACCAACCCCTCGTCCTGCGCAAAGTACGTCTTCAAATTCCGAACCGAAAGGAGCGGCTCGGCCATCACTCTTGCCGCGTCGAGCGCCGAATCGCCCGTGTCAATTGCCGCGTCGAGCGCGGGCGTCGCCGGCGCAATCCTGTTCGAGCGCCGGCTTTGCCGGCGCAATCCTGTTCTGGGGGGGAGGCACCGAGGAGCACGCCGTCAGGCGTGCGACGAGGGTCGGAAGGGGGGCGAAGCCCCCCTCCGAGGCTAGTATGGATCCGCCGCGTCGCGCAGTCCATCGCCCAGGAAGTTGAAGGCCATGACGACGACGATCACGGGCACGGCCGGGATCATCAGCCACGGCGAGATGGCCACCGTCTGGACGTTCTGGGCTTGCTGCAGCAGGACGCCCCAGCTGATCGCGGGCGGGCGCAGGCCCAGGCCCAGGAAGCTCAGCGCCGTCTCGCTGATGATCATCGCGGGCAGGGCGAGCGTGGTCGCCGCGATGATGTGGCTCATGAACGCCGGCACCATGTGCACGAAGATCGTCCGCATCTCGCTGCAGCCCACCAGCCGGGCGGAGACGACGAAGTCCTCCTCGCGCAGCGCCAGGAAGCGTCCCCGCACCACGCGCGCCAGCTCCGTCCATCCCAGGAGCGAGATGATGATCGTGATCGCGAAGTACACCTGGAGGACGGACCACTCGCGTGGCAGCGCCGCCGCCAGCCCCATCCACAACGGGATGGTCGGGATCGAGCGGAGGATCTCGATCACGCGCTGGATCAGCGTGTCGGTGACCCCGCCGTAGAAGCCCGAGAGTCCGCCGAGGACCACGCCCAGCACGAGGCTCGCGGTGACCCCGAACAGGCCGATGGTGAGGGAGATGCGCGTGCCGTACATCAGCCGTGAGAAGAGATCGCGTCCCTGCACGTCCGTGCCCAGCACGAAGATCGTCCGCGCGGCGTCGAGGCCCGGCTCGACGCCGATGAGGTGCCGCGTGGTCGGGATCAGGCCGAGGAATCGGTACTCGAAGCCCTCGGCGAAGAACCGGATCGGGATCTTCTCGGCGGGATCGACGCGATAGACGCGCTTGAAGGTCTGCGGGTCGCGCGCGCCCTTGACGGCGTAGACGTGCGGGCTGAAGCGCCGGCCGTCGAACCAGTGGATCGACTGCGGGGGCATCAACGAGCGCTGCGCCTCGGAGGCGTCGGGGTCGGCGTAGGCGAGGAAGTCCGCGCCGAGGACGAGGCCGTAGAAGCCGACCACGACCACGGCGCTGGCCACGGCCAGGCGATGCTTGCGGAACCGCCACCACATGAGCTGCCACTGCGAGGCGACGAAGACGCGCTGCTCCTCCACGGGCAGGACGAGGGTGGCCATCAGGTGTCCTCGAGCCGGATGCGCGGGTCGATCCAGACGAGCAGGACGTCCGAGATCAGCGTGCCGATGACCGTCATCACGCCGAGGAGGAGAACGATCGTGCCGGCGAGAAACATATCCTGCGCGATGAGAGCCTTGAGGAGCAGCGGCCCGACGGTGGGAAGGCCCAGCACGAGGGACACGATGATGCTGCCCGATACGATATAGGGCAGCGTGTAGCCGATCGTGCTCGCGAACGGGTTGAGGGCCACCCGCACGGGGTATTTCAGGATCACGCGCGCCTCGGACAGGCCCTTGGAGCGCGCCGTCACCACGTAAGGCTTGCGCAGCTCGTCGAGCAGGTTGGCGCGCATGATCCGGATCTGCTGCGCCGTCCCGGCCAGGCCGAGGATCAGGGCCGGGATCGGCAGGTGCGTGGCCAGGTCCCAGGCGCGCGCCGGGCTCCACGGCGCGTCTTGAAAGTCCGGCGAGAACAGCCCGCCGATATGGGCGTTGAAGAGCGTGAAGCCCAGATAGAGGAGCACCAGGGCGAGCAGGAAGTTGGGGACGGCGAGGCCGACGAAGCCGATGAACGTCGCGAGGTAGTCGCCGACGGAATATTGTCGGACGGCGGAGTAGATGCCGATCGGAAGCGCGAGCACCCAGGTGAGGAACAGCGCGGAGACGGAGACGACCACCGTCAGCCACAGGCGCTCGCCGATCACCTCGGTGACGGGCCGCCGCCACTCCATCGACATGCCGAAGTTGCCCTGCGCGATCAGCTTCACCCATTTGTAGTACTGCACGTAGATGGGCTGGCCGAGGCCGTACTGGATGCGGAGGTTCTCGGCCTCCTCGTCGGTGACCACGCTGCCCATCGACGCCATCTGGGCGATGTACGACGTGACGTAGTCACCCGGCGGCAGCTGGATGATCACGAAGGCCAGGACGGAGATCGCCCAGACCGTGAAGATCGCGAGGAGGGCGCGACGTCCGATGTAGCCGAGCAACGCCGCGCCCTCGCCGCCTTATTTCTTCCAGTAGAACGTGACCGGCCGCGAGATCCCCGGCGTCTTGCCGTCCGGACTGTTGTACTGGCGCGACGGAATGTTCCCGAGATTCGCCTTGACCACCCGCACGCCCATGGAGGCCGGTCCCATCCCGATCACGCCGATGATGTAGACCTCCTCGGCGGCGATCTTCCAGATCTCCTTGCCGAGCTGGATGCGCTCCTTCTCGGGCACCCCGAAGGCCTTCTTCCACTTGTCCATCAGCTCGCGCATTCTCGGCTCGGGCTCCTTGCCCTGCGTGCCGGCGGAATGGAACCACTTGACGTACAGCGGCCCCGAGGACGCGACGGCGGCGAGCTCGAAGGGAAACACGTGGAGCGGGAAGGTGAACAGGTGCTCGCTGCCGTCGTTGTTCCAGGCGCCGAGCTGCTGCTCGTTGGCGGCGGTGCGCTTGAGGGCCAGGCTGCGCTCGACCTCCTGCACGACGAGGTCGATGCCGATCTTCTTCCACTGCTCGCGGATCATCTCCGAGATCTGCGTGAACTGGACGAACTGGCCGCCGAGCGTCATGATCTCGATCCGCAGTCGACCTTTCCCGTCGCTGCGCAGCCGGTAGCCCTCGGTGTCCTTCTTGGCGAGCCCGATCTTGTCGAGCATCTCGTTGGCCTTCCTGACGTCGAGCGTGGCCCACATCCTCCGGTACTGCGGGCCCGGGTTGTACTTGTTGCTGTCGGCGGGCACCACGGAGCTGGGCGTGCCGGTTCCGAGCCAGAAGGTCTCGTTGATCTGGTCACGGTCGATCCCGAGCGCGAGCGCGCGCCGGAAGTCGGCGGTGTTGAACCACTTGGCGATCTCCGGATCGGCGTCGTAGTTCAGGTTGAACTTGATGATCATGTCGCCGCCGTAGTCGCCGGGGTCGAGATAGACCTTGTAACCGCCCTTGGCCTGGTTCTCGATGAACACGGGCAGCTTGCCGAGGTCGAGGTGCCGCTGCTGGAAGTCGTACTCGCCCGCGATCGCGCGCAGGTTGAGGACCTCGAGGTTCTCCGCCAGCGTCAGCACCACGCGGTCGATGTAGGGCAGCTGGTTGCCCGCGGTGTCCACGAAGACGCTGTAGGGGTTGCGCTCCAGGGTCCACGTCGGCGTGTTGATCGGCGTCACGGTCTTCCAGGGCGAGAGCACGGGCAGCTCGGGGTTGAGCGCCCAGTCGTTCTTGAACAGGAACATCCGCACCCAGCTGTCGAACTTCGCCTCCTTCACTTTCTTGTCGAGCTCGGCCTGGCCCACGTACTTCGGGTGGAACTGCTTCAGGTAGTGCGCCGGCGCGAAGCCGCCCATGCCCTTGTACCCGCCCCACTGGCCGGCGAGGTCCGTCGAGCCGGCGAGGACGTCGGGGAGCATGTAGTAGGGCTCGGGGAACCTGAACCTCACCGTCTGAGCGTCGACCTTCTGGATCTCGCCCTGCTTGCCGTTGATGGCCATGGCCGCGGTCGGCGTGGGCACGAGGTCCTTGTTGCGATAGACGTCCTCGAACCAGAACACGAAGTCGTCCGCGGTGAACGGCTTGCCGTCGCTCCACTTCATCCCGCGGCGCAGGTGCACGAGCCACGTGCGCCCGCCGTCCTGCATCTCGAGGCTTCGGGCGAGGTTCGGCATGACCTTGTCGCCCGTGTAGTCCCAGAACATCAGATGGTCCGGTCCCGAGCAGCAGCGGAAGCCGTTCCAGAAGTCGGCCGGGCCGGTGAAGCCGCCACGCCACGTGCCGCCGTACCGGCCGACTTCGTGCAGCGGCTTGATGACCAGCGGATCCTGCCCGATGCGCTCGGCCACCGGTGGGAGCTTGCCGGCCTTCACCTGCTCCGTCAGCTGCGGCGCTTCCTTGAACGTCTTGGGGAATTTCGTGGGGTCGGCGACGACCTCCGGACCTTCCAGCTTGCCGATCAGCGCGCTCTTGCCCTGCGCCAGCGCTCCCGCGGCGACCAGGGCCGTGAGCAGGGCCACCAGCAGCGCGATGGTGAGTCGGGATCGGAGCGTGCCTCTCCGCGGCGTGCGCCAAAGCTGCGTCATGACCCTTCCCCCTTTGATCCTCGACGAGCCTCGTCGCGGGTCCCGGCCCGTCGGGGGCCCGATTATCGTGATATTCCCCCGGCAAGTCCAGGCTCCCCCGGGCGATCAGTGGAAGTGCACGCCGCCGTCGATGTTGAGGACCTGGCCGGTGACGCTGTCGGCGCGGCAGAAGGCGACCACCTGGGCCGCGACGTCATCGACGGCGGTGGCGCGCTGGAGCACGGCGAGCCGGCGCGTGCTCTCCACCACCTCGGCGGGGAGCCGCTTCGCCATGCGCGTGCCCTCCATCAGCCCGGGCGCCACGCAGTTCGCGGTCACCTCGGGAGCGAGCGCCACGGCCAGGCACCGCGTGAGGTGAATCAGCCCGGCCTTGCTGACGGCGTAGGCGATGCTGCTGCCGGCCGGACGCAGGCCGGCCACCGACGCGACGTTCACGATTCGCCCGGCGCCCCGCGCGCGAAGATGACGCGCGGCGGCCCGCGCCAGCAGAAACGGTCCGCGGAGGTTGACCTCGTTGATGTGGTCCCAGAGATCGGCGGTGAGGCCCTCGAGGTCTCGGAACGGAACGCCGACGTTCCAGCCCGCGTTGTTGACGAGGACGTCGAGCCGGCCGAGCTCGGCCGCGGCCGTGTCGACGACCGGCGCGATCGCGGCCGCGTCCCGCTGGTCGAGCTGGACCATGGCCGTGCGCCGCCCGCGCTTTTCGACCTGACGACACGTCTCGATCGCGCCCTCGCGAAAGCCGACCCAGGTGACGGCCACGTCGGCGCCGGCCTCGGCCAGCGCGATGGCGATCGCGCGGCCGAGGTCGCCCGAGCCTCCCGTGACCAGCGCCGCGCGCCCGGTCAGGTCCACCGCCGGCTCAGCTGATGGACGCCAGCGGCGCGATCCCGAGCTCGCGCGTACACTCGCCGAACCACTGGAGCACTTCCTTGTGCAGCGGGATGCCCTTGGCGCGGCGCTTCTGCAGCTCCTCGGCCTCCGACAGCCCGGGATAGAGGACGCGCTCCTGCCCGGGCGCCGGCGGCGCCGTCCGGAGCGTCTCGAGCATCCGGTCCATCGTGTCCTTGAACTGCTCGAGGTCGGTGAACGCCTCGATGTTGTACGCCGCGAAGTGGTTCTTCGATCCGCCGCCGGGGGCGAGCATCGTGGGCAGCGCGCCGGCCAGCACGGTGGAGAGGACCTCGGCCATGAGGGCGAAGCCGTAGCCCTTGTGCGAGCCCTGCTCGCGCGTGCCGCCGAGCGGCAGCTGGTGATACTCGTCGCGGTCGAAGACGGGCTTCTCCTCCGTGATCGGGTTGCCCTCCTTGTCCGTGACCCAGCCGGGCAGCAGCGGCGAGCCCAGCCGGATGGCCAGGCGGATCTTGTTGCCGGCGATCGCCGAGGTCGCGGCGTCGAAGAGCATCGGCGCCTCGCGGCGCGCGGGCGCGGCCACGGCGATCGGGTTGGTGCCCAGCATCGGCTTCGCCGCGAACGTCGGCACGACGCTCAGGCCCGCGCCGGTGAAGCAGACGCCGACCATGTTCTGCTGGGCGGCCTGCATCGCGAAGTGGCCGATCGCGCCGAAGTGGCCGCTGTTGTACACGGTGACCACGCCGACCCCGACGGTGCGCGCCTTGTCGATGGCCAGGCGCATCGCCTTCGGTCCGACGATGATGCCGAGCCGCCGCTCGGCGTCGATCACCGCCGTCCCGGGCGACTCGCGGACGATCCGCCAGCCGGGTCGCGGGTCGAGCTTGCCGGCCCTGTAGTCGCGCACGTACGCGCGGAGCATGTTGGACACGCCGTGCGTCTCGACGCCGCGCAGGTCGGTCATCGTCAGCACGTCCGCCGCGTCCGCGGCATCGTCCGCGCTCACGCCGAGCTTCTCGAAGATCTGGGTCACCGTGCGGCGCAGCGCGGCTTCCGAGACCAGGACCTGATCCTTCTGGGGTACCTTGAAGCGCTCGAGAATCATGGCCTACTCCTTCCCGCGCTGGAGAATACACCGGCGCCGGAGGGCGTGTCGGAACGACGCCTTGACCGCGTGAGGCGCGCCGGCTAGGGTCTGGCATCGCTGAGCGGGAGGAGACACCCATGGGCAGACTCGCAGGCAAGGTCGCACTGATCAGCGGCGGCGCGCGCGGGCAGGGGGCCGCCGAGACCCGGCTGTTCGTCCGAGAGGGCGCGGCCGTCGTGTTCGGGGACGTCCTCGATGACGAGGGCAAGAAGGTCGAGACGGCGATCCGGGCCTCGGGGGGCCAGGCGACCTATGTGCACCTGAACGTGACCCAGGAACTGGACTGGCGAGCGGCCGTGGCCACGGCGGTGCAGACGTACGGCAAGCTCGACGTGCTGGTCAACAACGCCGGCATCCTGTTGCGCGCGAAGATCGAGGACACGAGCGAAGCCGACTGGGACCGCATCATGGCGGTCAACGTCAAAGGGGTCTTCCTGGGTACGAAGTGTGCGATCCCGGCCATGCGGCAGGCCGGCGGCGGCTCCATCGTCAACATCTCGTCCACGGCCGGCCTGGTCGGCAGTCCGGGAGAGACGGCGGCGTACACCGCCACCAAGGGCGCCGTGCGGCTGTTCACCAAGGCGACGGCCATCCAGCACGCCAAGGACCACATCCGCTGTAACTCCGTTCACCCCGGACCGATCGCGACCGACATGATCAAGGACATGCTGGACAACCGTGCGGCCTGGGAGCAGCGTCTACGCCGTCTGCCCATGGGACGCGTCGGCACGGCGGACGAGGTGGCCTACGGCGTCCTGTACCTCGCCTCGGACGAAGCGTCCTACGTGACGGGCAGCGAGCTGGTCATCGACGGCGGGACGACGGCCGAGTGATGACACTCGACAAAGCCCGGCTCGTGCAGATGCTGCGCACCATGATCCTGATCCGGGAGTTCGACGAGCGGGCCATCCAGCTGCGGCTCGCCGGCAAGATCTACGGCACGGTGCATCCCTATGTGGGCCAGGAGGCCGTGGCGGTGGGAGTATCGGCCCTGCTGTCGGTGACGGATCGCGTGACGAGCACGCACCGGGGCCACGGGCACTGCATCGCCAAGGGCGCCGACATCCGCCGGATGATGGCCGAGCTGTTCGGCCGGGTCGACGGCTACTGCAAGGGCAAGGGCGGCTCCATGCACATCGCCGACTTCGCGGTGGGCATGCTGGGCGCCAACGGCATCGTCGGCGGCGGGCTGCCCATCGCGTGCGGCGCCGCGCTCGCCGGTCAGCTCGAGGGCAAGGGCGCCGTGACGGTGTGCTTCTTCGGCGACGGCGCCGCCGCCGAGGGCGAGTTCCACGAGTCGTTGAACATCGCCTCGCTCTGGAAGCTTCCGATCGTGTTCGTCTGTGAGAACAATCAGTACGCGGCGAACAATCCCGTCGGCGTCCAGCACCCGCGCGTCGACATCGCGGCCCACGCGGCTCCGTACGACATGCCGGGCGTCGGAGTCGATGGCAACGACGTGCTCGCGGTCCACGCGGCCACCGCGGACGCCGTGACGCGTGCCCGCCGCGGCGACGGGCCGAGTCTGCTCGAGTGCAAGACCTACCGCTGGCACTTTCACGCCATGCGCGCCGCCCGGCCCCCGGAGACGCGCCCCGCCGAGGAGATCGCGTCGTGGAAGGCCGGCGACCCCATCGCCCGCCTTGAGCAGCACATGGTCGGCCGGGCCCTGCTCTCACCGGACGAGCTTCGAGCCATCCGCGACCGGGTCGGCGCCGAGCTCGACGAGGCCGTCGCCTTCGCGGAGGCCAGTCCCTTCCCCGACCCCAAAGACCTGATGGCCGACATGTTCGCGAGGTAGGGGCCGGCAGCGAATCGAGGGCCGCCACGGCTCCGCCGGGGCGGCCCGAGCGTCGGGGGGTTTGGGGGCCATGTCGGGGCCCCCATTAGGAGAATAGCCATGCGCGAGATCACGTTTCAGAAAGCGCTCGAAGAGGCCGTGGCCGAGGAAATGCGGCGCGACCCGCGCGTCATCACGCTGGGGACGGACTTCACCGGCGACCCCATCAAGGAGTTCGGCGCGTCGCGAGTGCGCTTCACGCCGATCTCCGAGGCGGTGCTGACCGGCATGGGCCTCGGCGCGGCCGGCTGCGGCGTGCGCCCCATCGTCAACTGGCGGATGGTGACGTTCTCGTTCGTGGCGATGGATCAGGTCGTCAACCAGGCGAGCAAGATCCGCTACATGTTCGGCGGCCAGGCCGACTTCCCCGTGACGTATCGCTGCTCGACCGGCGGCGGCATCGGGCTCGCCGCCCAGCACTCGCAGAGCCCTTATTCGATGTGGATGCACCTCGCCGGGCTCAAGATCGTCCTGCCGTCGACACCGGCGGACGCCAAGGGGCTGCTCAAGAGCGCCATCCGCGACAACAATCCCGTGGTCTCGTTCGAGTGCAGCCGGCTCGCGACGCTGACGGGCCCCGTGCCCGACGGCGACCATCTCGTGCCGCTCGGCGTGGCGGACGTGAAGCGGACGGGGACGGACGTGACCATCGTGGCCCTCGCCTACTATGTCCAGGAGTCGCTCGCGGTGGCCGACGAGCTGGCGCGCGAGGGCGTCTCGATCGAGGTGCTCGATCCGCGGACGCTCGTCCCGATGGACGTCGAGACGCTGCGCGCCTCGGTGCAGAAGACGGGCCGCGTCGTGATCGTGGACGAGGCGCCGGCGACGTGCTCGGCGGCCGCGGAGATCGCCGCGCTGATGGTCGAGGACCCCGACACGTTTCGCGCGCTGAAAGCTCCGGTGCGACGGGTGTGCGCGATGCCGGTCCCCGTGCCCTACAGCCCGCCGCTCGAAAAGGCCGCGCTGCCGAGCCGGGACGACATCAGGGCGGCCGTCCACGACGTGCTGAAGGAGTCTGTATGACCCACGCGCGGCTACGGCTGATCGCTCCGCTGCTCGTTCTGGCCTCGGGACTCCTCCTGGCGGCGCACGCCAGCGCCTTCCAGCTTTTCCGAACCGAGGAGGCGACCATCGCCGACATCCAGGCGGCCCTGAAGGCCCGCACGCTGACCTGTCGGGCGCTGGTCCAGATGTACCTGGACCGCATCGAGGCGTACGACAAGAAGGGCCCGGCCCTGAACGCGATCGTCGCCATCAACACCGACGCGCTCAAGACCGCCGGCGCGCTCGACGTGAAGTACGCCCAGTCCGGCCCGACCGGGCCGCTGCACTGCGTGCCGATCATCGTGAAGGACAACTACGACACGGTGGACATGCCGACCTCGGCCGGGTCGCTCTCTCTGAAGGGATCGATTCCTCCGCGGGACGCCTTCCAGGTCCGCAAGCTGCGGGAGGCGGGCGCCATCATGCTCGTGAAGACCAACATGGCGGAGTTCGCCTTCGACCCGTTCGAGACGGTCGGCTCTCTGCTGCCCGGTTACACGAGGAATCCCTACGCGCTCGAACGCGTCACCGCCGGCTCGAGCGGCGGGACCGCCGCGGCGGTGGCGGCGAACTTCGGCACGGTCGGGCTGGGCACCGACACGGGCAACTCCATCCGCGGGCCGGCCTCTCACACGAGTCTGGTCGGCATCCGCTCGACGATGGGGCTCACCAGTCGCGACGGGATCGTCCCGCTGTTCCTCGACAAGGACATCGGCGGGCCCATGGCGCGGACGGTGGCCGATGCCGTGGCCATCTTCGACGTGATCGCCGGGTACGACCCGGCCGATCCGGTCACGGCGGCCAGCCAGGGCAAGCGGCCGGACAGTTACATGAAGTCTCTCGTCAAGGACGGCCTGCAGGGCGTGCGGCTCGGCGTCGTCCGTCAGTTGTTCACGCCCCAGAACACCGATCCCGAGGTGATGAAGCGCATGGAGCAGGCGCTGATCGACCTGCAGCGGCAGGGGGCCCAGGTCGTCGATACCTTCCGCGTCGCCGAGATCGACGACATTCCCCCGGCGACGCTCTTCTGCCGCCGCTTCAAGTTCGACATCAACGAGTACCTGGCCCGGCTCGGTCCCTCGGCACCGGTGAAGAGCCTCGAGGAGATCATCAAGTCCACGAAGTTCCATCCCTCGATCGAAAAGCGGCTGATCGACCGGCAGGCCGAGCCCCCGCTGGCCGAGAACCAGTGGTGCATCCAGGCCGCCGAGAATACGCGGCGGCTGCGCGATGCCGTGCAGAAGGCGATGGACGACGCCAGGGTCGACGCGCTCGTCTATCCGACGTGGGCGTTCCCGCCGCGCCTGATCGGCGACCTGAACACGCCCCACGGCAACAACAGCCCCCGGCTGTCACCGCCGACGGGCTTTCCGGCGATCACGGTGCCGATGGGCTTCGTGCACGGCACCCTGCCGGTCGGCCTTCAAGTCTTCGGCCGGGCGTGGAGCGAGCCGACGCTGATCAAGATCGTGTACGCGTACGAGCAGGCCACACGCCACCGCCGTCCGCCCGCGAGCACGCCGCCGCTCCCCTAGCAGCCGTGAGCGGGCTCTTTTGGACGAGGACTGCGCGCGCGCCGGCGTCGCGAAGCTCCAGCCAGGGTCATGTCGCTTGAGACGAGCTCGAAAATCAACCTCTTGCTGAAGATCGCGTTGCGAAGTGAGCAGCTGGGCAAGATGAAGTCTCTGCGCCAGGTGTTGGAATTGGCTGCAAAACACCAGATCCCTGCGCCAAAGCTGCTCTACTTCTCCGAAGGAACAGCTTCCTTTGCGGGGCGTCCCTGGTTAATTCAAGAGTTCCTGACGGGGCAGGATGGCGAGGTCGCTATCGCGGGGATGTCTGAGCTCCAGAGAGCGACATTCTTTCGGGACTTTGGTCAAGCGGTGGCTCGGCTTCACTCGATCAACTTGGGTTATTTCCGAAGACCTGGCGTCTTCAAGACGAGAGGAGACCTGGACTTCGGTAGTCGAATCGCGGCTTGAACGTCTGAAGAACAATCATCTGCAAGCAGAGTTGCTGTCTCCCCAAAGCATTGAGTTAGCTGAAGGGGCGATCCTCTCGATCGTACGAGCGGTTTCTCGCGAGGTACGTCCTTCTCTGGTGCATCGCGATCTCTATCTTCCAAACACTCTCGTTGCTGCTGGGCGTTTTCGGTGTCTCCTTGATTTCGAACATGCGCGTTCCTGGGACGCACTATCCGACTTCGTCAAACTCAAGATGTGGGTTTTTGACAGCGTCCCCGGTTCCGAATCGGAGTTTTGCTCGGGATATGGCTCGAATCCGTTGATGACGAACGAAGGCCGGATGCGCTTCCACGTGGGGCTCGGGTTAGAGCTTCTTTCCGGGTTAGTTTACTGGAAGACGACCGGACAATCAGCGATGCTCATGGATTACCAGAGACGGTTCAAGCATTGGCAATCCATTCCTTCATGAAGCGAGCGTAGCACTCGCGCTCGCCCGGCATCTTCGGCCAGCCCGCGAGCAGCCGCACCGTGGCGAGCAGGAGACGATCCCGCAGGTGGGTGGAGTTGTGGCCGTACTCCTCGAAGGTGGAATGGGTGATCTTCTGGTTGTGCGGGTCGTCCTGGAACTTGCACGCCGTG
>Ga0209160_1000808_pt1 | contig 26002 bp, 24 predicted proteins | sample GraSoiAngelo_153_FD_186167 | JGI IMG/M metagenome (GOLD analysis project Ga0209160, IMG submission 186167) | Grasslands soil microbial communities from the Angelo Coastal Reserve, California, USA - 14_1009_12_40cm (SPAdes) (version 2) | ecosystem: Environmental > Terrestrial > Soil > Grasslands ...
AAATTCACTTGTTCGATTTCAGTCGCGACATTTATGGGCATGAGGTCGAAGTCCGCTTCTTGAAATTTCTTCGTCTGGAAAAGAAATTTGCGAATCTGGACGCGCTGGTTCAACAGATCCGTCAGGACGTCGAACAAGCGCGCCAAGGGAGATAATTATCTAAGCTGATACTTCGCGACGCCGACCTTTCTGATTCGCGGTACGCTTCTGCCGGTGCCGTTGAACCAGACGTAAAGGTTCGCGCTCGGCACCTTCAACTTTTTCGAAAGGTCACCGACGGTCGCCCCTTTCTTTCCAGCCGAGCGCAACGCCCGCAAGATTTTCTCTTTTAGCGCACCGCGTTTGCTTCGCCGACGAACGGGCCCGCCAGGCGCGCGCGAAACGGTAACCGGCGCACGCCGGTCTCCTTCCCGTGACGGAATGCCGAACTTGCTCTGGACGCGCATCATTTCGCGATCGATTTCCTGGATCTGCGCCATCAACGCTTCCTTGCGCTCGGTAAGGCGGACAAGTTGCTTGAGAGTCGCGCTCGGGATGTTTCTTAGCATCCCTTACTGTGACTGCTAGATTCGACAATGCAAATCTAAGTCGAATCTAAGATTGAATATGATTCGACTTAGACATCGCGGCAAAGATGCCGCCGGTCATCACTAACATTCCGCTGGCCATTGCAAACGCGACCACCCATAACGTTGGAATCGTCGTCAATCTGAACATCTCAACCAAGATAAAACGGCCACCATCGGACAAGACGTATGTGAGCGCACTGGCCAGCGCGCTCATTCCGACCAGAATAAACGGACGCAGAAACTGCCCTGCCTGCCGCGGGGCGGGCAGCTGTTGCAGAACGCGCGCGGTAAAGCCGTCATCCTCGATATAAGGCGCAGCTTCTTGCAGCTTTCGATCCAACCAATCTTGTTCAATCTGTTCGTTCATTTATTGCGTCCAGACAGCCAAAGTCTTCTTCAATTTCTCCCGCCCTCGCAACACGTTTGTTTTGACCGTGCCAAGCGGAATGTCGAGCGCCCGCGCAGCTTCGTCGTGTGATAATCCATTCTGGCAGCAAAGCAAAACTGCCGAGCGCTCGTGCAATGGCAGTAAACTAAGGGCATGCATAAGGTCATGTCTTAGACCCGGATCGACCGTCTGGGGGTCCTGTTCCGCCTGCCATTGCTCCTCATTGATGCCGACGAGCTCTTTCCGGCGTCGTGCGTCCTCGCGAAAGCAATTGTAGGCGATCCGGTAAAGCCAGGTGGAAAATTTCGCCTCGCCGCGGAAGCCGCGGATGTTTTTATAAGCGCGAACAAATGCGTCCTGGGCCAGATCGTCGGCGAGTGCGAGATCGCCGCGGGTAAGTTGCCGCAACAAACCTCGCACGCTCGATTGATGACGACGAACCAACTCGCCAAAAGCGTGCTGGTCGTCATCAACAAGAACTCGGGCGACAAGGCCGGCATCGGTTAGCTCCACGCCGCGATATTAGGGCGCCGGTGGCGGCGACGAAATGTCCTTCTTTCCCTCCAACTTCCACACGAGTAGGTAGCCGAGGCCAATCACAAAGGGAATCACCCCGATGGCCCACGAGCCACCCTCCCACTCGTTCACTGCGCCGAAGAAAAGCATGAGGCCCAAGCCAACCATGCAAAGCACAACACCGCGGCGCATGTCTGAGCGTTGCCGAACGGCGGGTGTAGGCGGAGCGAGCAAGGCCGGCGGAATCGGTTGGCCCTTTTCGGCCATCATTCGAATCGTGCGATGCATCATCCGATTTCTCGAAAAACCGAAATACATGATGACAGCCACGATCAGAACCGGCGCGCCGAAGATTGTCAGCATTGTGATCGCGACAATCGGGATGACGAATTCGGGAATATCGTCTGATTTGATCCTCTTAAGATCGGCTTCATCTCCATCAATCGCGATCCCGTGACGACCTTTAAGCTTTTTCTCGATCCGTTGATGGATTCTATCCGCCAGATCCTGAGCGGGCGAGGCGCTGGCCGTCATCGACGCCGCCGGGGATGGCGGAGGAGGCGGCGGGGGTGCAGGTTGCGCCATGGCCGTAACGGCCAGCACAACTGAGCAAATGCAGAGAGGCAATGTTTTCATATTGATCCTTTTGTAGTGAGATGCAGCCGACGTGGGTTTGGATTCAAAAAATAGCCACGCCCACCCCCAGCGTCGAAAGAAAATGGAGCGGGTGACGAGACTTGAACTCGCGACGTCCTCCTTGGCAAGGAGGTGCTCTACCACTGAGCTACACCCGCGTCTGGAAGGGGTAGAAATAATGGCGCAGCAGGCTCATTCCGCAACCGTAAATTCGGCCGAGTGGCGGAGCGCCAGACTAATGCCAGATTCTCTCCCATTACTTCATCAGTCCATCATTCTATTTCGCCTTCACGCGACGAATTCCGCACACTCGCCAAGGGCGGCAATCTCATTCCGCTGATTGTCGATCTGGTCGCGGACGTCGAGACGCCAGTCTCCGCTTTTGCCAAGATCGACAACGGGAATCCGTGCTTTCTTTTTGAATCGGCGGAACGGAACGAAGAGTCGGGACGCTTCTCGTTCATTGGCTTCGATCCGCTCGTGCTTTTTAACAGCGCCGATTGCGAAGGCGATCCGCTGACGAAGCTCCAAGAAATTCTGTCGCGTTTTCAATTTGTCGCGCGTCCCGACGTTCCCCATTTCGTCGGCGGCGCGGTTGGTTACATCGGGTACGACGTCGTTCGATTTTTCGAGCCGACTGTGCCAATCCATCCGCAGGACGAACTGAAGAATCCGGAAATGATGTTCATGATTCCGCGGATCTTGATCGTTTTTGATCATCGATTTCGGAAACTTCGGCTCATTTGTAACGCGCATATCGAAAACAATACTTCTGCGGAGGACGCCTACGGACGCGCGGAAGCCGATCTGCAGAAAACGTTGTCGAAACTGAGCGAGTCGCGGGCGCTTCAGCCGATTGATGCGAAAGCGGCCGGGAGTCTTCCGTCACCAGCCAGCAACACGGCTCGCGCTGAATTTGAATCGATGGTCGCAAAGGCCAAAGAGCTGATCGCGGCCGGCGATATTTTTCAGGTTGTGTTATCGCAGCGGTTCGAAACCGATTTTCTCGGTCAGCCGCTCGATCTTTACCGCGCGCTCCGCTTCGGGAATCCCTCGCCGTACATGTTTTGTTTACGCTTCGGCCGCGATTTCGCGGTCCTTGGCAGTTCGCCGGAAGTTCATCTGCGAGTGCGGGAGCGGACCGCCGAGTTGCGTCCGATCGCCGGAACTTATCCGCGCGGCAAAGATTTGGCGGAAGATGAAAGATTTGCGGCCGATTTGATTGTCGATCCAAAAGAGCGCGCTGAGCACGTAATGCTGATCGATCTCGGGCGAAATGATCTTGGACGGGTCGCGGACTTTGGCAGCGTCCGCGTGACGGAACAAATGGTGATCGAGCGCTACAGCCACGTCATGCACATCGTTTCGCACATCGTTGCGCGTTTGCGCGAGGGCAAGAACGCCTTCGACGCGATTCGCGCAACGTTTCCCGCGGGCACGGTTTCTGGCGCGCCGAAAATTCGCGCGATGCAAATCATTGCCGATTTGGAAAAAGCGCGACGCGGATTTTACGCGGGGATTGTTGGTTACTTCGGCTTTGATGGATCGCACGACAGCTGCATCGCGATCCGCTCGATCATTTTAAAAGACGGAAAAGCGTATCTGCAAACGGGCGCGGGAATCGTGGCCGATTCCGATCCCACGCGCGAATTTGACGAATGCGTGAACAAGGCGAAAGCGATGCTGGCCGCTATCGCGCGCGCAACGAAGAAATGAAACTTCTGGTCATCGATAACTACGATTCGTTCACTTATAATCTCGTCCAGCTTTTCGGCGAGATGGATGTCGATCTTACGGTGAAGCGAAACGACGAAATTTCGATCGACGAGATCAAAAAACTGAAACCGGATCGGATTTGCATTTCACCGGGACCGGGGCGGCCGGAAGATGCCGGCATCAGCCCCGATCTAATTCGCGAACTCGGACCGCGCGTCCCGATTCTTGGTGTTTGTCTTGGTCATCAATGCATCGCGCAAGCGTTCGGCGGCGAAGTGGTGCGCGCCGAAAGATTAATGCACGGCAAGACTTCACAGATTCATCATCAACTCCGAGGCGTTTTCAAAGATTTGGCCGAGCCACTCGAAGCGACGCGCTATCATTCTTTGATCGTGCGCCGGGAATCGTTGCCCGATTCGCTCGAAATTACCGCCGAGACCGACGACGGCGAAATCATGGGACTGCAACATCGACAATTTCCGATCCACGGCGTCCAGTTTCATCCCGAATCGATCCTGACGACCGAAGGGCGCAAGTTGCTCGCGAATTTTCTGCGTGTTTAAGCGCCGTTGCGCGAGATCACCTCGTGAATCTGGCGGACTTCACGCACCATTTGTTCGTATTCGTCGAACCTGAGTGATTGCGCGCCGTCCGAGAGCGCTTCGTCCGGTCGCCCGTGCACTTCGATCATCAAACCGTCAGCGCCGACCGCGATTCCGGCGCGCGCGAGAGGCGTCACCATGTAGCTGCGGCCGGTTCCGTGGGCGGCATCGACAATCACCGGCAAATGCGAAATTTTTCTTACCGCCGGAACTGCGGCTAAATCGAGCGTGTTTCGCGTGTGTTGAGCGAACGTGCGCACGCCGCGCTCGCATAGGACGATGTTATAATTTCCTTCCGCCATCACGTATTCGGCCGCGAGTAACCACTCTTCTAACGTCGCGGCCATGCCGCGCTTCAACAGCACCGGCAACTTCGAGCGACCGACGCGCCGAAGGAGTGTGAAATTCTGCATGTTGCGCGCACCGATCTGAATCATATCGGCATATTTTTCGACGAGATCGACGTTCGCTTCATCGAGCGCTTCGCTCACGATTTTCAGACCGAACTCGTTCCGAATCTCGGCGAGAATCTTGAGGCCCGGCTCCCCCAGCCCGGAAAAAGCGTAAGGCGAAGTGCGCGGTTTGAATGCGCCACCGCGGAAAAATTTCGCGCCGCTGCGCTGGACCACATCCGCTATCGCAAACGCCTGCTTGCTGTTTTCAATGGCACACGGTCCGGCGATGATCGCGAGCGAGCCGTCCCCGATCCTAGCGCCGTCGCCAAGATCGACAATCGTGCGTTCCGGCCGGAGATCGAGCGTGATCAATTTGTACGGTTTGGTAACGCGGATCGCTTCCGAAACGCCGGGGAGATTTTCAAAATGTGAGAGATCGACCGCGCCCTGATTGCCGGTGATTCCGATCGCGGTGCGATTTGCGCCGGGCATGACGTGCGCGCGAAAGCCGAGCGATTCGACCACGCGAACCACGTTGTCGATCTCGCCCTTGCCGGCGCTGGCGTTCATTACGATGAGCATGGCGTGAAAAGGCGTTTACTTACCGGGAATTATACCCTTCGGTCAAATTTAACCCGCAGTTTTCGCTTTTGCCTCGATCAAAATCGGCGGAAGCGCACGCTCAATTTCGGCCCGATGTTGCTCGTACTGGGGTGGTAATTTTAAACTTTCACCCAGCTGTTTGACCGGTTCGTCGACGGTAAATCCGGGACCTTCGGTGGCAATCTCAAACAAAATACCACCGGGCTCGCGAAAATAGATCGAATGAAAATAAAAGCGGTCGATAACCGGGGTGACGTGCAAACCAATGTCGACCAGCTCTTTGCGCCAGCGTGATTGTTCCTTGTCGTTCGCGCATCGGAAAGCGATGTGATGCACCGTCCCGGCCGAATTCACCCCAAACTGTCCCTCGGCTCGTTCGACAAGGTCGACCTGAGCGCTTGTCGATTTGGAATTTATCGACAATCGGCGGCGCGATCCTTCTTCGCCGATCAATTCGAAGCCGAGCGTTTTAAGTAATTCCTCCGTCGGCCCGGTCTGTTGCACTTCAAGCGTCGGCGCGTGAAACCCGTGGATCGCAAACTTCTGCGGTACTTTGCTTTCATATTTAAGATCGACATCGTCCAGTTGCGTCGATTCGATTAACTCGAGCAACAGTCCATCGGTATCGGTTAGGCGAAGACCGGGCGCATTAAAGCGCGACGGAATTTCTTCACAGAAAACCCGATGTTCGGCGAAGCGCGCTTTCCAATACGCGATCGAACTCGCTGGGATCGTGAAACTCGCACTGATTACCTGGCCGGTTCCGCGCGTCCCGCGACGCGCACCCGGCCACGCAAAAAAGGTGATGGCCGTTCCCGGCCGTCCGGTCCGATCGCCAAAATAAAAATGATAGGTCGATGGATCGTCAAAGTTGACGGTGCGCTTGGCCAAGCGCAGGCCGAGGATCTGGGTGTAAAAATCCACGTTGCGCTGAGGATCGCTCGCGATGGCAGTGATATGATGAGTTCCGCGAAGTTTCACAATCGAATCGTAGGCTAACAAGTTTCCCACGACTTATTCAACGCATGTATTTGTGGCGACGACAGGCAAGCGAGAAGTGGTGGAGGGATAAAGAAGAGGAATTACGCGCCGTTGCGGCCGATCGATTGGCGATAATCGAACAAGCCGGTCGACGACGATTGCAGTTCGAAGTCGCATCAAGTTCCCGCACTGGGTTGCTAAAGCTGGCGAAACAATTCGGTGGACGAGTCGAGAAACTTCCGCGCGATTGGTTAAAACGCTTTTCGCGTCCGCAAAAAACCGAGCCGATCGAACTCCGGAATCAAAAGTTAATCATTCCGGCTCGCGCCGCTTTCGGAACCGGCGAACACGCGACGACCGCGATGTCGTTGCGATTACTCGAGAAGTTAACGCGCAAATGGAGATCGCGCTGGTCGATTGTCGATCTTGGAACAGGTTCGGGAATTCTGGCGCTAGCTGCGCGTTTGTTAGGTGCGCAACGGGTAATCGGAATCGATAACGATCCGGTCGCGATCTCGACCGCAAAAGCGAATGCACTGGCAAATAAGATTCAAGGCGTGCAATTTCTCGTCAGCGACGTGCGTCGTTGGAAATCTCCGCCAAAGAGCCTCTTCCGACGAAGCGGCTACGGCGGCCAAGTCGACATCATCATCGCGAATCTGTTTAGCGAGCTATTGATCGAGATCTTGCCGAAACTCAAAACCGCGCGCTGGATGATTCTTTCGGGAATCTTACGAAACCAGCAACGTGATGTAACTCACGCACTTAAGCGACATAAGATCGACATCCTTCAAGTTCGCCGGCGCGGAAAGTGGGTTGCGATTCTAGCGTCGGTCAGGTAGGTTCGGCGACCCTTAGCGGCTACGGTTCTCTGCATAAACGCGGTTTATCATAAGCCGCGGGCAAGACGTCCATGCAGACCGAGGAACTATCCTACGCCATCATTACGCCGTATTCGATGCGCAAATCGCGCACCGGCGGGATCATCGCCCGGCTGATTTCGCGCACGGGTCTCGATCTGGTGGCCGCGCGCATGTTCGCGCCGAGCGAAGAACTGGTTCGCCGCTACGCCGAGACGATTGTGAGCGAAACGAAACCGGCTCATCGTGCGACCCAGGAATTAATTCATGAGTACGTCCTGAAAAATTTTGGCGCGAAAAAAGATCGTCAGCAATCGCGCGTTTTACTTCTCCTTTTTCGCGGGCCAGACGCGGCCGCAAGAATGCGCGCGACCGTAGGTCACATTACGCACGAGGAAACCAGCGGGGAAACAATTCGTGACACGTTCGGCGATTACGTGACCGATGATTCGGGCAAAGTCATTTACTTCGAACCAGCAGTCGTTGCTGAGTTCAATCGCAACGCAATCGAACGGGATTTAAAACTTTGGGCGGAATTTTCAGATCGCGACGGCGGCGTGCTCGATCAAGCGGTGCAATTTCCGAAGGAGGCGAAGATCGAGAAGACCTTGGTTCTAATTAAGCCGGACAATTTCAAATTTCCAAACATTCGTCCCGGCGGTGTGATCGAAGTTTTTTCACGGACCGGTCTCTACATTGTCGGTTTCAAAGTTCACCGGATGAGTGTCGCGCAGGCGGAGGACTTTTACGGACCCGTGCTACCGGTGTTGCAGGAAAAATTAGGACGCAACAAGGGACGCGATGCGTGGGAAGACATCGTCGAATTTATGGCCGGCGCGCGGCCGAGCGACACGCTTCCGGAAAAACGGAACGCGCCCGGCACAGAAAAGTGCATTGCCCTGGTTTATCAGGGCGAAGACGCCGTTCGCAAAATTCGCGAAGTGCTCGGCCCAACCGATCCCGCGAAAGCGCCGCCAGGCTCGATTCGGAAAGAATTTGGCCAGACGATCATGATCAACGCTGCGCACGCGTCCGACTCGATTGAGAACGCGAAACGCGAGATGGCAATCGTGCGGGTGGAGGAGAATAACTTTAAACCTTTGATTGAAAACTTTTATGGCCGCCAATAGTGTGCGCTCCCTGAATTAAAACGAACAAGATCGACATGGAAATTTCCGAACGCGCTGCCCAACTGACTCCCTCACTCACGCTTTCGATCGACAGCAAAGCAAAAGCGATGAAGGCCGAGGGAATTGACGTTTGCGGCTTCGGAGCGGGTGAGCCGGATTTTGATACGCCGGAACACATCAAAGCCGCGGCGATTGAAGCGCTCCAGGCCGGTTTCACCAAATACACGCCGAGCGCAGGCATTCCGGAATTGCGTGCGGCCATCGCGGAAAAATTAGCAGCGGACAACGGACTGACTTATCGCCCGGGTCAGGTGGTGGTCAGCAACGGAGCCAAGCACTCCTGTTACAACGCGATTCTGGCCACGTGTCAGCCCGGCGATGAAGTGGTCATTCCCGCGCCCTACTGGGTCAGTTATCCCGACATGGTGCGCCTGGTCGGCGCCGAACCGGTGATCGTGCCGACGATGGAACGGAATAATTGGAAAATGCGTCCGGAAGATTTTGAAAACGCGATGACGCCGCGAACGAAGATGTTGATCATGAACACTCCGTGCAATCCAACCGGGTCGGTTTACACCCGCGAAGAACTGGAGGCAATTGTCGAGGTCGCCAGCGGCGAGGACATTTACATTTTGTCCGACGAAATTTACGAGAAACTCGTTTACGACGATGCCAAGCACGTCAGCATCGCGTCGCTCTCGAAAGAAGCTTACGATCTGACCATCACCGTCAACGGATTCAGCAAATCCTACGCGATGACCGGGTGGCGGCTCGGTTATCTGGCGGCTCCGGAAGCAGTGGCGAAAGCGGTCGATTCAATTCAAAGTCATACCACCGCGAATCCATCCTCGTTCTCGCAGCGGGGCGCGCTCGCCGCGTTGAAAGGAGATCAGCAGGCGGTCTCTGACATGCGCGAGGAATTCGACATGCGACGCAATTACATGATCGATCGCCTCTCCAAAATTCCAAACGTGACCGCGGTCAAACCGCAGGGCGCGTTTTATGTTTTACTCAACGTCAGCCAGCTCGGGCTCACCTCGCAAAATTTTGCCGACCGATTGCTCAGCAAAGCAAACGTGGCCGTCGTGCCGGGCGCGGCCTTTGGTGATGATCGCACCATCCGGCTCAGCTACGCGACCAGCATCGACATCATCAAAAAAGGTCTCGATCGGTTGCAAGATTTCTGCCGAACGCTCTAAGGTGGAACGCGCTCTCCGAACGCGTCGCTAATATTTGCGGCTGAGCCGCCTTATCTTAACATCGCCCTCGGAGAGGCCGATCCACCTTCCACCTTCATGTCCGGTCACCTCGCGCTCATTCTTCACGCGCACTTGCCATTCGTTCGGCATCCCGAACACGAGCATTTTCTCGAGGAAGACTGGCTCTTCGAGGCGATCACCGAAACTTACATTCCGCTGCTGCAAATGATGCAGCGACTCGTGAACGACAGCGTTCCGTTTAAACTCACGATGTCGCTCACCCCAACGCTGTGCGCGATGTTACAGGACGAACTTTTGCGCGAGCGCTACGTCCGGCATTTAGATCTTCTAATCGATCTCGCGCTGCGCGAGCGAAAACGTAACCGCAACCAGCCCGAGCTAGCCGAGTTGTCCGAATTTTACTTTGAATTGTTTTCGGCCAGCCGCCGTTTCTTTGTTGATGAATGGAAAGGCGATTTGCTCGCGGCGTTTCGACAACTGCGCGACGCGGGAGCGCTCGAGATCATCGGCTGCGCGGCCACGCACGGATTGCTTCCGCTGATTCAACAGCAATCACCGGCAGCGGCCCGTGCGCAACTTCTCATTGGACGTGACGCGCATGTCGATCTCTTCCAAGCCGATCCCACGGGCCTTTGGCTGCCTGAATGTGCATATGCCCCCGGGCTCGACACGATTTTGCAGGAAGCGAATATTCGATGGTTCGTTCTAGACGCGCACGGATTGTTGTTTGGAAATCCGCAGCCGCAGCGCGCGATTTATGCGCCATGTTATACACGCGCAGGTCCAGCTGCGTTCGCGCGCGATCGCGATTCGAGCCGCCAGGTTTGGAGCGCGGAGGAAGGTTACCCCGGCGATCCGGCATATCGCGAATTTTATCGCGACGTCGGTTTCGATCTTCCGCTTGAACATTTGGGGCCGATCGCGCGCGGTGTGCGGAAATTTTCCGGTGTGAAATATCACCGCATCACTGGTCGGAAAGGCGAAAAACAGTTCTATGATCGAGCCGCGGCCGAAAAAGCCGCTGACGCGCACGCCACCCATTTCGTGGAACAACGCCGGGCACAATTGGGACAGCTCGCCGCCGTTGATGTCGATCCAATCCTAGTCGTGCCGTTCGATGCGGAATTATTCGGCCACTGGTGGTTTGAGGGACCGCGCTTTCTCGAATTGTTCATCCGCAAGGCCGCGTTCGATCAAAGGGAATTTCGCCTAACGACTCCGAGCGAATATTTGGTGATGCATCCGACCCAACAAACAATCGAGCCCGGAGCGTCGACCTGGGGCGACAAAGGCCATCTTGAAGTCTGGATCGACAAAAATAGTTCATGGATTTATCCGCATTTGCACGCGGCGGCGCAGCGGATGACCAACGTGGCAAACGCGCACAAGAATGATTCGAGCGAGCTCAATGATCGCGTTCTCAAGCAACTGGCCCGAGAGCTGTTACTCGCGCAAGCGAGCGACTGGGCGTTCTTGATGCGAACAGGCACGGCCCGTGAGTACGCAAGCAAGCGGACAATCGATCACCTCGCCCGCTTCAATAAACTGCACGATCAGTTCGCGGCCGGGCAACTGAATGAAAAATTTCTGGCTGATTGCGAATGGCGCGACAACCTTTTCCCGAACCTGAATTGGCGGTATTACTGTAGCGGCGGTCTATGACCGTCGCTGAATTAGTGCGACGCTCGCAGAGTGCCGCTACAGAAGAATGAAGAAAAAATACGCTTCAATTTTAATTGTCTTTGCGATTGGCGGCATTGCTGTCGCCCAAGAGTCGCCTTCGACCATTCCATCGCCGTCGGCATCACCAGAACAAACTCCCTCGCCATCGCCTTCAGCATCTGCATCGCGAAATGTTCAGCTCCGGTTTGTTCCACCTCCGATGGAAGGAACGATCAGTCTCGGGATTTTTGATTCGAACGACAAACTCGTCCGCGTTCTCCACCGTGAATCAAAGGTCGACAATTTCACAATTGATGAGAATTCGCTCAAGACGACCTGGGATGGAAAGAACGACGCCGGCGAAGATTTGCCGACGGGGAAATATCGGGCCCGCGGCTATACGGTTGGGCGTCTAAAGGTGGACGACCTTGGCAAAGTGGAGGCGCCTCCAAACGGGGCAGCCGATCATGTCTCCGTAAAACTGGTGACGAACCCGCTCGTGAGCGATACGCGATCGGTCATGGAACTTGGCGTCGGCTTCGATAGTAAAGGAAGTTTCCTGAAAACGATGGACGGATTGCCGCTGGCGACGATGAATGAAACACCGAATCTGACTCGCGTTTCGATCGCAAAAGAGGGCGAGAAAGCCGCCGATATTTGGCAGGATGACGGATCTGCGGTCGAACATCTTCGCGTGTCGAACATCGACAAGATGATGGCATTTGATTGTGGTTTTTTTGAGCTCAGGTAGGGGCGGTTCACCGAACCGCCCGCGGGCGATTGAGGTCAATCGCCCCTACCTACTAGCCATCATGGCATATCTTTGTTTAGTTAGGCGTTATGGCTTCGGCGCCTGAATTTCAACACACGCTATCGAAAGCTGCCGGTTTCAGCGGCATGTCGCTGCACACGGGCGAGAAAGTTTCGCTGAAGCTGCATCCGGCGCCGGCCAATCACGGAATTAAATTCAAGCGCAAGGATTTGCCGGACGAGCCCACGATCGACGCCAAGATCGATAATCTCAAAATGGTCGAGCGCGCGACGACGATCGGTGAAGGATCGATGCGCGTGCATACGGTCGAGCATGTGCTGGCAGCGTTATCGGCGATGGGGGTGGACAACGCGATCGTAGAAATGGACGCGAATGAACCGCCAATCGGCGACGGAAGCGCGAAAGCATATGTCGATGTAATCAAACGCGCAGGCGTTTCGGCACAGGAAGCGTCGCGAAAATTCTTTCACGTTCGCGAACCGATGCACATCGAAACGAAAACGGGCGCAATGCTCGTCCTGCTACCGGACAACAACGGCTTGCGGATTTCGTGCACCCAAGCCGGGCCGAACAATCGTTTCACGCAATTCATGTCGACCGACATCGTACCGGAACTCTTCGAGCGCGAGATCGCGCCGGCCCGGACGTTTGTTTACTACGAAGAGGTCGAGTCGTTGATGGAGAAAAATTTGATCAAGGGCGGTAGTCTGGAAAATGCGGTGGTGGTGCGCGGCGACGCAGTCTTGAGCAAAGAGCCGTTGCGTTTTCAGGACGAATTCGTCCGACACAAAATCCTCGACATTGTCGGCGACCTCGCGCTGGTCGGCTGTCGGATTCGTGGTCACCTCATCGCGGTCAAACCCGGGCACGCGGCGAATGCAGAATTAGCTCGCGCGATCGCGAACGAACAATCGCGTCGCGACACCCTGGCGGTGCCGCGAGTTGTGCCGAAAGGCATCGGCGGCCTCGACAGCGAAGAGATCATGCAGATCTTACCACATCGTTATCCCTTTTTGATGGTCGACCGCATCATCAGCTTCGACGAAAGCGGGACGAAATGCATCGGCGTCAAATCGGTCACGATCAACGAACCGTTTTTCCAGGGACACTTTCCGGGCCATCCGGTGATGCCGGGTGTGATGCAGGTGGAAGCTATGGCGCAGGTCGCGAGTTTGTTGCTGTTCAAGCTTGCGAAAACCACCAGCCGGATCGGTTATTTCATGAGCGCGGACGACGTGAAGTTTCGCAAGCCGGTGATGCCGGGCGACACGATGTTCATTCACGCTGAGTTGACGAAAGCGCGCGGTGAGCGGTTAGCAAAAGCGAAGTGCCATTGCGTAGTGAATGACGCGATTGTTTCCGAAGGCGAATTGATGTTCACGTTTCTCGATCGATGAGCGACGTGCAGATTCATCCGACGGCGATGGTCGATCCTGGCGCGCAAATCGGTGCGAGAACAATGATCGGGCCGTACTGCGTGATCGGCCCGAACGTCGTGCTGGGGCAAAGCTGCTGGCTGCAACATCACGTGACTTTGGCGGGGCCGATGCGCACCGGCGCTAAAAATAAATTTTACGCCTACTGCTCGATCGGTCAGCAAACGCAGGACCTGAAATACGCGGGCGAGCCGACCTATCTGGAAATTGGCGATGAAAATACGTTTCGCGAATTCGTTACCGTAAATCGGAGCACGACCAGCGATGGCAAAACGCAAATCGGCAGTCGGGGAAATTTTCTGGCTTACAGCCACATCGGGCACGATTGCACCGTTGGAAACGAAGTCGTCTTTTCCAATAATGGAACACTGGCCGGACATGTGCAGGTCGGCGACAACGCGGTCATGGGCGGACTCACCGCGGTCCACCAATTTTGCCGCATCGGCCGCTTCGCCATCACCGGTGGTTGCTCGAAGATTGTTCAGGACATTCCGCCGTTCATGATCGCAGACGGAAATCCAGCCGAGATTCGCGGCGTCAACTTGGTGGGCTTGGAACGGAAAAGTTTTCCAGCGGAAAGGGTGAAGTGGATCAAGGAGGCCTTCCGCCTGATCTACCGTTCTAAATATAATACGGGCCAGGCGCTGGAAGCGGTCCGAAAGGAACTGCCGCAGAACGAAGAGGTTCGCGAAATAGTCGAATTCATCGAAAAGACCGAGCGCGGAATCATTCGTTAGCGCGACCCAATAAATTAACGCGCGCGCGGTGTCGGCGTCGCTGATACACCGCGCAAGTCCTGTTCGACACTTCTGAGCAGCGGCGCCGCGGGCGCGTCGCCGGCGATTCGCAACGTGCTGCGGATCAGATCAACGCCGCGTTTTGGCTTGTTTAGCTTCTTCCAGGCATCGGCCTCTTCGAGCACAACTCGCAGAATATCGTCGCGGCTCGAATAGCAGGTGCGCGCCTGGCCAAAGTAGCTGGTGGCTCCAGCCAGATTTCCATCACCCGCCTCCATCAGCCCGAGGTCTTCGATCATTGGACAATTGTGCGCACGTGAGGCGGCCTGGCGCGCCAGCAAGCGATATTGACCCGACCCGTTCGTAAAATTTCGCACGGCAAAATCATGATAACTTTTCCAGCTGTTGGCTTTCCCCGAATCGGCCGTCGACTCCAGCTGCAGCCAGGCTAAATAAGGCCGGTAGAGCGGATCGCCTACCATGACTGACATCCAGGAGAGCGCCTCAGTCGCGGCATAAGCGCTTTCGGCAAAGGTGAAGCCGTGAAGCAGACGGTCGTTCAGAATGTTGGGATGCGTCGTCAATTGCAGGTAAGGCTCGTAAACGTTGCCAACGCTCGCGGCCGCGCCATGGGAGACGAGTGGGCCGACCCAGTTTGCATTTCGGTCGCGCAACGTGTTCGCACTGAACGAATGGATATGCATCGCCACCGCCCCCGGCACAAAATGGAAGTCTGGGTGGGCGAATGGCCCGGCCACATTCGGATAGTACCAGCCGTAATACAGCGCGCAGTCCGTGATGGGATAACCCTCCGGAAAAATCCCGGGGACCGGACTCTGATACACCACCGGGATTCCAACTTTGTGGAGTTGCTGTGGAATTTCCGCTAGCCATTGGTCGCCTATTTCGTAACCGGCCGAGGGACCATGCGAACTATCGACATAGGCGCGCCCCCAAAGCCCAGTTCTCTCGGCCGCAACCGAATCGATGATCATTTGTCGCACTGTTGCCACGCTGGGGGCATCCAGTCGGCAAACGAGTAGGAGCGCGACGTCATCCCATTGATCGATCGAGCGAAAACTCTTGAAATAACTATTCAGCTTCGCGCCAGAAATCTTCGGCGAGAAATAACCGAGGGTTGCAATCTCGGAATCGACCGAAGCTTCGTTGCGGCCGTCGATCGGTCCGCCGGCTGATTCGTCGCCGGGGTATGGCACAGCAGTCGGCTTAATTTTCAGTGGCATCCCTTTAATCAGGGCAACGAAACGAATCGATGTTGAGAGGACGGCGTCTTGATGTTCAGCCGTTTCGCGGATGGTCCACCACTTTCGTGATTTGAAAGCTTCGCGAAGCGGTTCGGCAATTTTGCCATCGTACTCTTCCCGAGTGATTTCCTCGTCCACCGAGCACGTGACCCCGATGATGTGATCAGATACGATGCCGCGTTGTTTTGCATAGAATCTCGCCAGCTCCGGCGAGTCCGGCGCCGATTTGTTGTAAACAACGATTGTCGAGGTCGCGAGCGGCTGTTCAGCGCGAACCTGAATCACAACCGTGAAGACGACGAGCAAAGCGAGAAATGATCTATGATGACTCATTTAAAGCGATTAGCTTTCGGAGTTGAAAGTTCGGTCGTCCGTGTTTGAAATCTTCAACAGCGCCGCATTCTCAACTCTCAACCCTCAACTCTCAACCTTTCCATGCCGGCTGTTTTGAATCTGCTGCGGATCAAAAATCTCGCGTTGGTGGAGGAGCTCGAGTGGCAGATTGCGCCCGGTTTTACTGCTATCACCGGTGAAACCGGTGCTGGGAAATCGATTATCATCGGCGCGCTCCAACTCTTACTCGGCGAACGCGCGGATAAATCACTCATTCGCACCGGGGCCGATACTTGCACCGCCGAAGCCGTTTTCACCGGCAAAGAATTGAAGAAGTTGAACCCGGACCTGGTCGAAGCCGGCGTCGAACCGTGCACGGATGATCTTATTATTAAGCGAAGTCTCTCTGCCGCGGGCAGCAATCGCCAATTCATCAACGGTTCGCCCACCACGTTGTCGATCCTGAAAAATGTGGGCGACGCGCTGGTCGATCTTCACGGTCCGCACGATCACCAGTCTCTACTCTCACCGGACAAGCAGCTCGACCTGCTCGATTCGTTCGCCCGTGCCGAAGAGCAACTCGAGGAATACAAAAAACATTTTCGACAATTGCAGACGCTGACAGCCGAGCACGCGGCGCTCAATACCGCCGAAACCGCGCGCGAGCAGGAGCTTGATCTGCTGCGCCATCAAATCAACGAGATTAATTCGGCAAATCTTGTGGCCGGCGAAGAAGAAGAAATCGAGAAGCGCTATAAACTTACCAGCAGCAGCAAACGTCTGATCGAACTTGCCAGCGCTGCAGCCAACAAACTTTCGGAAGCGGACGAATCGGTCCTGTCCCGGCTCGCCGAGACGCAACGTTTGCTGCGCGAATTGGAGAAGATCGATATCTCCACCGCGGAGATTGCTTCCGAACATGCCGCGGCCGTGGTGCAGCTGTCGGAAATCGCGCGGTCGCTCTCCGATTACGCCGAGAAGCTCGATCTCGATCCGGAACAACTCACCGCGCTCGAGCAACGTGTTTCGCTTTTTGAAACATTGAAGCGCAAATACGGCGGTTCGATTGCCGAAGTGATCGAGTTTGGCCGGCGCGCGGCCGAACGAATGCAAAAAATCGAAGGCCGCGACGCTGAACTGGAGCGACTAACGAAAGAAATCGCAGAAGTTCGGGCGCAGATGAATCGCGCCGGCGATGCGCTGCGCAAACTGCGCGCGAAAGCGGCGCCGAAACTTTCCGAGACGATTCGCAAAAACCTGCGCGATCTCGGATTTCGCCAATCGGAATTCGAAGCGAGACTAAGCCCGGTTGAGGAACCGCACGCGAATGGCTTCGATTCGGTTGAATTGCTTTTCTCGCCCAATCCTGGCGAACCGCTAAAACCGTTGCGCGCGATTGCTTCCAGCGGCGAAATTTCGCGCCTGATGCTCGCGATAAAGTCCGCGCTCGCCGCGCACGATTCGATTCCGCTTCTCGTCTTCGATGAGATCGACACGAACGTCGGCGGCGAGATCGCGCATGCGGTTGGCGCAAAGATGCGAACGCTCGGCAACGAGCATCAGTTGATTTGCATCACCCATCTCGCGCCGGTCGCTGCAGCCGCGTCGTCGCATTTTGTCGTGACCAAAGACGTTGTCCGCGGTCGCACATTTTCGAATCTTCGCGAAGTTACCGGCAAAGCCCGCCGCGAAGAGACCGCGCGTATGCTCGGTGGCAAAAGCGAATCCGCGCTCCAACTCGCTGCCAGTTTGTTGAAAGATTCGACCGCCAAAGGCGCTAAATAACACTAAATCGAGGGGGACAACTATCTCTAAACTTTCGCGTACTTAGCGGATGATTCATTTGTTCACCGGACCGAGCGGTAGAACCACTCTGCCATACAATTCGTTCAGGACTTGCGCGAGACCGGTGTAGATCGCGGAGAAGCCGCAGAAGATTCCCTCGTAGCCGGTGAAATGTTTGAAGCCGGGACTCGCGTTCGTGAAATCGCCGATCGCGAGCAGGAAAAATAAGATCGCGAGCGTGCCGAAGACGATCTGTAATGCGTGATTGAGCCGCAGTGTCCCGATAAACATGACCAAAGTGAACAATCCCCACATCGCAAGATACGCCGCCATCGCGGTGTCGTTGGAGGCCGCGCCCCAACCAAGTTTTGTCAACACAATCAGCGCGACGAGCGAAAGCCAGAACAGTCCGTAGGAAACAAAAGCGGTGGTGGCAAACGTGTTGCCTTTTCGCCACTCCATCATGCCCGCAATGACTTGCGCGATACCACCGTAACAAATGCCCATCGCCAGAATCATAGCGTTGAGTTCGTAAAAGCCGGCGTTGTGAAGATTGAGCAGCACCGTGGTCATGCCGAAACCGAGGAGACCCAGCGGCGCGGGATTGCCAGTAATGTCGCGGGATTCGTTCATCCAATCAGTCTGGCGAAGACAAGATCGACAAGGCAATCACAAATCGGCTGGTCGGGCGCGACGGCGGAGGTTAAAAAACAGGCGTGCTGAATTACATTTGGCTCGCGCTGGTTTTGCTCGCGGTCGCGATTGGTGGCTGGAACGATCGGCTCAAGGATGTAACCGGTGGTGCGCTCGACGGCGCGAAAACGGCAGTGACAATCGCGCTGGGTTTGATCGGGATCATGGCGCTGTGGCTGGGGTTAATGCGTTTGGCCGAACGCGCCGGGCTCGTCCAACGGATCGCTTACGGATTGCAGCCGTTAATGCAGCGATTGTTTCCCGAAGTTCCACCGGATCATCCCGCGATGGGCTCGATGCTGATGAACATGGCGGCGAACATGCTCGGACTCGGCAACGCCGCGACACCGCTCGGTTTGCGCGCGATGCGCGATTTGGAATCATTGAACCCGCGACCCGGCGTTGCTTCGAACGCGATGTGCACGTTTTTGGCGATCAACACCAGCTCGGTGCAATTAATTCCGGCAACAGCGATTGCGATTTTGGCTGCGGCCGGGTCGGCCCGCCCGACGGTGATTGTCGGCACGGCATTTTTCGCGACACTCTGCGCGGCAACTGTAGCGGTGGTTTCGGCAAAATTTTTCGAGCGATTACCGATCTTCCGGCCAGTGGCAAGCGGCGAGTCCAAGAAAAGACGAGAGCGGACGGTCCGGGCCGGACCGGCAGTACAGCGCGACGCCTCTACCACAGCGCAATCCTCGGACAAATTCGCGTTCGATGATGAATCGCTCGGACAACCACCGCTCTCGCGTCCGGCGCCGTGGGGAATGGTCGCGCTGGTGTTGCTTGGCGTTTTTTTTGCAATGCTCTTTTTACGAATGGTGATGCCGGATCTCTTTCGACTGCCAATGCCGACTGACGCCGCGTTGCAAAATCCCTTTGCCCGAATGGTCAATGCCTTGTCGATCCTGGCCATTCCATTTCTGCTCAGTTTTTTCCCGATCTACGCTGCCGCACGCGGGATCAAGGTTTATGACGAGTTCGTGGAAGGGGCGAAAGAAGCGTTCAACGTCATTTTGCGAATCATTCCGTTTCTGGTGACGATGCTGGTAGCGATTGGAATGTTCAAAGGTGCGGGCGGAATCGATCTGTTGACTAAAGTGCTCAGCCCGATCCTGACTCCTTTGCATTTTCCAACCGATCTGGTACCGCTCGCTTTGATGCGGCCATTGAGCGGAAGCGCGACACTCGCGCTTCTGACGGATGTCGTGCACCGGTTCGGGCCGGACAACATCATCAGTCTGATGGCGGCGACCATTTATGGAAGCACTGAGACGACATTCTATGTGGTTGCGGTCTACTTTGGATCGGTCGGGATCAAACAGACGCGGCACGCGATTCCAGCGGGATTGCTGGCCGATCTGACCGGCGTTATTGCGTCGGTAATTATCTGCCGAGCGGTGTTGTAAAGCTTGCCGCCAGAGACAATGCCAGTCCAGCTCGGACCGGCAACTACAACAACTACAACCACTTAGATCGACATTTAAACCGTCGAGATCATTTTTCCCTACCATTGAGGGCGCGAATTCTTTATCGTCCAGGCTTTTGCAGATGATCCAGCGCGATTACTTAGTCATTGGCAGCGGTATTGGCGGGGCGAGCGCGTGCGAAGGTGTGCGCAAGCATGACAAGCGCGGCACGATTACCATCGTCGGCGCGGAGATCATGCCACCCTACAATCGCTGGTTGCTTTCGAAAGATTTTCTGCGCGAAAAAACGCCGCCGCTCAAAAAACTCGCCCACTTCGACCAGCGCTGGTTCGATTCCCACAAAATCGAAACACGATTCGCCACGATCGTAAAGCAATTCAACATCGAGCGGCGTTTGGCGGTATTGGGAAATGGCGAAAGCATTGAATTCGCGAAAGCCTGTTTGGCGATGGGCAGCCGGCCGGTGCGACCGCCGGTCGCAGGCGTGAACCTCGGGAACGTGATTTACCTCCGCACCGTGCGCGACGCGCTGGCGTTGCGCGAAATGGCCAACATTGAAAAGACCGTGATGGTGATTGGCGGCGGACTGCTGGCGTGCGAGGCGGCGGCGAGTCTTCGGATGATGAAATTGAAGGTGAGCATGATGCATCGCAACGCTTACTTGTTGAATCGCTATCTGGATTCCCAAACCGGACCGTGGTTGACCGATTATTATGCGAAGCACGGCATCACGATGTTGATCGGCGAGAGCTTGAATGGTTTCGAAGGCAAGACGGTGCTGCGAAATATCCAGACGAAAAGTGGGAACCGCGTTCCGGCCGGACTGGCCATAGTCGCTTGCGGCGCCGAACCAAACCTCGATCTCGTCCGCAATACGCCGCTTTCCGGCCCTCACGGCTCGCCGGTCACAGAATATCTCGAAACGGAGGAGAAAGGAATTTTCGCTGTTGGAGATCTGGCGTTTTATCCGGATCGCATCATGGGCGGAGTGCGCCGCCAGACGCATTGGGAGAACGCCCGCGCGCAAGGCTTGGTTGCGGGGGCGAACATGACCGGCAAAAAAAGAATTCGCTATGAACAAGTCCCTTATTTCTGGACCGAGATGTTTGATCTGCGGCTTCACTTTGTCGGAGATTTCAGCATGCAGCCGACTCGGGTCGATCTCCGCGGCACCTACGCCAAGAAAAAGTTCCTGGCGCGTTATTATCAAGGCGAGAAACTGCGCGCGATCCTGCTTTGCAATCAAACTGAGCGCGAAGTTGAATCGGCCAAAAAAGAATTGCGGCAAGCGTTGGGAAAATAGCGAGCGGTCGCTCTTCAATCGAATTGCGCCGGAATTTCCAACTCCGGATTGCTGACTCGAACAAGTTTCCAGTCCCACGGTTTGCGCGAAATTTGACGCCATTGCAGTTCGAAAGGCGTCGTCAGTGAATTCACGCGTTCCTTCACCACTGCGCCCAAGCCAGGATCGCTATCTTCGATCACAATTCTGCTGCGCCAGAGACCGACGCGGCCTCCTTTGTCGATCTTACAATTCGCATCAATCGCGTCGAGGCGAAGATGATGGCCGTAGCCCAACACCAAACGCATTCGTTCGAGGACAAGTGAACGATCATTGCCCCATTGATCAGCATAATCGGTCCCGATCAAGTCCGCGACGCGACTCCAATTTCTCTGTTCGATGTTATGCAAAAGATTTTTCGCGTGGCGATCAATCTGACGCGGTGGTTGCCACAGCCAGACGCAATACAAACCGATCGTGAGAGTCAGGACGAGTCCAGCAAACCATCCGGTCCGAAAATCAACGCGCATAAGTCAATCTGCCGTTCGTCGCAATGTCGTGCATTGTCCGCGCGTCAGGTAAATCACGAGGGCAAGTTGCCGTAAAAAGAAATAATTGCGATTGACTGGCTACTGCCCAATGGGGCATGAACCGTGCTGGTGAACTTGTTTGATTCATGCTGACGTTTGCTGCTTTTGGCGTCGCCGTTTTTGCGGTGTTACTTTGTGTCTGGTGGGCATGCTTGAACGAAAATGATTAGATAAATGCGAGGCTTATGCTGGACCAAGAAGATTTGAAGTGGATCGCGACAACTTCCACTGAGCTGAACTCGATTTTGCAACAGGTTTCGCGCTATGCGGACCTCGCCCGCAGACATCACGGCGAACATAGCTACATCGATCTGCTCGGCGAACGTGTCGAGCTCGCTTCCAAGACGGCACAATGTCTCTTTGATCGTGTAACGTCAAAGATTCTGGCCGGAGCGGCGCGGAAAACGGCCGCCGCGCGGAGAAGCGAAGCCGGATTTAAGGTTATGCCTCCGCCGGCCGCGATCGATGACGAACCGGACCGTTCCATTCGAACTTCCCGTAAAGGCGAACAAAAACGTGGATCAATTGCCGGTACCAAGCAAGCAACGGCGCCCGGTGATAACGGCGTTCCACCAGGGGTCAGACTCAAGAATCCGCACGGACGACGCGAATATCTGCTCTTGATTGAAGACGAACCGGACGTTGCCGATCTGGCTTCAGAAATGTTGGCCGAGGAGGGCTACCGGGTCGTGATCGCGCATGATGGCTTTGAGGCTCTCAAAATCTACGAATCCATGGGCAAGCAAATTGGGCTCGTCATTCTCGATTATTTCCTGCCGGTGATAGATGGCGACGCCGTGTTTGAGGAGCTGCGCTCAATTAATCCGAAAGTAAATGTTGTCCTGAGTAGCGGCTTCGCCGAGCAAACCAAGATCGCGTCAATGCTGGCAAAGGGGCTCCGCGGTTTCATTCCGAAACCCTATAGCCGCGAGAAGTTGCTCGAACAGGTGCGTTCGACCCTGGACGCAGACCGTCAGCCGAGCCGCTAGCGAATCTGACAAGCCTCGAGCGGGGCGGGGCCTGAATCCTCTCCTCATGGCATCAATTTAGCTTCTCGAGGAGCGACGCCCATGGCTCGCATTGACGCCTTTTTCAAATTGATGGCGGAACAAAAGGCTTCTGACCTTCATCTGTCAACCAACAATTCGCCGATGTTGCGCATCAACGGCGACTTGGTGCGGGTCGATTTTCCGCCCCTGAAGAACGACGACCTCAAGGCGATGGTTTACGAGATCGCGCCCGAAGGAAAGATCAAGCAGTTCGAAGAAACGCTCGATGTCGACTTTGGCTACGAAGTGCCTGACGTGATGCGTTACCGCGTCAATTTTTTCCAGCAAAAATACGGCATCTCGGCCGCGTTCCGCTCGATTCCGTCGCAAGTGTCGACAGTTGAAGAACTGGGGCTGCCGTCGGTGCTAAAAAAATTTCCGATGCTGAAGAAAGGCCTTGTTCTGGTCACCGGCCCAACCGGTTCCGGTAAATCAACCACGCTCGCCGCGATGGTCGACCATTCGAATCTCCATCGCCACGACCACATCATCACGGTGGAAGATCCGATCGAATTCGTACACCGCAGTCAAAATTGTCTCGTTCAGCATCGCGAAGTCGGCGTCCATACCCGCTCCTTTGCCAACGCGTTGCGCGGCGCACTGCGTGAAGATCCGGACATCATTCTCGTCGGCGAAATGCGCGATTTGGAAACGATCGAGCTCGCGCTAACCGCGGCCGCTACCGGTCACCTCGTTTTCGGCACTTTGCACACCTCCAACGCCTCCAAAGCGGTCGATCGTATCATCGACGTCTTCCCGACCACCCAGCAAAACCAAATCCGCACTACCCTCGCTGAGTCGCTCAAAGGCGTCATCGCGCAGAATCTTTTCAAACGCATCGACAAACCTGGACGCGTCGCGGCCCTTGAGATCTTGGTCGTCGACACCGCCATCGCCAATCTCGTGCGCGAGGGAAAAACGCACCAAATCCCTGGCATGATTCAAGTCGGCAAGAAAAAAGGCAATCAACCGCTGGACGACGCCATCATGGAGCACCTCCGGCACGCCCGCATCTCGCCGGAAGAAGCTTACGACAAGTGCATCGACAAGAAAAAATTCCGCCAATTTTTGGCCGAACCGCCAATCGACGCTTCTGAAGAATAAATTGCGCTCATGAGAACTCCGGATCTCGACAGAATTTTATCGGCAATGCTGAAAACCTACACCGGCATTTCCGATCTAAACTTTTCGGTCGGTCATCCTCTCCAAGTCGAAGATTTTGGCGAGCTGAAACCGGTATATGTCGATCCACCGATCGAGGCATTAACTTCCCACCAGACCGAGCAGATTGCGCTCACCCTTATGCAAGGCAATCGCCGCCTCATTTACGATTATCTCACCGGCGGCTCCTGCGATTGCAGTTACTCCCTCGGTGACGAGGCGCGTTTTCGCGTGAACATTTTCCGGCAGCAGGGGCACTTTTCGATCGTGCTTCGCAAACTGCAAAGCGAGGTCCCGACGATTCAGTCATTGGGGCTGCCGGAAATTTTTTACGAGATCGCAAAGGAAAAAACCGGACTTGTTCTGGTCACGGGCGCGACTGGCAGCGGCAAGACCACGACTTTGGCGGCGATTCTCAACGAGATTAATGCGACCCAACCGGTCCACGTCGTCACCCTCGAAGACCCGATCGAGTACGTTCACCCAAAAAGCAAAGCCACTTTCAATCAGCGCGAGCTCGGACACGATTTTAATAATTATCCCACGGGATTGCGCGCCGCTTTGCGTCAGGCCCCAAAAGTCATTCTCGTCGGCGAAATGCGCGACCGCGCCACGGTCGAAATTGCCATGATGGCGTCCGAAACCGGTCACTTGGTTTTGAGCACCCTTCACACGGTCGACGCCGGCCAATCGATCAATCGTGTCCTGGGTTTGTTTTCTCTAGGCGAAGAGCAGCAGCTGCGAATTCGTTTGGCGGATTCGCTTCGTTACATCGTCAGCCAGCGCCTCGCTCCAAAGGTTGGCGGTGGCCGCCAACTCCTGACCGAGATCATGGGTCACAATTTGCGAACGCAAGAAGCAGTCGCCATCGGCGAAGGCGAACACCGCAGCTTCTACGAAATCATCGAAGCCAGTTCGCCGTTTGGCTGGATGACATTCGATCAATCGATCCTTCGCGCTTATGAGCAGGATCTGATCACCGAAGAAACGGCCACACTGTTTGCTTCACGAAAGGGCAAAATTACTCGCGGCATCGATTTGATCCAAAAAGCGCGCGGAATCGATGCCGATCTCGATTCGGGGTTGCGTCTCGACCTTCCCCAAAACGCATTTCGTTAATTTATGTTCAGCGAACAGGAACACGAAGCAACATTTTTCGATCTGGGCGACAATACTGCCTTGGTCTGCGTCGATCATCAGCAATATCAGAAGGTCGTCGTGCCGCAGCTCATCGACATGACCTACAAGGTCCATCTCGGATTGTTTGAAGAAGACGTCTTGCTCAAACTGAAGACTTACAATTACGACGTGGTCATCGTTTCCGAAAATTTCAAGGGCTCAACTCTGCAAACGAATCCAATTCTGGCGGAATTGACGCGACGCCCGGACACGCAGCGGCGTCAACATTTCGTTGTCCTGCTCAGTCAACGTTTCGCCACCAACGACGCGATGAGCGCGTTCGTGCACAGCGTCGATCAAGTCATCAACATCACCGACCTGGCTAATTTGAAACCGGTTCTTCGGCGGGGCGTGACCCAGCACCACGAGCTTTACAACGCCTTCAACGAAATGCTCAAGAGCGTCCAGTCGCTCTGATTTTCGTTTCAATTGCTGCTAACCCGAGTCACGCGCGTACCAATCGACTTTGCGCGTCACGTACATCACCGCTGCGAGCACGATGAAAAGTGCGATGGCGCCCATCAGCAACGAAATGCTCAAGAGCGTCCAGTCGCTCTAAAAGCTTTCTCCAAGATCGACAATCCCCTCGCCGTCAGCCCCGAATGGCATTTTTCTGGCTTTAACGCTGGCAGCGTGAACGCCAGATTGCTCATTCCTGTCTGCTTAGCAGGCTTAACCGCAGGGGTTTGGGCAAAGGATGACGCTTCTCTCGAAGGCGTCGTGCAACTGCCACCGCCCACAGTCGAGCGCGCCCTAAATCAGCGTTACGGCGCAAACGTTGACGCGTCGCTCACGCCGAGCAATCCGCCTGCGGCGGTTATTTATCTCGAAGGGACCTTGTCGGCCAACGCGAAACCGAAATCAGGTGACGTCGCGCAAATGGCGCAGAAAAATATGTTGTTCGCGCCGGACCTGATTGCCGTCCATACCGGAGGCGCGGTCGAATTTCCAAATCTCGACGATACTTACCACAATGTTTTTTCGTATTCGAAGGCGAAACGTTTCGATCTCG
>Ga0209160_1000809_pt1 | contig 25977 bp, 18 predicted proteins | sample GraSoiAngelo_153_FD_186167 | JGI IMG/M metagenome (GOLD analysis project Ga0209160, IMG submission 186167) | Grasslands soil microbial communities from the Angelo Coastal Reserve, California, USA - 14_1009_12_40cm (SPAdes) (version 2) | ecosystem: Environmental > Terrestrial > Soil > Grasslands ...
GCGAGAGGTCCGATGGCCTCGTGCACAGAGCCCAGGGAGACGGTGCCTGTGGAATCGCCGCTCTGGACAAATTGGCTGCGATAAATCGCCGTCGCCTCGGCGGCCGCCTGTTCGGGACTGACGCGGGGACGGAGCCGGGCGACGACCCCAGAGAGCCAGAAGAACCTGGGACCCAACGCAGCAGGCCCCAAAACCTCCGGGGCCGCCGCGGTGAGCGGCAGCCACAGGTCTGGCACCTCGAGATCGATTCCCGCAAAGCCTTGGGGCGTCACGCCGATCACGGTGTACACGTTGCGCCCCAGCTGCAGCGTCTTGCCGAGCACCGCCCGGTCCGCCCCGAACCGGCGCGTCCAAAACTCTCGGCTCAGCACCGCGACATGCGCGGCGCGTCCCACACTGTCTTCGTCAGCGCCGAAAAAGCGCCCCAGCTCGGGGCGGACGCCGAGCACAGCAAAGAAAGACGCCGTGACCAAACGGCCCGTGACGCGCTCCGCCTGTGGGCCGAGCCCCAGGCTAAAGGTCCCTCTGCCGTAAGTAGCGACCGCCGCGAAACTCCGCGCGCGATCCCGGAGGTCCTCATAACGCGGATACGTTCCGATCGGCGAGGTGTTGGTGCCCCACGGGGGTGTCGTGGTCGTGACGTAGAGTCGCACGACTCGATCGGGATCAACCACGTGCGCCGGCGGCCGGAAGAACAGCCGGTCCACGACGCCGAACATCGCGCTGTTCGCGCCGATGCCGAGCCCCAGCGTCAGCACTGCGGCCAGCGACAGCCCGGGGCTTCGAGCCAGTGTGCGTAGCGCGTAGCGGAGGTCTTGCAACATGGGCCTAGGGCCTGGGGCCTGGGGGCTCGGGACTGCCGACTTCCCCAGGCCCTAGGCCCAAGGCCCCAACCCCCTGTTCATCAACGACGCGTCCATCAAACAAGTGGATCGACCGGTCCGCGTGCTTCGCATACCGCGGATCGTGCGTGACCATGCAAACCGTCGCCCCGGCGCGGTGCAGGGACCGGAGCAGCTCCATCACCGCCTCGCCGTTAGTCGAGTCGAGGTTTCCCGTGGGCTCGTCGGCGAGCAGGATCGCGGGATCGCCCACCACCGCGCGCGCGACCGCGACTCGCTGCTGCTGGCCTCCCGAGAGCTGCACAGGGTAGTGCTTCGCGCGATGCACCATGCCGACCTTCTCGAGCGCCTGCTGCACGCGCTTCGTGCGCTCCGCCCCCGACATGCCACGGTAGGTGAGCGGCAGCTCGACATTCTCGGCGACGGTGAGATCGCCGATCAGGTTGAACGCCTGGAACACGAACCCGATCCGCCGATTGCGGATGCGGGCCCGGTCGGCCGGCGAGAGGTTCGCCACCGGTTTGTCCTCGAGCAGGTAGCTCCCGTCGCTCGGCGTATCGAGCAGGCCGAGGATAGAGAGCAGTGTGGTCTTGCCGCATCCCGACGGGCCGTTGATCGCGACGTACTCGCCCTCGCGGATCTCGAGGTGCACGTCCGCGAGCGCATGCGTCTCGACCTCGTCGGTGTAGAAGATCTTGCGAATTCCGTTGAGCTGGATGAGTGGCGCACCATTGCCTGGCATCGGGTCTCCCTTTGAGAGGGCCCCAGGCCCCGGGCCCCAGGCCCTATTTCAGTCTCACCTTCTCGACATTGTCATACCGCGACATATCCGACAGAATCACCGAATCGCCGGCCGCGAGTCCCTGCACGATTTCGATCGCGTTGACCGAGGTCCGGCCCACCTTTACGGGAATGCGCACGGCGTAGCGCCCGCCTTCGACAAGCTTGAACATCCCGATGGTGCTGTTGGGCTGGCCATACGCGGGACGGCCCGTGAACAACACGTCGCTTAATCGCTCGATCGTGATCGTCGCGTCCACGCTGATGTCCGGCCGCGCCGACGCGGGAGTGCTGTCCAGCGCGATGTCCACGGTCACCGTTCCTTCTTGCGCGGAGGGATCGATGCGAATGACGCGTCCGGCGACGATGCCGGTGCGCGTATCCACCGATGCGATCTGTCCGATCGCGAGGCCGGGCGCCTGTGTCTCGGGGATGCGGATCACGGCTTTGAGTTTTCCGGGCTGGACGACCTTCGCGAGAATCGTCCCGGGCACGACCCACTGACCGGGCTGGAGGTTGAGCTCCGACAGGACGCCGTCCTCACCGGGGCGCACCTCCAGCGAGCTCAACCGGCTCAGCCGAAACGCGGTGATCGCGCGCAGCCGCACGACCTGCTCCCGCTGCACCGCGAGCTGCGAGTCCACCGCGGACGTCAGGAGGTCGAGGCGCTGCTTTTCGATGTCGTAGCGTGCCTCGAGCTCGTCCGCCTTTTCGTGGGCAAGGGTGACCTCGTTGCGCGAGAGCCCACCGATTATCGTGAGTGAGTCAGCGACGGCGGCGGCGCGTTTCGACGAGAGATACTCGCTACGCGTGGATGCGACGACGCCGGCCTGCGTCAGCCGCCCGCCCTGCAGACTGGTTCGCAGGTTGACGAGCTCGCCCTCCGCGGCGGTGAGCTGGCGTTGGGCGTCGAGCGCTTCGATCTGAACGTCCGGATTCGCGAGCTCGAGAAGTATCGTGTTCGCCTGCACCGGCGTCCCGGGCTGGACGAAGATGCGCTCGACTCGCGCTGGGGTGAGCGCCGAGATCCAGCGGATGTGCTCGGGGACGAGCGTCCCCGGACCTCGGACCTCGCGCACCATCGTTCCGCGGCGCACCCCGTCGAGCGACACGATCTCGCGATCGACACTTGGTGCGGCGGGCTTCAAACTCGCGAGCAGGATCGTGATGAGGAGGAGGCCACCGGCGGCGACTCCGCCCTGCACGTACCGCTTGCGGTTTTTGGTTGGTGCGCGCGCGATGTCCACGGGCTCGAGACAAGGCACGGACCGTACCAGGCCGCCATGTCGGCTAACTCGCGACCTCGGAAGGGATTGCGTTTGGAGCCTGCTCTGCGACCGTTCGGTTGTGGGATTGTCGCGTCCCAGAAGCCGCGAGCTAAGTGACGACGTTGCTTGCGGGTCGCAGGTTCGAGTCCTGCCTCGGGAGCTGACGAGGCAACAGCTTCGCGCCTCATGGCCGCGAGTTTGGCCGAATCGTTACCGTGGCGGGTGGGAGGCCATCCGCTTCAGCCGTCAGAGTGGCCGTCCCGGGGCGGGTGCCCGCGCGGACGATGACGAGCGCCTTGCCGTTGAAGAGCCGCACTGCGTTCGCCTGGAACGAGGTGTGGCTGATCTGATCACCGTTGTCAACACCCACGATACGCGCGTCACCTCGGATCCGAAGCCGAATCAACGGCTCGGCGTTCAGCACCGGCACACCCGCGCTGTCCTGCACGGTCACCGCGATGAACGACAGATCGTCCCCGTCCGCCCGGATCCGCGAACGGTCGGGAGCGAGCGCGATGCGTGCAGGCGTACCGGCGGTCTTCACCTCGGCAGTCACGGTGACGCGCCCGGCCTTACGCGCGATGGCCCGCAGAGTCCCGGGCACGTAAGCAACACGCCACATCACGTGGCTCACGGGTTCCGGCTTGCGCTTCACGCCGAGCGAGGCGCCGTTCAGAAACAGCTCCACCTCGTCGGCGTTGGTATACGCCCACACATCGACCGTATCGCCGGGCTTCCAATTCCAGTGCGGGAAGAGGTGCAGCATCGGAGCGTCGGTCCAGACGCTCTGATACAGGTAGAAGGGATCCTTCGGAAACCCTGCCAGGTCGACGACGCCGAAGTAGGAGCTGCGCGCCGGCCACTCGTACGGCGTCGGCTCACCCAGATAATCGATGCCCTGCCAGATGAACATGCCAGAGAGAAATGGATAGCGCTCGAAGAGCCGGAGGGACTCTTCGTGTAGCGAGCCCCAAAACGCCTTCCGGTTGTCGTACGACGAGAGACGATAGTCTTTGTTCGGCTGCGGCCCGTGATTCTTGACGTACGGCGTTTCGTAGCTGGCGACGCTGTCGGACGGCTGCTCGTAGACGCCGCGGCTGTTCAGCGCCGACATTGCTTCCGTGATGATGAATTTCGCGCCCGGGTATTGCGCCGGAAAATCGGCCCACACCTCGTGATGATAATTGTGGCCCAGCAGGTCGAGCGCGCCGGCGTGAAAGACGGGATTCTGAGGACTGCCGTTATTGGCTGCCTGGGTGATCGGCCGGGTGGAATCGAGCGCGCGCACGATACCGGCGAGCTCGCGGGCAATGGGAGCGGCGGTGCTGTCGTCGTTCGTCCACTGCTCCATGACCTCGTTCCCGATACTCCACATGAAGACGCTCGGATGATTGCGGTCACGCCGCACCATGTCCGACAGGTCGCGCACATGCCAAGCATCCCAATCGAGGTGATAGTCGTGTTTGGTCTTTTCCTTCTTCCACATATCGAACGCCTCGTCTAGGACGATGAAGCCCATGCGGTCAGTCAGCTCGAGCAGCTCGGGCGCGGGTGGGTTGTGCGAAGTGCGGATCGCGTTGACGCCCATCGCGCGCATGATCTCGAGCTGGCGCTCGATGGCACGCGTGTTCACGGCCGCACCGAGCGCTCCCAGATCGTGGTGCAGGCAGACGCCCCGGATCTTCACCCGCCGCCCGTTCAGAAAGAACCCTGAATCCGCCCTGAAGACGAACGATCGCAACCCGAACGGCGTGGTGTATGCATCGCACGCCCTGTTCCCGCACATGACGCGGGCAACCGCGCGATACAAGTACGGCCGCTCGAGCGACCAGAGGGCCGGGCGTGCGATCGTCAGGTCCTGCGCGATTTCCGTGACCGAATCGCCCGGCACTCGGCCCGTCGTGGATACGACTGCCACTGCTTGTCCCGCGGAGTCGTACATGGCCGTCCGCAACGCGATGGCTTGCTCCGCCGGGCGCGCGTTGCGGATGGTCGTCCGAATCGTCACTCGAGCAGAATCCGCGCTGGCCGTTGGAGTCGTGACGTACGTGCCCCACTGATCGACGTGCACCGGACCGGTGGTGACGAGCCGGACATGGCGATAGATCCCCGACCCCGAGTACCAGCGCGAGTTCGGCTGTTGCGAATTGTCCACGCGCACCGCAATGACGTTGCGACCGCGATAGTGGAGGTGTGGCGTAAGGTCGCAACGGAACGAGCTGTACCCGTAGGGTCGCTTCCCGAGGTACTGCCCGTTGATCCACACCTCGCTGTTGCGATAGACGCCGTCGAATTCGACGAAGATCAGCTTGCCGGAATCGGCAGCGGGAACGGCGAATCTCTTGCGATACCACCCAACGCCGCCCGGCAGTGCGCCGCCGCCCACGCCGGCGAGATTCTGTTCGCTGAACTCTCCCTCGATGCTCCAGTCGTGCGGCAGATCGAGCGTGCGCCAGCCGGAATCGGCGAACGCCAGCTCTTGTGCACCAGCTACATCCCCGAGATGAAAGCGCCATGCGTGATCGAAGCTCACCGTCTGACGTTGGACCAGCAGTACGAAGAGGAGGGCGATCACAGGTTCAGCCCCGGAAATAGAGGTAGGCCGCGAGAATCAAAACCAGCACCACAGCGGACGCGATCACTTCGCGGCCGCTCCAACTGGCGCGGGACTGCGCACGGTCTTTTGTCGTGACCGTCCCGTACGTCAAACCCGCCACCTGTTCGGGCGCCGGCGGCGCCGTCGCGTAACTCACCACGACCATGACCACGACCGAGACGATGAAGATGAAAAGGCTGTAGTACTGGAAATAGAGATTGTTGACGATCCACAGGAACGAGCTCGGTGCGTAGCCGTTGGCGAATCCCGCCAGATGCAGGCTGACGGGCGTGTCCACGGCCAACCGGAACACGCCCAGCACAAACCCAGCGAGCAACGCGGCGAGGCACCCCTTGGAGTTCAGGCGCTTGTTGAAGATGCCGAACACGAACACCGTGAAAATCGGCGGGGCGAGATACCCCTGAACCCCCTGCAGATAGTCGTAGAGACCGCGCGCGCCCTGGATCACGGGGATCCACAGCAGGCTGATCACCACCATGGCGGCCGTCGCGGCTCTGCCGACCCACACGAGCTGATGCTGCGATGCCTGTGGCCTGAATTTCTGATACAGGTCCATCGTGAACAACGTCGACGATGCGTTGAACGCCCCGGCCATCGAGCTCATCAGCGCGGCGAGCAGGCCCGCCACGACAATTCCCCGGAGCCCCGCCGGCAGAAGATCCTTCACCATCAGCGGAAAGGCCGCCTGCGCCGCCTGGGGGATCGCGTTCCCCTGAGCGTCCACCATGACGCTGAGCCCTGGCGCGCGCCCGGTCTTGGCGAGGGCGAGGGCGATCAGGCCTGGAATGATGAAGAGCAAGACCGGTGACAGTTTCAAGTACGCGGCGAAGATGGTACCGCGCCGCGCCGTGCGCTCGTCTCTGGCTCCCAACACGCGTTGTACGATGTACTGATCGGTGCACCAGTACCACAGGCCGATGATCGGCGCGCAAAAGAGCATGCCGAGCCAAGGATAATTGCTGTTGAAGTACCAGGCGATCCGGCCACTCTCTTTCACCGGCGCCCACGTGCCCTGCATTCCGGCGGGGACCAGCGGTTTCCACAGATTGAAGAGATCGGGGTCCAACACGCGGCGCAGCTCGTGCCAGCCGCCAAGCTTGGCGAGCCCGAATACGGTGAGCAATCCCGATCCGGCAACCAGGATGAACGTCTGCACCGCGTCCGTGTACGCGACCGCCCGCATTCCGCCCAGCACAGTATAGAGGCCGGTGAGCAGCACCACGGCGACCGAGCCGATCCAGAAGCTGTTGAATGTGGCGCCGCCTACCGGCAGCGAGACTTCCGGCAGCAGCGTCGCGAACACGATACCGCCAGCGAAGATCGAGACCGCGAATTTCGTAAATACGTGCGCGACCAGCGTGATGACGGACAGCACCCAACGCGCGGTTGGTGAAAAGCGCCGGCCCAAAAACTCTGGCATGGTGTACACGAGGGCGCGGGAATAGAATGGGACGAAGACCCAGCCGAGCACGAGCAGGCACCAGGCGTGGAGCTCGTAATGGGCGAGAGCGACGCCGCTCGTCGCGCCGGCGCCCGCGAGCCCCACGACGTGCTCCGAGCCAATATTTGATGCGAAAACGGAGGCACCGACCAAAAACCAGCCAAGATTGCGACCGGCCAGGAAATAGTCGTCGGGCGTGTCCCTGTTGCGTCGCGCCACCCACCAGGCCACGGCGAGCAAGAGGGCGAAATACACGCCGATGATGACCCAATCGAGACCGGCCATTGCGAGGCGAGAGTACACGCCTCGGGCCCCGTGTCAAGAAAGGCCATATCATGGACCCCATTTCACGGCGTGACTGGCTCAAGACGTTGGGTGCCGCTGGGGCGGGCGCGTTGCTTCCCGGAGCCACCATACTCCACCCGGGCACGGCAATTCTGCCGCTCACCTCGACCAGTGAGGTGTTCATCCCGCCGCGCGGCCGCGCCTTCCAGAAGTTCAGCTTCGATTTTCCAGAACCGTCGGTAGAATTCGCGGCGCTGTGGTTCGGCTTCCTGGTGTTCACGCGCGAGAACGCGTACGCGCTTGATGCGAGTGCGATGACCGCGGAAGGATCCGCTGACGCGCTCTCCCTCACCGCGACGCAGCTCCTCTGGGCGGGTGGACAGGAGCGCGCAGCGGGACGCGTCAGTGTTCGGCTCCGCCGCGACGGCGACGCCACGTTCTGTGACGTCACGGCCGAGATGGATCAGCCGATCAAGGCGGTGACCACGGTCGTGAGAGGCGTGCCGCGTGGAAAGCTATCTTCCAGTGGCGGCGAGGCGCCCGGTGAGAAACGGATCCTCCCCGTACGTCTCCTGGCCGCGGCCCCAGCGGGGGTCGCGGAAGAGATTGATGTTGGGCGACCAGAAGGTGAGCCCCTGATAGCGCTCGCGCGAGCCCTGGCGGACATACTCGTGGTGCTTGGCGCGCGCTTCGTCCGAGATGACCGTCGCCATCCGGAAGATCAGGGAATCGTCCCACGTGGCGGCGAGGCCGATCGCCTGCGGAAACGACGTCGCGAGCCCCGAGCGCGCGACGCCGTGCAAGGCTTCATTCCACCAGTTGTACCCGGGAATCCCGAGTCGCGGGATCGCAGGCGCGACATCCTGCATCTGCGAGGCTTTTTCCTCGAGCGTCATGCGCGAGAGGAGATCGGCCACGCGGCGCTCGAAGGGCAGGTCGGGATTCTGATAGTCCGGTGTCTGTGCGGAAAGCTGCGCGGCGAAGAGCGAAACCCACGTCAGGCTAAGTGCGCGCAGCCACCAACCGTTTTCGGAAGCGGTCATAGACTTCCTCGTACGCTCTGTGGATGTCCAGGTTCGGTGGCGTGGGCGGCCGGCGCGCGAGCGTCCGCTGCACCGCGGTCTGGAGATCGGGAAACGCTCCTGCCCCCACCGCCGCGAGCAGAGCCACACCATATGCTCCGCCCTCTTCGCGATTCACTGTCGTGACCGGCAGGCCAAACACATCCGCCTGCAGCTGTCGAATGAAGGCGTTCTTCGCGCCGCCGCCGGTCAGGAGCAGGTGCGCGGGCGCGAGACCGAGCGCTTTGAGAATCTCGAGCGAATCGCGCAGCGCGAAACACACCCCTTCGAGAACGGCCCGCGTCATGTGGGCACGTGAATGCGCGAGGCTGAGTCCCACGAACGCCGCCCGTAGCCCGGCATCGCGATGCGGGGTGCGCTCTCCCTGGAGATACGGCAGGAAGGTCGCGCCCTCGGCGCCCGGCGGGATCGCCGCCGCTTCATCGACCAGGATGTCGTCGCGCGCTTCCTCCGCCAGCTCGCGCGCGCACTGATTGCGATACCACGCGAACGCGCCGCCTGCCGACAGCACCACTCCCATGACGTACCACACGCCGGGTGCAACATGGCAGAACGTGTGGGCGCGAAGCCCAGGATCGACGCGCGGCTGCGCCGTGGCCGCGAGGACCGTCCCCGACGTACCCCAGCTCGACACTGCTTCACCCGGCGTGATGGCGCCAACGCCCGCTGCGCCACACGCGTTATCCGCTCCGCCACCGACGACCGGCGTGCCAGGTTCGAGGCGCGCGAGCTTGCCGGCTCCCGGAGTTACACGGCCCAGTACCTCTGCGGATCCGCCGACGTCCGGCATCAGCGACAACGGCAGTCCGACCGCATCCAGCATTTCTCGGCTCCAGCGCAGGTTCGCCGGATCGAACATGAGCGTGCCGGATGCGTCGGAGGGCTCGGTGGCGATACTGCCGGTCAACCGCAGCCGCACGAAATCTTTGGCGAGCAGCACTTTCGCCAGGCGCGCGAATCCCTGGGGCTCGTGGTTGCGCAGCCACAGGACCTTGGGGAGCGTGAAGCCTTCCAGGGCTGGATTGCATACCCAATCGCGCAGCTGCGCCTCGCCTCCCGCGCGCGTCACGATCTCCCGGCACTCGGCGGTGGTTCTCCCGTCCGACCAGAGCAGCGCCGGCCGAATCACGGCGCCGCGCTGATCGAGAAAGACAGACGAATGCATCTGCCCGGAGATCCCGATGGCTTCGACGCGAGCCGACGGCCGCCGCGCCAGCACGTCGCGGATTGCGGCGCAGCTCGCCGCCCACCAGGCTTCCGGGTCCTGCTCCGCCCATCCCGGCGCCGGCGTTTCGAGCGAAAGCGGCGTCGTAGCGGCGGCTGCGATCTCGCCCTCCGCATCGACGAGAATGGCCTTCACGCCACTCGTACCGACGTCGAGGCCGAGAAACAGGGCTACCGCACTCCCAGCAGCAGTTCCATCGTGAGCTGATCGAGCCGCTCGTAGGCGTAGCCGCGCTTGCGGAGCGCCGCCAGGTCGAAGTTCATGTTCCGCAGCTCGCTGAACGAAACCCGGGCGCTCCTTCCGCCATCGACCTCGGTCAGGAGCTGCCGAATCTCCGGATCGGCGTTGAAGCGCTCGACTTTCTCTTTGAGGATCAGATACGTTCGCATGCTGCCAGCGGCAAAGTCCCACACGCCAGCCTCATCTTCGGTCCGATACGCATGGCTATCGAAATGACGCATGCCCGGCCACTTCACGTCTTCCAGCAGCTTGACGAGGAAGAACGCGCCTTTGGGGTCGTCGCTGCCAAAGCGCAGATCCTGGTCGAAGCGGCCAATCTGCTGGCCGTTCAAGTCGATGTGGAACAGTTTGCCCGCCTCGAGCGCCTGAGCCACGGCATGTGAGAAGTCGAGGCCGGCCATCCGTTCGTGCGCGACTTCGGGATTGACGCCCACCATCTCCGGGTGATCGAGTGTATAGATGAAAGCGAGCATGTGGCCGGTAGTCGGTCGCCATGTAGATGTCGCCGCGCGGCTCGTTCGGCTTCGCCTCGAGCGCAAACCGGAGATCGTAACGCTGTGATCGCACGTACTCGCACAGGTAATTGATCGCGTCGCGATACCAGCCGAGCGCTGTGCGCGGGTCCTTCGCGGCGTTGGTTTCGACACCTTCTCTCCCGCCCCAACAGACGTATGTGGTGGCGCCGAGTTCCACGCCGAGGTCGATCGCCGCGAGCGTTTTCTGCAGCGCATACGCCCGTACGCGTGCGTCACGGCTCGTGAACGCACCGTCCCGAAAGGCCGGATCCGAAAAGAGATTCGTTGTGGCCATCGGCACCTTCATCTCTGTAGCGGCGAGCACCTGCGTGAACTCGCGCACGATCCGGTCGCGCTCGGCTGCGGTCGAACCTGCCGGCACGAGATCGTTGTCGTGCAGATTGACGCCGTACGCGCCGAGCTCCGCGAGCTTGCGGACGATCGCGACAGGGGAGAGCGCCGGCCGCACCGGCTCGCCGAACGGGTCGCGTCCGGGATTGCCGACAGTCCACAGCCCGAAGGTGAAGTGGTGCTCGGGCCGGGGCTGATACGCATCCTTGCCGCTTCGCATCATCCCGGCGATACTCGGCTCGCTTTGACGCGTTGTCAAACGGAGACACGCATGGTCTGGGAACAGCGTTGGCATCCGCTGCGACGGGAATGGGTCATCATCTCGTCCCACCGTAACGAGCGGCCTTGGCAGGGTGAGCGCGTTCCGGAATCCGGGCCCCACCGCTCACTGCCTGCCTACGTCCCGGACTGCTACCTCTGCCCGGGCAACGTGCGGAGCTCGGGACAACGCAACGCCCAATACAGCGGCGTGTACGTGTTCGACAACGACCATCCGTGTGTCGGCCCAGGCGCGCCGCCGGTGACCCCACCGCCTGCGGGACTCTACCGGAATAGTCTCGCATCCGGCAGCGCCCGCGTGGTGTGCTACAGCCCGCGACACGATCTCACGCTCGCCCAGCTGCCGGAGTCTGAGGTGTTCAGCCTCCTGCAAGCGCTGCAGGCGCAGTACCGCGAGCTGGGCGCCCTGCAGGGGGTACGCCACGTGCTCGTATTCGAGAACAAGGGAGAAGTCGTCGGTGTGAGCAATCCGCACCCGCACTGTCAGATCTACGCGACCAACTTCGTATTCAGGACCATCGAGCTCGAAGCCGAGGCACAGGCGGCGCACCTCGTTGCACACGATCGGCCGTTGTTTCAGGACATTCTCGCCGCGGAAGAAGCGGACGGACGGCGGCTGCTGGTGCGGCGCGAGCAGGCGCTATCGTTCATCCCCTACTTTGCGCGCTACCCCTACGAGACGTATGTCGCGCCGCGAGAGACTCGCGCGAGTCTCGCGCACCTCACCCCCGCGGAGCTGGGCGACGTTGCGGTCGTGTTACGCGAGACGCTGATCCGGCTCGACAACCTGTGGCAGATGTCGTTTCCGTACGTCATGGTGTTGCACCAGGCGCCCACCGACCGCGCGAATCCAGGCTTTCATTTCCACATCGAGATCCACCCACCGCTCCGCAAGCCCGGGCTCCTCAAGTATCTCGCCGGACCGGAGATCGGTGGCGGCAATTTCCTGAATGACACGGCTCCCGAAGAGAAGGCCGCCGAGCTGCGAGCCGTGCCGAGTGTCCACTACGCGCAAAGCAGATGACATGACCGGCGCCGAGCAGCTCCTCGAACCGGTGCTCGCGCTGCACGATTCCATCCGCGACGCAGTGGTGGCTGCGTGTGCCGGGCAAACCCCCGAGCAGCTCGCGGCCACAGCCAGCGACGGCGGCGAAGGAGACACGATCTACGCGATCGATCGCGTGGGTGAGGAGGCTCTCGTACGGGGTCTCAGCGGCTTACCGCACGACGAGCCGGTGTGTCTCGTCGCGGAGGGGCTGGCCGAGCCGCTGCTTTTCCCGCGCGGGGTGCGCGAAGCGGACTGTCGCTGGCGAATCCTGATGGATCCGCTCGATGGCACGCGCGGCCTGATGTATCAGAAGCGCAGCGCCTGGATTCTCACCGGCGTCGCGCCGAACCGCGGCGTTGCGACGCGCTTGTCCGATGTGGCGCTCGCCGTGCAGACCGAGATTCCACTCCTCAAACAGCATCTTTCGGATCAACTCTGGGCGCTGCGCGGCGCAGGAATGAATGCCCGCCGCCGCAACCGCTTGTCGGGGGCGAGCGAATCGCTCACGCTGCGACGCTCGGCCTCGAGCACTATTGCGCACGGCTTTGCGACTGTCGTGCGCTTCTTTCCAGGGGCGCGCGAGATCCTGGCGGCGATCGACGACGAAATCGTTCAGACGCTGGCGAAGCCCGCGCCCAAACGCGCGTCGTGCTTCGAGGACCAGTATGCGTGCACCGGTGGCGAGCTGTACGAGTTGATGGCGGGTCACGACCGCTTTATCGCCGATCTGCGGCCGCTCGTGCACTCGGCGGGCTTGTGCTGCCACCCCTACGATCTCTGCGCGTCGCTGATCGCGCGCGAGGCGGGTGTGATCCTCACCGATCCCGCGGGAAAGCCGCTGGACGCACCGCTCGACGTGACGACCGACGTCGCGTGGGTCGGCTACGCGAACGACGGACTGCGCCGTTCGATCGAGCCCGTGTTGCAAGCTGCGCTGCGGCGCCGCGGCTTGTTGCAGTGACCTGGTTTCAGCCCGCCCTGGATCGGCTGCGAGCCCTGCCCCGCGAGTCCGATCCGCGCCTGCGAACGTTCTTTGCCCACGCCGCCCCGCGCCCGCTCTACATCGCGCGCGCGCCGGGGCGACTCGACGTCATGGGAGGGATCGCGGACTACAGCGGCGCGCGTGTGCTCGAGCTCCCGCTCGCGTGTTCGACGAGCGCGGCAGTCCAGGCGCAGCCGGAGCGGCGCTGTGACATTGTGAGCCGTCGGGACGGCCGCTGGGATTTCTTCAGCATCGAGTTTCCTCTCCCTGAGCCCGCGACACTGGCAAAATGGTTTCGAGACCGTCCACGGGAACGGTGGGCGAGCTACGTGGTGGGAGTTGTGCAAGCAGTGCTCGCGCGGAGCTCGGCCAACGGCGGGCTTCGTATCCTCATTGACTCGACCGTCCCCGAAGGCAGAGGCGTAGCCTCATCGGCCGCGTTGGAAGTCGCGGTCGGCGTGGCCGTGGCGGCGAGCTCTGGGACCGAGCTGCCGGCAACGGAGTTGGCGGTCATATGTCAGGCGGTGGAGAACCACGTGGTCGGCGCACCGTGCGGCATCATGGACCAGATGACCAGCGCCTGCGGCAAGCAGGACCGGCTGTTGCAGCTGCGTTGCCAGCCGGGCACGATCGAAGGCTACATCGACGTGCCGTCCAGTTATCGATTCTACGGCATCGATTCGGGGATCAGCCATGCGGTCTCGGGAGTTGACTATGGAACGGTCCGCACTGCTGCGTTCATGGGACAGCGGATTATCACGGCAGAGAGTCGGTGGCGCGGGGATTATCTCGCGAACCTTACGCCGGCCGAGTTCTCGCAGCTCGCCCGTCGCTTGCCCGAAGAGATGGAGGGCGCCGAGTTCATCGAGCGCTATGGCGGCATCACCGACACCGCGACGGCAGTGCTCCCCGACCGCCGCTATCCTGTGCGCATCGCGGCGCAGCACCCGGTTGGCGAACAGCAGCGCGTGGACCGTTTCGCGGAGTTGCTGGGCGCACTCGCGCACCAGCCAAGGGTAGCGACCGAGTTAGGGCAGCTCATGTACGAATCACACCGCAGTTACAGCGCGTGCGGACTCGGCAGCGACGGCACGGATCGCCTTGTCGAGCTCGTCCGCGCAGCAGGTCCTGAGCACGGCGTGTTCGGCGCGAAGATCACCGGCGGCGGCAGCGGCGGAACGGTCGCGGTGTTGGGGAGGACCGAAGCGGAAAGTGTCGTGCGCGAGCTGGCGGCCCGTTACGCGACGGAGACGGGCCATGCAGCGACCGTGTTCACGGAATCCGGGCCCGGGGCGGCGGAAACCGGTGTCTTCCAGCGGCCGTGAAACCTGAACTCGTACTCTCCCCCTGCATAGTTTTCCAGCCGTGGAACCTGTGATCGCGAAGGGGAGCTGCTTCCCCATGTTCGCCTACGAGGTCGCGCAGGCCATCAATCTGGATGAGGCCGAGCGGCGGCTGCTCGCGGGGGCGGAGCGGCAGACTATCAAGCAGAAACGCCGCGCGCCGGCGTCCTTCGAATATCGTCCCGCCCCGCTGCGCGTGACGCGGGGTGGAGAGCTTCAGACTGTTGCCGGCTATCGCACGACGCCCGGGGTCGAGATGGTGCTATACGACTTCGGCGCGGTGTCGGTGAGCTATACGATTCCGCTCGCGGGCACGCTCGCCGACCTGCCCGCGCTCGCGGAGGCGCTCTGGGGCAACGAGCGCTTACTGAAGGACTCGCGTCAGCACGTGGCGGCCCTGATGGGACTCTTGGGTGACGCCGCGGCCCGCCCCCACGTCGCCGACTTCGTCGAAGACTATTCCATTTTCCATGTCGAAGCATTCACCGCGCCCTGCGACGCCGCGATGTTATGGACGAGCCAGGCGCAGACCGTCGCGCAGGTGTTGCGGGCCGCTCCACACTCCCTCTCGCAGCAGGAAATCGCGGACGCGACGGCCATGCGCTTGTCGTTCGGTCCGAACGACGCGACGATCATTGACACGGACGCCGCGATTCTGTTCGATCCCGAGGGAGAAGACGTGCGCGACTTGATCGAGTTCGCCAACACCCAGCTCCTGGAAATGCGGTTTCTCGACCGCGAGCTGGACGATGTCCTCGAGGGCGCGTACGAGACGCTGCTCGGCCGTCGCTGGCGACGGTGGCGGCTGGCGCCGGTCGGGCCAGACCTCCGCAGTCTCGCCCGGCTGCAGCTCGACGCGGCGATCCTCTTCGAGCAGGTCACGAACGCGCTCAAGCTAGTAGGCGATCAGTTTCTGGCGCGCGTCTACTCGCTGGCGTCGCGCCGCTTTCACCTGGCCGAATGGGACACGAGCATCTCGCGCAAGCTGCAGACGATCGACGGCATTTACGCGAAGATGACCGACCGCGCCGCAAGCCGTCGCATGGAAATGCTGGAGTGGATCATCATCATCCTGATCGTAGTGGAGATTGGCCTCTCGGTTATCACGCTCGTTCCGTAGCGTCCCTCCCTGGCAGCACATCACGCACCGTCTCTACCAACTCGGCGGATGTGAAGGGCTTCTGCAAGCTCTTCACCGCGCCCAGCAGCTCCGCATCGTGCCGCAGGTCGAGCAATCCCGTCGAGTCACCACCCGAGATGACGATCACCTTCACGGCGGGGAATTGCTTGCGGATTTGCCGCAGGGTGAGAATGCCGTCCTGACCCGGCATGAAAATGTCCGTGATCACGACGTCCGCCGTATGGCGCTCGAGCAATTGCATGCCCATTTCGCCCTCGCTCGCGTCCAGTACTTCGTGACCTTCCTGTTCGAGCGCGCGTCGCACGATACGGCGAATTGGTTCTTGATCGTCGATGACGATGATCCGGGCCATGCCGAAATGTTTGGCGCATCACCCGTCCGGTGGTAGTCGGCAAGTCCCTACACATCCAGGATAGCGGCACCGGGAAGTGCCACTGATCAGGATCGCGGGGAGGGGCTCTTCGCTGCGTCCAGCGTCGCGCGCACCCGCGCGAGCAGATCGGCGCTCGTCCAGGGCTTGGGAAGGAACGGCAACGCGGGATCGAGCGGATCTTCACCACGTCCCGCGCCGGCATAGCCGCTCGTAAAGAGGAAAGGTGTGGACCGCCCTTCCCTCCGGTCGATCTGATACAGCCCGCGCCCGCCGAGCCGGCCCATAACCAGATCGCTGAAGACGAGATCAATCGGCTCGGGGTGCTGACGCAACAGGTGCAGCGCTTCGATGCCATCTCCCGCGGAGAGGACCGAATATCCTGCCCGTTCCAGCGTGTAGACGGTGGCGCGCCGGAGTTGCGCCTGATCCTCAACCACCAGGATGGTCTCTTTGCCTTTCGGTGCCTCGGTCTCAAGGACGTGGACACCCGAGGCGCGCCGCCGCGCCGCCTCTTCCGCAACCGGGAAGTACACGCGTAGACGTGTGCCCGCTCCGGGCGCGCTGTCGATCTGCACGAACCCGCCGTGCTGTTTTATCAATCCGTAGACGGTGGCGAGCCCCAGCCCCGTCCCTTTTCCGACCGGCTTCGTCGTAAAAAACGGCTCGAACGCGCGCTGCCGCGTCGCTTCATCCATGCCCGCGCCGGTGTCGTCGACCGCCAGGCAGACATACTCGGACGCCGCGCCCGGGCCGAGCACTTCCCGCTGCGCGTCGCTGATCCAGGTGCAGCTGGTCTCGAGACGGAGTACGCCGCCCTCGGGCATCGCGTCGCGCGCATTGTTGACGAGGTTCAGGAGGATTTGCTCGATCGCGTGGCCGTCGGCGGCGACCTCGGGCAGATCTTCATCCGCGAAGACGAGCAGCTCGATGTCCGCCGGCAACACGCGGCGCAACACGGCCGCGAGATCGTTCACGACCGGCCCGAGATGCACCGGCTCGAGCGATAGCGTCGAGCGGCGGGCAAATCCGAGCAGCTGGTTCACCATGAGCCGCCCGCTCACCGCCGCCGAAACGATGTCCCGCAGGCTCGCTTCGTCCGGACCGCGGGCGAGCAGCTCGGCGTTGGCAAGGATGATCGTGAGGAGGTTGTTGAAATCGTGCGCGATGCCACCGGTGAGCTGGCCGATCGCTTCCATTTTCTGGGCCTGGCGCAGCTGTTCCTCCAGGCCGCGGCGCTCGCTGACGTCTTCGGCGAAGACCTCGTGGCATTCCACCCGGCCATCCTCGAGCCGTACCGCGCGTCCATAGAGCCGCACCGTCATCGTCTCGCCGTCGCGGCGGCGCCACGTGGCCTGCGTTTCCGCGGCTGCCGTCGTTTCGTTCAGTTGCGTGACGTAGCGTGCGCGGGCCGATGGATCCTTGAACACATCGCGATCGAGGTGCCGCTGGAGCAGCTCTGCCTCCGAGCCGTACCGCAACATCTCGACCAGCGCCGGGTTGACGGAGAGGAGGGTGCCGTCAGGAGCAGCGCGGAAGATTCCGAACGGCGCCTGCTGTACCAACGTGCGGCTGGCGACGTCGGCGCGTCGCAGGGCGTCCTCGGCTCGACGCCGCTCGGTGATATCGGTGGCGACACCCACGACGCCGGTGATCGTGCCGTCGCGCTCGCGCACCGGTGAGTATTGCGCCTCGAACTCGAACCCGAACAGCTCGACGCGGGCTGTGACCGACTCTCCCGCGAGCGCCCGACGCACGTCCGCAACGGCCTGAGGAAGGTCGCCCAACAGCTCGAAAAACGATTTGCCCACGAGCAAGCCCGGCCGTACCCCCAGTGAGAGCAGCCCTTTTCCCTCGGCGAGCGTGAACACGCCGCGTGGGTCGAGGGAGAAGAAGATCACGGGCGCTCCCGCGACCACCGTCCGCAGTCGCTGCTTGCTGGTGCGGAGTACTTCCTCCTGCCGCACACGCTCGGTGACGTCACGCGAGTTGACGATCACGCTGTACGCATTGGGTTGATCGAGCTTCGCCTGCCCGATCGATTCGAGGACCCGCCACGTCTGATCCGCGTGTTTGAAGCGGAATTCCGCGATCTGGGGAGTTCCGGGCTTCTGGATCGCGTCCGCTAACGCCTCCATGACGGACGCGAGGTCGTTCGGGTGAATGAATTCGAACGCGTTGCGGCCCAGCAGCTCGCTGGTGCTGTAGCCGAGCAGCCGTTCCACCGACGGACTGGTGTAGCGAATGATGCCGTCGTCGCCAAGAATCGTGACGATGTCGGACGCGTTTTCAGTCAGCGAACGGAAATGCTCTTCGCTCTTTCGCAGCGCCTCTTCGACACGCGCGCGCTCCAACGCGGTCGCGAGCACGTGCGCGAGCGCTTGCACAAACAGCACATCCGGACCGCTGAATTCCCGCGGTTGCGCGCTGTACGCGCCGAGCACACCCCAGGGTCGCTCACGGCCCTGCACCGCAACGCACACTCCGCTGATGATGGCATGCGCTTCGAGATGCGGCGGCAGGCTGAAACGCGTTTCCACGGCGGGATCTTCGAGCACGAGAGGCCCGGCAGCACTGAGGACGTATCCGGCCAGCCCGCCGGAATCCGCGGCGACGAGCGTCCGCCCGATACTGCCTTCGCGCCAACCGGTGCCGGCGCGGAGCAACAGGCTGCGGTGCTCAGGCTTGAGCTCCAGGACGTCGCTGAACTCGACGTCGAGCCCGCGCGCCAGCAATGTGGCCGCCGCCTGAAAGAGATCACCGCGCGAGACGCCGGAAAGCGCCTGCTGGCCGAGGTGGGCAACGGCCTCCTGCTGTCGTGCCGCCGCACGAAGCTGCAGCTCGGCGCGGCTCGATTCCTCGACGCCTAGCCACCGGAACCGCTTCGGGCGCAACCGGACTCCCGGAAGAAGGGCTCTCAACCTAGGTCTTTCCCGCAGTCTGACCCGTGACCGAAGTCACTCGGACCCCTAGATTCGGGCCCATGGCTGCACGCCGTTCCAAGCCGACGAAGCGGCCCCCCTCTCGGGCGAAGAAACCCCGTAGGACTGCCGATTCGCTGACGGTCTCGGTTCTCCAATCGACCCTCGAATCCACGGCGGACGGCATCCTGGTTGTCGATCTGGATGGTCGCGTGGTATCGCACAATCGCCGCTTCGAAGAGATGTGGGGCATCCCCCCCAACCTCATCGCCTCGAAGGACGACGGCCGGTTGATTCGGCATGTGCAGGAGCAGCTCGTCAGCCCGCAGCAGTTTGTCGAGAAGATCCGCGAGCTGTACGCCGCGCCGGACTCCGAAAGCTCCGACATCCTGACGGTCAAGGACGGCCGGGTCTTCGAGCGCTATTCGATTCCGCTGCGGGTCGATGCGCACTCCGTGGGCCGCGTCTGGAGCTTCCGCGACGTCACCGCACGCCGCCGGGCGGAATGCGTGCAGGAGGCCGTGTATCGCATATCGCACACGACCCACACGGCGGACAACCTCCAGGAACTGCTGCGCGCCATCCACCAGATCGTCGGCGAGTTGATGCCGGCCAAGAACTTCTACGTTGCGCTGTACGACCAGCAGCGCGACCAGCTCGAATTCCCCTACTTCGTGGACGAATACGATACGGCGCGGGACGTTCCGCCCCGCAAGCTTCGCAAGGGATTGACCGAGTACGTGCTCAGAACGGGACGACCGTTGCTCGCGACACCGGAGGTCCATGAACAACTGGTCGCCGCCGGCGAGGCGGAGTTGATCGGTGCGCCTTCCATCGATTGGATGGGCGTGCCCCTCACCGTGAAGGACCGCACGATCGGCATCGTCGCGGCGCAGACGTACTCGGCAGGTGTGCGTTACGGACAGGGCGAGCTCGACATCCTTACGTTCGTCTCGTCGCAGATGGCAATGGCGATCGAACGGAAGCGCGGCGAGGATGCGCTGCGCGAACAGCGCGGGCTCCTGGAGCTCGCGGTCGAAAACATGCGCCGCGGCGAGGAGCGCTACCGCGCCTTTATCGCGCAAACCTCCGAAGGTGTCTCGCGGCTCGAGATCGATCCGCCGATCGCGGTCACCATGGCGGAAGACGAGCAAATCGACGGACTGTATGCGGGAGCGCGCATCGCGGAGTGCAACGACGCGATGGCCCGGATGTACGGCTACCACGAAGCCCAGGACCTCGTCGGCACCCGCCTCGCCGATCTCCATGACGTCGGCGATGCCGCGAACCGCGAGCAGATCCGGTCATTCATCCGTGCCGGATACCGCCTGTCCGACTCGGAGACGCGCGAGAAGGCGCGGGACGGGCGGCCCCGCGTCTTCCTTAATAACGTCGTCGGCTTCGTCGAGGAGGGACGGCTGGTGCGTGTCTGGGGTACCCAGCGCGACGTCAGCGAACAGCGGCATCTCGAAGAGCAGTTCCGGCAGGCGCAGAAGATGGAAGCCGTCGGTCAGCTCGCGGGTGGCATCGCCCACGATTTCAACAACCTGCTCACCGCCATCCTCGGCAACACGCAGCTCCTCCTCCGGGATCTTCCACCGGGCGACGCGAAACGGGGGGACGTGGAAGAGATTCGCAAAGCCTCCGAGCGAGCGGCGTCGTTGACGCGACAGCTGCTCGCGTACAGCCGCCGGCAGATGCTGCAGCCCGAAGTGCTCGATCTCAATGGCGTGGTCGCGGAGATGGACCGCATGCTGCGGCGGTTGATCGGCGAGCATATCGCGCTCGTGACCGTGCTGGCCCCGGAGCTCGGCCACGTGCGCGCCGATCCCAACCAGCTCGAGCAGGTGATCGTGAACCTGGCGGTCAACGCGCGCGACGCGATGCCCGACGGCGGGAAGTTGACGATCGAAACGGCCAACGTAGAGCTCGATGCGACATACGCACAAGCGCACCTCGGCTCCGTGCCCGGATCGTATGCGATGGTCGCCGTGACCGACACAGGTGTCGGCATGGACGCGATGGTCCGCGCGCATCTCTTCGAGCCGTTTTTCACAACCAAGGAGGTCGGCAAAGGGACGGGACTGGGGCTCGCCACGGTCTACGGGATCGTAAAGCAGAGCGATGGCTACATCTCGGTTTATTCCGAGGTTGGACGCGGCACCAGCTTCAAGATCTATCTCCCCCGCATCGACACGCCGGCGCCAATCCAGGCGAGCCCAGCGAAGGACCGTCCGGATCGCGGGACCGAGACGATTCTCGTCGTCGAGGACGAGCCGGCCGTGCTCTCGCTGAGCCGCCGCGCGCTCGAGGCGCAAGGCTATGTCGTCCTCGCCGCCTCGGATGCCTCCGACGCGATGCGAGTGGTCGAGCGCCACGGCGGCGCGATTCATCTCCTATTGACGGACGTCGTGATGCCCGGGTTGTCCGGTCGCGAGTTGGCGGATCGCTTGGCGACCCGGCGTCCCGGCATTCGCGTGCTCTACATGTCCGGCTATCCCGGCGACGCCGTTGTCCAGCACGGCGCGCTGCCGCATGGCAGCGCCTTCCTGCAGAAGCCGTTTTCACCCGACGGGCTCGCGCGCAAGGTGCGCGACGTGCTGGACGCGAATCCGTGAACGCGGTACGCTATCGACCATGACTGATGCCGCGATCGCCGCATTCAGCGGTCCGGGGGGCCTCGACCCCACGCAGCTCGGCCGGCTGGTCGATCAGCTTCCCGTGCTGATCTGGTCCAGTGACTTGGACCTACGGGTCACGTCACGGCGCGGGGGTGGACTCGCGTTGCTTGACCCGCCGCCCGCACCTGACGAAGGGCTCCGTGTCGGAGACGCGATCGAAGACCCCGCGGAAGTCGCGCGCGTGATCGAGGCACACGAGACCGCCTTGCGAGGGACCGCAACCACTTATGCGGTCAGTGTCCGCGGGCGCACATTCAGCGCGCGAGTAGAACCGCTCCGAGACGCCGCCGGCGCGATTTGTGGCGTAGCCGGAGTCGCTCTCGACATCACCGATCGCCGCCGTGCCGAAAACGCGCTTCAGGCCAGTGAAAACCGCCTGCGCGCGATCATCGAAAGCGAGCCCGAGTGCGTGAAGCTCGTCGATCACCAGGGACGGTTGCTCGACATGAATCCGGCGGGACTCGAGATGATCCAGGCCGCGAATCTCGAGCAGGTGCGCGGGATGCTCATCGGCGAGGTGGTCGCGCCGGAGCATCGCGAGGCATTCAACCACCTGCACCAGCGCGTCTTTGCCGGTGAGTCGGGGACGCTCGAGTTCGAGATCGTCGGCCTGCATGGCAAGCACCGCTGGCTCACCACGCATGCCGTCCCGCTGCGTGACGCGTCGGGGCGGATTCAGGCCTCCCTGGGGATTACGCGCGATATCACCGAAGCGCGGCGGGCGGAAGAACAGCTCCGCGCCTCGCGTGGGGCGCTCCGCAGCCTCGCGACCCGCCAGCAAGACGTGCGTGAAGACGAGCGCACCCGCATTGCGCGCGAGATTCACGACAGCCTCGGCCAGGCACTCACGGCGCTCAAGCTGCAACTCGTCGCCGCTCAGGAAATGGCGGATGCGAAAGCGCCCGAGATCGCCGCGCGCTTATGCGAGACAGCGGGAATGGTCGACGACCTGGTGAAGATTGTCCGGCGCATCGCGAGCGATCTGCGACCCCCGATCCTCGACCAGCTGGGGTTGCCGGCCGCCGTCGAGTGGCTGGCGCAGGATTTTTCCCGCCGCAGCGGTATCGCCTGTGACGTCACGCTGCTCCCCGTCAACGACGCCATCACCGATGACCTGGCCACAGCGTTGTTTCGGATCGTGCAGGAAGGATTGACGAATGTCTCCCGCCACGCGGGCGCGTCCCACGTGGAGATCGGCTTGGGCGTGAGCGGCGGCTGCGTGACGCTCGAAATCAGCGACGATGGGCGCGGCATCACGGAAGCCGCAACCACCGGGCCGCAGTCGCTGGGGATTCTCGGCATGCGCGAGCGGGCAGCGGCGCTCGGCGGCGTGCTCGAGGTCGTGCCTCGCCCGGACGGTGGAACACGCGTATCCGCCTGGTTTCCCCCGGTGCCGCGATGATTCGCATCCTGGTCGTCGACGATCACGTGCTGGTGCGCCGCGGCCTGATCGAGCTGCTGCAGCGGCTGCCCGACCCCGTGGAGTTCGGGGAGGCGGGCACGGCCGCGGCTGCAATCACGCTCGCCTTCGGCGAGCGCTGGGACGTCGTGCTGCTCGATCTCGGCCTCCCCGATCGCCACGGGCTGGACGTGCTGCGGGAGCTGCACGCCGCGCGTCCGCAGCTTCCCATCCTGATTCTCACGATGTTTCCCGAGGATCAGCTCGCGCTGCGCGTCTTGGAGATCGGCGCCGCCGGCTATTTGACGAAGGAATCGGCCCCGGAAGAACTGATGCGCGCGGTCGAAAGAGTGATGGCGGGCCACAAGTACTTGAGCCCGGCGATGGCACAGGCAGTCGCCGATGGATTGGGCGGGCCGCCGCCCGCACCGCACGAGCAGCTGTCTGATCGCGAGCTCGAGGTCCTGCGCCTGCTTGCCGCAGGCCGCCCGATCACTGCGATCAGCCGACAGTTGGGATTGTCGCCGAAGACCGTGACGACGTATCGCGCACGGCTGCTGCACAAACTCCGGATGAAGTCGAATGCCGAGCTGACGTTTTATGCGACGCATCACGGGTTGATCAGCCCCCATGCGCTCCGGGCTGAACCATCTGATGCGACGTAGGCGAACCCCTACAGTGCCACTGCGTAACTGCCGACAGACACAATCTGAGGCTACACCAAAACTGAACGCATGTCGGCAGCGGGGTCGACCTCACAAGTACGGGTCCTCATGGTCGAGGACAGCGAGAGCGATGCCGCGCTGATCCGTCACGAGCTCCAGCGATTGACCCCGCCTCCCGTCGTTCATCACGTCAAAACTGAAACCTCGTTCGCTCTCGCGCTGCGCGAGTTCGCGCCGCACGTCATCCTGTGCGATCACAACATCCCCGGCTTCGGCGGATGGGAGGCGCTCGAGTTCGCGCACCGCGTTGTGCCCGACACGCCTTTCATCCTGGTGACGGGATCGCTCGATGAGGAGACGGCCGTCGCCTATCTCAAGGGCGGCGCGACCGACTACATCCTCAAAGACCGGTTGGTCCGGCTCGGCCCCGCCGTTCTGGAAGCGCTCGAGAGTGCGCGCCAGCGGCAGGCGTTGCGGCGGCAGGAGCGCCTGCTGCGGCAAATCATCGACGCGAATCCCAGTCTCATTTTCGTGAAGGACTGGGACGGCCGCTTCGTGCTCGTCAACGAGGCAACCGCGGCGGTCTACGGGACAACGGTCGACGCGCTCGTCGGGAAGACCGATGCGGACCTCAATCCGAATCGGGATGAAGTCGCGCATTTCCTGCGTGACGACCGCGAAGTGATGTCGGCGGGGCGTCCCAAGCTGATCACGGAAGAACCGGTCACCAATCCCGCGACGAAGGAGACGCGCTGGTTCCAGACAATCAAGGTGCCGTTGGCGTTGCCCGACGACAATGCTCCGAAGCTGCTTGGCGTCGCCACCGAGATCACCGAGCGCAAGCGCCTCGAAGAGCAGCTGTTGCAGTCGCAGAAGATGGAGGCCGTGGGACAGCTCGCCGGCGGCGTGGCGCACGACTTCAACAACATTCTCACCGCGATCGTCGGGTATGCCGATCTGCTTGCGGCGGATTTCAGCGACACCGACAGTCGTCATCTCGAGGACCTCGAAGAAATCCGTAAGGCAGCGCGCCGCGCCGCCGCGCTCACGCGCCAGCTGCTCGCGTTCTCGCGCAAGCAGGTGCTCGAGCCGCGCATCATCGACGTGAACGGCGTGGTGACGAATCTCGAGAAGATGCTGCGGTCGCTGATCTCCGAGAACATCGCGCTGCGAACCCACCTCGCCACCGATCTCGCAGCCGCACGCGCCGATCCCAATCAGATCGAGCAGGTGATCATGAATCTCGCGATCAACGCGCGCGATGCGATGCCTGAGGGCGGATCCCTTACGATCGAAACCGGCAACGCCACCCTCGATGAAGCGTATGCGCAGCAGCACGTCTCCGTCGTACCCGGCGAGTACGTGATGCTCGCGGTCAGCGACACCGGATGCGGCATGGACGAACACACGAAGGCCCGAATCTTCGAGCCGTTCTTCACGACCAAGGCGCCCGGCCGCGGCACCGGCCTCGGTCTGTCGACGGTGTACGGAATCGTCAAACAAAGCGGTGGAAACATCTGGCTCTATAGCGAGCCAAACAAAGGGACGACGTTCAAGGTCTACCTGCCGGCCGTGCAGGCGGCGCCGGAGGACATCGGGAAACCTGCTGCGGCCGAACGACCTCCAAAAGGCGGCGGCACGGTGCTCCTGGTGGAGGACGACGAGCAGCTCCGGCGGCTCACCCATCGCGCGCTCGCCGCTCAAGGGTACACCGTCCTCGAGGCCGAACGCGGCAGTATGGCGCTGGATATCGCGCGGCGACACAAAGGCCCGATCGATCTGCTGCTCACCGACGTCGTCATGCCCGACATGAACGGCCCCAAACTCGCCGAGATGTTGCGCGTGGCGCGGCCCGGACTGCGGGTTCTCTTCATGTCGGGATACCCGGATGGCGCCATCACGAATCAGGGCATGCTCGAGCACGGCGTCGCGTACCTGGCGAAGCCATTCACGACCGAGGCCATCGCCCGTAAGGTGCGGGATGTGTTGCGAGCTCCGTGAACTGGTCCATTGAACGCAAGCTGCCGTTGCTCGTCAGCGCGCTGCTGCTCGTCGTCGGAATCGCTCTCCTGACGGTTGGGTACGGCGAGATCCGGCGCGCGGCACGGCAAATTGCCGATGAGCGGCTGACCCGCGCGGACAGTGCCATCGCCAATCTCTTTCAGACCGGCCAGCAGCGCTCGCGGCTCACCACCCTGGCGAAGGATCCCACACTCGCGGCCTTTCTCAGCTCGGGGAGCCGGCGCACTCGTGACTCGAGCCTCGCCGCGATGCGACGGATCGTGACCGACACTTCGTCCAATTCGGCGCTCGAGCTCCTGGACTTGGCAGGACACGCGCTGCTCCGCACCGGCCGCTTCGACGCGGCCGCAAGCATGCTGTCCGTCCCAGCCAGCGACTCGACAGATCCGTGAGGCGCTTCGCGCGGACCCGAATAACACCCGAAAAAAGCAATAAAATCAGCACTATCTCGCGAGTGTGCGCTCACTTTAGCATATAAGT
>Ga0209160_1000814_pt1 | contig 25920 bp, 25 predicted proteins | sample GraSoiAngelo_153_FD_186167 | JGI IMG/M metagenome (GOLD analysis project Ga0209160, IMG submission 186167) | Grasslands soil microbial communities from the Angelo Coastal Reserve, California, USA - 14_1009_12_40cm (SPAdes) (version 2) | ecosystem: Environmental > Terrestrial > Soil > Grasslands ...
GGCGGCCAAGGTGGACGTCTACCTCGCGTTCCGGGGCTATGCGCCGCTTGGTACCGTCGTGGGTACCATTGATCCAGTCTACCTGGATTCGGCTGACGCCGACCTTGCCGTCTCCTTCCTGGTCCAGGACGCGACCAAGCTCGAGCTCGGTCCGGCGCACACCTACAGCACCGGTACCGGCGACGCCCAGAACGGCCTGTGGGACCAGGGTCTTGAGAAAACGGCCTTCCGGGCGAATACCAAGGTGGTATCCGAAGCGCGTCCTGGGGATCAACGGGTCGTTCGCAAACTGGTGACAGGAAGCTCGATCGCGGTGCAGGGGTTCGCGTCGGATCAAGTCTTCACGCTGTACCCGGATGCGACGACGCCGACGCCGATCATCACCAACAAGGAGCTGCTGCTGCTGCAGGCCGAGGTGAACTGGGGGAGAGGTAGCTATCCCACCGCGCTGGCGGAGGCGAACTTCATTCGCACCAACGACGGGGGATTGGCGGCGGCCACAAGTGTCGTTCCCGACTCGGTGCTCAACACCATTCTATACGAGAAGCGCTATTCGTTGCTGTGGCAGAGCGGCACGCGTTGGCTCGACGCACGGATGTTCGGGAAACTGAACGTCAACCCTCCGCCGGTGGGCGTCGGAACGGAGCAGGACCCGGGCGGGGTGCCGGTTTGGAACTTCCCGATTCCGTTCAATGAGGCCGCGGCTCGCAACAACGATCTCACGAAGCAGGCGTGCACACTGCCTTGAACGACGCCTGCGGGAACTGAATACGGCGACGGTCCCGGCAATCCGCCGGGACCGTTTCTGTTTATCGGTCCTTCACTCGTCTAACGAACTTGAGCCCCGACCACACCTCGTCCACCGCCGCCACCTTCACGTCCACGAGTCCGTGGGCGAGCCCGATCGCCCGGATCACGTCCTCGGTGAGGTCCGTCGCCACGCCGGACGCCTTCTTGGGCCATGAGATCCACAGCATGCCGGCCGGCGCGAGCGACTGCGCCAGCGCGGCGAACCGGCGCTCGAGCTCCTCCTTCTCCTTGGTGAAGAACTGGACGAAGTCGAGGGGGCCGGCCGCGTGCGGACTGCGCCTGACCTGCGGGAGCTTACCGAGCGAGCGCTCGTAGCCGCGCGGGGCCCCGAGGATGGCGATGGTGGACCCCGACTTGATCCCGAGCTTCGCGACCAAGCGCTTGCCCGAGTACCCGGCCATTGCCGCCCCTGCCGCTTATTGCCGCCCGCTGCCGCCCGTGTACATCACCCGCCAGATCCTGCCCGCGGCGTCGTCCGTGATATACAGCGAGCCGTCCGGGCCCACGGCCACGCCCACCGGTCGGTGCTTCGGCCCCGCGGGGTCTTCCTTCCAGAATCCATCCGCGAACGTCTCGTACGTCCCGACCGGCTTACCGTCCTTGAAAGGCACGAACACGACACGATAGCCGGCCTGGGGCAGCGGTGCCCGGTTCCAGGAGCCGTGAAAGGCCACAAAGGCCCCCGCGCGATACCGCGCGGGAAACTGGGTCCCGCTGTAAAAGGTCAAACCGTCCGGCGCCCAATGCGCCGGAAACACCACCAGGGGCTCCTTCTTGTCCGTGCAGCGTCCCACCTGCTTGCCGTCGCCGCCGTACTCGGGCGCGAGCACCAGGTGCCCGAGCTCCGCGTCGTGGTAACAGTACGGCCAGCCGTAATCGTCCCCCTCCGAGAGCTTGAAGAACTCCTCCGAGGGTTTCTCGGCGCTCTGCTCGACGGTGAACAGTTTGGACCAATTCTGGCCCAGCTGATCCCGGCCGTGCTGCGTTGCGTACAGCTCGCCCGAGGGCGCGAAGGCGAGCCCGACGGCGTTACGGATCCCCGTGGCGAACCGCGTCCCGCTCGTCCGCGTCTGGTCGTGCTGCGTCGCGTCGAACCGCCACACGCCGGCGCGGTAAGCGAGCTCGGGGCAGGGGTCCTCGCCCCGCGACTCGTTCGACCGGTCGGCGACCTGACAGGAATTGGTGGCCGAGCCGATGTTCACGAACAGCGTGCGACCGTCGGGAGCGAGCGCCAAGTTCTTGGCGCTGTGGCCGCCGACGGGCAGGTCCTTGACGATCACGTCCGGGGCCCCGAGCGGGGCGAGGCTGCCCGCGCGCATCGCGTAGCGATACACGGTGGAGGCGGTGCCCAAATAGAGGGCGCCCTTGGCGAGTGCGATGCCGGTGCCACCTTCGCTGCCGAAGGTCTGCTGCACGTCAGCCTTGCCGTCGCCGGACGTGTCGCGCAGCGCGAGGATGCCACCCGCTCCCCCGCGGCGGCCCGCCAGGGCTACGAAGAGATCGCCGTTCGACGCCACCGCCAGGTGCCGCGGGGCCCCCACCTGGTCCGCGACCACGACGGCGCAAAAGCCCGCGGGGAGGGTGATGCCGCCGTTGTCGGAATCGCAGGCAGGTAAGGCCCGGACAGGCGGGCGGGTGGCGCTCAGAAACACAGCGGCCACACCGACCGCGAGCATTGCAGCGTGCTTCATCCTTTTTTCTCCCCTGCTGGGCCCGCCAGCATCTCCCGGATCCCGCCGAGCGAGGCGAGCACCCCCGTGGCCTCGTACGGCAGGTATACCACCTTATTGCTCTGTGGGCTCGTGACCATCTCCTTGAGCGCCTCGATGTAGCGGATCGCGATCAAGTACCGCGCCGGATCGCCGCCGGTTCCCTTGATGGCGGCCGTGATCCGCTCGATCGCCTGGGCTTCCGCTTCGGCGACCTTGAGCCGGGCGTTGGCCTCGGCCTCAGCCGCGAGGATCTTCGCCTGCTTCTGGCCCTCCGCCTGGTTGATCTCCGATTGCCGAATCCCCTCGGCCTGGAGGATGCGCGACTGCTTCTCCGCTTCGGCGGTGAGAATCGCCGCGCGTCGGTCCCGCTCGGCGCGCATCTGCTTCTCCATGGCATCCCGGATGTCGCGCGGCGGGTTGATGTCCTTCAGCTCCACCCGGCTCACCTTCGCGCCCCACTTGTGGGTCGCTTCGTCCAGGATCTCGCGCAGCTTGGCATTGATCGTATCGCGCGAGGAGAGCACGTGATCCAGCTCCATCTCGCCGATCACGTTCCGGAGGGTGGTCTGCGTCAGCTTCTCGATCGCATCCGGCAGGTTGGCGATCTCATAGGTCGCGCGCACCGGGTCGGTGATCTGGGAATAGATCAGCGCGTCGATCTCCACGACCACATTGTCCTTGGTGATCACGTTCTGACGCGGGAATACGTATACCGTCTCGCGCAGGTCGATCTTCTCCGTGCGGAAGTGGCGCGCGAACGAGTCCCCTGCCGGCGTGACGATCACCTGATGCCAGTCGATGGCCCTCGGCTTGTCGATGATCGGAATGATCAGGTTGACGCCCGAGGAGAGGGTGCGGTGGTACTTGCCCAGGCGCTCGATGATCATCGTCTGCGCCTGCTGGACGATGCGGATCCCCCGCGCGACGATCGAGATCGCGAACAGCGCGATGGCCGCCGGGACGATGAGCGAGCCGATGTTGTCCATCGCCTCACATCTCCTTGTCGACGTAAAGCGTTGCGCCTTCTACCCGCACGACCATCACCCGGGTGCCGGGCTCGAGCGCGGCGTCCATGAGTGACGCCGCCCGCCAATCCTCACCCTCGACCAGCACCCGTCCCTTCCCGGTGACGGGGTCGACGCGCTCCGAGACGATCCCCACCTTGCCGGCGAGGGCGTCCACGTTGGTCCGGATGGCCGATCCGCTCGGATGCAGCCGCCGCAGCAGGAAGGGGCGGATACCCACGAGGGACAGCAGGGTGCCGGCGGCGAAGCTGAGCGCCGGCACGATCGGCCCCGGGACGACCAGGGAGACGACGCCGGCGGCGAGGCAGCCGACGGCCACCGAGAGCAGCCAGAAGCCCGGCGCCAACATCTCGGCCACGAACAGAAGCAGGGCGGCGACGAGCCAGACTTGCCATTCGTGCATGGAGAGAAGTTAGCGCGCGGCCAGGAAGCCCGTAATTGCGGGAACAGACAGCGCCTCCGGCTCGGGGTCCCTGACTTCCCCACTCAACCGCACCCCGGACCTTCGCCTCCGGCGCTGCCTGTTCCCGCAATCGATGCGACCGTGGGTCGTGCGTACGCCGGCGCCGAGGGGCGGTCCCGGAGGCGAAGACGTAAGGGGCGGCAGGGCGGGGCAGTCAAACGTCCCGAGCCGGAGGGACCACCCCTCGGCGCGGCACGTTCTCGTCAATCCGCTGGTGCCGCTGCTGGCGTCGGTTGCCCGCCCGCCGCCGCCCGCCCGAGGGACGTCCGGCCCAGGCGCTGCTGCAGCGCGTCCAGGTACGTGTAGATCACGGGCGTCACGTACAGCGTGATGAACTGCGAGAACGCCAGGCCGCCGACCACCGCGATCCCGAGCGGGCGGCGCGATTCCGAGCCGACGCCTACCCCGAGCGCGATGGGCAGGGTGCCCATGAGCGCCGCCATCGTGGTCATCATGATGGGCCGGAACCGGATGCGGCAGGCTTCGAGAATGGCGTCGTGCGCGGATTTCCCCTCGCTGCGCTGCGCCTCGATCGCGAAATCGATCATCATGATGCCGTTCTTCTTCACGAGCCCCACCAGCATGATGACGCCGACGAACGCGTACACGCTGAGATCCACCCGGAAGATCAGGAGCGTCAGCAGCGCGCCGAACCCGGCGAAGGGGAGCGCCGAGAGAATCGTGAGCGGGTGGATGAAGCTCTCGTACAGAATGCCGAGCACCATGTAGATCACGAGCACGGCGAGGATCAGCAGTGCCAGGAGGCCTGCCTGGCTCGACTGGAATGCCTGTGCCGTGCCGGCGAAGCTCGTCGTGATGCTGGCCGGCAGGAGCTGCCGCGCCACCCGCTGCACTTCGGCGACGGCGGTGCCGATGGCGACGCCCTCGCGCAGGTCGAAGGAGATCGTGACCGCCGGGAGCTGCCCCGCGTGGTTCACCGTCAGCGGGCCCGCGCTCGAGCTCAGCGTGGCGAGCGACGCCAGCGGCACGAGCGGGCCGTTCTGCGAGCGGATGTACAGGAGGCTGAGCGCCGACAGGTCCCGCTGGTAATCGGGCAGGAGCTCCATCACGACCCAATACTGGTTGGTAGACGTGTAGATCGTCGAGACCTGGCGCGAGCCGTATGCGTCGTACAGCGCCTCCTCGATCTGCTCGGCGGTCACACCGAGCGCCGCGGCCCGGTCCCGGTTGATGGTCACGGTGGCCTGCGGATTCGAGATCTGTAGATCGCTCGTGACGTTGACCAGCATCGGCAGCTTCTGGAGCTGCGTGAGGAGCCGCGTGGAATAGTCGTACAACGCCGTGTCCGGGCTCTGGAGCGTGAACTGATACAGGCTCTTGGTGCGCCGGCCGCCGATCTGGATGGGAGGCGGGTTCTGAAGAAACACCTGGATCCCCGGGATGCCGGCGAGTTTGCGATTGAAATAGCGGATCAGCTGGTCCACGCTCATGTCGCGCTGGGAGCGGGGCTTGAGCTGCATGAAGACGCGTCCCTGGTTGATCTGGCCTCCGCCCAGGAACGACATGGTCGCGTCCACGTTCGGATCCTGCTGGAGTATCGCCATGACCTGCAGCTGATGGCGCACCAGATCGTCGAACGATGTGCCCTGCACCGTCTCCGTCGTCCCGAAGATCTGCGAGTTGTCCTCGCTCGGCAGGAACCCCTTGGGGACCACCATGAACAACACCACGGTCGCGACGAGGATCGCGGCGGAGAGGGCGAGCGCGGCAGGCCGGCGCTGCATCACCCAGTCGAGACTGTGCTCGTACGCGCCCAACACCCGCTCATACACCCGCTCCGAGGCCTCGTAGAACCGCCCGTGGTGCGCCTCGCGCGGGGGCTTCAAGAACCGACTGCACAGCATCGGGGTGAGGGTGAGCGACACGACTCCGGACACGAGGATCGAGGCCCCGATGGTCACGGCGAATTCGTGGAACAGGCGCCCGACGATGCCGCCCATGAACAGCACCGGAATGAACACCGCTGCGAGCGACAGGGTCATCGAGAGGATCGTGAACCCCACCTCGCGCGCCCCGGTGAGCGCTGCTTCGAGCGGGGGCGTGCCCTTCTCCATGTGGCGCACGATGTTTTCCAGCATCACGATCGCGTCGTCCACCACGAACCCGACCGACAGCGTGAGCGCCATCATCGAGAGGTTGTCGAGGCTGTAGTCGAGCGCGTACATGACCGCGAACGTGCCCACGAGCGAGAATGGGAGCGCCAGGCTGGGGATGATCGTCGCCGACAGGTTGCGGAGGAAAAGGAAGATGACCAGGACGACGAGCGCCAACGTCAAGGACAGCGTGAACTGCACGTCGGCCAGCGAGGCGCGAATCGACTCCGAGCGGTCGGAGCGGAGCTGCAGATCCACGGACGCGGGGAGCAGCCGCTTCAGACTCGCCATGACCGTCCGCACGCGGCCCGCCACCTCCACGGTGTTCGCGCCCGGTTGTCGCTGGACGGCGAGGACGATGGCGCGGCTGCCGTTGAACCAGGCGGCGCTCTTGTTGTCCTGCACGTCGTCCAGCACCCGTCCCAGGTCCTGCAAGCGCACGGGCGCGCCGTTGCGGTAAGTCACGACGAGCGGCCCGAACTCCGCCGCGCTCTGGAGCTGGCCGTTCGCCTGCACCGTGTAGGCGCGGTGCGGGCCCCACAGGATGCCCGTCGGCAGGTTGACGTTGCCGGCGGCGATGCCGTTCGCGATTTCGTCGATCCCGATGGCGCGCGTCGCCAGTGCCTTGGGGTCGAGCTGGATGCGCACCGCATACTTGGCGGCGCCGTACACATTGACCTGCGCGACGCCCGACACCGTGGACAGGCGCTGCGCGATGAAGGTCTCGGCGTACTCGTCCAGCTCCGGCAGCGAGAGCGTGCCCGAGCTCAGCGCGTAGTAGATGATCGGCTGGTCGGCCGGGTTCACCTTCTGGTAGGAGGGCGGCACGATCCCGGTGGGAAGCTGACGCAGCGTCTTGGAGATCGCCGCCTGGACGTCCTGCGCGGCGGCGTCGATGTTGCGGTCCAGGGTGAACTGGAGGGTGATGTTGGTGCTGCCGAGGCTGGACGAGGAAGTCATCTGGTCCACCCCGGCGATCGTCGAGAACTGCTTCTCGAGCGGCGTCGCCACGGCGGACGCCATGGTCTCCGGGCTCGCGCCCGGGAGGCTCGCGTTCACCTGGATCGTGGGGAAGTCGACGTTCGGGAGATTGCTCACCGGCAAGAGCCGGTAGGCCATCACCCCGAACATGAGGATGCCCAGCATGACGAGTGTCGTCATGACGGGCCGCCTGATGAACAGCCCGGAAATGTTCATTTATCCCCCTCCATCGCGCGCGCGGGATCGGCCGAGCCCTTCACCTCGACGGGCGCGCCGTTCACCAGCCGGACCTGGCCGTCGGTCACCACCTCGTCTCCCGGCCGCACGCCCTGGGCGATCACCGCGTAGGCCCCGGCCGGGCGCTCGACCGTGACCGGCTGCGACCGCGCCGTGCCGTCCTGGTTCAGCACGAACACGTAGGTCCCCTGCTGGCCCGTCATCACCGCCTGTGCCGGCACGACTAGCGCCTTGTCGTCGATGTACAGCTGCAACCGCACGTTCAGGAACTCGCCCGGCCACAGCGCGTTGTCCCGGTTCGCGAATTCTCCCTTGAGCAGCACGGTGCCGGTGCTCGTATCCACGCTGTTGTCGACGAACGTCAGCACGCCTTCGCTGAACAGCGTGTCGGTTTGCGACGGGCTCGCGAACACCGGCAGCCGGTGCTGGCTGTAGCGCTGGATGTCGCCGAGGTATTTCTGCGGCACAGCGAAGCGCACGAGGATCGGCCGGATCAGGTTGATCACCACGAGCGGATCTGCCGCATTCGCCCGTACCAGGTTGCCCTCCCGGACCAGCAGCCGGCCGGTCCGTCCCGCGATCGGCGCGCGGATCGCGGCCCACTCGACGTTGAGCTGGGCGTTCGCAACCGCAGCGGAGTCGGCGCGCACCGCGGCCTGGAGCGCTTCGGCGGCGGCTCGTTTCGCTTCATAATCCGACTTCGTCACGTAGTCCTGCTTCACGAGCTCCGCGTAGCGGTCGGCGTCGGCTACGGCACTGCGCGCCTGTGCCTGGTCGCGGGCGAGCATCGCCTTCGCCTGCTCGAGCGCCGCCTGGAACGGGCGCGGGTCGATCTGGAACAGGAGCTGTCCGGCCGCGACGTCGTCGCCCTCCCGGAACGCCACGCGCGTCAGGATCCCGGTCACCTGCGCCTGGACCGACGCGGTCTGGCGCGGCTCGACCGTGCCTGTCCCGGACAGCTCATAGGGCACGGGGCGCTGTTCGGCGCGGGCCACTGTGACCGGCACGCGGGACGAGCCACCGCCTCCCTGTTTCGAGCAGCCGAGGGCGACGAGCAGCGAGAGCGCCGCGACGGCGGTGGTCAGGTTCATCTATTTGGGGGTTCCGGTGGTGTCGGTTTGCATTTGGAGCGGGCTCGAGCCGTCGAGCCCGAGGATTCCCACGTCGTGCGCGAGCTGCGCCAGCGCCGTGTTCCACGAGAGCCGCGCCTGGATCGCCTGCGCCCGGGCGGAGGCGAGGGCGGCCTGGGCGGTGAGCAGGTCGAGCAGACTCCCGGCACCCGCCTTGTAGCGCCCCAGCGCCACCTGCTCGGATTCCGTGGCACTGGCGAGCAGGTCCCGGCTGGTGCGAACCTGCTGCGTGGACGTGCGGAGTCCGTAGTAGGCGTTGAACACCTGGTACACCACCTGTTGCTCGAATCCCTGCGCCCGTCGGGCGGCCGCCTCGGCGGCGGCGGATGCCGCCTTCACGTTGTAAATCTGCGACCAACCGGAGAACAGCGGGATCGAAAGCGTCAGGGTGGCGTTGTAGCTGTTTCCCGCGGGGGGCGTCACAGTTCCCGGATGCTGGACGAAGTAGGTCTGGCTGCCCGTTCCGCCAACCGAGAGCGTCGGCAGGGCCTGGGAGCGCGCCACGCTCACCCGGGCGCGGGCTTGCTCGACTTGCGCGCGCTGGGCCGCGAGGTCGGGTCGCTCACGCATCGCCCGCGCGATTAAGCTGTCCACGCCCTCGACGACGCCGAACGGCGTCGTGGTGTCGGGCACGACCTCGATGTCGTAGGGGACGTTCGCCGGCAGGCCCATGGACAGCGCCAGAGCGCCCCGCGTGGTCTGGAGTTCACCCTGGGTCGCCTCGAGCGCCAGCCGGGCCTGCGACAAGGCGGTTCGGGCCTGGAGCACATCCGCGATCGTGGCGAGGCCTACGCGGTGTCGCTGCTGCGCCGCGTCGAGATTCGTTTCGGCCTCCTTCAGGGTCGTTTGCTGGGCGTCGAGCAGTCCCTTGGTGCCCAGGTAGAGGAAGTACGCCTGCTCGACCGCCAGCACGACACTCTGCAAGGTCGCGTTGTGCGTCCAGTCGGCAGCGAGCAGCGCTTCGCGGGTCACGTCGATCGAGCCCGAGCGGCCGCCGAAGTCCAGGAGGAGCCACGAGACGTTGACGTTAGGCCCGAAGGACTGTTGCTTCGCGGCACCGACGCCGCCCGACGCAATCCGCTTGATGGCCTGTGCCGTCCCGCCGAGCACGATGGTGGGATAGTATTGCCCCTTGGCCGCACCGTACGTGGCGGCCGCAGCGCGCGCGTCCGCCCAGGCGGCGCTCGTGGCCGTGTTGTTCCGCAGCGCGATGTCGATGACGTCCGTGAGCTTGAGCTGCGCGATCCGCCCGGTGAGGTCCGGCGGCAGCTGCGGCGGCGCCGGGAGTGGGGCGGCTGGCTGGCTCGGAGCGGGGGGGGTCCACCGCACGCTCGGGGCGGGCGCCGTACCCGCCACGCCGCGCACGCCCGGCGTCCCACAGCCGACCAGCACCGCCGACGCCGCGACGCCCAGGGTTACAACGCGCAACGCCTGCGAGGCCGCGACCCTGCGGGCTGAGACGTCTGGCGGACGAGTCGCGAACCGAGCATGCATTGTGCTCTACGCGGAAAAGGGTTTGGGTGAGGCCGGGGTTCCCATTATACGCACACCCGGCGCCGCTCGTGGACCATACCCTGCCGGGAGGAGAGGCGCCATGTCGGACGAGTCACGCGTGCGGCTCGATCGGTGGCTCTGGGCCGCGCGCTTCTTCAAGACCCGCGCGCTTGCAGCCGCAGCCATCGGTGGGGGCAAGGTCGAAGTGAGCGGTGCGCGGGCCAAGCGGGCGAAGCAGCTCGCCGTGGGCGACCGGCTGCGCATCCGCCGCGGCCCGTTCGAGTACATCGTGGTGGTACGCGCCCTGTCTGAGCAACGCGGCCCTCCCGCGGCGGCAGCGACACTCTACGTCGAAGACGCCGAAGGGAGACGAGCGCGCGAGCGTCTCGCCGAGCAGCTCCGGGTGGCCCCGTCGCTGCGCTACGAGGGGAAAGGCCGGCCGACGAAGCGGGAGCGCCGAGCGATCGAGAAGCTGAGGGGAGAATGACTAGCGCCGGCGGAGGGCTTTGAGCAGTTGTATCTGCCCCGCATGATACAAATCGTGCGAAGCGATGCCATACACATGCTGCGCGTTGGTCCAGGTGGATCGCCAGCCCCGGGCGTTGAGCCGCGTCGCGGGAAAGCGAGCAATGACCGCCCGGAGCAGCCGATGCTGCTCTCTGAGGAGCGCGACGTCGCGCCGCCACGCGGCCGCGTCAGGCTTCGCGGGGAGCGTCGGCCAGTTGCTCCCGACGCGAGGGAATTCGAGCCCGGGATTGCGCGTCAGGCGGCGGCGCACGATGTACTTCCAGTACGCCGTGTGCAGCACGATCTCCCAGATGTTGTGGCGGCGCTGGCCCGGGCGCCACAACGCCTCGCGCGGCGTGAGGCCGCGGACGGATCCCCACAGCGCGGTGCCGTGCCACGCCTTGCGATCGAACGCCTGGTCGACGACGTCGAGCAGCAGGGCGATGCGGCGGTCAATCATGGCCCCGGTCATTCAGTGCCAACCTACTGGAGACCGATCGCCACGCCCAATCCGATCGCGCCGGCTCCCAGCGCCAGCAGGGTCAGGAGCAGGGGCAGGGCGAACCGGACCCAGTCTTCGTACGGGACCTGGGCGGCGGCGAGGATCGCCATGAGCGCCCCGTTCGTGGGCGTGAACAGCTCGCACAGCCCGCCTCCATATTGATACGCGAGCACGGTGACCTGGCGCGACAGGCCGAGCAGGTCCGCGAGCGGCACGAGGATGGGCAGCGTGAGCACCGCGTGACCGCTGGGGCTCGGGACCGGTACGTGCACCAGGCCGTGTACGACCATCATGCCGAGCGCGGCGAGCGCGACGGGTAGCTGGGCGACCGGCGTGAACAGGCCATGCACGATCGTGTCCACGATGCGCCCTTCCTGGAGGGTGACGAAGATCGCCCGCGCGAACCCGATGAGCAGGGCGGCGTATGCCATGGACCGGAATCCGGCGACGAGCGCGTCCGCCGTGCCGCCGACGCCCAGCCCGCCCACGAGCCCCGCGACCACGCCCATCGCGAAGAACAGCGCCGCCATCTCGTTGAACCCCCAGCCGAAGCGCAGCACGCCCACCACGAGCGCTGCGAACGTGAGGAGCACCAGCGCGAGCACCGCGCCGCGCCGGCCGTCCAGCGTGCCCACGGTGGGGTCGGGCGCGGTCGTCGCCGTGCCACGCGTGCGGGCGGCGTACCGGGACGTACCCCAGATCCAGATGCCCAGTGCGGCCGCCAGGAAGGCGATGCGAAACAGCGAGCCCGAGAGCAACGGCAGCTGCGCCAGCTGCTGGGCGATCCCAACCTGGAACGGATTGATGGGGCTGAAGGCCGCGCCCACCGCGGCCGCGCCGAGGCTCATCGCGACGGCCACCACCGGGCGGTAGCCCAGGCGCCGCGCCAGCAGCAGCATCACCGGCACGAGCGCGATGATCTCTTCCTTCATGTTGTCGAGCACGCCGCCCAGCGCGAACCCGAGCGAAGCCGCGGGCACGACCAGCGCTTCGGAGTGTCCGAAGCGCCGCACCAGCCAGTCCACGCCCTGCCGCAGCGCGCTGGTCTCATCGACCACGGTGAACGCGCCGCCGATCAGGAACACGAAGAAAATGACCGCGGCCGCGTCGGCCATGCCGCGCGGGATTGCGACGAGCGCGTGGAACGCTCCCACGGGCCGGGCCGCCACGGCGTGATAGGTGCCCGCCACCACGACCCGGCGCCCGGTGGCGGGGTCGTCCCGGCGATCGTATTCCCCGGCCGGTAGTACGTGACTCGCCACGGCGGCGAGCAGCACGCAGCCGCACAGCAGCGTCAGGGGGTGGGGGAACGTCACGACCGGGCGCCGAGCCGCCGGACTTCGTGCGACTCGTACACGTGTGTACCGCGCGACGCCTCGCGAGCGACCCGCACCATGGCGCGCGCCACGGCCTCGGCCTTGATCGGTCGATACCGCGCCAGCGGCCCCACGAGCGCCCAGGCGACGAGCGGGCTGAGTATTCCGGCCACACGCTCGACGGGGCGGGTCTTGGCGCGCGCGCCGATGAGCCATGATGGCCGGAAGATGTGGATGCCTTCGAACTGCAGGCGGCGTACCGCCTCTTCCGCCTCGCCCTTCACCCGGCTGTAGAAAATCCGCGACCCGGGGGCGGCGCCGAGCGCGGTAACCACGAGGAACTGCGCGGCGCGGTGGCGGACGGCGACCCGGGCGAGCTCGACGACGTACGTATAGTCCACCGTGCGGAACGCCTCCCGTGAGCCCGCCTGCTTCAAGGTGGTGCCGAGGCAGCAGAAGACGTCGTTCACTCGCGGAAAATCCGCGATCTGGGCCAGACGATCGAAACTGACCACCCGCTGCTCCAGCTTCTTGTGGGCGAGCGGCAGCTCGCGACGCGCCAGCACCGTGACGCGCACGTACGCCCGCTCCTCGAGCAGCAGGCGCAGCACGTGACCCCCGACGAGCCCCGACGCGCCGGCGACGAGAGCGGTACGGGCGGGCGTGGGGGTAGGGGTGGGGGTGGGGGTGGGGGTGGGGGTCACCCGCTCAGCGCCATACCGACAGCAGCACGCCCATCAGGACCAGATACGACAGCTGATAGCCCGCGTCGAGCACCCACGCGGCGATCGGCTTCTCCGAGAACATGTTCGCGGTGAGACCGACGGTGGCGGCGAACCCGAGCCACGCCAGGAAACCGAGCCACAACCCCTGCGCCAGTGTGGTGGCATTGGTGTACGAGGCAAGCAGCGCCATCACGTAGGCCGTGACCAGATAGCACAGCACCGAGACGGCGTACGCTCGGGTCACTCCCCTCTGCTTCATCGCTTCCAGCTTCTCGGGCGTGTACCCTTGAGCCGCCATCCACTGTTTGGCGAACAGGACAGGGGAATACCAAACGGCGCCGAGGACAAAGGTCAGGACCGCGGCGACGATCACGGCGAGGATGTTGACGTTGGCGGTCGGCATGAGCGCTCCTTTGCGGTCGGGGCTAAGCTACGACGGCTCGGCTCGCTCGCTAGCGTAGGTCCATCCCCTGAGGCAGGACCAGGCGTACAGCAACACGCCGGCCAGCCGCACGGAGTCGCCGATGGGCTGGTCCCGGTTCAGGAGGCCGAGCGTCCCGAGGAGGTAGTTCCAGTCGTGCTCACCGCCGCGCGACCATCGCCGCGTGTCGGTCGCCGCGGCGCCAGAAGTACGCCACGAAGATCGCCGGCACGAGGAGCTGCATCAGCGTTCCGCCGAGGAAGCCGATGGACTCCCCGAATACGCCGAACAGGGGATGCCCGGACTCGTGGATTGCGAGGTCGAGGCTATCGAGCCAGCCGTAATGGCCCGGTTACGGCGCGACCCGCTTCGAGCGGAAGTTGCCGGTCATGATCAGATTCCCGCCGCCCGCGGGCCGCATCTCGAAGGTGCCGTTGAGCGAGTCACCTCGCACCTTTCCGGTGGCGATCGTCACCACCTCGGCGTTCGCCGCGATGCTGTGGTAGGGGCCGAGCTCGTTGACGACGGCGCTGTCGCTGACGTCCCGCGCGCGGATCGGCACGGGGGGGGCGGTGACCGAGGTGTACGTCATCGTCCCGCGCAGCGAGCCATCCGGCGCCACGGCGGTCACGATGCGCCACGGGGTCCCCGTGTCCGACGCGCTGCGGTATGACCGGCCTTCCCACGTTCCGGCATACTTCTGCGCCGAACCGGCGGCCGACCGGCGCGACGTATCGCCCGGCGCGCACGCAGCCCATACGACGGCCACGCAAAGCAGTGTCCGCATGTCCGACCTCCTGTGTGTCTTGAGAAGTGGAGTATGAGCGCTCGGACGGCCCGACACAAGGAAGCGGGCTTCGGCCGGGCGGACCTCAGACCCGCCGGCGCTCCAGCCAGCCGGCGACCGCCGCGAACAAGACGTACGAACCGAGCGCCGTGACGGCGGCCGTTCGATCGCTTGCGGGGGGCGGGCCGAAGAACACGGTCGCTTGAATGGCGAGCATCACCACGCCGAACAGCGGCATGCCGTAGCGGCCGAGGCGGGTCGTCGCCGTGGTGGAGCGTAGATAGAGGAACATGCCGCCGAACAGGACGATGACCTCGAGCAGGAACGCCGGCGCCGGGTAGTTCCAGAGCCCGAGACCGATCTTGGCGGCATTGTCGTAGAGCGGCAGGTCGGGACGGTGCACGACCAGGTCGAGCACCCAGTGGGAGAACACCGCGACGGCCACGAGCCCTGCCGCGCGGTGCGACGCGCCGAAGGCGCGGATTGCGCGATAGGCGACGTACGCAGCGAGCGACCACAGCAGCGCCGCGACGAGGCTGTGGGTGTAGGGCATGTAGTAGAGGTCGAGGGGGTTCGACGCGGTGATCCCGGGAGCGATCCGGACCTTTTCGATCCCGCACAGGACGAAGACACTCCAGAACACGTCGAGCAGCTGCACGGCGAGAAACAGCACCCACAGGGGAATGGTCTTATCACCGCGCTGCGCGGCGAAGCTCACGCCATAGTGGCCGACGAACATGTTTTAGTGGAACACCTCCAGGGCCACCTCCACTTTACCAAACGGCGCGCTCACCTGCACTCCCTGCACCGTGCCTTTCACCTGCTCAAACATCTCCCGGGCGATCTTCACACCTTCGGCGAGCGCCGCTTCCTTGCCCTTGTCCTGCGCCTGCCGCATCCGCGCCAACACCGATTCGGGCACGGACACACCGGGCACCTCGTTCGCGAGAAACTCCGCGTTGCGGAGCGAGAGGAGCGGCCAGATGCCCGCCACGATCGGGATCTTGAACTGCCCCACGCGTGCGAGGAACGCTTCGAGCTGTTTGGGATCGAACACCGGCTGTGTCACCGCGAACTCGGCCCCCGCATCGACCTTCCATGCGAACCGGGACAGCTCGCGGTCCAGGTCCACGGCGCCGGGATTCACACCGACGCCGATGGCCCACTGGGTCGGCGCCCCGATTGGGTTGTTCCCCGGGTCGAGCCCATGGTTCAGACGATACACCAGGTTCGTGAGGCCGATCGAGTCGATATCGAACACCGCGGTCGCCTCGGGGTAGGGGCCCATCTTCGGCGGATCGCCCGTGATGATCAGGATGTTGCGCAGCCCCGCCGCGTGCGCGCCGAGGATGTCGGACAGCATCCCGAGGAGATTGCGGTCCCGGCAACAGTAGTGGATGACGGTCTCGATCCCCACTTCCTTCTCAATCAGGATCGCCGAGGGGAGCACGCCCATCCGGCTCTGGGCCCGCGGCCCGTCGGGGACATTCACCGCGTCCACGCCCGCCGCCTTGAGCGCCCGGCACTGCTCGAGCATCGGCGTCGGGTCCACCCCCTTGGGGGGGACGATCTCGACGCTCGTCACGAGCTCACCCCTGGCCAGCTTCGCGCCCCAGCAGGAGCGTGCCGCCAGCGGCACTTCCTCCACGCCGGCGGGCGGCTCGATCGCCTCGCGCGACACCACTGCGGGCTGGTGGCGCGGTACGACGCTCGCGACGTAGTCGCGGATCTTCTTGATGTGCTCGGGCGTGGTGCCGCAACAGCCGCCCACGAAGCGCGCGCCCGCCTCGATCATGCGGCGCGCGTAGCTCGCCATGTATTCCGGCGACGCGAGGTAGATCTTCCGGTCGCCGATGTCCTTGGGCAGGCCGGCGTTCGGCACCGCGGAGATGGGGCGATCGGTTGCCTTCACCAGCTTCTCCACCGCTTCGAGCACGCCGGCGGGGCCCACCGAGCAGTTCACCCCCACGGCGTCCGCGCCCCACGCCGCCAGTTGCTTTGCGAACGTCTCGGGGCCGGTACCGTAGTGGGTGAGCCCGTCGTCGCCGATGGTCATTTGAGCGATCACGGGGAGATCCGACACGCTCCGCACGGCGCGTAGCGCTTCGTGGATCTCGTCCACGTCGGAAAACGTCTCCAGGATGAACCCGTCAACGCCGCCCGCGACGAGGCCCCGCGCCTGCCGTTGGAAGTGTGCGAACGCTTCCTCGCGCGAGGTCGCGCCGAACGGCTCGATGCGGACGCCCAGGGGCCCGATCGCGCCGGCGACGCTCGCGTGCCCAGCCGCGGCGCGACGAGCCAGCTCGGCCGCGGCCTGGTTGATCTTCTCCGTGTCTTCGGCGAGCCCGTAGCTGCCCAGCTTCACGGGGTTCGCGCCGAAAGTGTTGGTCTCGAGGATTTCCGCACCGGCCCGTACGTAGGCTTCGTGCACTTCCTGGACGAGCTTCGGGTGCTTCAGATTCAGCTCATCATAGCAGACGTTCAGATAGAAGCCCTTCGAGTACAGCATGGTGCCCATCGCCCCGTCGAGGACGTGGACCTTGCCGTCGTCGAGCAGCTTGCGCAGCGTCACTTCACTCACCCGTGCCTCGTTCCCTTCTCTCGTCCCCCGGAAAAGCGAGACCCGCTTGGCCGAGCAGTCGCCAAACGGGCTGGCGTTTTAGCGACTTGTTTAACGTGGCTGCAATAGGCCGCAAATCACCACGGAAGCAGTTGTCGATCGGAATCTAGGTCAACGACGCCGAGCCGCAAGCCGTATCTTCTCCCGGTCCACTCATTCCTCGGGAGCCGCCACCGTGTCGCTCGCCCCTCTGCACCCGCAAATCGTGCACTTCGTGATCGCCCTGCTGTTTGCTGGCGTCTTGTTTCGGTGCATTGCCGTGACGGGCCGGGCGGCGTTTACCGGGCCCGCGGCGGTGGTGTTGCTGCTCGTCGGGACGGTCGGCGCGGTGCTGGCGGTGAAATCGGGGACCGACGCCCACGGTCCGGTGGAACGCGTGCCCGGCGCCCGTGCCGCGGTGGTGGAGCACGAAGAGTGGGGCGAGCGCACCCGCAACATCTTTCTCGTCGTCGCCGCGCTCGAGATCGCGGCGCTCATCCCCGCTGCGCAGCGGTGGCGCAAGGCTGTGCACGTCGCCTCGGCGATTGTCGGACTCGCGGGCGCGTTGTCGCTGTACGAAGCGGGCGAACACGGCGGCGAATTGGTGTACGCCTACGCCGGCGGCGTGGGCATCCGCAGCGGCAATCCCGACGACGTGGACCGACTGCTCGTGGCGGGGCTCTATCACCAGGCCATGCTCGACCGCAAGGCGGGAAGGACGGCCGAGGCCGCCCAACTGATCGGCCAGCTGGCGCAACGCCATCCCGATGATACGAGCGCGCGACTGCTCGTCATCGAATCGCTGATCGTGGACAAGAAGGACGGCAAGGCGGCCTTGGCGGCACTGGCGCCCTTCCCGGCCGCGCCCGACAGCCGCTTCCTCCGGTTCCGGGTCGGGCTGCTCCGTGCCGACGCGTTCGTCGCCGCCGGCATGCCGGACTCCGCGAAAGCGACCCTCGAGGCGATGGCCCGCGAGTTCGCGAGCAATCGGGCGGTCGAGGAGCGGCAGGCGAAGCTAAGGTAGCTATTTTCACAGCTATGCCCGACCTCCTGGCCGCCCGCTCGCAGATGGCTGTATCGCTGGCCTTCCACATCGTCTTCGCCGTCATCGGGATCGCGATGCCGCTCATGATGGTGCTGGCGGAGCGGCGCTGGCAGGTGACGGGACACGCGATTTACCTCGATCTCGCCAAGCGGTGGGCGAAGGGGACCGCGATCCTGTTCGCGGTCGGTGCCGTGTCCGGAACGGTGCTGTCGTTCGAGCTCGGCCTCCTGTGGCCTCGCTTCATGGAATTCGCCGGTTCGATCATCGGCATGCCGTTCTCGCTCGAGGGGTTCGCGTTCTTCACGGAGGCGATCTTCCTCGGCATCTACCTGTACGGTTGGGACCGAGTCTCGCGCCGGGCGCACCTGTGGGCTGGGGTCGCAGTCGCCGTGAGCGGTGCCGCGTCGGGCATCTTCGTGGTGATCGCGAACGCCTGGATGAACGCGCCCACGGGATTCGCGCTCCTCAACGGGCAGGTGGTGAACGTCAATCCGTTCGCCGCGATGGCCAACGCGGCCGCGGTGTCGCAAACGCTGCATATGACACTCGCGGCGTACGCCGCCACCGGCTTTGCGGTCGCCGGAATCCACGCGTTCCTGCTCCTCAAGGATCCAGCCAACGCGTTCCATCGCCGGGCGCTCGAGATCGCGCTGATCGTGGGTGCGCCGGCCGCGGTGCTGCAGCCGATCTCGGGCGACCTGTCCGCCCGCCACCTCGCCGCGCACCAGCCCCTGAAGCTCGCCGCCGCCGAAGCCCTGTTCCGCACGCAGGCCGGCGCCCCACTCACACTGGGGGGCTGGCCCGACGTCGCGGCGCGCGAGACCGGATTCGCCGTCCGAGTCCCCTACGCCCTGTCGCTGCTGGCGTTCCACGATCCGCACGCCGTCGTCCGCGGCCTCGACCAGGTCCCGGAGTCGGACTGGCCGAACGTCCCGGCCGTGCACTTCTCGTTCGACGTGATGGTCGCCGCCGGCTCGTACCTCGCCCTCGTGGCGCTGTGGACGGGATGGCTCGCGTGGCGGCGGACGGACCTGGCGCACAACCGCTGGCTGATGCGGGCGCTCGCAGTCGCAACCCCGCTGGGCTTCATCGCGGTCGAGGCGGGCTGGATGGTGACCGAGCTGGGCCGGCAGCCGTGGGTGATCTACGGCGTGCTCAGGACGGCCGATGCGGTGACCCCGATGCCGGGGCTGATGGTCCCGTTCCTCACGTTCACGCTGCTCTATTGCTTCCTTGGTGTGATCGTCGCGTGGCTCCTGTACCGGCACATCATCCGCAGTCCGGCGGTGCCGGAATGGCGAGGATTTTACATGCCACCGGGGAGCGGGGCGTGACGCTCGCGGACGTTCTGGCCGGGATCGTCTTCGTCGCGCTCAACGCCTACGCGGTGCTGGGCGGCGCGGACTTCGGCGGCGGCGCGTGGGACCTGCTCGCGCTCGGCCCCCGCAAGGAGCGCCAGCGCGAGCTCGTCGCCGAAGCGATAGGCCCGGTGTGGGAGGCGAACCATGTGTGGCTCATCCTCGCGATCGTGCTGCTCTTTACCTGTTTCCCACCGGCCTTCGCGCGGCTCGGCACGCTGCTCCACATCCCCCTCTCGCTCGTGTTGATAGGCATCGTGCTGCGCGGCTCGGCCTTCACGTTCTGGCGCTACGGCAGCCCCGGCGGCGAAGACGAGCGTCGCTGGGGCGTGGTATTTGCGATCGCGAGTCTCATGACTCCACTCTTACTCGGAACCGCCGCGGGAGCGATCGCCTCGGGTGCTCTCGGAGACGGTGGACGGGGGAGCGGGGACTTCTACGACACGTACGTCGCCCCGTGGCTCAATCCCTTCGCCCTCTCGGTGGGACTGTTCGCGCTCATCGCGTTCGCGTTCCTGGCGGCCGTGTACTTGACCCTCGAAGCCCGGGAGCGGGAGCTGCAAGAGGATTTCCGCCGTCGCGCGCTCGCGTCGGGTGCGGGGTTATTTCTGGCGGCGGTGCTGGCGCTGCTGCTCTCGCTCGACGGCGCGCCTCGCGTGCGCGACGGGCTCATCTTCGCCGCCTGGGCGGTGCCGCTGCATCTCCTCACCGCGGTGGCGGCAGCCAGCGCGCTCGTCGCCCTCTGGGTGCGTCGCTGGGGCGTGGCGCGCGTGGCCGCCGCGGCGCAGGTGTCCCTCATCCTGTGGGGCTGGGCGCTGAGCCAGTATCCCTACATCTTGCCGCCCGACCTTTCGATCGCCGGCGCGGCCGCGCCGGCGGCGACGCTCCGTCTCATGCTGGGTGTTCTGGCGGTGGGCGCGGTGGTATTGCTGCCCTCGCTGTTCTATTTGTTCCGCATTTTCAAGCGGCCAGACGCTTAGGTGGCGTACTGATCCGCCCCCAGGAAGTGCAGCGACACATACGGCTCGGCTCCCTCGACCCAGCTGTCGTGCCCCGGCGCGATGTGAAACAGGTCCCCGGGCCCGAGCGAAAACGCCCTACCGTCGTCCATGACAACGCGGCACCGGCCCGAGACGACGAGCCCCACGTGCTCGACCTGACAACTCTTCGTGCCGGCGATGGGACCGACGTGGGTCGACCACTTCCACCCCGGCTCGTAGCTGGCGCGCCCGACGGCGAGGTCGCCGATCTTCACGACGTCGAACTTCCCCTTTTCGAAGTTGCGCGTCTCGTCGGGCCGGTCGAATCGCCTGATGATCGCATCCTTCACGCCTGGTCTCCTTCCCCGTCCGTGCGCAGCAGTGCCCGCGCCAGCGCATCCGCCGCCACGCCCGCGACGGCGACGGTCTTGCGACGGGCGGTCACGCCGCTCACGATGGTCACGGTCGCCCGCGGAACCCCCACCCGCTCGGCGACGAAGCGCACCAGCTCCGCGTTCGCCGCGCCGTCCACCGGGGCCGCCGCGAGCTTCACTTTGATGGCGTCGCCGTGCCAGCCGGACACCTCGGTCCGGCGGGCGCGGGGCACCACATGCACCACCAGGGTCGCCATCAGCCCACGACGATGGTGAGCAGCACGCGCTTCAGCAGCCACAGCGCGAGCCATGCGGCCAGCGGGCTCCAGTCGAACCCGGCAGCCGGCGGGAGCACGCGGCGTATCGGCTCGACGAGCCAGTCGGTCAGCGCGTAGGCCGGCCGGAGCCACCGCGAGTACCGGAAGTAGCCGAACCAGCTGGCGAGCACCCGCACCCAGAGCGCGACGACGATGATGCTGTACACGAGGTCGATCGCGAGGGCGATTGCCGCGCGCGGCCCTGCGGAGTATGCGGCCGCCACGCTGAACGCCGCCTCCACCAGCCAGTTCCAGAGCGAGAGGAACAGCACGCCGGCGGCCGCCACCGCCACGACGAGCCACCATCCCGCGTGCACCGGGTTGCCGCCGGCCCGCACGAGGCGCGTTTCAATCGGACGGATCAATGGGTCGCTCGCCGTGCGGAAGGTGCGGCCGAGCGCGCCGAACGGCGAAATGCGCCGGGTGCGCACCAGCCAGGAAGCGAGCGCCACGAGCACGCTCGCAGCGAACGCCGCGAACACGACGTAGCGGAGGGCGACCTGGAGCTCGGGCATGCCTGAAGTCTAGCGCGATGCGCCGCAACCTTCAGCGGCGCCCCCCTCTCAGGGCGCGAACACATCGACCGCGTCGGTCTGTGAAAAGCCCGCTTTGGGTCCCCCGCCGATCACGTAGAGCTTGCCCCCGAGCACGGCAGCCCCAAGGCCGTGGCGCGCCACGGGCAGCGCCGGGCCCGTGGTCCAGCGGTCGGTCGTCGGGTCGTACACCTCGTGGTTCGCGAATACGGAGCCCCTCGTCTCTCCGCCGACCACGTGGATCGCGTCGTCCAGTACCGCCGCCGCGAGCCCGCCGCGCCGGCTCGGCATCGCTCGCCGCTGGGTCCAGCGATCGGTCGCCGGATCGTAGGCTTCCACGACATCGTAGTTCCGGTCGGGATTGAACGGTCGCCCGCCGATCGCGTACACGAGACCGCCTGCGACCGCGGCCGTGAGATGATCGCGCGGCGTCGGGATCGGCGCCGCATCGTGCCACCGGTTGGTCGCGGGATCATAGATCGCCGTCGCCCGGACCAGCTGGCGGCCGGTGCCCCAACCGCCTACGACGACGAGCTTGCCGTTGACTGCTCCCGCGCCAAAGGCCCCGCGCGGCGCGGGGAGCGGGGCGCGCGGCTCCCACCGGTTTCGATCCTCGCGATACAGCCAGAGGCTGCTCTCGGGCACGAAGCTCGGCTCGGCGAGCCCGCCCACGGCGTACAGCGTGTCGGCCACGACGGCGAGCGGCATGTGGTGGCGCGGGGCGGGGAGGTCGGCGACGCGCTCCCAGCGGTCCGCGGTCGGATCGTAGCGGAACGCGGCGGCGGTGGCCCGGCCGGCGCGGTCGATCCCTCCGGCAACGTAGATCTTGCCGCGCAGCACCGCGGCGCTGAGCTCCTGGATCGGCTCCGGCAAGGGCGCGGCGGCCGACCAGTGGCCGTCACCCGCGAGGAGGGGGAGGCCCAGGAGAAACGGAAGGACGACGCGGCCTACTCGACCGTCCACGTCCCGTCGCGGGCGAGCAGCGTCCCGAGGTCCGCGACGTCGCGCCCGAAGCCGGCGGCCCGCGCCTGTGCGTACACATCCGCCTCGTAGGAAGTCGCGGGAGAGCAATACAGGACGCCGAGCGCCACGGGAAACTCCGGCGGCTCGAGCCCGACCAGCAGCTGTGCCAGCGCGCGGTTGGTCTCGTCGTGCACCAGGATTTCGTCGAGCGGCACGCCACCATCGCCCACCCGGGCGACCTCGAGGGCGAGTGCTCCCGGCTTCAGGCGCAGGCCTCGCTCCTTATTTGCTCCGAACACCAGCGGCTTGCCGTGCTCTACGTGCAGCTGCGCGTCAGGCGCCGCGTCCTTCGCCGTGAAGCTATCGAACACCCCATCGTTGAAGACGACGCAATTCTGGAATACCTCGACGAACGACGCGCCCTTGTGCGCGTGCGCCCGCTTGAGCAGCGCCACGACCTGGGCCTGCTGCGTGTCCACCCCCCGCGCGACGAACCGTCCCCCGGCGCCCAGGGCGAAGGCGCATGGCGATACCGGGTTCTCGATGGAGCCCTGCGGCGTGGAAGGCGAGCGCGTCCCGCGCCGCGACGTCGGCGAGTACTGCCCTTTCGTGAGACCGTAGATTTCGTTGTTGAAGAGGAGAATCTGGAGATCGACGTTGCGGCGGAGTACGTGCAACATGTGGTTCCCGCCGATCGAGAGGCCGTCGCCATCGCCCGTGATGACCCACACGTCGAGCTCGGGGTTGGCGAGCTTGATCCCGGTGGCGATCGTCGGCGCCCGCCCGTGGATAGTGTGGAACCCGTACGTCGACAGGTAATAGGGGAACCGGGCCGCGCAGCCGATCCCCGAAACGAACACGGTGCGCTCGCGCCGCGCGCCCAGCTCCGCCAGGGCTTTCTGGACGGCCTTGAGGATCGCATAGTCCCCGCAGCCGGGGCACCACCGGACCTCCTGGTCCGACGCGTAGTCCTTGGGTGTGAGCTCGGCGTCGGTGATCGTGGTGACCGTCATAGCGGCCTCACCCCCCGAATCGCTTGCACGATCTCCGCGACCTTGAACGGCTTTCCTTCCACTTTGTTCAGCCCCTCTGCGGGCACGAGGTAGGCCGCCCGCAGGAGCTGCACGAGCTGCCCGGTATTCATCTCCGGCACGAGCACGCGATCGAAGCGCTGCAGCAGGTCTCCGAGGTTCGACGGGAACGGGTTCAGATAGCGGAGGTGGACGTGCGAGACATCGAGCCCGTCCTCCCGTGCCTCGCGGACCGCTTGCTGAATCGCGCCATACGTAGACCCCCAGCCCACCACCGCGACGGCGCCGTGGTCGTCCCCGAGCGCCGGGCGTTGCGGCGGGATGTCGTTCGCGATCCCGGCGATCTTCGCCGCGCGGGTGCGGGTCATGCGGGCGTGGTTTTCGGGGTCGTAGGAAATGTGCCCCGTATCGTAGTCCTTCTCGAGCCCGCCGATGCGATGTTCCAGGTCGGGCGTGCCCGGGACGGCCCACGCCCGCGCGAGGGTCGCGGGATCGCGGAGGAACGGGTGGAAGCCCGCGGGGTCGGTCCGGAAGCGGACGGGGAACCGGGGCAGCGCCGACAGGTCGGGGAGGCGCCACGGTTCGGCCGCGTGGGCGAGGTAGGCGTCAGAGAGCAGGATCACCGGCGTCATGTACTTGGTGGCGATGCGCACTGCTTCGATCGCGACGTCGAAGCAATCGCTCGCCGTCGCCGCCGCGATCACCGCGAGCGGCGCGTCCGCATTACGCCCGTGCACGGCCTGGAACAGATCGGACTGCTCGGCCTTGGTGGGCATGCCGGTGGAGGGACCGGCTCGCTGGGCATCGACCACAACGATGGGAAGCTCCGTGGCGATCGCGAGGCCAAGCATTTCGGTCTTGAGCGCCACCCCGGGTCCGGAGCTCGACGTTACGCCGAGCGCTCCGGCGTAGGCGGCGCCGATCGCGGCGCCGATCGCGGCGATCTCGTCCTCCGCCTGAAACGTGATTACGCCGTGCGACTTGAGGCCCGCCAGGGTGTGGAGCAGCAGCGAGGCGGGCGTGATCGGGTAGCCCGCGAAAATCATCTTCTGGAGCCCCGCTCCGCGCATGCCGGCGATCAGCCCCCACGCGATCGCCTCCGTCCCACTCACCGCACGGTAGCGACCCGGCTCGACCGGCGCCTTCGGTACCGTGTAGCCCACGAGGTGCTCCGACATCTCGGCCGTTTCACCGAATGCATGCCCGGCGTTCAGGGCCGCGACGTTGGCCTGGGCGACTTCGGGACGGTCCGCGAACTTGCGGCGTAGCCAATCGGTCGTCACCTGACGGTCGCGGCCGTACATCCACAGCATCAGGCCGAGCGCCCACATGTTGCGGCAGCGGTGCGCCTCCCGGGTCGAGAGGCCGAAGGTCTTGACCGCCTCGGCCGTGAGCCGCGTGATGTCGACCGGGAGCACCTGGTACGACGCGAGCGAGCCGTCCTCGAGCGGGCTGGCAGGGAACCCCGCCTTGGCGAGGTTACGCTCGGTGAACGCGCCCGTGTCCACGACGATGGTTCCGCCCAGCCGGAGATCGTTCAGGTCTACTTTGAGCGCGGCCGGGTTCATGGCCACGAGCACGTCTACCGCATCCCCCGGGGTGGTGACGTCTACGCCGCCGAAGTGGATCTGGAACGCCGACACCCCGTACGTCGTCCCCGCGGGGGCGCGGATCTCGGCGGGAAAATCGGGGAATGTGGTGAGGTCGTTGCCGGCGAGGGCTGCTTCCACCGTAAAGCGGGAACCGGTCACCTGCATCCCATCGCCCGAGTCTCCGGCGAAGCGGATGACGACCGACTCGCGTGCCTGCCGCACCCGGGGCGGCGTGGTGGTAGCCATGTGTCAACAAACTAGCGCGGGAGCGGCTGGAAGGTAGGGTGGCGGCCTCGACCGGGAGTGTTGCTCCTCCACGACGCTGTCGGCTCGGTCGTTGCCCACGTCGGGCGCCTGTGAACTGGAGATCAGCCGCCTGCACCATTCGGCACCGGGCTGGACGATTTTGATGCCACACCATCGTACCCGGCGGCTAAGAGTGGGACACTCGTGTAACCCCGGGGCGCCGGGCGCCGGGCGCCGGGCGCCGGGCGTCGCGTGTCGGGGAACGCCAGCGTCGTGTAACCCCGGGGCGCCGCCCCGGGGTTAACCCACCCGAAGGATCTCACTATGCGGGCACGTGGTCGGCACCATGCCATCGGCCTCTACGCCCATGTCACGTGGCACACTTGGCGGCGGGAGCTGTCTCTTGGGCGCGTGGACGCGGCGGTGGTTGCCGAGGTCGTCCTGGAAGCGGCGCGTCGCTGTGGTGTTCGCGTCCACGCCCAGGCCGTGCTCGTTGACCACGTCCACGTACTGCTTGGCTACCCGCCGGATGCCACACTGAGCTCGTTCATTCGTCATGCCAAATCGGAGTCCGCCCGACGCATCAACCTGCGGCGCTCGGAGGTGCCTTCCTTCCGTTGGGCTCGTGGCTTTTACGCCGGCTCGTTGTCACGCTCCG
>Ga0209160_1000820_pt1 | contig 25897 bp, 16 predicted proteins | sample GraSoiAngelo_153_FD_186167 | JGI IMG/M metagenome (GOLD analysis project Ga0209160, IMG submission 186167) | Grasslands soil microbial communities from the Angelo Coastal Reserve, California, USA - 14_1009_12_40cm (SPAdes) (version 2) | ecosystem: Environmental > Terrestrial > Soil > Grasslands ...
TTGGTTTGCCCGCCCCAAGCATTGATCTCGCTCACACCCGGGAGCGTGCGCAACTGCCCCTTGATCACCCACTCGTGCAGGTCCTTCAGCTCCATCGGGCTCATCGGCCCAGATAGCGTGTACTGGTAGAGCTCGCCGAAGGCCGTTGCGGGAAGGCCCAGAGAGGGCTGCACATTCTGGGGGAGCAGCGTCGAAATTTGCTGCAAACGCTCGCTGACCAGTTGCCGCGCGAAGTACATGGGCACGGAGTCGTCGAAAACCACCGTGACCATGGACAAGCCGAGCTTGGAAAGGGAACGCACCTCCTCCTTCTTTGGCAAGCCCAGCATGGCGCGTTCGATCGGGTAGGTGACAAGCTGCTCAACCTCGCTGGGAGGCAGAGACGGCGCATCGGTGACAACAACTACCTGGTTGTTGGTGAGATCGGGGAAGGCTTCGACGGGAATGGTGTATAGGGCGTATCCCCCGGCGACCAGCAGGGCCAAGATGGCGGCCAACACCAGCCAGCGATACGACAGCGTGAAATCAACAATGCGATTCAGCATGGTCCTACTCGCTTTCCATCGTGGATTTCAGGAGTTGCGATTTCAGGATGAAGCTCCCGCGGACGACAATCTGCTCTCCCGGCCTGAGGCCGTCGAAAACAGGAGATTTGCCGCTCGCCGTCTCACCCATCCGGACCGGACGGACGGAAAAGCGATCGGGTGCCGTTCGCACGAAGACGACGTCTTGACCGTCAATCTGCTGAACGGCATCGGAAGGCACGAGCAGGACGGGTTTGCGCTTGCCCACTGGTATCTCGGCCCTGGCCAGCATCTCCGGTCGCAGCCGGTTGCCGGCGTTATTCAACACGATCCGGACCTGCATTACGCGGGTAGCAGGATCGAGCCCTTGGCCGAGATTGGTGATCTTGCCCGAGAAGTGGTGGTCGGGCATGCCCTGCAGAGTCACCGTCGCAGGCTGGCCGACACGGAGCTCCGCGAGATTCTCCTGGCGAACCGAGGCGAGCATCCAGACCTGAGAGAGATCACCGATCACGAATGTGTCCGTCGAAGGCTGCACGGTTTTCCCAGGAGTCACGACCTTCTCGATGATGTAGCCGCTTGCGGGAGCGAGAATGGGCACATCATCGGCAATCTCCTCGGGCGTGCCAGGGGGAGGATCGGCGGGCACACGAAGGTCATCTTCGAGCTGATCCTTGATGCGATCGATGACGATCTGACCGCCCTTGAGCGCAGACTGCGCGCTTACCAGTTCCTGGCGCGCCTCCTCTACCTGCTGGACCGATCCCGCCTTGAGCGACAGAAGTTTCTGGGCACGATCATACTTGCGCTGGGCCTGGGCGGCAGCCGCCTCCAGCCGGTTCAGGTCAGCCACCGCAGTGCGATATTGCGCGCGGGCTTCGCGCACTTCGTCCGCGTGGTAGCGGGCCAATATCTGGCCCTTTTGCACATAGTCGCCCAATTCGGCATACACGGTCACGACCAGACCGTCTGTGCGTACGCCGACACGCCAAGTCCGGTCATTTGCTAGCGCGATGTGGCCGGTGACGCGCAACATTTGCGGTTCGGTGCTCAACACTGTGGTTTGTGTCTCGATCATGCCTGCCGTTTGGTCGGCGGGCGAGAGCACAACCTCACTTTTGTCTCGCTCTGCAGTGCGCTCCGCTGCCGGGGCGCGTGTGCTGCTGTTGCACCCGGCTGCGACCAAAGAAGAAACAATCACTCCGAGAGCGATTAGACGCTTGATCATGGCGCAACCCCTTCCGCAACTTGCAAGTCGACTATGCTCTGCTGGTATTCCACCATCCCCTGCACGTAGGCGAGTTGCGCATCGAGCCGCGCGCGTTCCGCGTCCAGTAAACGGAGCAGGTCCGTACCGCCTTGCGTGTAAGCGTCCTGCGCGATTTCGGAAATCTCCGTCGCGTGCTCCCGAAGAGGTTGGAGGTTCTCCACAACTTCATTCCGTCGCAATTGATACCCTTGGAGCGCGCCGTAGTAGTCCGCGAGAACGCTCGACTGCGCGGCTGCCAGCAATTGCTGCTGCCTGCTGACTTCCGCTGTTGCTGTGGCGCGGTTTCCCTGATTTCGGTCCGAGATTGGAAGCGTGATCTGCAACCCGGCCAGGGCCGTATTTATTCCAGTTGTAGAATCTACTAACTGCGTCCTCTTGTAGCCATAGAGGATGTTAAGGTCAGGGCGTGCGGAGACTGCCTCCAGTCTGGCTTTGGCCTGTGCCTCCTCTAGCGCTGCACGGGCTAACCTCATCTCAACGCGCTGCGCGAGTACTTGTTGAGCATCCACAGGAGTGAGCGGGGTCTGGTTGGCGTCCAGCGGCTCGGTTAAGACCAACTCGGGAAAGTCGATCTGCCCCATCTCCTTTTGGAGTTGCACGCGCGCGCGGGTAGCCTCGATGGCGGCCAGATTGGACGAGATCTTTAGGCGTTCGCTTTCCAACCTGATGCGCAGGAAGTCCTGCTCGGAGATCGCTCCTACACTGAGTTGTGCGGAGTGGTAATCAACGATGCGTTGGAAGTTGTCGACCGTGTCTTTCAATAGATCGCGAATTTCCTGAGCGCCCCGCGCCGCCCAATAGGATTGCTTGACACTTTGAGCAATCTGACGCCGCGCGAGCTCGTATTGAGCCTCACTAGTGTTGACTTCCTTTCCGGCCACCGCGATTCGTTGTTTTCTCTTCCCGAGAACGTCAAGTGGCTGGATCAGGTATGCGTAGGTGTCCACATCGCGCGTATAGGTTTGACCAGGCCTCAAATTTTGATTTTCAAACTGGAATGTAGGGTTCGGAATCAGAGCGGACTGCTTCTCAAGTCCGTGAGCCGCAGAAATTCGTTCCGCTTCGGCCTTCAAGCTTGCGCGTGACTCGAGCGCTTTACTGACAGACTCCTGTAGGCTGAGCATAGATTGGGCTTGGCAAGGCATAGAGATGGGGACGCCTATGAAAACCAAGGTGCAGATCAAGGCACGAATTTCACATCCCGAAACCAGAACTGTCGTTTTCATAGCTCTCCTATCAGCCGATGTATAGAAGCCGGGTGCAGCCGCACCAAGACGGTGGAAACGGAAACAGACACGCGTAGCGTTCTTAAGGCAGGCTAAGCAGGAGGGGCACGGGGAACGGAAGACTCAGCACATGGAGGGTCGTGGCCCTGTGCCTGGACAAACTCGGCAGGAGCAAATGATTTGTCAGGAACGAATACCGTAGTCGCTGGCTCAGCTTGGTAAGCAAGCAAGAGTGCCGTCTGAGGAACGCTAGTGAAGGTATCAAGAGATGAGGAAACGTGGTCCTTGTGTTTGGCCTCAACGCTGTTGCCATGGTTTTCAGCGGTTGGGATGGATATGGCGTAGAAATGTACATGAACGATTGTGGAGTCGTCGTGATCTCCGTCTGTCTCGTGACCAGCGGAAAGATGGACATGCTGATAAGGCGCCATGAAGAACGCCAAAAGCACAGCAAGACACGCCGGCAGAATCGTAAGTCGCCGCATTACCGACTGATTATGCACAAGTGGCCGCAATGATTCAAATCCAGCTCAATATTCCGGTCGAGCAATACGCGCAGGTCACATGCATCGGTACCCCGCTAGAAACTCTCAGCTGCCGTAGGCCTTATCCGCTCGTAGGCTCTCGGGGCAGACGCCCGAACCGCTCCTTCACCGGCGCGAGCATCAGGCGTGAGGTGAGGTCAGCCTCAGATGCAGGCAGCGTTCATTCGACAAGCGGTAGAATTCATCCAGTCTCCTCGCAGTGGAATGTTTCCGCCTGTGCCCAGGCGCACGTCACGGAACATGCTTCAAAGCTGATTGCTTTTCCCTGAATTCGGCTCGCCTACAACGAAGAGCGCCCGTTCGAAATAATAGAAAGGCATTATTTGTTCCTTTTTTGCCGCCGTCGCTCATGAAGTCTTCGGGACTAACGCCAGCGGTTCGCCTGCCAGTCCTTTCTTAACCAGCCTGGCGAGGAAGTCCGCAAACGGCGCGATATCCTCGCCGATACTCGCTTTTTCGAGCGCCTTGATATAAATCTTGCGGTCTCCCACGAATATCACTGTAGACCTGAACGAACGCGTGGAGGAATTCATTGAGCGGTACTACAACGAGTGCCGGCTACATTCGGCGCTAGACTATTGTTTGCCCGAAGAGTTCGAAAAAGAGTCCCAAATGGATTTCGAGAGAGCCTCCGCGGCGGCGATTATGACGTTCTTGGGCGGATGATGCATGGCGTGTTCAGGGCCAAGGCCTCCCTCGACCTGGGTGTGATGCGCATCCTTGTCTCAAGGAGGGGCTCACTCCGCAGGATTTCTAGTGAGATCCGCTGTGCACGAACTGTGCACGAATAGAACGTTTTCATCGCATTGGGGATAGCTTTGAGCGAAAAGCAGATTCCCCGATTTGTTGGAAACGTTAGCAGTTAGAAGTGATGGACGGAGTTGTTGGAGTCGAGTGTCGTGCGCCCAAGGCAGGCGCGCTACCGAAGCCCTTGGCGTATATAATGCAGCGTCGGAGATTTCGATCCAGTTTTACGGCACGCTCGAAATTCGGTTTGACCGTCAATTTCGCCACCCAGTGCGATTTCGTGATGACGCCGCAGAATCAGTTCAAAGTGTAGGCCTGCAATTTTGGGTACAGGATTGGGTACAAGTGAAGGTACGAAAGGTGTCGGGTAACCTTCGGAAGCGACGCCAGCCAAACGCGATGTAGTTTTTTGACCCACTCTCTCATAACCCGAAGGTCGTCGGTTCAAATTGTGCTCGTATTTGCCGCAACCTTTTCAACCCGAGCGTCAACCCGAAATTGGGTCGGCGAGAGCGTGTTTACAAGTACTTGGCAGTCCTTGGCGGCCTTGTAAGTTGTTGTAAGTACTTGTCGTCAACGCGCTGTCACGGCAGAGGTCGCGGGTTCGAGTCCCGTCGTCCCCGCCATTCTTTTCGCGCCGCCGCAGTACTTATCAAACGGCTCCTAGTTGCAGCGCCACCTTATCCAGGCGGTAAATAAACTCCTGGGCCGAGTACAGCGCTTTCTCGCTCAGCGCTTTTTCGTGAACTCCGTGTACACAACCGTTGTAAAGTCCGGAAACTGAGCAAGATCGTAACCGGGAGCAGGACCGGTTTCGCCCAGAGCTTGCTTGACCTGCTCCAGGGATTTGCCCTCTGCGACCATCTTCTTCACTTGTTCCCGCCTCGCCTCCACCCGCGCAAGCCTCTGCTGCACATCGGCTTTCGTTTGCAAGTCGCCATGTCCAGGAACGTAAGAGTCAGCATTCAGTGCGAGGAGTCCTTTTACGGTCTGAACCCAGCCTTCGGCCGACCCATTCTTCTGCTCCTTGATCATCGTGTAAGCCTGAGGCGCCCGCACGTTCCCGCAGCAGCTCGTGGCAATCACATCTCCGGTAAAGACGATCTTCTGCTCGGGGAGGTACACCTGCAAATCACCACTCGTGTGCGCCGGCGCAAAATGGAGCACATTGACCCTTACGCCATTGATCGTGAGCGATTCGCTCTTCGTCAAGGTTTTGTTTGGCAGGCGATCCTGCGGAGAAGGGTTACGCGAATTTGCCGTCGCTTGTATGTCCTTCTTACAGTCTTCGTGGGCGATTATGGTCAACCCCGGCGGGAAAGCCGCCAGACCATTAACGTGGTCGGCGTCGCTGTGCGTCAGAATCACAGTCGTGACCGGCTTGGGCGTGAGCTTGGCAATCTCGGCTAACATTTGCTTTCCCGAAGACGGGGCTATCGTCGCGTCCACAACAATGACGCCGTCGCGGCCAATAATGAAGCCGGCATTCCCGCCACCGCCCGCGTTCGCCCAATAAACACCGTCACTTACCGACTTTACGGAGATCGCCGGGCCCTGCTGCGCGTTAGCCACAACGGCGAATGCACTTAAGCCCAAGATCAACGCAAATCCAAAAGTCAGGTTCCGGTGACATTTCATATGTGCTCCTTTGCTGCCCGTCCAACCCATTCGCATCCGGCCTGCCAGCCACTGAGCGGAAAAGCCGTTGGCCACCTACCGCTGCGATGCTGGGCATTCAGTAGGCGTAACCCGAGGTTGCGCCAGCGTATACTTTGGCAAGCCACAGATGTCAAGGCCTTTTCAAGCTGTATTTGGCGCATTTTCACTTGGTTGCCTTCCTTGATTCATTCATAAACAGGCGCTTGCGCCTGGCATCCCATGGGTTATTGCTTGAATCTACAAATGCGTCCCAACCGACGGTAGCCCATCGGCAATTTCTAATGCTAGCCTGTCAGGGATCGGGTTCGGCCCCCTTTCGAAAACTTAAATCGAGAACAAGGATACTTTGATGCCAATTAAAATGAAGGCCTTAAGCTGTGCCTGCGCAACGTTGTGTGCAGCTATGTTGCTATCCATCGCTTTGCCGCAGCGAGCCGCGGCCGATGCTGACGATCCGCCGGGCCGCGTGGCCCGGCTGAGTTACCTCAACGGATCGGTTTCTTTCCAGCCGGCAGGCGAATCCGATTGGGTGACGGCGACGCTCAATCGCCCCATGACCACGGGTGATAAGCTCTGGGTCGATGCGAACTCACGTGCGGAATTGCACATTGGTGCAGCGGCAATTCGGCTGAACAGCAACACCGGCTTCTCGTTTCTGAACTTGGACGACCGTACAGTTCAGATTCAGCTCTCCGCCGGCACACTCAGTCTCCGCGTGCGACGGCTCGGCAAAGAGGAAGTCTTCGAAGTGGATACTCCCAACCAGGCATTTTCCATTCTGCGGCCCGGCGAATATCGCCTCGAGGCCAGCGAAGATGGAAGCAGCACGATTGTGGAGGTGAGGGAAGGCAAAGGAGAGGCAAGCGGCAACGGCCGTAGCTACACGATCGAGTCCCGCGAGCGAGCTTCGCTGAGCGGCACCGATAGCCTCTCTGCCGATATCGACAAGATGGATAAACACGAACGCGACGCGTTCGACAATTGGTGCGAGGAACGCGACCGCCGCGAGGAGCATTCACGCTCGGTTCGCTACGTCTCGCCGGAAATGGTCGGCTACGAAGATCTGGACGAGAACGGCGTCTGGCGTTATGACCCCGAATATGGACAGGTCTGGGTGCCTACGGCAGTAGCTCCCGGCTGGGCTCCCTACCACTATGGCCACTGGGCCTGGATCGCGCCGTGGGGCTGGACCTGGGTGGATGATGCGCCATGGGGCTATGCGCCCTTTCATTATGGACGCTGGGCCTATGGCCGAGGAGCGTGGTTTTGGGTTCCCGGGCCCGTGGACGCGGCCCCCATGTATGCCCCTGCACTGGTCGCGTTTGTGGGCGGCCCGAACTTCGCTGTCGGAATTGCGGTGGGCGGCGGCGCGGCAGTTGGCTGGTTCCCGCTGGGCCCGCGAGAAGTGTACGTCCCCGCATATCGGACGTCACCAGACTACGTAACCCGCGTGAACATTTCAAACACGAACGTGAGTCGCACGACAGTGACGAATGTCTACAACACGACCGTGGTCAACAACACCGCCGTCGTCAATAACGTGACCTATGTGAATCGGACGGCGCCCGGCGCCGTAACCGCCGTTTCCACGACTGCATTCACCAGCGCTCAGCCGGTAGCTGCCGCCGCCGTCACAGTGAACCAAAGCCAGATTGCCAAAGCATCTGTCAGCACGCAAGCTGCGGTGGCTCCCACACAAAGCAGTGTTCTTGGACCTGCCGAACACAAACCAGGCAGAGTGGTGCCGCCGGGTCTGGCCGACCGGCCTGTAGTCGCGAAGACTACGCCACCGCCACCTGCGGTGTCGTTCGAACGGCAGGAGTCCGCGCTGAAGGCGCACCCAGGCCGCCCTCTGGAGCGGAATGAAGTCGAGACGTTGCGTCCGGCGGAAGTGGCGCATCCGCTCGTCAAACAAACCTCGCCGAACCCAGCACAGACGCCCAATCCGAATCGCGGCGCGGGCCAGGTAGCGGGAACGCCTGGAGCCCCTACTGGAGCCCCTAATCGTCCGCCGGAAAACCCCGCTAACGTCCGCGGGAATGGAGTCGGCAATGGGCCGGGAAACAATCCTTCTGCTGGGGCACCACCGATTAACAACCGCCCCGGTTCAGAACGACCGGGGAATCGCCCGACAGTGAGCGAAGCCCCCAATGCGCAGCCGAACTTTCGGCCGGGACAACAAAATCGCCCGCAAGAACCCGTGAGCACTCCTGCTCCGGAAGCTCCTAACAATCGGCCGTCTAACGTACAGCCGAGCTACCGGCCGCCTTCGCCTGAAAATCGGCCGAATCCTGGCTCGCCGTCCAACGAGCGGCCTACGATAAGTAACCAGCCTCCAAACAGACCCACAACCGCCCCATCGAACGAGCGGCCATCAATCAATAGCCAGCCGCAAAGCATTCCGGCTCCGCAGCCCTCGAATGAGCGACCTTCGAACGCGCAGCCGAGCTACCGGCAGCCATCTCCTGGCGACCGGCCGAACCCCGGCCCGCCGTCCAACGAGCGCCCTGCAATAAGCCAGCCGCAGAGCACGCCGGCTCCGCAGCCCTCGAATGAGCGGCCTTCGAACGCGCAGCCGAGCTACCGGCAGCCATCTCCTGGCGACCGGCCGAACCCCGGCCCGCCATCCAACGAGCGCCCTGCAATAAGCCAGCCGCGGAGCGCGCCCAGTGTTCAGCCAAACGATAGGCGAGTCGAGCAGCCACCGAACGCGCCTGTCAGCCGTCCCGCGAATGTGCCGCCGCCGCAAAATCGGAACGTGGCGCCTTCTGCACAACCATCAGGCAACGTCCGTGCGGTTCCCGAGAATAAGGGAGGTGCGCCGAATCCTGCTCCGGCCAAGTCCAACAACAATTCGTCCGGTAATAAGAAGGACGAGAAAAAGAACTAGTTACCAGGGCCAACGACAGCTGAAAAAAAATCGGCCTCTCAGGATTCAATGCCTGAGAGGCCGATCTCATTTCTGGATTAGGAAGGTGTCGTCTTCGTAGAACTGAACGATGTGTGCCTGTTGATCGTTATCGCGCCAGGCGGCGAGGGTATCATTCACTTCGGCTAGTTCTGCGGGACCGGTTTGCAGCCGCTCAAAGTCGCTCATGAGTTTTCCCCCAAGATCGCATCCATCGCGCAGTAATCAACGCAGGCAGCGTAACTCTATCAGCCGACTTTTCGAAAATCCGTACAGGGAATCCTTGAGATCTGCGCCCTTTCTTATCTTATGAAGCCCGGCTGCAATTCTAGTGACTGCCGTTTACGTTGCCACCGCTCAATGAGTTGCAACTTCGAGCGCACCGTAAGTTTTCCAAAACGGCGAGCGGGCCAAAAGCCCTCCTCACGCGCGCTACACCAGGTCTGCTGAGAAGATCGAAGGGTGACGGCGAAATCCTGCCTGTCAAAATGACCGGGACATACGACCATCCATCCTACGGTCTCGAGGAGTGATGAAGTAAGATAAAGCTGCGGGACTCGCTCTTTTCGAGGGACGGCGTGCCGCTGGAGATGCTGGCGGCATTTTGATACCCTCGAAGGGCGGTTACCGCGCGCTAGGGGGTTGTACGTGTAACCGCACGTGGAAGATTCTGTTCGTCGGGCACAATTCCGGTGCCGCGCAAGGTAGCATCCGCGAGGCGCGAGAACGGCATCTCAGTTTGCGAAAGGACCTTTCAGCGCTACTTTAGGCGTAAGGGCGGACGTGTGGAGGCATGGCAGCGCGAATTCCCCCGCTTTAGCGCTTCCTCCCAACGAGGATATCGGCGAGAAATGTGGCCTATGTAGCGACAGCCAGACTGACAGCAACATTCACATAGGTTTACCGACTGACAATTGGATTGGGCGCCGGTGATATGTTCGAATTCTTGTTCAAGTATCCCGCTTCGGCGTTTTCCAGAGGCGAATTAGTTCTGCTCGCCAACTGGCCGAGGTGGATACTGGGTTTTCTCCTCCTGGCGACGAGCACGGGGTTCGCCTTACTGCTCCGAGCCAAACTTCCCAAAACCATTCCTGCTCTCCGAAGTTGGCGCATGGCTGTCCTGTGGTTTCTGCAAACCGCCCTCGCCGCTCTCTTGCTCACGCTGCTGTGGCAGCCGGCTCTGATGGTCGCCGAGCTGAAGCCGCAGCAAAACATCATCGCCGTGGTTGTCGATGACTCCAGAAGCATGGGAATTACAGAAAACGGCAGCACCCGACAGACGGAAGCCGTCAAAGCGCTCCAGGGCGGCGTGCTCTCCGGTTTGCAGAAGCGGTTCCAGACGCGGCTTTATCGTATGGACAGCAAGCTGAACCGCATCGACAGCCTGGATGAACTCCACGCAGCGGCGCCGGTAACGCGTATCGGGGATAGTCTCAAACAGCTGGCGGATGAAACCACAGACCTGCCCATCGGAGCTGTGGTACTGCTGAGCGACGGCTCCGATAATTCCGGCGGAATTGATCTGGATACCATCTCCGCGCTGCGCGGCCGGCACATTCCCGTGCACACAGTTGGATTCGGCCGCGAGCAATACCAAGACGTGGAGATCAATGATGTGAGCCTGCCCACTCGTGCCCTGGCCGACTCACGGCTGGCTGCAAGCGTCAGTTTCCACCAGCGGGGATATGCCGGACGCAAGGCCATGCTCGCTGTGCGCGACGGCGCCAAGGTGCTGACGACCCGCGAGATCACCTTCGGTCCAGACGGCAATATCCAAACCGAAAGCCTTCTGTTCAATGTCGGCGCGGCGGGAGCCAAGCCTCTTTCCTTTTCCCTCGACCCCCTTCCCGGCGAGGAAAACCGCGCCAACAACGCGCTCACCCGGCTCGTGGACGTCAGGTCGGAAAAGCGGCGCATCCTTTATATAGAGGGTGAGCCGCGCTGGGAGTACAAATTTATAAGGCGAGCGGAAGACGACGACCGCATCGTGCAAATCTCCTCCATGATGCGCACCAGCGAAAATAAAATCTATCGGCAGGGAATCGCGGATCCCAAGGAGCTCGCGGAGGGATTTCCCAACAAGGTCGAGGACCTTTTTCCCTATCAGGGCATTATCATCGGCTCGGTCGAGGCGAATTCCTTCACGCCGGAACAGCAGGAGCTGATCAAGGAGTTCGTCGATCGTCGCGGCGGCGGGCTGCTGCTGGTCGGGGGCCGTTACGCCCTGGCAGACGGAGCTTGGGGCGTATCGTCAATGGCGGACCTGCTTCCGGTCGTGCTTCCCAATCGCAAGGGCACCTTCCATCGTGATCAAGCCACCGTGGAGCTTACGCCGGCAGGAGCGGAAAGCATCATTTGCCGCCTGCTGGAAGATCCGGCGAAAAACACGGATCGCTGGAAGAAGCTGCCTCCCCTGATGGACTACGAGGAAATCGGGACACCAAAGCCTGGCGCCGCCGTGCTGGTCGAAGCAAAAGTTGGCAGCCGCAACCTGCCGCTTTTGGCCACCGAAAATTATGGGCACGGGCGCACGGCAATCATGGCCACGTCATCCACGTGGCACTGGCGCATGCTGCTGCCGGTCCAAGACAAATCGCAGGAAGAGTTCTGGCAGCAACTGCTGCGCTGGCTGGTCTCGGATTCGCCGGGGCGAGTGTACTCCTCGCTTCCCAATCCCATGCTGTTTGACGATGGCCACGTGCGCGTGTCCGCCGACGTTCGCGACAAGAAATACATGCCGCTGGGCGATGCACGCGTGGAGGCCCATTTCCTCGGTCCGCAAAACACAGCCTCGCTCGTGGAGATGACGCCCGATCCAAACTCCCCGGGCATTTTCAACGCCGAATGGGCCGCGGAGAAACCGGGCACTTACACCGTCGAGATATCGGTGAAGCGCGGCGATGAAGACGTGGGCCGCGATACCCTGATGTTCCAGCGCATCGATGGCGTGGCGGAGAACTTCCATACCGAGCAGAATCGGGAACTGCTCGAAAAGCTGTCTTCACAGACCGGGGGACACTATTGGCAGCCGCAGGAACTCTCCAAGCTCGCCAACGAAATTCCCTATTCCGAGGCCGGCATCACGATTCGCGACGCCAAGGACCTTTGGAATATGCCGGTGATCTTTATTTTGATTCTGCTGCTGCCGTCATCGGAATGGCTTCTGCGTCGGAAGTGGGGGCTCGTGTGAAAACGCGCTTGCGGCTCGGCTTGGGTTTGCTTTGCATTTTCCTGTCGGGCCTGAGCGCTCGTGCGGCCACGTACTACGTCACCATCGCCGGACTGGGCGGCGAGCCCGATTACGAGCAGCGCTTCGAGGGTTTGGCCAACGATCTGGATAAGCTGCTCAAGGATTCCGGCGGCAATCTTCGCGTCTATACCCTCTTAGGAAAGGACGCCACACGCGCACACATCAACGACATTTTTGCCACGCTGGCGCGCGAGGCTAAAGCCGAAGACGATCTGGTGGTCATTCTCATCGGCCACGGCTCTTTCGACGGCGCCGAGTATAAATTCAATCTGCCCGGTCCGGACATTTCTGGAACCGAGCTGGCGAGTCTGTGTGACAAGATCGCCGCCAAGCGGCAACTGATCGTCAGCACGACCAGCGCCAGTGGAGGTGCCGTGCCGGCCCTCAAGAAATCAGGCCGGGCGATCATCACGGCAACCAAGAGCGGCACGGAAAAGAATGCCACGGTCTTTGCGCGGTATTGGATCGAGGCGCTGCGCGATCCAGCGGCCGATGTGGATAAAAATGAAGCCATCAGCGCGCTCGAAGCGTTTCAATTCGCGGAACGCAAAACGGCGGAGTTCTACGAGTCCCAGAAGCGGCTGGCCACCGAGCATCCTCAATTCGAGGACACCGGCAAAAGCGATCCGGTGCGGGCGCCCTCAACGGAGAGCAATGAAGGGCTGCTCCTCTCGACTTTTACTCTGGTGCGCATCGGCGAAGCCCAGAGAGCGGCGGCCGATCCGGCCAAGCGCGACTTGCTGGCCAAGAAAGAAGCGCTCGAACAAAAGATCGATAAGCTGAAATACGAAAAAGCGGCCATGCCCGAAGATGAGTACAAAAACCAGCTTACGGCCACTCTGGTGGAATTGGCCCGCGTACAACAGGAGCTCGAGAAGTGAGCGGAAAGGCCCAAGCCTCGATTTTGGCTGCGGCGCTGGCGGCTGCCCTCAGCGGCGCGAGCTTCGCCCGCGCGGCCGCGCCCGAAGAATGCCAGACGCTGCGCAAGCATGGGCATAATGATCAGGCCAACACATGCTTTGAGTCCCTGACCCAGGCGCGTGAACCGGCCATTCGCGCCGAAGGCTTCTGGGGCCTGGAGATGTATCAGGAGGCAAACAACGAATTTCGCACCGCGGTCGCTCAGTCGCCGGCAAACGCGAACTGCCGGGTCCGCTGGGGGCGACTGCTGCACGAGCGCTTTAATAATAAGGACGCCGCCGATCTCTTCCAGGAGGCCATCCAGCGCGATCCCAAAAACGCGCAGGCTTATCTTGGGCTGGCTCTGGTGAGCGCCGATGGCTTCGATAACAAGGCCGTTGAGGAAGCGAAAAAAGCGATCGAGCTCGATCCCAAGCTCGTCGAAGCGCACGAGTTGATGGCCAACCTGGCGCTGGAAGATTCCGATACCAAGGCCGCCGGGGCGGAAGCTGACGAGGCACTGAAGATTTCGGCCGAAGCCCTCGACGCCATGGCCATTCATGCCGCCATCGAAGTGCTGGCCGACCGTTCTCCCGATGCCTGGCTGGCGAAAGTGCGGCAGGTGAATCCGACGTACGGCGAAGCCTACGCTCTCGTGGCACACCATCTGACACTGAACATGCGGTTCCAAGACAGCGTGGCCTATTATCGCAAGGCCATCGAAGCTGATCCCAAATTGTGGTCGGCGCACTCGGAATTGGGCATCCAGCTGATGCGCTTCGGGGAAACCAATGAACCGCTCCAGCAACTCGAGATGTCCTACGACAATGGCTATCGCGACGCTGCCACCGTAAACAGCCTTCGCCTGCTCGATAGTTACAAAAACTTTCTTACCTTCAAAGACGACACCACCATTATCAAGCTGCACAAAAAAGAAGCAGAACTGTTGCTCCCTTACGTTCGCGCCGAAGTGAAGCACGTGATTGCCGCCTACGAAAAAAAGTACAAGATGAAGCTGCCGGGACCGGTACAAGTGGAACTCTATCCGGATCATGAAGACTTTGCCGTGCGCACCTTGGGGATGCCGGGCCTCGGCGCGTTGGGCGTCACCTTCGGCGAAGTCGTGGCCATGGATAGCCCCTCCGGCCGTCCGCCCGGCACCTATCACTGGGGCCAAACCTTGTGGCATGAAATGAGTCATGTCTTCATTCTCACCGCTACGAATTCTCGTGTGCCCCGTTGGTTTACCGAGGGGCTCGCGGTACACGAGGAAACGAACGTCTCGCCCGAATGGGGCGACCGCGTTTCGCCGGAAATTCTGATCGCCATTCGCGATAAGAAATTGCTGCCGGTTGCGGAACTCGATCGCGGCTTTATCCGTCCGGAATATCCCAGCCAGGTGATCGTCTCCTATTTCCAGGGGGGGCGCATTCTGGATTACATCAAAGACCGGTGGGGCGACGACAAGATCCTGGACATGGTGCACTCGTATGCCCAACTGAAGACCACGCCCGAAGCCATACAGCAGAATCTCGGAATGTCTCCGGAGGAGTTCGACAAAGCCTTTATGGAGTGGCTGTACAAGGATCTCGGCAAAACCGCCGCTTCTTTCGACGAATGGCGCAATCGCCTGAAAGAGCTGGCCGAAGCCGCCAAAGCTAAAAACTGGGACGAAGTACTCGCCAAAGGCGACGCCGTGCGCCAGATGTATCCCGATTACGTGGAAGGCGCCAATCCCTACGAGTTTCTCGCCGAAGCCCATATCGCCAAAGGAGACAAGAAAGCCGCGGCTGAAGTGCTCACAGAATATGAAAAGATTGGCGGGCGCAGCCCAGAGGCGCTAAAAGAACTCGCTTCGCTGGAGCAGGAAGCAGGCGATCCGAAGGATGCAGCCGCGGCCCTGGAGCGCATCAATTATATTTATCCCATGGACGAAGAGCTGCACCGGAAGCTTTGCGACTTGTGGTTTGATCAGAACAATCCGGCCGCCGACGTACGCGAGTGCAATGCCGTTCTGGCCATGCACCCCTTGGATCAGGCCTCCGCACAATTCGACGTAGCCAGGGCTTATTTCGCCGCGGGCCAGCAGGATCAAGCCCGCGATCATTTGCTCGCGTCGCTGGAGGCCGCGCCCGGTTATCGGCCGGCTCAGAAGTTGCTCTTACAGCTCGAGGACTCCCAGAAAGGAAAATGAACAGTGGCCACGCTCGCTGAACTGAATCTGGACTCGGTAGAACTGAAAAGGCGCGTCGAACGTTTTCAATCCGTGCGCGACGCTATTCTCGCTCAGGTTCGGCAAGTCATCGTCGGCCAGGAAGAAGTGCTGGATCAGATTCTCACCGCCTTGTTCGTCGGCGGCCATTGTCTCATCACCGGGCTTCCCGGCACGGCCAAGACCCTCATGGTTCGCACCATCGCCCAGACGCTCGGTCTGGTCTTCCGTCGCATCCAATTTACGCCGGACTTGATGCCCTCCGATATCACCGGGACGGACATCATTGAAGAAGACCCCACCACGGGTCATCGGCGATGGACTTTCGTTCCCGGTCCGATCTTTGGAAATATTGTGCTGGCCGACGAGATCAACCGCACGCCGCCCAAGACTCAGGCCGCCCTGCTGGAAGCCATGCAGGAGCTTTCCTGCACGGTTCGCGGGAATCACTACCAGTTGCCCTCGCCATTCTTTGTTCTGGCCACGCAGAACCCCATCGAGCTCGAGGGCACTTATCCGCTGCCGGAAGCGCAGCTCGATCGCTTCCTGTTTAATACGGTGCTGGATTATCTCAGCGCCGAACACGAAATCAAGGTGGTGGACCTGACCACGGCGACACGCGTGGCGCACGTGGAGGCGGTCACCAATGCGGAAGAGATTCTGGATTTCCAGCAACTAGTGCGCATGGTGCCGATCGCCGATACGCTTGCGCGCTACGTGGTGGACTTGGTGCGCGCGACACGGCACCACAGCGGTCAGGCGCCCGATTTTGTCGTGAAATACGTCAACTACGGAGCCAGCGTGCGCGCCGCGCAATTCATCGTGCTGGCGGCAAAGGCGCGTGCCCTGGCGCGCCGCCGCTATCACGTGACCTACGATGACATCACGTCGCTGGCCATCCCTGTTCTGCGCCATCGTATCTTGCTGAACTTCCACGCGGAATCCGATCGCATCGATTCAGACCAGATCCTGCATCGACTGCTCGAGAGCTTCCCGCCGCCATCGGGAGCCTGACGTGCAGCGATTTCTCGACCCAGCCGTTCTAGCGGGCATCTCCGGACTTGACCTGGTGGCCAAAACGGTCGTCGACGGATTCGTCGCCGGCCTGCATCGCTCGCCGGATTTCGGCTTCAGCCAGGAGTTCGCCGAATATCGCGCTTACAGCCCCGGCGACGACCTGCGTCACGTCGATTGGAACGTCTTTGCTCGCACCGAACGCGCCTACCTGAAACGCTACCGCGGCGAAACGAACACCCTGCTGACCGTGCTCCTCGATGCCAGCAGCTCCATGAACTATTCGTCGCACAAGGTCAGCAAAATGGATTACGCGCGCTACGTTGCGGCCTCGCTCTTTTACCTCACCACGCAGACCCAACGCGACGCCGCCGGCCTGATCGTCTTTGACGACGAAGTGCGTACCTATATCCGCGCTTCCACCCGCCAGGGTCAGCTTTACCGCTTGCTGAGCGGCCTGGAAAATGCCGAGGCCCGCGCGCGCACCAATTACGCGAAACCCCTGCTCCACTTCCAGAATTTCCTACGCAAGCGCGGCATGGTGGTGGTGATCTCGGATTTCTTCGAGTCCCCGGAGACCATCGTCCGCACCATCGAGCCGCTGCGCTACCACGGAAACGAAGTCGTGCTCTTCCACGTGCTCGACCCCCAGGAACTGAAGCCTGAGCTCGACGAGCCGGTCTTGCTGATTGATATGGAGACTCAGGAGAGCCTGGAAGTGACGCCCGAGTACGGTCGCGAAGAATATCGCACCAAGGTGCAGTCTCACATCACGCAATTGAAGGACCGCACGCGCGCCGCGGGCATGGATTATCACCTGCTCGTTACGTCCAGTCCACTCGACGGAGCGTTGCGGGAGTACCTGACGCTTCGTCAAAGGAGACGTTGATGGGTTTTCTGGCGCCGTGGTTTCTTGCCAGTGCGGCGGCTGTGGGATTGCCAATCTACCTTCATCTCCTACGGCGCCACAGAACCACGCCTCTTCCCTTCAGCTCGCTGATGTTCTTTGAGCGGCGCACACAGAGCTCCATCAAGCACCGCCGCAAAAAAAACATCAGCGAGCTGAAGGGAAGAGGCGTGGTTCTTCTGCTGCTGGCGCTGGCTTTTGCGAATCCTTTCATCGAGCGCTCCGCTGCGAGCATGAGCGGTGAGAAGCTGGATTTGCTCGTCATTGATGACTCTTTCAGCATGCGCGCGGGAACGCACTTGGCGGACGCCAAGCGCGACGCTCTGGCGTTCCTCGAAACGCGCAAGCCTTCCGAGCGCGCCCAGATAATGGCGCTGGGCTCTCAAGTCCACGTGCTGACCGAACCGACGCAGGATTCCGGCGTGCTTCGCTCCGCCGTGAACAGTATTCAGCCGGGAGATACGCGAGCGAGCTTTGGCGAACTCGCGGGCACCCTGCGTTCCATGACCGAGACGGTGCATACGCCCATCGAGTTGCACCTTTTCAGCGATATGCAGCGAAGCGCGATGCCCGCGAGTTTTGCGGAAATGGCGCTCCCCGCAAATGTCTCCCTGGTGCCGCACCCGCAAGCCAGAGGCCCGGAACCGAATTGGACGGTCGAAAGCGTCAGCGCGCCGGGCGAAGTGTTCGACCCCAAGAAATCGCGCGTACAGGCGGTGATCTCCGGCTATCACACGCCGGCGGCGAAAAAGACCGTTTCGCTGGTGGTAAACGGAAAGGCCATCGCCACGCAAACGGTGGACGTTCCGGCCGAAGGGCGGGCCAGCGTGGAGTTTTCTTCTCTCGACGTTCCCTACGGCCTTACGCGTTGCGAGGTGCGCATCGACTCCGCGGATTCTCTGCCCGCCGATGATGCCAGCCTGTTTGCGGTGAAGCGCTCCGACCCTCGCAAAGTGCTTTTTGTCTACGAATCGAACGATACGCGCTCGCCGCTTTACTTTCGCGCCGCGCTGACCTCCGCCGCTGAATCTGCCTTCAATCTGGAGACGGCAACCGTGGACCGCGTGGCCAACGTGCAGCCCGCCGGCCACGACTTCGTGGTCCTCTCCGACGTGGCGTCGCTGCCCGCCTCATTTGAGAATGCGCTCACGAACTACGTCAAAGCCGGCGGCAGCGTGTTCATAGCGGCGGGCACTTCCGCGGCGCGCCATCCGCGCATTCCCATCTTCGGCGATACGATCGCCGATTCTCGCTACTACTCCCGTGAAGGCGCGCGCTTCCTAACCGTGGGCGAGATGGACCCCTCATACCCGTCCGTCCAGAAAGCAAACCGCTGGACCGGCGTTAAATTCTATTTCGCCGTGCGCGTAGCCGGAACGGATGCGCGCGTGGCCGCCCGCTTGACCGACCAGACGCCGTTGCTGCTGGAAAAAAAGATAGGGGAAGGCCGGGCGCTGTTGTTCGCTTCGGGCCTGGACAACTTCACCAACGATTTCCCGCTGCACCCGGTTTTTATTCCGTTTATTGATCAGACGGCCCGCTACCTTTCGGGAATGGAAACGCGCGCCGGGTCGCGAATCGTGGATTCTTTCCTTGAACTCCGCACGGCCAAGGAGCAGTCTGTAGGAGTGGAAGTCATCGATCCGGATGGCAAGCGGCCGCTTTCTCTTAGAGAGGCGACCGCCGCGCAATCCTTCCAGCTCACCCGGGCAGGTTTTTACCAGCTCCGCCTGGCCAATGGGCGCCAGGATCTGGTCGGGGTGAATGCGGACCGGCGCGAATCCGACCTCGACGAAATCCCCAAGGACATCCTGGCACTTTGGACGGGGAACGCGGGCAACGCGGCTCAGGAAGCCTCCAGCGGCACTGTGGCGCAAGACCAGAAAAAACCCTACAGCCTCTGGTGGTATGCCGTGCTCCTATTGTTACTGGTGGCCATTGCGGAATCCCTGCTTTCGAGTCAATATTTGACGATGTCGCGGGAGGAGCCATGAATACTCGGGACTACCTGGACTCCTATATCAAGCGATTGCAGAGGCGCTTGCGCATTGGCGCCGTGCTGAGGGGAACCGCGATCTTTACGTCGGCTGCGCTCGCCTTGACGGTCGTTCTCGTCCTGGTTGCCAATCACTTCGTCTTCGCCTCATGGACTTTGACGGGTTCGCGTGTGGTGTTGCTGCTCTCGCTGGCTTTGGCGATTGGGTTTGGCTTGGCCCTTCCATTGTATGGACTCAATCCGCGCCGCGCCGCCGGTAAGGCTGAAAGCGTCTTTCCGCAATTCGAGCAGCGGCTGGTGACTTATGCCGAACGGGATGCAACAAAGAAAGAGCCATTCATCGACCTGCTGGCCGCCGACACGCTGGACATTTCGCACAGCGCTGAGGCAAAGCAACTCGTTCCAGACACGACGCTGCTGGCATCGCTGGCGATTGGTTTGGCTTCCCTGGGAGTGCTGGTGTGGCTGGTGCTTGCCGGGCCTGGCTACCTCGGCCATGGTGCTGCACTGATATGGACCGGCGCCGGGCACGTCGCCGGCCCTCTCTATGAATTGCGGGTGTCGCCGGGGGACGCCGCGGTTCGGCGCAATTCCGACCAGTTGATTACGGCCCAATTGGCCGGCCTGCAGACGAATAATGCGCGTCTCTACGCGCGCTTCCAGAGCACCTCCAAATGGGAGCAGGTAGCCATGCAGCCGCAGCCGGGAGGCTCGGGATTCCGATTCCTGTTCGCGGGTTTGCCCGAGGGCGTCGAATATTACGTCCAGGCGGGCCCGCTGCAATCGCGACATTTCAATTTGAAGGTGGTTGACCTGCCCACGGTCAAGCAAATTCGCGTGACCTACCGCTTTCCCTCCTGGACGGGACTGAAGAACCAGGTCGAAGAACACGGCGGCGATCTGCGTGCCGTGGAAGGCACCGACGCCGACCTGGAAATCCTCATGGATCGCCCGATGCGCAGCGGCAGCCTCATCCTTGACGATAAGCAAGTCAAGTTGGGGGGCGGCGACGGCAATGTGTACAAGGGCACCGTGCACATCGATAAGGATGGGCAGTATCACGTGGCCGCCAACGAACAGGGCGAGACTCTGCGCATCTCCGACGACTTCTTTATCGAGGCCCGCAAGGCAAATCCGCCGGAAGTTCGCCTCCTCAAGCCGGGCGGGGATTACCGCGCCAGTCCCATCGAGGAGGTTACCGTCGCGGTGAATGCCGACGGCGAGTTCGGTCTCCACGATGTCGCTGTGCATTATTCCGTCAATGGCGGTGAGGAAAAAACCGTCAGCATGCTGAAGGAAAAAGGCGCCAAGCAGGTGGACAACTCTACGGTCCTTTCGCTCGAGGATTTCAAGCTCGTGCCCGGCGATGTGGTCAGCGTCTACGCGACCGCCAAGGATGCCCGCTCCGAATCGCGCACCGATATGTTCTTCATCCAGGCTGATCCCTTCGAGCGCCAATTCTCGCAATCGCAACAGGCGGGCGGCGGAATGGGCGGTGGAGGAAGCTTCGGCCAAGGCGATCAGACCGACATTTCGCAGCGCGAAAAGGAGATCATCACCGCGACCTTCAAGCAGAAAGGTGATAACGACAAGAAACCCTCGAAACAGGAATCCGTGGAAAATGGCAAATTCCTCTCCGGGGTGCAAGCCAAGCTGCGCGATCAAGCCCTCTCGCTGGCCGGCCGCCTGCAACGGCGGGAGCTGAGCGACGCGAATCAGGAGTTCAGCGATTTTGAGAAGGACATGACCGCGGCCGCGGCGGCGATGGCCCCCGCTGCGGTGAAGTTGCAGCAGCAGAAGTGGAGCGACGCGCTGCCAGACGAACAGAAGGCGCTGCAGCACCTGCTTCGCGCCGAAGCCACCTTCCGGGAGATTCAGGTGGCATTCGGAGCGAGAGGAGGCGGAGGCGGGGCTGGCGCAGCGGGCCGCGATCTCTCCAGCCTCTTCGACCTCGAACTGGATACTGAGAAGAACCAGTACGAGACCGGCCAAACAGCCAATTCCGCAAACCAGCGCGCGCAGGAAATTGATGAAGCGCTGCAAAAGCTGGAACAGTTGGCCCGCCGCCAGGAAGAACTGGCGCAGCAGCAACGCAACAATCAGAGCTATCAGCAGCGCTGGCAAGAAGAGATGCTGCGGCGCGAGGCCGAAGAACTGCAGCGGCAAATCGAACAACTGGCCCGCAACCAGCAACAGCAACAGGGCAATCAACAGGGAAATCAGCAGAGCGGCCAGCAAGGCGGACAATCGCAGAGTGGCCGTGCCGGCGCAAATGGCCAGCAGGGCGCGAATGGCACGCCAAACGCCCAGGCATCCGCTGATAACCGCATGCAGGAAGCTCTCGATCGATTGCGCCAGGCTCAGGAAGATATGGCCCGGGCGGCTTCGCAGGGTCAGCAAAATGATGCCGCGGCGCGCCGCGCCGCCGAGCGCTTGCAGGAGGCTTCCAACCTGCTGAGCGGACTGCAGCAGCGAGAAGCGTCCCAGCAGATGGACGCGATGGCCCGCGAAGCGGACCGCCTTCAAAAAGAGGAGCAGGATCAGGAAGCGCGCATGAGGCAGATGTTTGCCCACGGCAATACGGCGGATGGCCTAAATCAGAGTGGCGAGCAATCCAGGCTCGCTGACGATCGTCAACAGACCGCCGACGCGCTGGGCCGGCTCGAAAAGCAGATGCAGGAGGCCGCTCGGGGTCTCGGCGGCACCCAGCCGAATTCCGCCGGCAAATTGCGCGAAGCCCTCGGCGGCATGGAGCAGGATGACCTGCAGAACCGCATGAAGAAGAGTGCGGAGTGGATTCGCCGCGGAATCGATCCCACCCAAAATGGCAGGGATACCACCATCCCCAATGGCATGCAGCGCCTGGATGATCAATTGCATCAGGCGCAACAAGCCTTCAACCGCCAGCAGCAAAATCCGCAGGAAGCCCTCAACCAAATCGAGCGGCTTCGCAACCAAATGGAAGCCCTGGCGCGCGGCATGAGCAATGCCGCTGGCCGGAACGGGCAGCCGGGCCAGCAGGGGCAACGGGGGCAGCGGCAAACAGATCAGCTCGGCAGAAATCAGGGCGGCCAACCTGGTCAGGCTGGTCAGCCCGGTCAGTCGGGACAAGGCAACAGCCAGACAGCCGGAGGCAACAGCTCGCCAGGCTCACCGAATGGCGGTCCGAATGGAGGGCCAATTGGCGGCCCGCGCGGAGGTACCTGGGCCGGTGGTTACGGCCCGATCGATCGCCAGTGGTATGGCGGCGACACCGGAGGCTATTGGCCGCAGGGACACGAAACGCAGCCAGTGCCGTCCACGCCGGAAGAAATTCAGCGCGCTTACCAGGAAGCCATGCGCGAGTTGAACGCGCTGCGTCAAAGCTTCCAGGGACAGCCGGCGCCTTTGGCTGACCTGCAGGAATTGATTCACGAAATGCAACGTCTCGATCCCAGCCGCTTCCCGGGAAATCCGGCCATGCTCCAGGAGCTGCACGATCAGGTGCTCACCAGCGTGGATAAGCTCGAACTGCGGCTGCGGCGACAAGAGGACGATAGCGAGGCCGGGCAGATTCGCAGCGGCGATTCGCAGCCGGTTCCGGCGGGATATCAGGATTCGGTGGCGGATTACTTCCGTCGCCTGAGCAAGAATCCCAGCAACAATCCCTAGACGCGCAGCGATCTCGCGGCGATATTCGTACGCAGCCCACCCATCCCGCGAACACGCGGCATGCGCAGGGGACGCGGAGCGCAAGCTTTCCCGCTGAGCCGCCCCTTTAAGCTTTTACTTCCGATGCTATAGCCTCGCCCACTTCCTTCGTCCGCGCTTTGCCGCCGATGTCGGCGGTGCGCGGCCCGGCCCCCCCCAGAACTTTTTCGATGGCGCGCTCGATCGCGCTGGAAGCAGAAGATTCGCCCAGATGCTGCAACATCATGGCGCCGGACCAGATTTGGCCGATGGGATTGGCTATGCCTTTGCCCGCGATATCTGGCGCGGAGCCATGCACGGGCTCGAACATGGAGGGAAATTTTCGCTCAGGATTGAGGTTCCCCGAGGGCGCGATTCCAATCGAACCGACCACTGCAGGCCCCAAATCGGAAAGGATATCGCCAAAAAGATTGGAACCCACCACCACGTCAAACCAGTCCGGATGCCGCACAAAATGGGCGCTCAGAATATCAATATGAAACTGATCGGTACGGATGTCCGGATATTCTTTCGCAACGGCGGCGAACCGTTCATCCCAAAAAGGCATGGTGTAGATGATGCCGTTTGACTTCGTCGCTGAAGTGACGTGGCGCCGCCGGGTCTTGGCCATCTCAAAAGCATAACGAATGATGCGGTCACAACCGCGGCGCGTGAAGACGGACTGCTGCACGGCAAATTCATCTTCCGTGCCGGAATAGAGCCGCCCGCCGATATTGGAGTATTCGCCCTCGTTATTCTCGCGCACGACGACAAAATCGATTTGGCCCGGAGCAAAATTCTTTACCGCGGGCTCGATCCCCGGAAGCAGGCGCACCGGCCGGACGTTGGCGTACTGCTGGAACTGGCGGCGAATCGGAATCAGCAGGCCCCACAACGAGACGTGATCGGCCACGCTCGGGTGGCCTACCGCGCCCAGAAAAATCGCATCGAAGGGCCGAAGCTGCTCCAGTCCGTCTTCCGGCATCATGCGGCCGGTTTTCAGATAGCGCTCGCAACTCCAGTCGAACTCTTTCCAGGAGAGCGAAAAACCGAAGCGGCGCGCCGCGGCCTCGGCGACGCGAATGCCTTCCGGCACTACTTCCTTGCCAATGCCATCGCCGGGAATGGTAGCGATTTTGTAGCTTCGCGAAGTGGGAGCGGTCATCCGGCGGCCGTTAGGCAGTCAGCAAACCGGTCAGCTTGCTCATATCGGGCGCGGTCTCTAGCGCTTTGGCGAAATTGATCACGCCTTCGGCCTTTTCCTTCGGCCATTTCGCGAATTCGGCGCAGCCTCTGAATTTATCGGCTACTTCCTCGAAGCTCATGGGATTCGCCGGGCTGCCTTTGGCAAAATCGGCGCGCCCCGGAATGACTCTGCCGTCTTTCAGGTGCACTTTCAGGATGCTGGTCATTTTATCGTAGCCCGCCGCCTCCGCTTCCGGATCGACATAAAAGTTCACGCGCTTGATCATCTCCCGAACATCGGGCCGCTGAACCACGGCGTCCGTATATTCATTCAAGCCGGCCTTGCGGCCGAGAAGCAGGATGCTCAAGCCAAATTCCATGCTGAACTTGGCCTGCAGCCCGGTCATCGGTTGGTGGTGATACAACGTGGTGGTGAGGTTGTGGCTCGTGCCGATATCGATTTTCTCCACGTCTGAGGGCTTGAGGTCGTATCTGCGGATCAACCCCAGCATTTCGCCCATGGCGGGATGCGTCAAAGAGCCCGAAGGAAATGGCTTGATGGAAACTCCGGGAGAGGCCAAGGTCCACGGGTTGCCGAGCCGGTTCACGATGGAGCCCGGATCGAATCCGCCGCCGGCAGCCTGAAAGAAACCGAGCGCTCCTTCCAGGATGTCGGGAGCAGCGGTCCAGCCCAGCGCCGCAAGATCCACGGCCACGGTGCCGTTCTCAGCGGCGTGCCCGGCGTGGAAAGGCTTGGTCATGGAGCCGAAATTGTCGCGCAGTCCTCCGCCCTCTGCCGCCGCCACGCCCAGGGCATATGCCGTCTTCTGTGCATCAAGGCCGCGCAACTTGGCGCAGGCCGCCGCGCTGCCAAACGAGCCGCAGGTGCCGGTGGAATGAAATCCGTCATTGTAGTGGCGGGGATCGATCGCTTCGGCGATTTTGGACTCGACTTCCACGCCAAGGTGATACGCCAGCATGAAATCCTTGCCGGAGCGCTGGGTGAGCTCGCAGATGGCGAAGGCGGGAGTGAGCGTAGTGACGCTCGGATGGGTCAGCAAGCCGTAGACGCGATCCTTGGCCACGGCAAGCTGCGTATCGTCGAAATCGTCGGCGTGAATGGAAACGCCATTCGCAAAGGCGGCAAACCGCGCCGGCGCCTTCATGCCCGAGCCGATAATGGCGGCCTTGCCGCTTACTCCAAGCCCCTGCAGGTATTGGTGGACGAGGGGCGCCATCACCGATGCCGAGCCCGCCAGCGCCAGTCCAAAGCCGTCCAGAATGGACTTGCGGCCCAATTCCAGGACGTCAGCAGGAATGTCGGCGTATTTCGTATTCACGATGAATTCAGAGACATATTTCGTGAGCCCGGGAGCCTTGGGAAATGGTGCGCTCTCGGCAGGTCTCGGCGATGCGGCCAATCCTTCGCTACCGGCGCTACCTGCCGCGAATGCGGCCACGGCCAGCGAAGTCTTGACGAAATCTCGGCGGATCATGGCGCTGCTCCTTCCGGTTTTGCGTCCGGATTAGAACTCTAACACTGTAGATGCCCCGCTTTCTAGCACCCTACCCCCCTCCCCTTTTTCTGCAAGTGTTCATTCTGCGCGGCTTAAGCCCGGCACTTTGCAAGTGCGGATTTCACGCGACTTGCAGGCGCCTCGTTTCCTAACGAAAAAGCCATGCCCTTTTTTGCCCGACGACCAGATCATGGTTTGCTGAATTCCCTCCGCCTCGTCCCCCGGGTGTTTTTTTTGCAAGGGTAATAATATACTTGACTAACCATGCGAATTAGCGTACTGTTCTCTCACTATGAGAGACACACCAAAGACGCTCCAACAGGCTATCCGGTACTTCTCAAATGAACAAGTCTGCATCGACACGATTG
>Ga0209160_1000824_pt1 | contig 25888 bp, 24 predicted proteins | sample GraSoiAngelo_153_FD_186167 | JGI IMG/M metagenome (GOLD analysis project Ga0209160, IMG submission 186167) | Grasslands soil microbial communities from the Angelo Coastal Reserve, California, USA - 14_1009_12_40cm (SPAdes) (version 2) | ecosystem: Environmental > Terrestrial > Soil > Grasslands ...
CGGAGGGCCGCGGGCATCTCCGCCGCGGAGCGGGAGATCGTGCGCTCGCGCCGCCACGGTTTGCCGCTGACGGTGGCCTTCGTCGATCTCGACGGGCTGAAGGAGGAAAACGACAGCCACGGCCATCCCGCCGGGGACGCCTTGCTTCGTGGCCTGATCCAGGCTCTGAAGGACGGCCTTCGCGCCGAGGACGTGGTGTTTCGCTATGGAGGCGATGAGTTCGTCTGCGTTCTGCCCGACACGACCACCAAGCGGGCGCGGATCCGGCTGAGCGAGATTCAGATGGAGGCGGCCAAGGCCGGCGTTCGCTTCTGCGTGGGTGTGGCCCAGCTCCAGAAGTCGGACGACGTGGTGTCGATTTTTGCCCGCGCCGACAGCGACCTGTACGAGTTCAAGGCCAACCGGGGAGAGATCGTGCAGCTCCGGTCGGCCGACCAGCAGCGTGGAGCGACGGCCTCGGGCACCTGACCCCAAAGCCGAATCAGTGTTTAGTGGGTTGAAACCCGCTAAATAGTGCGGTGAATTCGGGTAGAGGCTGGTACTCGCGCGTATCTGACAGAGGGAAGGGGGGTCTTTGCTGACCAACACCCTCAAGGGGGAGTGCCTGGATGTCACGGGGCTTCCGAGAACGCATCGCGGTTTCGCTGCTCGGGGCGGCGCTTGTCATGGGAGCCGTGCTTGGTGTCATGACCGTCAGGTCTTTCACCCAGCCGGCCTCCACCTCGCTGGTGTCCCAGGGCCAGGTGTCGGGCGCACAGGCCGGCGCCAGCCCGGCCGCCATGCCTGGCGCTCCCGGCACGGGCGGCGCTCCATCGGGTGGCAGTGGAGGCGCGGTGAGCGGCGGCACGATCACGATCGGCGGCTTTTTCGACATCACGGGACCAGTTGACTCATCGGTCGAGCGCGACACCGTGCGCGCCTACATGCAGGCGGTCAACGCCTCAGGCGGCATCAACGGCCGGCAGGTTCAGTACGTGTGGTGCGACTCGAAATACGACGCCAGCTCGGCCCACGCGTGCGCCCAGTACCTGATCTCGCAGAACGTGCTCGCGGTGGTCGGCCTCACGGCGCCGCTGGGCGAGAACAACGAGATCAGGACGCTGACCTCGCAGGGCATCCCGGTCATCGGCGGCCTCGGCACGCCGGCCGAGTACACAGATCCTCTGGCCTTCCCGACCTCCGCCAACTTCTACCGCTACGGCACGGCGATCGCCGATGAGGCACGGTCGCTCGGCGCGAAGCATCCCGCGGTGGTCGTCCTCGGCGACGTGCCTTGGGTGCACCCTGTCGAGGCAAACCTTCTCAACCGCCTCGCGGCCGACGGCATCGGCTACACGGACGTCGAGGAGGTGTCGGCGACCCAGGCCAACTACACGTCGACTGTTTTCAATCTCCAGCACTCCCACCATGGCCCGAGCGGCGGCGGCGCCTCGCCGAACTATTCGTGCGCCGCGGGCGACCGGTCGTGCCCGGACTACGTCATCGCCGCCCTCGACCCGTTCAGCTATCACCGTCTGTTCGACGCCATGGAAGCGGCCAACTGGTACCCCGGTGTCCTCGGGGCGGGGCTGGACAAGTTCAACGTGCAGAAGTCGTACGACGGGGAGCTGCGCAACGCGCATTCGCTGGTGCCCTTCCTTTCTCCTTACGACCACCAGGGCAACGCCACGGTGCGCCAGTACCTCGGCACTGTGCAGCATTTCTATCCGGGTCAGTTCCAGGCGCTCGACATCTACACGCAGCACGCCTGGACCGCGGCGATGGTTTTTGTGGAGGCGGCGCGCAAGGCCGGGAGGAACTTGTCGCGCGACTCATTGGTGCAGGCGCTGGACGGCATACAAGAATTCCAGACCGGATGGTCGGTGCCGTTGTCCTACGGCTCAGGCAACCATGACCCGAACCGTTGCTTCACCTACACGGCGAACAACGGCAACGGCTGGCACACGACGTCCGGTTGGGTCTGCACGTGACGGCGTAAGCGGATGGGTGCATTCGCGGCGTACACGATCATCGGCCTGGGCCTGGGAGGCATCTTCTCCCTGGCCGCGCTCGGCATCGTCCTCATCTACCGCACGACCGGCGTCCTCAACTTCGCCCACGGGGCGATGGGCATGTTCTCGACGTTTGTCGCGTGGCAGGTCTTCTACGGATGGTCGCATCCGTTCTGGCCCACCTGGCTCTCGACCCTGCTCGCCGTCCTCGCCGGACTGATCTTCGCGGCGATCATGGGGCTGACCCTGGAGTTCGCGGTATTCCGCTGGGTCCGGACGCGAGAGCCCGTCGTGAAGGCGGTCATCACCATCGGCGTTTTGCTGGCTCTGCAGTCGGCCGCCTCGCTGATCTGGAAGAACAACCAGTACCACCTGCCGATCTATCTCGCGCCGCAGCAGGCGACATTCCAGCTCGCGGGCGTGCCCATCGGAGCCAACTACATCGTCATCGTCGTGATGGCGCTCGGACTTGCCTTCGGCCTGGGCGCCTTCCTGCGCTACACGAGCTTCGGCCGCGCGATGAGGGCGGTGTCCGACAGCCCGACCTCGGCGTCGCTGTGGGGCGTCCCGGTCAACAAGGTGAGCGCGGTGAGCTGGATGCTGGGCAGCCTGGTGGCTGCGCTGGCCGGGATCCTGATCACCCCTTTCATCAACTTCGACACCACGAGCCTGACCCTGCTGATCATCGACGCCCTCGCGGCAGCTCTGATCGGCGGCCTCGTCTCGCTGCCCCTCACGGTGCTGGGAGGCTTCGTCCTCGGCCTGCTGGAGACCTATCCGACCATCTGGATCCAGTCGCTCGGATTTCCACGACTCGTCGCGCTGCTCGTGATCATCGCCGTCCTGATCGTCCGCAATCCGCGCGGTTTCGCGGTGGTGGCGAAGTGACGTCGCGCCTGATGTTCCGCGTGCTTGCGGCTCTTGTCGCCTTCACGGTGCTGGCGCGCATCCCGGTCGGCTTCGACGTCGGCTTCAAGTTCGACGCCGCGCTCGCGGTGATCTGGGCGTTCGGATTGTTGAGTCTCGTCCTCCTCACCGGGTACGTCGGCCAGATCTCGCTGTGCCAGGCGACGTTTGCCGGAGTGGGCGCTTACACGGCCGGTCTCATGGTCGCCGGCTTTCACGCCGACTACCTTGTCGCGGTCGTTGCCGGCGTGGCCGCGGCCTTCGTGCTGGGCGTGATCGTCGGCATCCCCGCCCTGCGGCTGCGCGGCATCACGCTCGCGATCGTGACGCTCGGCATCGCGCTGGTCTTCGACCGCTACGTGTTCCAGGACCACGCGTTCGAGTGGTTCACCGGTGGGACCGCCGGCTGGCGGGTCGACCAGGCCACCATGTTCGGCCTCCAGATGGATTCCTCGAAGCACCTGATGGCCGCTTACGTCGTGCTGCTTGCGCTTTTCTGTGTGGTCGCCTTGCTGATGGTCAACCTGCACGACTCGGGCGCGGGAAGGCGGCTGCGCGCGATTCGCGACTCAGAGCTGGCCGCGGCGACGATGGGCGTGAACCTGACGCGATACAAGCTGCTCGCATTCGGCATGTCGGCGGCGATCGCGGGCCTCGGCGGTTCGTTCTACCCGCTGGTCGCCGGCTCGGTCAGCCCCCAGCCGTTCTGGCTTTTCACGTCGCTGCAATTTGCGGCGATCGCCGTGCTGATGGGGGTCCGATACGTCCCCGCCGCCGCGCTCGGGGGCGTGTTCATGGCCGTTGTGCCCGACGTGCTGACCCGTTTCGGCCACGGGACTTTCATGGGCCGCGCGTACGACATCTCCTATGACTGGTTCCAGATCGCGGTCGGGGTGCTCCTGATCGTTCAGCTCATCGCGCTGCCGGATGGTGTCTGGGGCGACCTGCGCGCCCGGGCCCTCCATGCATGGTCCGCCGCCGGCGCCCTCGGTGGCAGAAAGGTGAAGGTGGCATGACGATGCTGCGCGTGCGCGACGCGACGGTCCGCTTCGGCGGCATCGTCGCGCTCGATGGGATTTCGCTCGACCTGAATCGTGGCGAGATACTCGGCCTGATCGGTCCCAACGGGGCGGGCAAGACCACGCTTTTCAACTGCATCTCAGGCGTGATCCGGCCAGACCACGGCTCGATCCTTTTCGAGACCAACGACCTGACCTACGCGCCACCGCACGAGCGCGCGCGGCTCGGCATCGCGCGCACCTTCCAGAACCTCCAGCTGTGGGGCTCGATGACAGTCGAAGAAAACCTCATGGTGCCCATGGACGCGCTGGGGCGGCGCAACACGTTCAGCGACGCGCTGTACCTGCCGTTCTCAGCCTACGCGGAGAGGGCGTCATCCGAGCGCGCGCGCGCGATCCTCCACGTGCTCGACCTCGGGCGCTATGCGCGAACACCGGCGGGCGATCTGCCGGCCGGCATCCAGCGGCGCGTCGAGATCGCCCGCGCCCTGGCGATGCGGCCAAGGCTGCTGCTGCTGGACGAGCCCGCGGCGGGGCTTGACGCGCAGGAGACCGCGCACCTCGCTGACCTGCTGCACGCGGTGAGAGAACGCTTCCACGTGTCGATGCTGCTGGTCGATCACGACATGAGCCTGGTGATGCGGGTATGCGATTTTGTCTATGTCCTCGACTTCGGCAAGCTGCTGGCCCATGGCAGGCCCGCCGCGATCCGCGACGACCCGAAGGTCATCGCGGCGTATCTCGGCGAGGAGTCGAAGAAGCCGGCCGGCGACGTCGCGACAGTGGCGACGCCCAGGGAAGGGCCGCCGCTGCTCGAGGTCGACCGGCTCGCGGCCGGCTACGGAGGCCTGGAGGTCATTCGCGACGTGACCCTTTCCGTCCGGCCCGGCGAGGTGGTCGCCTGCATCGGGGCCAACGGAGCCGGGAAGACCACGACTCTGCGCGCCATCTCGGGCATGATCCACGCCCGCGGAGGCAAGGTCACGTTCGCCGGCAAGGATGTCACGGGCAGCTCGGCGGAGCGCATCACCAAGCTCGGGCTGGTCCACATCCCCGAGGGCCGCGGCCTGTTTCCGACGATCAGCGTCGAGGACACGCTGAGGCTTGTTTCCAACACCGCCGGCCACGAGGTCGATCCCGCGCCGGCGTTCGACCTGTTTCCCAAGCTCCGCCAGCGGCGTCGCCAGCTCGTCGGCACGCTGTCCGGCGGGGAGCAGCAGATGGTCGCGCTTGCCCGCGCGATCCTCTCCCAGCCGCGGCTCGTGATGATCGACGAGATGTCGCAGGGCCTCGCCCCAACCGTTGTCCGCCAGCTGTTCGACATCGTCCGCGTCTTCCGCGAGCAGGGCATCGCGGTCCTCCTGGTGGAGCAGTTCGTGGAGTCGGCGCTGGACGTCGCTGATCGTGCGTATGTGTTCGAACACGGGACCAACGCCCTCAGCGGGCCGGCGGTCGAGCTGCGCAACGACCGCAAGCTCGTTACCGGCTCGTACCTCGGCACGGCCGTCGACGCGACGGCGATCGCTGCCAACGGCAACGGCCATCACATCGACCCTGCATTGATGGAGATCCTGTCGGTCAGGGTTCCAGCCAAGGTCAAGCGCGCGCTCGAGGAGCGCGCGGAAAACGAAGGCCGCCCCGCCGGAGCGGTCGTGGTCGAGCTCCTGGGAAAGGTGGACGATCAATGAGACGCCTCTTCATCGCGCTGAACTGCGTGGTGCTGGCCGTTGCTTCGGTGGTGCTGATCCCGGCATTTGCGCTTGCCGACGTCCCTTCCAGCTACACGAGCTACGGCTACGCGACCGGGGTTCATGGCATCGCGGGCAGTGACGCGTTCCCCAACTTCCAGAACGGAGCGGTCAACAACCGATATCCGATGGCGGAGGTCCTGCAGGACGCAAGCCCGTCGTCGACGGCGAAGGCGACGTATTCGGACAGCGGTCCGGCCGTCGCGACGGTGGGGTCGTCATACAACCAGGGCTGCAGCCAGTCCGGCAGCCAACCGCCTCCGCCGCAGATCTGCCAGAACCCGAACAACCAGGTGCCGTACGCCAACGCGACGTATCCAGGTCCGTCACACGGGCACATCGACCAATGCAACGGTTGCGGAAATGGGCCCTACGCTGACGCGAACGCGGGTCAGATGAACGCAGACGCATCGGGCTATTACGCGGGCGGCGGCACGCAACCGTTCAGCGGCGCATCGGGCAAGACCAACACCGTCATGGACTCGGGCGGCACGCTGACAGTCACCACGCATTCGGAGGTCGACAGCTTTGTGATCGGCACCGTCAAGGTCAGCAAGGTGATGGTCGACATCAACGCGACCAGCACCCTGTCGGGCGGCGGTGGGGACGCGCACGTCACCGCTGGCCAGGTCACCGCCAACGGGCAGCCGGTGGCGGTCAACGACCAGGGAGTGACGATCCAGGACAAGCAGCCTGTTCCATGCACCTCGGCGCCGAAACCGCCCGCCGCTCAGCCGCCACCGGCTCCATCTCCGCCGTCGGGCCCGATACCGCCCCTGCCCGTGGGCGGCAACTCCGGGAGCTCCGGCAGCGCCTCCAGGCCAGGCTCTTCGTCCGGATGCGTCCCCGTCGTGAACGTGACGTACATCACGATCTTCACGGTGGCGCCGACCAAGACGATCGACGGCAGCCACGTGACGATCTGGGCGACCGGTCTTCACATCAAGGTCACCCAACCATCGCCAGGCCCCGGCGTACCCAGCCAGAGCGCGGAGTATGTCCTGGGCGAAGGATTCGTGGACCTCCAGACCGGCAGCGGCGGGGTCATGGGCTTTGAGGCCTTTGGCGGATTCGGCGGCTTTGGCGGCGGCGACTTCGGAGGGTTCGGCGACCAGGGCGGCGCGGGCGGCGGCCCGGGCGCCGCGGCGAGTCAGCTGGGTGCCACGCTCACCGCGGACCGCATACCACTGGCCTTCATGTTCCTGACCCTCGAGGCGCTGCTGCTGGCGTCGGCCGCGGCCTGGGTCTGGGCGCGCAACGCTCCATCGGGCAAAGTCCCCGATGAGGTGCTCTCACCGTGATCGCGGGTCTTCGCCACCGACCGGTCACGGCGTACTGCGAGGCAGACAGGTGGAAATTCGATCCTCGCTACACGCAGGGGCGCTGCCCGATCTGCGGTTGGAAGCCGGAGGGTGCGCCGAACGCGCCTCGCTGGCTGGCCATCGCCAACCGGTTGGACTGGGAGATGCTCGGGCTTTTCCTGCTCGCCGACGTGCTCGTCCTGCTGGGCCTGATCGTGGCCCACGCGGCGGGAATCCTGCCGGCGAATCGCTAGGTCTTCCTGCGCACCTGCACCGTAAATCCGTCATCCGAAGGGCTCACCTCGACGTCGCCCGCCCGGATGCGGATTCCATCTTCGACTCGCGTCGCGACGAGGGAGCCTTCGAAGACCAGCTCGGAGAACCGCCACTCCTTCGCGTGCTTGCGCATGCGCACGATCACGCCCTGCGGGCTGCGCCAGACCCCCTCGCCGGAGGGCTTGAACCCGCGGGTGACCAGCTCGCCGAGCTGGTCCGGGATCGCCTCGGGGGGCGGCTTCGCCGCCGGCCAGACCACGGGCTTGTCTCTCTCGGCATGCGGGTTGGGCAGGACGCGGAGGTCCGGCTTGCGGCTGCGGGCCTGCTCGAGGGAGAGGCGTAGCAGCTCCGAACCCTCTTCCTGCTCGAAGAACGCCCCGGAGATGCGAGAGGGGTCATGCGACCGGCGGATGCAGTTGGCGCAGTCCGGCTCGCCGTCGACTGCTGTATAGCTACCTTCGGCGAGGGTCTGGCCGCAGAGAGTCGTGACCGTGCCCGCGCGCGGGACCTTTGGAGTGAGATGGATCCGCCCCCCGGACTTGCGGCGGACGGACTCGAGCTTGATCCTGTGCACGGCTTCAATAATGGGCGACCCAGCCCCACCCGCGCTTCGCGCCACCTCCCCATGAATGGGGAGGAGCTTATTGCTCATGCCGCTCGTTTTCACGGCATCGTCAAACCCTGTGTCAACGCCGGGTAGAGGTACCGGCGTGGGCGCTTATCTAGCACAGTCCATGAGCCTGCTGATCGCGCCCTCCACCCGGACCGCACTTCGCCGGCCAGCCCTGGCCCTGGCGGAGGAACCGCATTACGACCCGCGGGACGTGCGCCGCACGGTGGCCGCGCTCGAGAGGGCGGCCAACCGGGCTCCCTCGATGGGCCTCCTGGTGCGCAGCGACCTGTCGGGGCTCAAGGTCGCGGACGTCCGCCGGGCCCTGGGGGGCCTTCCCTCGCCAGGCGACTACCGCGTCGTGATCAAGCCGCTCCGCTTTCGGAAACGGCCTCACCTTTCCGGCCTCTGCGAGTTCGACGTGGGCCGGATCATCATCCGCGTACCGGAACCGTTCCGGCCGTTTGACGAGGTCGTCTACATCAATGCACGGCGTAAGCCGGGGGCGGCGATGAAGTTCGCCTGGTTGTCCGAAAAGGTCAGGTTCCGAACCCGGCGGGACGTGCTGCGGTTTGTCTACCTGCACGAATGGCTTCACTGGTACCTCCGCGAGATGCGGGGCCGACGGGCCGGCGCGGAGACGGCCTGTGACCGGTTTGCGCTGCGCAACTTCCGGCGCCGCCAGGTGAGCGTCGACGACGCGCTCGAGGCGCTGCAGGGAACGCGGATGCAGGTGCTGCCGGAAGGGCTCCGGTTCGCCGCCTAGCTCCGAGTCGCCGTTTCGCGGAATCCCGCGCCGCTGGCGCCAACCGTACCTATCGCGTTAGGCGAATACGAGTCTTTGGCGCCAAAGGTACCTATCGAGTCGGCGGAACTGCGGGTCCAGTAACGAGGCGCGTTGCGCTGGTCTGTCTCGGGGTCGGGAGAGGCGTGAGGGTTGCCTCGACCTGCTCCCGCAGATACTCGAACGCGGGCGGTAGGGACAGCCTCTCCCCCAGGTGCTCCTTCGGCTCGTCGGTGGAGAAGCCCGGGCCCATCGTCGCGATCTCGAACAGGACTCCGCTCGGTTCCCTGAAGTAGATCGAGCGGAAATAGAAGCGGTCGATGACCGGCGTGGGACTGCCGCCCCCCGCAACGACCTGGTCGCGCCAGGCCGGGTGGTCGTCCATCGTCGAGGACCACGCGACGTGGTGGACGGTGCCTGAGCCGCCAAGGGCTCGAGCCTCGGGAGCCGCGTCGTAGACGTAAAAGGAGCCGCGCGTCTCGCCACGCGATTCGTAGCTGTCCGATCCAGTCCCCTCGAAACCGAGCGTTTCGGTGAGGAACTCGTGGCTCGCGTGGCGCCGGCTCTCAAACGCCCGCACGCCGGCAAAGCCCCGGAGGGCAAGGTGCGGCGGGATTTCCGGGTGGCGCGCGACGAGCGGCCTGTCCCGCGGCGCCTCGGCGATGAGCTCGAACCCAAGGCCTTCCGGGTCGTCGAAGCGAAGCCGATCCTCTTCGCGGACCGAGTCGATGCCGGAGGAGGCAAGGCGCCCCGCCCAGAACTCGAGCGCCTCGTCACCGGCCACCCTGAACGCGATACGGTGGATCATCCCCGCGCCGGCGCGGCCTCGGGCCAGGCCCGGGTACTCGAAGAACGTGAGGTCTGCGCCGGGGCTTCCGTCCTCGTCGGCGTAGAAGAGGTGGTAGACGGCGGGGTTGTCCTGGTTGACGGTCTTCTTGACCAGCCGGAGCCCCATCACGCCGGTGTAGAAGAGGACGTTTTTGGTGGCGTCGGCCGTGATCGCGCTGATGTGGTGGATTCCGTTGAGGGCCTTCATTCGCTCAGTTCTACCCATTCCCATGGCGCATTTGTTCCAGCCGACATAATCGGGCTATGGCTGTGCGGGTGGTGGGGTTTGACGGCGATGACACGCTCTGGCACAGCGAAACCCGATTTCACGTAACGCAGAGCGAATTCAGGGATCTGCTGAAGCGGCACGTCCCCGACGCGGACATCGACACGCGGCTGGCCGAGATGGAGATGAAGAACCTGAGCATCTACGGCTACGGGGTGAAGTCGTTCACGCTGTCGATGATCGAGACCGCGATCGAATTGACGGAAGCGCGCATCCCCACCGCCGACGTCGAGACCATCCTTGGCTGGGGCAAGCGGATGCTGATGGAACCGACCGCGCTTCTCGACGGGGTCGAAGAAACGCTTCGCGCGCTCGCCGGCCGCTACGACCTGCTGCTCATCACCAAAGGTGATCTCTTCGACCAGGAGAGCAAGCTGGCGCGGTCAGGGTTGGGTGAGATGTTCCTCGGAGTCGAGATCCTCAGCGAGAAGAACGTCGAGACGTATCGCGGTGTGTTCCACCGCCGTGGCATCAAGGCCGAGGACTTCGTGATGGTCGGCAACTCGCTGCGTTCGGACATCGTGCCTGTCGTGGCGCTGGGCGCGCATGCGTTTCACATTCCTTACGAGGTGACCTGGCACCACGAAAACGTGCCCGAGGATGAGCTGCCGGTGCAGGGCTGGCGCCCTCTCTCCGCGATCCGGGAGCTGCCGGCCGCGCTCGAAGAGCTCTAGGTCGCGTTTCCCAAGTCGGCGCCGGTGATAAGGACCATTTTCAGTGTATCGCGCGCCCAGGGGCTTGCGGCAAGGCCCGGGTCGTGCCGCAGAATCTCCAGCCGCAACCTGAACCTACGGACGGAAATGGGGGTGGCGTATGGCCGAACATGCCGTGGTCGTAGCCGGAGGCGGCCCGACGGGGCTGATGTTGGCGGGCGAGCTGGCGCTGGCGGGGGTCGACGTTGCCATCGTCGAGCGGCGCGCCGGCCAGGAGGTCATCGGCTCGCGGGCAGGCGGGCTGCACTCACGCACGATCGAGGTTTTCGATCAGCGTGGAATCGCTGATCGGTTCCTTTCGCAGGGGCAGGTGGCCCAGGTCGCGGGGTTCGCATGGATCCGTTTGGACATCAGCGACTTTCCCACCCGGCACCCCTACGGGCTGGGGCTGAGGCAGAACCACATCGAGCGCATTCTCGCCGGCTGGGTCGGCGAGCTCGAGGTGCCGATCCATTTCGGACGTGAGGTGACCGGTTTCGCGCAGGACGACACCGGCGTCGACGTCGCGTTGTCCGACGGCCTGTCGCTGCGGGCCCAATATCTCGTCGGGTGCGACGGCGGTCGCAGCCTGATCCGTAAAGCAGCCGGTATCGAGTTCCCCGGCTGGGATCCGACTGCCAGCAGCCTGATCGCTCAGGTCGAGATGGACCAGGAGCCGGAGTGGGGCCTCCGCCGCGACGCCGTCGGCGTCCATGCCCTGTCCAGGTTGGAGGATGGACCGGTGGGGGTCCTGGTCACCGAACAGGACCTCGGACACACCGGAGAGCCCACCCTGCGTGATCTCAGCGAGGCGCTCATCGCCGTATACGGGACCGATTACGGGGTCCACAGTCCCACCTCGATCTCCAGGTTCACCGACATGACCCGGCAGGCGGCGTCCTACCGCGCCAGACGGGTTCTGCTGGCCGGCGACGCCGCACACGTGCATCCCCCGGTGGGTGGACAGGGCCTCCAGATTGGTGTGCAGGATGCGGTGAATCTGGGATGGAAGCTGGCCCAGGTGGTCAAGGAGACGTCGCAGGAGAGCCTGCTGGATACCTACCACGCCGAGCGCCACCCGATCGCGGCCCGCGCGCTGCACAACACCATGGCGCAAACAGCGCTCCTCCGCTCCGACGAACGTACCGAGGCACTGCGGGACACCATGTCCGAGCTGCTGAGCATGGACGAACCGCGCAAACGGATCGCCGCGATGATGTCCGGCCTGGATATTCATTACGACCTCGGTGAGGGGCACCCACTGCTCGGGCGCCGCATGCCCGATCTCGACCTGGTCACGGCCAACGGCTCGCTGCGGGTATTCACCCTCTTGCACGATGCCCGGCCGGTGCTGCTCAACCTCCATAGGGCCGGCAGATTCGACGTCACGCCGTGGGCGGATCGAGTTCAGATGATCGACGCCAAATATGCCGGTAATTGGGAGCTTCCGGTCCTGGGCCAGGTCGCAGCCCCCGCTGGCGTGCTGATCAGACCCGATGGATACGTCGCCTGGGTGGGGGACGGCACAGACACCGGATTGCGCGATGCGCTGGCTACCTGGTTCGGATCAGCCTAGGCCGCCCCCGCCCGCGCGCCGCCGCCGGTCATCAGGAGCCCGAGGCGTTCCTCGGGCGTGTCCGGCGGCTCGATGCTGACGATCTTGCCCTCGTACATCACGGCGATCCGGTCGGACAGCGACCTCACCTCGTCCAGCTCCGCCGACACCAGCAGCACGGCGGCGCCCGCGTCGCGCTCTTTGACGATCTGGCGGTGGATGAACTCGATGGCGCCTATGTCGACGCCTCGTGTCGGCTGCGCGGCCAGCAGGACCTTCGGGTTGCTGCCCATCTCGCGCGCGACGATCACCTTCTGCTGGTTGCCACCGGAAAGGTTTCGCGCGGCGACGTCGATGCTCGGCGTCCTGATGTCGTAATCCTTGACCAGTCGCATCGCCCAATTCCGAATCGCCACGAGACGCAGGACGAACTCGTGCCAAGAAAACGTCGCCGTGCGCTCCCTTCCCAGGATCGAGTTCTCCGCGATCGAGAAGCCGAGCACGAGGCCAGTGCCCCGCCGATCCTCCGGGATGAACGCGACCCCTGCGTCGCGCTCGGTATTGGCGTCCATCGTGGTGATGTCGCGGTCGGCGAGCACGACCCGACCGCCTGTCGCGCGGCGAGTTCCCGCGAGCACCTCCATCAGCTCGCTCTGACCGTTGCCCTCCACGCCGGCGATGCCGAGTATCTCTCCATACCGAAGATCGAACGACACGCCTTTCAACGCGGGAACAGATCGATCCGAGCTGGCCGTCAGGTCTTCGACCTTCATCGCCACCGCGCCGGGTTGCGCGGGCTTCTTGTCCACGCGCAGAAGCACCTCGCGGCCGACCATCAGCGTGGCGATCTCCTCTTCGTTCGTTTCTCTGGTGGTCAGATGCCCGACCACCTTGCCGCGCCTCATCACCGTGATCCGATCGGAGATCTCGAGCACCTCTTTGAGCTTGTGGCTGATGAAGATGATGGTCTTGCCTGACTTCACCAGGTCCCGCAGCACGACGAAGAGCTCCTTCGTCTCCTGCGGCGTGAGCACGCCGGTCGGCTCATCGAGGATGAGAATGTTGGCGCCGCGGTAGAGAACCTTCACGATCTCGGCGCGCTGCTGCAGGCCGACGGGCAGGTCGCCCATGCGCGCGTCCGGGTCGAGCGCCAGGCCGTAGCTCTTGGTCAGGTCGGCGATCGCCGCCCTGGCGTGAGAGTGGTCGTAAAAGTCCGGACCTGTCACCGGCTCGCGGCCGAGCATGATGTTCTCGCCGACGGAGAACACGGGGATCAGCATGAAGTGCTGGTGCACCATGCCGATGCCGAGCCCGATGGCGTCGCGCGGGCCGGTGATGTGGACGGTCTTCCCGTCGATCACGATCTCGCCCGAGTCGGGGTGAATCAGGCCGTACAGGATGTTCATAAGGGTCGACTTGCCCGCGCCGTTCTCGCCGACTAGGGCATGGATCTCGCCATGGCGGACGCTGAAGTCGACGTGATTGTTGGCGAGCACGCCGGGAAACTGCTTGGTGATGCCGCGCATGTCGACCGCGAGCGGACTGGACTCGCTCATTCCGAGCCTGGCACGTAGGGCAGGCCGTCGGCGGCCGGTGGCGTGCTCCGTCCGACCAGTCCCGCCAGCACGATGAGGGTCAGAAGATAGGGCAGCATGCTCAGCAGGTATGGCGAGACGTGGATGATGGAGTTGTTGGCGTAGATGGCTTCGCCGAGTCCGAAGATCAGGCAAGCGATGAACGCGCCAAAGGGCGTCCATTTGCCGAAGATCATCGCGGCCAGCGCAATGTATCCGCGCCCGTCGGTCATGCCGGGCACGAACGTGTTGGAGATCCCGATGGCCAGAAACGCGCCTGCAAGTCCCGAGAACAGGCCGCTCGTGATCACGGCGCCGTAGCGCAGCATGAAGACATTGATGCCCGCCGTGTCTGCGGCCTGAGGGTGCTCGCCGACGGCCCGGATGCGGAGGCCGAGCCGGGTCCTGAACAGCACGATATGCGTAAGGAACAGCAAGACAAGGGCGGCGTAGACGACCACATTCTGTTGAAACAGCACCTTGCCGAAGAACGGGATCTGCTCCAGGCCGGGGATGTTCAGGTTGGGCAGCAGATCGCTCTGTCCGAGGTGACCGACGTCCTGCAACCCGTAGATGCGGTTGACCAGGAACACGGTCAGTCCGCCCGCGAAGATGTTGATGGCGATCCCGCTGACGATCTGGTCGGCTCGGAACTGGATCGACACCACCGCGTGGATGGATGCCATCATCCCGCCGGCCAGGATCGCCACGCCTGTGGCGGCCCACACGTTGTGCCATGCCAGGTCAGCGACCACGCCGAAGAACGCGCCGGTCAACATCATGCCCTCCATCGCGATGTTGACCACGCCGCTGCGCTCGGAGACCACGCCGCCCAACGCGGGTAACAGCAGCAGGACGGCCGCCGCGAGCGTCGCCTGCCACAGGTTCGCGGTGAAGAGCAGGTGAAGGATGTCTGTGAGGACGGTCATTGGCTCACGGCTCCACCGGCGGCACCGCCGCCTCGGTCATCATCGGAGCAGCGGGCGGCATCTCGGGCGGGAGTGCGGCCGGCCTGCCGAGCCCGGGGATCAGCCGCCGGATCTGGCCGATGAAGTTGGCGGCGATGCTGAAGAGGATCAAAGCCTGGAGCACGAAGACAAGGCTGCCCGAGATGCCGGCGTCCGCCTGCATCACCGAGCCGCCGGCGTGCAGGGCGCCGAATAGAATCGCGGCGAGCACGATGCCGACCGCGCTGCCCAGTCCGAGCAGGGCAACCGCGATGGCGTCAAAGCCGGTCGTGTCGCTGAAGTAGATGTCCGTCAGATTGTGGTCGACGCCCGCGATCTGGATCGCTCCGGCCAGCCCCGCGAACGCGCCGGCGATCAGCATCGTGACGATGATGGTGCGGGCCACGCTGACCCCCGCGTAGCGGGCCGCCCGCTGGCTCTGGCCGACGGCGCGAATCTCGTAACCGAGCGAAGTCCGCCAGAGCAGAAAAGCAAAAGCCGCCGCCGCCACCAGGGCGAGAAGCAGCCCGGTGTGGACGCGAAATACTCCGGCGGGCAAGCCGAAGATCACCAGGCTGTTGTCGTTGGGCAACACCCTCGCGAGCCATGCTCCCGGTCCGATGGTCAGAGACTTCGAGGTGCCGGGGGCAAGCTGCAGCGGCCCGCCGATGATCAGGTACCGCAGCAGCCACTGGGCTACGTAGTTGAGCATGATGGTGGTCACCACCTCGTGCGCCCCGACGGTGGCTTTCAGGATGCCGGGGACCCCCGCCCATACCGCGCCGGCGGCCATGCCTCCCAGGAGCACCATTGGCAGAAGGATTGGCGAAGGCAGGTCGCTGAATTTGACCCCGATCGCGGTGCACGCCATCATCCCGGCCAGGAGCTGTCCCTCGGCGCCGATGTTGAACAGGCCCGCGCGAAATGGCAGCGCTACCGCAACGCCGGTGGTGATGAGCGGGATGACGTAGACGATCGTGGTCGACACCTGCAAGGCGGGGTTCTCGCCCTGCGAGCAGGCGATGCCAAGACCCCCGCACAGCAATCCCGAGTAAGCGTCGAGCGGGTTGCCGCCGGTGACGGCCACGATCACGGCGCCGATGACGAACGCGAGGACGACCGAGCCGAGGGGCATCGCCAGACCGCCGGCCAGGCGCCGGGCGATGGGCGGCATGCCTGGGGATCGAGGACGGGCGCGCTGGGCGCCCGTCCCCGAATCAGTGGCTATGCCGGAATGTCCGCCGGCGGGGTCAGCGTGCCGTCGTGGATCTGCTTTTGGACCTTGTCCAGCTCGGCCTTCAGCTCGGCCGGGAGAGTCAGGTTGTCAAGCGCGTAGCCGGCGCCATCGTTGGCGATGCTGAAGGTCAGCGCGCCGCTGGAGAACTGTCCCTTGACCACGTTCTGGATCGCCGTGTAGGTCGCGACGTCGACCTTCTTAAGCGCGCTGGCGATGACGGACGGGTCGGCGTCCTTCTGGTCGGCGTCCACGCCGATGCTGTAAACGCCGGACTGGCCGGCCTGCTGCAGCACTCCGAGGCCGCAGCCCCCGGCGACCTGGAACTCGATGTCGGACTTCTGGTCGATCTGCGCTTTCGCCACGGTCTTGCACTTGGCCGGGTCCGTGAAGTCGTTCGAGTAGCCGACCTGGACCTGGATACCGGGGTCCTCCATCTTGGCGGCCCACTTGTAGCCGGCGATGTAGTGGTTGACGGGCGGGATGCTCACCCCACCGACCGCACCGATCACGTGCTGCGGCTTCTTCGACTTGCCGTTCTTCTCCAGCCAACCCGCCATGACGCCCACCATTGCGCCTGCGTCCTGCTCCTTGAAGTAGAGCGACTGGACGTTGGTGTGCTTCAGGTCGTTGCCTTTCGCGTCTGTGCCGGCGCCGTCGATGATCGCGAAGTGGATGTTCGGGAACTGGGTGGACACGGTGCCGACCGCCTCCTGCATGAGGAAGCCCACGCCGATCACCAGGTCGTAGCTTTTGGAGGCGAAGTTCGTGAGGTTGGGCACGTATTCGCTTCCGTTGTGCGATTCGATCACGTCGTCCTTGATGCCGAAGTCCGCCTTCGCCTTCTCCAGGCCGACGAAAGCCAGGTGGTTGAAGCTCTTGTCGTTGAGGCCACCGATGTCGGTGACGAGTCCGATCTTGTACTGCTTCGTGTTGCCGCCACCGCCGTTACTGCCACCACACGCCATGGCCAGCATCAATACCGCGGCAGCCACACCCAGGAACTTGAGCCGCTTGTGCGCCATCCTCGTTCGCTCTCCCTTCACACGTGAAAGCCCAGCGTGAGGCTGGGCACGGATTCGCTCGGTCGGCCGGATTGTACACCTGCATTTCTGAGCCCGTCGGCGACGGAGAATTGCCTCGATGAACCCGCTCGAAGTCATCGGTCACAAGCGCGACGGACGCGAGCATTCGCCGGACGAGATCCAGTTCTTGATCACCGGCTACCTACGGGGCGAGATCCCGGACTACCAGATTGCCGCCTGGCTGATGGCTGTCTGCATCCGGGGCATGACCGCCGCCGAGACGCTCGCGCTCACCCAGGCAATGGTCGCCAGTGGCGAGGTGCTCGACCTCCGCGCGATCCCCGGGATCAAGGTGGACAAGCACTCGACTGGTGGCGTCGGCGACAAGGTGACGCTCGTGGCCGCGCCCCTCGCCGCCGCGTGCGGGGTCAAGGTGCCGAAGCTGAGCGGCCGTGCGCTCGCCCACACCGGGGGCACCCTGGACAAGCTGGAGTCGGTGCCGGGGCTGACGGTCGACCTCGACCCCGAGCGCTTCATCAGGCAAGTTCGCGAGGTTGGGATCGCCGTCGCGGCGCAGTCGCCGCACATGGTGCCGGCGGACAAGCTGCTGTACGCGCTACGTGACGTCACGGCGACGGTGCCGTCCGTGCCGTTGATCGCATCCAGCGTGATGTCCAAGAAGATCGCCGCGGGCGCGGACGCGATCGTGCTCGACGTCAAGTTCGGCCGCGGAGCGTTCATGCCCGACATCGCATCGGCGGAGGCACTGGCCGCCGAGATGGTTCAGCTCGGCGAAGGCGCCGGTCGCCGCACGGTGGCGCTCGTGACCGCGATGGACAACCCCCTGGGCCGCACGGTGGGCAACGCGCTCGAGGTCACCGAGGCGCTCGACGCCCTGGCCGGCAACGCCGACGCCGAGCTGCTCGAGGTCTGCTTGAGGGTCACGCGCGAGATGTGCCGGCTTGCCGAGGTGGAGGCGGATCCGGAGAGAGTGCTGAGGTCGGGCGCCGGGCGGGAAACCTTCGAACGCATGCTCGCCGCCCAGGGCGGCCACCTCGAGCAAGGCCTGCCGGTGGCTGCGGTGCAGGTCGCGGTCAAGGCCGAGTCCTCCGGGCACGTGGAGGCGATCGACGCCCTCGAGATTGGACTCGCGGCGCTCGAGCTTGGCGCGGGACGGATCCGCAAGGAAGACCGGGTGGATCCCGCGGCGGGGCTCGTCATCGAGGCGGCGGTCGGCGCGCAGGTGCGGACGGGCGATTCCCTGGTCGTGGTTCATGCCCGATCCCGCGACCTCGTCGAAAAGGTCACTGACCGCATCCGCAATGCCTGGCGATTGAGCGAGCGAGAGGTGCGCCGGCCGCCTCACGTCCTCGCCCGGGTGGATAAGAACGGAGTCACGACAGGCGATTAGTATTCGCCCTCAATGGCTGTGACCGAGAAGAAGTACCACATCGGTGTCGGGCAGGGCGATGTCGGCGAGTACGTTCTGGTGCCCGGTGATCCGGGGCGGACGCCTCTGATCGCGAAATACCTCGACGGTGCGCGCGAGGTCGCGTTCAGCCGCGAGTACAGGACCTTCACCGGCAAGCTGGACGGCGTGCCGGTGTCAGCGATGTCGACGGGCATGGGCGGGCCATCGGTCGCGATCGCCGTCGAAGAGCTCAATGAGCTCGGGGTGCACACCCTCCTTCGTGTGGGCACCTGCGGAGCGGCGCAACCTGAGATCAAGATGGGCGACCTCGTCATCGGCTACGCCGCGGTGCGATCAGAGGGGACGCCCAACGGCTACGTCCCGACCGAGTATCCGGCCGTGGCCTCGCTGCACATGATCAACGCGCTGGTCGAAGCAGCGGAGGCGTCAGGCGTGCCGTACCACGTCGGCGTGATCCGCTCGGTCGACGCCCTGTATTCCGACCTCGTGCCGGACCGCATGCCGCGGCCGCACCTTCGCGATGAGCTCGAGATGTGGTCCAAGGCGGGCATCCTGAGCAACGACATGGAATCGTCGACCCTGTTCATCGTGTCGCGCCTGCGCAAGATGCGCGCGGCCACGATCAACCTGTGCGTGGACGAGCTCGGCGCCGGTGAGATCCATCATCTCGATCCGTCGTACATGGACCGCATGCTGAAGGTTGCCGTCGACGCATTGCGCAGACTGATCGCGCGCGACGCACGTGCCGCTGATCGTAAGTAAGCACCCGCTCGTCGCGGACTGCCTGCGCGGGTTGCGCGACAGCTCGACGGAGCCCGAGGAATTTCGCACGCTGGCGCGGAATGTGATCACCCTTCTGCTCTACGAAGCGACCGCCGACTTGCCGGTGCGGCGCGGCACCGTGCGTACGCCGCTCGCCGAGGCGCCGGCGCTCGAGGTCGAGCAGGAGGTCGTCGCCATCCCGGTGCTGCGAGCGGGCCTGGGTCTCCTGGCTCCGGTGCTCGAGCTCCTGCCGCGGGTCAGCGTCGGCTACATCGGGCTTGAGCGCGACGAGGAGACCGCGGTCGCGAGGATCTACTACAAGAAGCTGCCGAGCCTGAGAGGCAAGATTCCTCTGCTTCTCGACCCGATGCTGGCGACCGGAGGCTCCGCGGCGCAGGCGCTCGACCTGATCAAGGAGGCGGGCGGGCGCGACACGCGGATGGTCTGCGTCGTGGCCGCGCCGGAAGGCGTAAAGGTCCTCGAGGAGCGACACCCCGAGGTTGACGTGTACACGGCGGCCCTGGACGAGCGGCTCAACGACAAGGCGTATATCGTGCCGGGCCTGGGCGACTTCGGCGACCGGCTGTTCGGAACGGGCTGAGCGGAGCCCGGATAGTCCGGACTAACCGGGGTGTTGCCGGGCCGCTAGCCGAATCTCGCGTCGTACGCGGTCTGGTTGCAGAGCCGCAGCTCATCGTCCGTCATGCCTATGCCCGCCATCCGCTCGAACTCACGGCTGAGAGTCGTGTCCGCGACCGTGCGTGAGTCCGTGCTGATGGTGCAGCGCACGCCGGACCGGACGAGGCGCGGCAGCGGGTGATCGGAAAGCGCCGGCACCGCTTTGCATTTCCAGTTCGCGGTTGGGCACATGTCGAGAACGATTCCCTCGCTTCTCAGTCGTTTGACGATGCGCGGATCGCGCGCTCCGATCACGCCGTGGGCGATTCGCTCGACACCGAGGGACAGCGCATCTTCGACGCTCGACGGATCGCCAGCCTCGCCCGCGTGGCACGTGAGGTGCAGCCCAGCCGCGCGGGCCGCTTCGAAAGCACGGCGCTGGGGAGGAGCTGGATTGGCGACCTCATCCCCAGCCAGGTCAAACCCGACGACGCCGAGCCCCGCGAAACCACCTGCGATCCTGGCCAGCTCGAGGTTGTGCTCCGGCGTGTCGCGGCGCATGGCGCAGACGATTGCGACCGCGCGGATCGGTCCCTGCTGCAAGCCCGACAACACCGCGCGGATGACACCCTCGATTGTCAGGCCGCCCTCCAGATGGAGTCGTGGCGCCCAACGCACCTCGAGGTAATCGACGTTCTCGGCGGCCGAATCGATGCACAGCTCAAGCGCGATTCGTTCGAGCGCCTTCTCCGTCTGCATCACGTCGATCGCCGGCTTGAAGTACTTGATGTACTCGGCCTGGCTGGGGCAATCGTCAGGCGCAACCATCCGAAGGTCGGTCCTGCCCGAAAGCTCCTCCACGGTAGAAATGCGCACGGCGCCGTCGAGGTGGCTGTGCAGCTCGGCCTTGTTCCAGCCGAGATACGGAGAGGTTATGTCAGCGAATAGATGTGGGGCAGCTCGCGATACAGCCCGGCGTAGTCGAGGCCGTAGCCGATCACGAAACGATCGGGGATCACAAAGCCGGTGAAGTCGATCTTCACCACCACCTGCCGCCGCGCGGGTCGGTCGAGCAGCGCGGCCAGCCGGACCGATGCCGCGCCGAGGCGCTTGATGCGCCGCGCCACCGCGTTGACGGTGACGCCCGAGTCGATGATGTCCTCCACCAGCAGGACGTGCCGCCCGACCAGCGGCCCTTCCACCATGTGGGCAAGGCGAAGCCTGCCGTTGCTCGAGGTCCCGGTCGGATAGCTCGACGCGCGCACGAACTCGAGCTCGGCGGGGATGCTGAGGCTGCGTAGAAGGTCGGCCGCGAAGACCGTCGCGCCCTTGAGGATCACGACCATCACCAGCGGTGTGTCGATGTCGGCGTAGATGTCAGAGATGTGGCGGCCAAGTCTGCGCACGCGCCGCGCGATTTGCGCCGAGGTGATCATCGGCGCGCTGGGGTGGGCTCTGTCCAGCACAAGACCCGAGGTTTCGCTCGGGGCTTGCTGGGTCAGCACCTCAGTCATGCACCTGCATTCTAGGTGGGATCAAACACCGATTGGATGCCAGACGGTTTTCATTTCCATGAATGCTGCGACCAGGTAAGGACTGCGCTCATGGGCTGCGACTTTGATCACACGCTTCACGTTGCCCGCCGCCGCTTCTTCAATTGCCTTGACCTCGTCGTCGGTGCAGCCCGCCACGTCGATCGCATTGACGTCCATGTGCGCCGCGAGCCACGGAATCAGCTCCTTGCGCTGGCCGCTCAGGATGTTGACGACGCCGACCGGCAGGTCGCTCGTCGCCAGCACCTCGGCCAGCGTGAGGGCGGCAAGCGGATGCGTTTCCGAGGCGAGCGCGACCACCACGTTGCCTCCGCACAGGGCGGGGGCAACGCGCCGCACCAGGCCGGCGAGAGCGTCGTCCTCGGGCGCGACGATTCCGACCACCCCTGTCGGTTCCGGAATCGTGAAGTTGAAGTAGGGACCGGCGACAGGGTTCACGGTGCCGGTGACCTGGGAGAGCTTGTCGGTCCAGCCGGCGTACCAGACCAGCGTCTCCACCGCCTGGTCCAGCTCGCGACGCGCGCGCGCTCCGCCGCCGAGCAGCTCGATGAACTGCGACGCGCGGCCGTCCAGCATCTCGGCGGCGCGGTAGAGGATCTGTCCGCGGTTCATCGCCGTCCGCCCCGACCAACCGGGGAATGCGGTGCGCGCGGCGCGGACCGCATCGCGAAGGTCCTTGCGCGACCCGCGAGGCACGTTCACGTTGCCGTCCGGACGGTAAGCGCGACCGGATTCCGAGCGCACGAACTCGCCGTTGACGAAAAGCTTGTACGTCTTGCGGACGTCCATCAGCTGAGCTCGAGGTAGGGCAGCAGGCCGTGGACGCCGCCCTCGCGGCCAAACCCCGATTCCTTGTATCCACCGAACGGTGACGCGGGATCGAAGCGGTTGAACGTGTTCGCCCACACGACCCCGGCGCGCATTCGCTCCGCCATCCACAGGATGCGCGAGCCCTTGTCGGTCCACACGCCCGCGGACAGGCCGTAGGGCGTGTTGTTCGCCTTCTCGACCGCTTCGTTCGGCGTGCGGAAGGTCAACACCGACAGCACCGGCCCGAAGATCTCCTCGCGGGCGATGCGGTATGACTGCGACACGTTGGTGAACAGCGTCGGCGGGAACCAGAAGCCGCGCTCTGGCAGGACGCAGTCTGGCTGATAGAGCTCGGCGCCTTCTTCGATTCCGGACTCCACCAGGCCCTGGATCCTCTCCAGCTGCGCTTTCGAGTTGATCGCGCCGATGTCCGTGTTCTTGTCGAGCGGATCACCGAGGCGAAGGGTGGAGAGGCGGCGCTTCAGCTTTTCGAGCAGCGGCTCGGCGATCGACTCCTGGACCAGGAGCCGGCTACCGGCACAGCACACGTGGCCCTGGTTGAAGTAGATGCCGTTGACGATGCCTTCGACGGCCTGGTCGAGCGGCGCGTCCTCGAACACGATGTTGGCCGCCTTGCCGCCGAGCTCGAGAGTAAGGCGCTTGCCACTGCCGGCGATGGCGCGCTGAATCAGCTTGCCGACCTCGGTCGAGCCCGTGAACGCGACCTTCTTCACGTCGGGGTGCGTGACTACCAGTGACCCCGTCTTGCCCGCGCCCGTGACGATGTTGACCACGCCGGGCGGCAGCTCCGCCTGCATGCAGATCTCGGCGAAGACCATCGCGGACAGAGGCGTGGTCTCCGCCGGCTTGAGGACCACCGTGTTGCCGGCCGCCAGCGCAGGTGCGATCTTCCACGCCAGCATCAGGAGCGGGAAGTTCCAGGGTATGACCTGGCCCGCTACCCCGAGCGGCTTCGCCTTGCGATTGGGAAACGCCCACTCGAGCTTGTCGGCCCAGCCGGCGTAATAGAAGAAATGCGCGGCGGCCAGCGGGATGTCGACGTCGCGTGACTCTTTGATCGGCTTCCCGCCATCCATCGTCTCGACGACCGCCAGCTCGCGTGCTCGCTCCTGTATCAGTCGCGCGATGCGGAACAGGTAGCGGGCGCGGCGCGATGGCCCGAGGCTCCCCCACGAATCGAATGCCTTGGCCGCCGCCTTCACCGCGCGGTCGACGTCGATCTCGTCGGCCTCGACCACCTCCGCGAGCTTGGTTTCGGTCGCGGGGTTGATGGTCGGGAAGCGCTTCTTGCTGTGCCCCTCCACCATTCGACCACCGATGAACAATCCGTAGCGCGGTTGGATCTTGACGTGGTCGATCGACTCAGGTGCCGGCGCGTACTCGAACACGTGTCGGGCGAGCTCGGTCGAGTGCTTCTTGGTGATCGCCATCAGTCGATCGTGAAGTAATCAGCGGACTGGTAGGCGCCGGTTCGCTCTTTGTCGATCTGCATCAGCACGTCGTTGAGCAGCGTAGACGCGCCGAGTCGAAGCCGGTCCGGAGTCATCCAGTCCGGGCCCAACGTCTCGTACGTCACCACGAGATAGGAAATCGCCTGCTTGGCGGTGCGAATTCCACCCGCGGCTTTGAAACCGACCGGACGACCTGTCTCGCGGACGAAGTCCCGAATCGATTCCATCATCACCAGCGCGACCGGCAGCGTCGCCGCCGGCTGCACCTTGCCGGTCGAGGTCTTGATGAAGTCGGCGCCGGCCGCCATGGCGAGGATGCTGGCGCGGCGCACCGCGTCGTACGTCCCGAGCTCGCCCGTCTCGAGGATCACTTTGAGGTGCGCGGCGCCGCACGCTTCTTTCACCGCGACGATCTCGTCGTAGACGCGCTGATAGTCGCCGGACAGGAAGGCGCCGCGGTCGATGACCATGTCGATCTCGTGCGCCCCGGCCCTCACGGCCTCCTCGGTCTCGGCGACCTTGATCGAAGTGAAGCTCTGGCCCGAAGGGAACGCCGTGGCGACCGACGCAATGCGCACGTTGCTGCCTCGCAAGTGCGCCACGCAGTCGGCGATGCGGAGCGGGTACACGCACACCGCCGCCACCGACGGAATCGTCGGGTCGCCGGGCTTGGGGCGGACTGCCTTGGCGCACATGGCCGCGACTTTGCCCGTGGTGTCGGCGCCCTCGAGGGTCGTCAGGTCCATGCAGCGGACCGCCAGGTCAAGCGCCCAGAGCTTGGATGACTTCTTGATCGACCGTTTGGCGAGGGCCGCGGCTCGCTCGTCCGCGCCCACCTCGTCCACGCTGCGGACGCCGCGCATGAGCGAGCCGAGGTGGGTCAGCGAGAGGGCGGTCGCCATGTGGGGATTATGCGACGGCGGGCTCGCGCACCTCCTCCGCCGGAACCTTTCGGTTCCTGGCTGCGTCTAATAGCCGGTGGTGAGCACTACCTCGATGGACGAGGGCGCGCTGATCCAGGCAGCGCGAACGGGGGACGAGCTGGCTTTCGATTCCCTTGTGGGGCCGCTGGTGGATCCTGCCTTCAGGCTGGCGGTGGTCTTCCTCCGGGATCCGAACGAGGCACAGGACGCCGTCCAGGAGGCCACGCTGAAAGCCTGGCGAAGCCTCGACCGGCTGCGCAAGGACGCCGCCATCCGGCCGTGGTTTCTTTCGATCGTCGCCAACCAGTGCCGCTCGATGCGGCGTGCCCGCTGGTCGTCGGTCCTCAAGCTCGACAACCTGACGCGGCCCGACGCCGGGATCGACGAGCGGCACGACCTTCAGATCGATCTCGACCGCGAGCTGGCCAAGCTTCCATCGACCGACCGCGCCGTCCTCTTCCTCTTCTTCTATCTCGACCTGCCGCTGGGCGAGGTCGGCCGGATTCTCGGGATCTCACCCCAGGCCGCAAAGTCGCGCGTGCACCGTGCCGTCAGCAGGCTTCGGCTCGGCATGGTGGAGGTGGCCAAATGAGCAATTCGACACGCGACCGGATCGCCGCCGCCTTCGACCGGGAGCTGGCCGAAAGCCCGGTACCGCCAAGCCTGCGCACGCTGGCCATTCGCGAGGCGGTCGCGGCGCCTCGGCAGCGTTCCAACCAGCCGCAACTCCTTGTCCTGGTGGCGGCGATCCTCGTGGTCGCGGTGGTCGCGACGCTTGTCATCGGCTCCCATCTCTTGCAGTCGAAGCCGATTCCGGCCGGCTCTACGGTTCCGCCGCCGCCACGCGCGAACGCAAGCGCCGCCTACGACCAGGCGCATGGTGCCCTCGTCGTCTTCGGAGGCAACACCGGGCCGAATCCCCCTGTGAGCGAGACCTGGACATGGGACGGCAAATACTGGACGCATTCGCACCCTGCAGTGAGCCCGTCCGCACGTTACGGAGCCGCAATGGCGTACGACTCTGCACGGCACGACATCGTGCTCTTCGGTGGCACCGGACTGGTGAAAGGCAAGGTCGGGACGACAGCCGCCGCCGAGACGTGGGCATGGGACGGCAGCAACTGGCACGAGAAGCATCCTCTCCACGCGCCGGCCATCGGATACGAGTGGCAGGGACCGAGCATGCAGTTCGATCCCATCACACGCACGGTCCTGCTGTTTGGGTTCACAGCGAACAGCGGATCCGGCGCGGGCTACCAGCCGCAGACGTGGTCGTGGAACGGTTCGGACTGGACCCAGCTCTCGCCCGCCACAACGCCCACTTCCCCCGGCACGATGCTGGTCTCCGGACGGCAGGTCTTGCTCCTGGCCGGATCACCCGGCCTGGTCGGTGGTCGATACCTGACTCAGACGTGGGCGTGGAACGGTTCCAGTTGGATCGTCCTGAATCCAAAGGTCAACCTGCCCGAGCTGGGGACGGCATCCGGTGCATATGACCCCGTGCGCGGCAAGCTCGTGTTGCTGACGGGCGACACGTGGACG
>Ga0209160_1000825_pt1 | contig 25888 bp, 26 predicted proteins | sample GraSoiAngelo_153_FD_186167 | JGI IMG/M metagenome (GOLD analysis project Ga0209160, IMG submission 186167) | Grasslands soil microbial communities from the Angelo Coastal Reserve, California, USA - 14_1009_12_40cm (SPAdes) (version 2) | ecosystem: Environmental > Terrestrial > Soil > Grasslands ...
ATGAAGTCACTTGGCATCCTCGCGACCATATTGGCGCTTTCTTGCCCCGCGTTCACTCAAACTTACGGCACCAAAGGCTACGCCCCGGGAGCGTGGAAACCGGACGAATTGCCCAAAGAGCTGTCGAACCCCAAGCCTTTTAATCCTCGCGACCTCTCTGGGGTCTGGTCCATGCCCACTAAAGCTAATTTCGAAAGACACTCCCTGAACGACAAGAGGCTAAACATCCAAGACAAGAGTCTCCCAGGCGAGATGAGGGCGCAGAGTTACCCGCCTGCCATGACGGCTTGGGGAAAAGCAAAGTTCGAAGCCACGCAACCCAGCTACGGCCCCAGATCCGTTCCTCCTGGATTGGGGAATGACCTGGTTTCCACCTGTGAACCGATGGGTTATCCGCGCGACCTCTGGGAAGCGAATCTGAGACCCTTTGAATTCGTTCAGGCATCTGACCGGGTGTTGCAGCACATGCAGTATCACGATCTGTGGCGTACGATCTGGACGGACGGACGGGCACTTCCGAAGGACCCCGACCCCGCCTGGAGTGGATACTCAATCGGACATTGGGATGGAGACACCTTTGTCGTGGAGTCCCTTGGCTATGACGACAGAACCTGGCTCGACCATTTCGGCGACCCGCATAGCGATCAGATGACGCTCGTGGAGCGCTACAAGCGCCTGGATGCCGACACCTTGCAACTGGACATGACGTTGACCGACCCGAAAACATATACGGTCCCTTGGGTGGCTGACACGATCACCTTCGAAAGGGTGAAAGTGGCCATTTTTGAAGAGATTTGCGCGCCCTCGGAAGAAAATCGGTTTAACGATCGCGTCAGGGATGCGGCGGTTGGAAAGTCCAAACCTTGACAGGTGTTTTGCATTCCGATAGATTCAGGTCAACTTGGTCATTTGCAGCTTGGATAAGGAGATTTCCTAAATGAGACGTCAACTCCCAGTCGCAATCTTGGTGAATTTGAGCCTTCTGGCGGCGAGCTCTCTGTTGCTGGCAATTCCGGTATTCGCTCATCACGGTTTTCAGTTCGAATTCGACGGAAGCAAATACATCTACATTACCGGCACGCTGACGAAGGTGGAATGGGAAAACCCGCACCTCTATTTTAACGTCGAATCCAAGATGTCGCCGCAGGACCCAACGGTTCCGGATCCTAGCGGCAAGGTGACCAGCTGGCGCTTTGAGGGCTCCTCGGTGAGCTTGGTGCAAAGGACCGGGACACGACGGGCGGATTTGGTCGAGAGCATCGGCAAGACGGTCACGGTAAGAGCATGCCCTGGGAAGGGCGGTCTGGCGAAGGGCGCTGCCGAGACAGTAAAGGTGGCGGATGATCGGGAAGTCGTGGTCGGCAGAAAGCGATATTACGGAGAAGGGCCTGCTCCCGCGGATATCGATAAGGACCCCGTGAACTAAGCCGCTTCCCTGCTTCTTAATGATCTCCAATCTTTTGGCAGTGTCTCACTTTCGGACACTGCCAAATTTTTTTCCCGACTAATTACAACGTGATAGGATATGCGGCCTCAGGGAAAAATGCGCTGAGGCGTGCCAGTCCCCATTAACCCGCTCGTGCGAACGGATCCGCTATCTTCGCGCGCGGCAAGCAAGGAAGGCGACATGAAAGTCCGGTCCAGGCGAATCATCGTTGACGCCATCTCCATGGCGATCATCTTCCTGCTGGGTGTTGCGTCGGCAAACTGCCAGGCTGCGCCGGAAGACAAGCCGCAAATGGCGGATGAGATCTTTAAGAACGTTCAGGTTCTCCGAGGACTTACCGTGGACGAATTCATGGGAACAATGGGCTTCATTGCCGCCTCCCTGAGCATGAATTGCATTGATTGCCACACCACGGAAGCGGCCAGCGACGTGACTAAATATGCCGTCGACACCCCGACCAAGCAGACCGCACGCAAAATGATCCTGATGGTGAAGTCCATCAATGCGGCGAATTTTGGCGGGAAGCAGATCGTCACCTGCTACTCCTGCCATCGTAGCGGTAACGCCCCAAAGAACATACCGAGTTTGGCGGAACAGTACGGCACCCCGCCTCCGGAAGATCCGAACGAGGTCGAAATTGTCGGCGAGTCCAGACCCGGGGTGCCCTCCGCCGATCAAGTTTTGGACAGATATATCCAGTCAATCGGCGGCGCGGCGCAAGTGGCCAAGCTCACCAGCTTTGTCGCCAAGGGAACTTACGAGGGTTTTGACACCGGTGAGGAACCGGCGCCAGTAGAAGTCTACGCCAAAGCCCCCAATCAACTCACTACTATCGTTCATATCCCGCAAGGGGACAGCATCAGAACCTATGACGGCCGGACAGGTTGGACGACATCCACGGGAACACTCTTGCCCGTACCTTTCCTGATGCTGGCCGGAGGAAATCTGGGGGGCGCCAAGCTGGATGCGGAGTTATGCTTTCCTGCGCAGATCAAGCAGACGCTCAGTGAATGGCGTACAGGATTTCCGACCACTGTGATTGACGAGAAGGAGGTCGACGTCGTTCAAGGCACCAGCGCGGCCAAGACTCCCGTGAAACTGTATTTCGACAAAAAATCTGGCCTGCTCGTGCGGCTCGTGCGCTATACAAACACCGCCATTGGCACCAATCCTGCGCAGATCGATTATGCTGACTACCGCGACGTCGGCGGAGTGAAGATGCCCTTTCACTGGACCGTGACTTGGACCGATGGACGATCCACCACGGAGCTCAGCTCGGTGCAGCCGAATGTGCCCATCGAAGCCTCGAGATTCGCCAAGCCAGCACCCGCGACGCGCAAACCCGGAACCCCCTAACCTTGCAACGACCGCTTCGTGGGCCCCGGAACGAATCAGAGGCACTGGTCTGCGCCCGCAGCGCTAACGCAAAGCTGCGAGATCGAACGTTGCGGAGACCTCGTGGCCTTCGGGAGTGGATACCGTGACCCGCAACGGTCCCGAGGCAACTTCCGCCGCCCGGAATGTGAACCACACGTCGCCACCATTCCGATCGCCGTCACCGGAGTAGATCGGTACACCATAAGAGCGGATCGGCTGGAGGTCGTCCTTACTTTGCCTGAACCGGAACCGAAAATCGCGAAAGCAGTCCTGCACAGAGATCATACGGTTTACGCCTTGGCACGAAACTGGAGGCAGAAGCGGCGACGGCGCAGGGTAAAGAATCTGGATGCGCACCTGAAGCGTGTCAGGATCCTTTCTGTAGTCCTGCTCGGCCTGCATCGGGCTGTAGCCAACGGAGTGTTCGCGGGAGCTTACGACGACCTGAGCAAAAGGAGTTCGCACCTCCATTTCGGCGATGTCCGGGCCAGTCTTTGGACGTGGCAGCGTTTCCTTATATTTGGAGAGGAAATTGACAGACTCACTGTTGCTGCTTCCCAAGAAGTAAGCGTTGCGAATCGCGGTGGAGTCCAGGGGGTGCTCGTAGGCGGCAGCCGACGCTGCGATCAATGAGATCAGAAGCATTCCGAGATATCTCCCGGACCAAGGCCTCACGTTCTTCCTCCAACTTCACAACGGCTTTGTGATTGCGGTAGTAAACCGGAAATTTTCGTTTTTGATCTCCTGGATGGGCACCCTTACACACCCGAAGCGCTTCGAATTAACCTCTGCGTAGCCAATTCTCGAAAAGTCCGATGATCGGAAAATGACCCATTGCCCTCCATTCCTAACGCCCTGCGCTCAGGGGCGTCGCTTTCTCTGTTGTCGATGTCGGCAGCCCATGCTGCGATAAGAACGAGCGAATCGCGGCGAATGCCTTCAGGTTTTCCTCATCCGTGAACCCGCCATGTTTGCCGTTGGGGATCGTGACGAGCTCGTGAGGCACGCCTGCCTTCGCGAGCGCCTGATGCAGCCGCTGTTTCTGTGTATAAGGAACCACCGGATCGGCGTCGCCATGCACGCTAATGATCGGCGGAATGCCGGCGCGTACGTAGGTCAACGGCGACACTTGCTTGGCCAGCTCCTCGCGATTGGGCAGCGCGCCCAGCCAGGCCACGGCCCAGGTCCGTTGATTGGCGCCGCTCAGCAATTCGTTCACATCGGCAATGCCGTACCAATCAATGATGGCCGCCACTTTCAATTCGTCTGTATTGTTTGGGCTGCTGCTTGAAGCGCCACCCGAGCGGTCGCCCGGACAAGTGTTGTCGAAGCCCGCCGACATCGGCAGCACTCCGGTGATCAGCGCCAAATGGCCGCCGGCCGACTGGCCGCTCGTGATGATCCTGCTTGTATCGAAATTGTACTGCGCGGCATTTCGATACACCCAGCGCAGCGCGCAGCGTGCGTCTTCGACTGCCGCCGGCGCCAGCGCCACGTTCGTCATTCGATATTCCACGTTCACAACGGTCCAACCCATCTGCAGATACGGAAGCAGCGAGAGAGTTGAGGCTTCCTTGGTTCCATTCGTCCAGCCGCCACCGTGAAAGAAGAGCATCGTCGTGTTCGGAGCCTTGAGCCCGCGCGGCTGATACACGTCCAGCTTCGCATCCCAGTTGCTCGCGGTGCGGTAAGTGACGTTCGGAGTCAACTGGTAGCTGCCGGCGACGTGCACAAAATCGCGGATCGAGTCCGCTGATTGGGCGCGCACGGAAAGGGGCGCGTTTACGATAACGAGCGACACGACTGCCAGGGCCGAAAGCCAAAGTCTTTTCATGGATACCCCCTCCTCGGAGTTAATTTCTTCTCTTTCGCATTCAAGGAATGTCCGTCGGCGCGCATGCACCAAATACGCTGCTTATAGCACCTCCTGCCGCATGCGTACAAGCCTCTCCGTGAAAGCCGCAATCGGTCCGTTTGAAGACCACCACCCGATTTCTTATTGGCCCGATTCTTAGTGGTTGACGCTTGCGGTAAAACGGCCATCCGACCAGATCCCCCCGGCGAAAGTCACCATCCTCCGCGAAAAGGCTACCAACAGGATGCACTTTTCGCGGGTAACAAAGTCGAACTGCAGCGAGGGAACTCTCTTGAAATGTGCACATACGAAGTGTTGACTGGAAGTCACGTAGAATGAACACTTGCAGAAAAATGGGGTGGGGGTATCCCCGCGTTTTGCGCCCGAGGGAAGCTCGTCCTTGCCGCAGCAGTGATGAGGAGTGTAGAGTGGCCTCGCCAGAGAGGCCGAGAAGCCACGCGTAGGGGGACGTCCGTGAAGCTCATTGCTCGCACACAACGAATAGCCGACGAGACTCGCGCAGGAGAAAAGGTGAACCGCCCGTTCTCTGCCGCAGCCGATTGGGGCCGCCGGGAATTCCTCGCCGGCCTCGCCGCCGTGGGCGCGGATGTTTTGATTTCCAGGACCCTCTCGGCAGCCCAGACCTCCACAGCCGCGCCGCACCGCATTGATGTCCATAATCACCTTACGCCCCCAAGCTACGCGTCGGAACTCGGTCCCAAGCACCTCATCTCGCAGCAAGTTCTCAATTGGACGCCTGCAAAAGATATCGAGGATATGGACCAGGCCGGAGTCGCGACTTCCATTACGTCGCTCGCGCCGCCCGGCGTATGGACCGGCGATGCCGCCGCAGCCCGAAGTCTTGCTCGCAAATGCAACGATGAAGCGGCGCGGCTGGTGGCCGATCACAAGGGGCGCTTCGGCATGTTCGTCAACTTGCCGCTGCCGGATATTGAAGGCAGTCTGCGCGAAATTGAGTACGGCTTGGACATGCTTAAGGCCGACGGCGTGGCCATGTTTACCAACTACGGAGACAAATGGCTCGGCGATCCATTTTTCAATCCCGTTTTTGAGGAGCTCAATCGGCGCGGGGCCGTCGTCTACACGCACCCGAAATCCGCCAACTGCTGCAGGAACGTTCTCCCGAATATCCCGGATTCGGAAATTGAGTACGGGACCGACACGACTCGCGCGATCACAGAGTTGGTCTTCGGCGGTGCGACCAGACGCTATCCCAACGTTCACATCATCTTTTCGCACGCCGGGGGCACGATGCCGTTCCTGATCGAGCGGTTCGTCAACTTAGCTAAAGGTCCCGCATTTGCGTCCCAGCTTCCACAGGGATTTTTGGCCGAGGCGACGAAGTTGTACTACGACACCGCGCAAACGGCCAATGCTGCGGCGATGTCCGCGCTGCTGAAGGTGGTGCCCGTGTCGCAAATTCTCTTCGGGACGGACTTCCCTTTCCGCACCGCAGCGGATCACGTGAAGGGGCTCAAGGCTTGCGGAGTATTTACCGCCAAAAATCTGCGGGATATCGATCGAGAGAATGCCGCACGGCTGCTGCCGCGATATAGAACATAGCGCCGCATGAGGTAAGCTCGTGCGCCGCTTCCAGGGTACCAAATCTTTTATTTTTTATCCTCGGGGCCAGCTTGACGTTAGCGTTGCTCCGTCTTCGGCTTGCTGCCATAGCAAATACATGCCCGAGGATATGTTTGTGTAGCAGCGTCGGAAGCAGGCGTCGCGTGAGGAAGGCCCGCTCCGGTCGCAAATGCGTTGCGTCCGAGGACAGGGGAAGCGTACGATGCACGAGACAGGGGTCCAAGGCTGAGATTCCAGATTAGCCTCGAAGAAGACTCTAGTTGCAGAGGAGAAACGCAATGAAGGACCTGATCAAACAATACCTCGATTCCCGAATCTCTCGGCGGCAACTACTCTCAGGTTTAGGAACGCTTGGAATCACAGCCGCTGCGGCAAACTCCATGGCCCAGTCGCTGGCTCCGTTTCTCCCGGCGGCGGAAGACGGCGGCGCAAGCGCGTCGTCAGCATCGCGGAGCATGCAAGGGACGGGAGGCGCGCTGCTCGTCGCGCAGCTGAAAGCATCGGGTATCGAGCATATCTTCTTTAATCCTTCCTCTGGAGCAGCTCCCTTCTTCGATGCCTTGGTGGACGAACCCAAGATGCATTTGATCAAGGCTCTTCAGGAGGGTGCTCTGGTGGCCATGGCGGATGGTTACGCCAAGGCGTCCGGCAAGACTCCTTTCGTCATTTGCGCCAGACCTGGGTTCCCGAACTCGATGACTCAGTTATACAACGTGTGGAAGGATGAGATACCCATGGTGGTCGCGGTGGACTATGTGAACCGCGCGACACTGGGTGAAGATGGCTTCGAAGATGCCGACCATCTGGAAAATATCGCGCATCCGATCACGAAATGGAATTGGGTGGCTCAATCGGCAGACAAGATTCCGGAGGTTACCCGCCGAGCGTTCAAGTTTGCTTCCACCATGCCCTCCGGCCCCGTTTTTCTGGCGTATCCGGAAGATATCCTCGACGAGGAAGCTCAAGCATCGGTAATCGATCAAGCTAAATTTGAAGTCTCGATGAAAGTGCGACCCGATCCAGACTTGGTCGAGAAGGCTGCACGCATGCTTCTCGAGGCCCAAAGCCCGCTTCTTTATGTCGGAGATGAAATTGTTCGGTGTGGCGCGCAGAAACAGGTTGCAGAGCTGGCCGAACTTCTGGGTATGCCGGTAACGCGTGACGGCGGCACCATCGGCTGGTCCAAAGCCTTCCCGACGCAACATCCGCTATACCTCGGCACCAACCTCCGTGAGATGCGTTATCCGGCGCATGTGGACGTGACGTTGAATCTTGGAGGGCGTCTCGCCTATGGCGAGAGAATCCAGCCGGGCATAAAGCTGATTCAGGTCCGTATGGATCCCACCAACCTCGCTCGTACCGCTCCGACTGACGTGGCGATCTTTGGAGATTTGAAGTTTACGACGGCCGACCTGATTGCCGCGTTGCGGAGCATGGCCACGGCAGACCGACTGCGCCAGATCAGCCAAGAACGCGCTGCCAAGACGCACGAATACACCACCACGATGCGGAAGTTCCGCGAGTCCATTGGCCGTGAGACATGGAACCACAGCCCGGTCAGTTTCGAACGGCTGGGCATGGAACTCGAGACCGCTTTGGACAAGGACGCGTGCGTGGTAGCGGAAAGCGATTCGGGCCGAAAGATGGAAGACTTCATGTCCTTCGGCGGATCAGACAAGCAATACTTCACTACCACCGGAGCGGCACTGGGATGGGGATTGCCGGCAGCTTTCGGTGTAAAACTGGCACATCCCGACCTGCCGGTTGTGTCGGTAGTCGGGGACGGCGCATTCCTCTTTGCCGGCCCGCAACCTCTCTGGAGTTATGCCAGGTACAAGGCACCGGTCACCATCATCGTTTGCAATAACCGCAGCTACAATAATGAACGCAACCGCATCTGGAACATCGGCGGAAGGCAGTTCCAGACCGGCCGCGATATGACCTGCTATCTCGGCGATCCGGACATTGATTATGCCAAACTCGCATCAGGATTCGGCGTGGAAGGAGAGATTGTCGCCGAGCCTTCGCAGCTTCAAGCGGCGCTACAGCGTGCAAAACGTGCGACGGCGGATGGTCGGCCGTACCTGCTCGACGTCCATATCGAGCGGAATGGGATCGGCGCAACGTCGACATGGCATCCGTCCTATTCAATTGCCGAGTTGCGCCAAAGGAAGGTCTGATATGCACTCAAAAGCGGCATTCCACTTTCGGAAGCATCTCTTGGGTGTGTGTCTGGCCCTTCTGTCGATCAGCTTTACGGTACGAACCTATGCGCAGTCGGCGGCGAACAGCTTGCCAGCAGGAACCGGAAGAGATTTGGTCGCCGCAGCATGTACGCAATGCCACGGCTTGAAACTGATTGTGGCTCTCCGCGATGGCCCTGTGGGCTGGAAGCATTTTGTAGACGACATGATTTTGCGCGGAGCACAATTGACGCCCCAGGAGGCAGATAGCGTAACCCAATACCTCTCAAAAAATTTTGGACCCGGCACATCCCCGATGCAAAGCGGCCTCAAAAGTGAGCCGCTTCCGTCCGGCGATGGTGAAAAACTCGTCGAATCACACTGTGCCCTCTGTCACGACTTAGGACGAATCACCACTGTCGGAAGAAGCAAGGAAGAGTGGAACAACACCGTGAGCAACATGATGGCGCGTGCGGGCACGAACGTCGCGACCCAAGATGAAATCCTGACGATGGCGTCTTATCTAGCCGCCCACTTCGGCAAGAAATCGGATTAGTCAATCTCTCTGCGATCAGCGGGCAATGTAGGTTTTGCTGAACCCGTTGCGGCTATTGGTGACGGTGAATTTGCCGTCCGGCTGAACTGACGCTTTGACCCAGTTCCCCTTGCAGTCCGCGGTTTCCTCGAGGTTTGCAATCATGTCTGGCGAAGTATTGTGGTGGGGGTCCGGATCGAGCAGCGACAAATGTTCCTGCCAGATGCCCTCGATTCCGGGGATCTGCGCCAGCCGCAAATAAGCCACCTTTTCGTACCGAGCAGCACCGCCAGGCGTGATCGATTTGGCGTTGGCGTCAACCTGGCCCATGCCCTTGCGCGGCCCATTATTGACGACCACGACCTGAGGTTTGATGGCGTCGAGAAACGCGGGCGCTCCCGCGCCGTCGAATGCGCCGTGACGGCTGGTCTGATAGACGGTTACCGTGCCCAGCTTGTTTACCGGGCACGCGAGCTCCATCTCTTTTTCCCAATCGAGATCGATCAGATTCAGATATTTGAACTTGCCGTAGCTGACCAGCACGCCGGCCACGCGCTGATTTTCGAGCCCGATGGGAGCCTTTTGCTCCGCGGTGGCGCAAAGCGGATTCGGGCCTCCGCCGTTGACGGGCTTCGCCAGCACCTTTTGATCGGAAGCGACCACGAGCACGCGAAGTCCCTTCACCGGGATCTCATCTCCCGGCTTCACGATGGTGCGCTTGCCGGCGGAGGCAGTCGTGTAGCTATCGAGCCATTGCTGATTTTCTTTCTCGATGGCATCGCCGTGATCGTAAAACTTGCCGATGGGGATCATTTTAGAAAGCGCGGCGAGCCCGCCCACATGGTCTGCGTGGAAATGGCTGATGAGCAGATAATCGATTTTTTTCAAGCCGGCGAGTTGAGCCGCCGCATAGATACGTTTAGCGTCACGATCGCCCACCGTCCATCCCGTATCGATCAGGAATGATTCTCCGGAGGGAGAGACCATCAACGTCGCCGCACCACCCTCGACGTCGATCCAGTAAATATCGAGAGGCCGGGACTGGGCGTAGAGATTGCCGGACGGGACGAGCAGCGATGCGAGAAGTAAGAGCAGCAGCATGATAACCCCCTGAATCTGCCGGCCGGTTCCGGCTTGGAAACTATTTCTTTGACGCCGCAACGTCGATGGCGGCGGTGTAGAGGTATTCCACGAACTTGCCGACGCCATCGAGCCGGACTCGTTCGTCATTCCCGTGAACGCGCAAAGCGTCTGAGTCACCGGTTGGCGGTCCGATCGCATAAGCCTGCACGCCTTTGGCTCGGAGTTGCGCGGAGTCCGTGGCTCCGGTTCCCATCATCGGCAGCGTTACAGCACTTGGAAACAATTTGGCCTGGGCGCGTTCCAGCGCCTCGAACATTTCGTTGTGAATGGAAGATGGTGCGCCCGCAGGTCTATCGTTGGATTTGTTGCGTACAATCTCGATTTCAGGATCGCTAATGACCTTGCGCAAGGTGGCCACGAGCTCATCCACGTTTTCATCGGGCAGTGCACGCACGTCCAGTGTGGCCTCAGCGTCAGCCGGGATCACGTTCACGCGAAAACCGCCCTTGATAATCGTAGGAACAATCGAAGTTCGCAGCATAGAGTTTTGAGAAATTTTGCCGGCTGCGAGTTTCTGCTGAACGGAGGGCTCTTGGAGATGCGTGTAAAGATACGCATCTTCCGCAGAACTGATTTTGGCCAGCCTCGAAAAATATTCTCTGGTAGTTTCATTCAGCCGCATGGGCGGCTGCCATGCCAAGAGCTTCCCTACCGCCGCGCCTAGATGTGCGATCGGATTATCCAGGCGCGGCATGGAAGCGTGCCCACTCGATCCCCGCGCAATCAGCGTCATCTCGCGAGGCACTTTTTCCGTCGTGCCCACGGAGGCATAGTCCACCCGGCCGTTGGTTTCATGAAGGGCTCCGCCTTCGTTGAGGACGTATTGGCATTCGATTTTGTCCCAGTGCTGAGCGACCATGAAATCGATGCCGTACCGCGTGGTTCCTTCTTCACCTGCTTCGGCGAGCAGGATCACATCCCGATCGAGCGCAATTTTCCTGCGGTGCAATTCGAGGAATACTTCGAGATTAGCGGCATCCATGGCTTTATCGTCACGCGAGCCGCGGCCATACAGGTAACCATCCTTTATAACCGCAGCGAAGGGATCCACTGTCCATTTATCCCGTTCGACCCCGACCACGTCCAAGTGGCCCATGAGCAGCAGCGGACGCTTGGCACCGTTGCCTTTGAGCCGCGCCACGATGTTGCCGCGGCCTGGCGCTGATTCAAAGATCTCCGAAGCAACCCCCTCTTTATCGAGGACCGCTTTGATATAGTTCGCTGCCTTCACCTCATTGCCGGGAGGATTGCTCGTGTCAATCTTCACCAGATCCGTGAGGAATTGCACTGCCTCAGCCCGCGAGGCATCTGTTATCGCGCTCGAAGCTGCAGAAGATTGCTGCGCCGAAGCAGCAGACCCGAAGATAAGCGCGGAAACGATTACACCAACGAAGATCCTAGTCATGGCGAAGCTCCTCGGGGACGCGCAGACATCTTATCTGCACTTATTAACTGCATGAAACCGCGGCTAGCGCAAAGACTATGTCATTCACATATTTGCGTCAATAAGGGGTGCGTGTGCGACGTCGTTGGCAACATTTCAGGGGAAAGAAGGCGGAGGAATGCGGCGCTTGGTGGCATGCTCGAGTGCATAGGCAAGTTCGATGAGTCGTGGCTCGCTGCACGCGCTACCCGTGAAGCTCACACCGAATGGCGCTGGTTTGGCGTCGAATCCGTCGGGAAACGGCGGCGTCGACTCATTCGGAACCATGCCGAATGGGACGATTACTGTCGGGTAACCGGGTTTCGCGGCAATCGCGGCGCCCGTTGCGCCGGGAAATACCAGAGCATCCAGGTGATTCTCCTTGAGTGCTGCATCAATTCCCTGCGTAGCGGCCAAGGCAATATCCTTGGCGCGATCGGCTTCGTATCGGGCGCGGTCCGCATCCACATCCATTTCGTCTGAGATGTCAAGTTGAGACTGGCCGTACTTAATGGCGCCCGCGGGCTGGTGAGCAAGATTGAATTGTCGAAGGTCGGTCAGCGACTTAACGGGCGCGGCAGGTCCCAGGGTTTGGAGCCAATTGTTGAAATCGCGCTTCATACCGTATTTCAAAACGATCGAGCAATTCTCGTCTTTTCCCTTTGCATTCTGATCGCCTGAGCACATGCTCCACAAAAGCAAATTGCTTTGCGGATCTGTAGAAGTGACGCTGGGAATGTCGGCTGGATCGACGATGATGGCTCCGAGTTTCTTGAGAATCTCGATGGCCTCATCCATAACGATCTTCTGGGCCGGCTTGAGACCCCCGCCGGCAATAATCGTGCCGGGCGGCACGACTTCGTCGTAGTAGAACGCTCGGGGAATGCCGATGCGCGCACCCTTCAAACCGTTCTGTTTGAGAAAGCGCCTATAGTCGTGTCTGGGCGGAGGTTTGCAGGCGCCCGTGGCCCGATCATTTGGGTCGGGCGCATCACCTTCCATGACTCCCAGCAGCATCGCCGCATCGGTCACGCTTTTGGCCAGAGGACCAGGTGTGTCCTGATCCGCGGTGATCGGAATGATGCCGTACCGGCTGATACGTCCGACGGTTGGCTTGATAGCCGCGAGCATATTTTGATTTGCCGGATTGAGAATGGAGCCGGAGGTCTCCGTCCCCACATTGGCAGCCCAGAAATTTGCCGCCGTGCCAATACCCGAACTCGACCCACCGGCCGCAAGCGCGGGGCGGCCATCGAAGCTCCCTTCGCGCGGATCGCGTCTCGGATCGTAGGGGTTCATCCCATATCCGGCAATCGCGCTGTAGTTACCAGGCATGGGCGTGGGTGGGCCTGCGACCCAATTCGCCAATTCGGTCATGCTCGTCTTGGCGATGATCACGGCTCCGGCTCGCCGAAGATTTGTTGTGAGCGTCGCCTCGTAAGGCGGTGTGAAACCATCGAAAGTGAGAGCTCCGCCCGTTGTGGGCATGTTGGTCGTTTGGATATTGTCCTTGAGCGCGATCGGTATTCCATGAAGGGGACCGCGTATTCTGCCTTGAGCGCGTTCGCGGTCGAGGGCCTCGGCCTCTTTCAGTGCGTTTGGGTTGACGGTAATGGCCGCGTGCAGCTTGTCTTCATAGAGCGCGATCCGGGTCAGGTATTGCAGGACCAACTCTCGCGAGGTGACGCGCCCCGTCCTCATTGCCGCTTGCATCTCGGGGATCGAGGCTTCTACGACGGTAAATGATCGCTGAGTCCGCTTCAGCGCCCGAGGGTTCTGTTGATTCTGAGCAGACGCGGTGACAACTGATACGAAAGCGAGAAATACGAAAACGATCCGCGGTTTCATGCCGAGAGATTTTATGCCAAATCGCCCGGGGCTTTTCAACCGCAAGGGAGCCGCCTGAGGAAGGTGCGCAAGTCTCCGGCCCGCCCCAGACTCGCGACGTCAGATGTTGATTAACGGTTAGCCGGCTGCGTTGCAAGGTTGCGCGTGATTGCAGGCGCTTTGCTTGTGTTCCTGTCTGGCAAGGCGAAGACGTAGAGGGCATTGCCGGACTGAGGATGGCGCACGTCAGGCTCGATCATACGAGGAACGTTCCGCGGGCTGCCGCCGCCGAGTCCCGTGGTGACTGCGATGTATTGCTTGCCACCGACACTGAAGGACGCCGGAAAACCTTGCACCGACGTGCCGAGTCGAACCTGCCACAGAATTTCCCCGGTGTTCACGTCGAAAGCTCGGAAATTACGATCTAAATCGCCGGCAAAGACCAGACCGCTGTTGGTTGACAGCACTGCGGTCAAAAACGCCGGCCTTTGATCATGCGTCCAAACCTGTTTCATGGTTTTGACGTCGAAGGCAGCGAGTTTGCCGACGTTGCCGTCCGAACCTGGCATCTCATAAAAACGCCGGTCACCCGCCGTGCCGCCTGAGCCCTCCGTGAAGGTGACTTTGCGTCCGGACATCTCCATGCAGCTCTGGCTTAGGGGAATGATCAGCACTTTACTTCCAGGGTCATAGCTCATGGCCTGCCAGTTATGACCACCTTCGGTGCTTGGACATGACGGGATCCATTGCTGAGTTTTAGACGCAATGATGTCCGGGCGGTAGGCGAGCAACCCCTTTTTCCGATCAAGCCAGGTGAAGACGTTCTGAAATACCGTTTCCTTGGCGTCAATAAACTCGCCGGTCTTGCGGTCAAGCTTCCACAGGATGCCAGCCTTGCCGATGGTGAAGGCGACTTTTCGATCGCCAATATCAACCAAGACTCGCTCGTAAACTTCGTCGAGATCGAGCGATTCACCAGGAACATGCTGGAAATACCAGGCGAGTGTACCGTCGTTTGGCCGCAAAGCCAGCGTGGCACTGGAGTAAAGCGCCGCCGCAGCGCCGGTTCCCCGGCTGGCCTGCACCCAGGGCTTGGCCTGTGCGACGCCCCAGTAAGTGAGGTTCAACTCCGGATCGTAGCTTCCCGTGATCCAAGTCTCGGCGCCAACTCGCAGCATGTTGGGAACTTCGCCCCAGCTATCTCCGCCCGGCTCGCCGGATCGCGCCTCGGTGTTGAATCGCCAGAGCACTTTTCCGTTCGAAGGGTCGAACGCAGTGATGAAGCAGCCTTGCTCGGTATCCTTGGACTTGTAACGATCGCAGCCACCGAGCCCCTGCAGAACTTTGCCGCCGATTACATTCGGACCACTGCTGTTGCCATAGCCTTTGGCGTTGTCGGCAATAACGGCATCCCACACCGTTTCCCCCGTACGCGCATTGAGGGCGACCAGGTGCGCGTTGGTGGTTGCGACGAACACCTTGTCCTGATAGATAGCGAGATTCCGCGTCGCACCGGTGCCGCCGCTCTGCTCTCCTCCTGAACTCAAGCGATTCTCCCAGATCAACTCGCCGGTGCGGGCGTCGAGCGCCTGAACGATGTTGTTTATATTCGGCAGATAGATGATTCCATTGTGCACCAAAGGCGAGGGCTCATTAGCCCCGCTACCCTCATTCATGGCCCACACCCAGGCAAGACGCAGGTCATGTACGTTCTCGCGCGTGACCTGCGTCAGGGCTGAGTGATTCCAGGCCTGATAGTTGCCGCGAATCATCAGCCAGTCGTTGGGATCGGGACGACGCAGCATTTCGTCGGTGACCGGAACATAGTCCTTAATTTCACGGCTAAACGTGAGGCCCGCCGGGCTGGCCGGCCTTGCGGCAGCGACGCTTCGGGCCGCGGTTTGTGCGGAGATTTCCTGCGAGACCGCCACAGGCGTTTCGCCGCCGGCGAGTTCGCCAATTCCTATAGCGGTCGCTGCCGTGAGCGCCTTAGTGCCCGGAGTCGCACCATTGGACTGAAGAATGAAGGCGACAATCGCAACCACGCCCTGTTCCCCAACTGAGCCTAGCTTGCCCGGTGGCATGCTCGTCGAAATGCGGTTGAACAGGTCTCGGGTTGTGCGGCTACGCCATGTGTTCATGAAGTCCGGTCCAGCCAGCGGCAGCGCTTCGTTGCTACCCTTCAGATCGGGCATGTGGCACGCCGCGCAATTGGCCAGATAGGCGGCTCGGCCAGCGGTGAACTGCTCGGCCGTATAAGAGTCTGATCTCACTAGCTGTTGTCCGGCAGCGCTCACCACGCCAACCACAATCACCGCGACCACGGTTAGAAACAGGCGCGCTCTTTTTCTGGTCATGTCAGCACCCTTTCAACGCAATATCCATCCCCACAGGTTCCCCTCTGGGGCGCGTTCGGAATCAATTTGCACGTAGAGGCGGCCATTCCTGAGGTCCTCAACCTCTGAAGATGCTAAATCGAGCGACCCACTAACGCCGCCGGTCTTCTCTTTGGTAACGGTGAGATCGTGGACCGCGGGACCACGAATACCCTTTTGTGGACCGATGTGGAGGCTCGCGCGAAGAGCAGGTGAGCGCAATCCCTCGAATGACCCTGTGATCGTGAGCTTGTTACCTGCCAAAACTGCCTTTAGGGAACCTGAGCCGGCGACGGTAGACAGCATGGTCGCGTCCACCGGAACCGTGGAGAGTCGTGCCTTGAACGATTCTCCATTCTGGGCAATGGCTGAACACCCCGCCAGTACAATCAAGGTGCCAACCAGAGCGTTGATGCGTCCGCGTTGCTTCGCCATTGTCAAAAAGGGTTACGAAATTGTTTCAGGCTAACGCCTGCGGGGCATCTTACGCCTACTGTTTCCCGGCTTGCAAACCTTAAACGCTGTCTATTTCTGGATCAGCTGCCGCAGTAGCGAAGTCCAGAACTGCGGAAACGCCGCGGTCACTTCACCGGCCCACTGCAGCAGCTTTTTCGCCTGGGACCGCGCTCGGTGATTCGGTGCGCCCGAGCAGGAGGATAGCCAGAGCTGCCGCCCCTGCCAGCACTACGAGTGGTAGGAGGGCCAGCGAAAACCTCCCGGTCAGGTCCTTAATAAATCCCATTAGATATGTCGTGCCGAAACCAGCAAGATTGCTGAGTGCGTTTATTTGCGCCAGGCCGGCAGCCGCTGTGCTTGCCGAAAGCCACTCGGTCGACACCGCCCACGCAGGTCCCTTGCCCGCATAAATACCGATCACGGCCAGGGACAGAATGACGAGGATCGAGAATAGCGAGTCAAACAGGAGCGCTGCCGCAAGGCTGAATGTCGTCAGCATTAGCGGCAACGCGGCATGCCAAATCCGTTCGCCGCTTTGGTCCGATCGCCTTCCCCACCAGACCATGATCACCGAAGCCAGCGCAAAAGGGATGGAATTGAGCAGCCCGGTCTGCAGGTTAGTGAGGCCGTAAGATTTGATAATCTGCGGCTGCCACAGCTGGAGGCCGCTGCTCACGGCCGTGCTTCCCGCGAAAACCACGCTGAGCGCGAGAACATGCTTGTTCCACAATACCTGCCAAAGACTCAGACGCCCTACTGGCCGCTCCTGCCGCGTCTCAGCATCGAGCCTGCTCTCCAGCCAGTTTCGCTCATTGGCGCCGAGCCATTTCGCATCCGTGGGCCGGTCGCTCAGCACGAACAGGCACGCCAAGCCCAGCACAACGGCCGGAGCGCCCTCCAGGATGAACATCCATTGCCATCCGCGGAGCCCTAGCCATCCATCGATTCCAAGCAGAGCCGCGGAGATCGGCGACCCGAGGAAACTCGAGACAGGAATAGCCACCATAAAAATTCCGATGATTCGCCCACGATAGTTGGCCGGAAACCAGTAAGTCAGGTAGAGAATCACTCCCGGGAAAAAGCCGGCCTCCGCCGCCCCTAGCAGCAGACGCATCGCATAGAACGAGTGCGGACCTTTCACCAGGGCCATTCCGCCGGCCAGAAATCCCCAAGTGATCATGATTCGGGCGATCCAGCGACGCGCGCCGACCTTTTGCAAGAGCAAGTTGCTTGGCACTTCGCAGAGAAAATAGGAAACAAAAAAAAGACCGCCCCCAAGGCCAAATACGGTGGCTGACAGGTGGAGGTCCTGGACCATCTGCAGCGCCGCGAAACCAAGATTGACCCGGTCCACAAAGGCAATGAAATAACAGATCATCAAGAAGGGCACGATGCGCAGGGCAACCTGGCGCATCGTGCTGGCTTCCAGTGTGTTTCTCTCGGCCAGCGTGTTTCTATCGGAAGGTTCGCTCTTGGGAGTCATGTAGGATTCGTCCTTTGACATCCGCCCGTCTTATCCGAGAAGGCGGCTGCTTGGCCATCGGAGAGACCATTGACGGCGCTGGAGTCCAGATTCTACATTCTGTCGAATGTTTTTTAACACATTCCATTCATCACACGGAGGATAAGTGGATTCTTGGACCGATTCTTGTACGGGGCCCGATCCTCACACGAAAGTTCCGCGGTTCAAGATGCCTTCCTTGGCCTGCGACGCACATTGCCATGTCTTCGGTCCTGCCGCGAAATTCCCCTACGCCTCCAAGCGCGCCTATACGCCCCCCGACGCCCCCAAGGAGAGCCTGGCGGCGCTGCACAAAACTCTCGGAATTGAGCGATGCGTGATTGTTCAAGCGAGCTGTTACGGCACCGACAACCGTGGCATGCTCGATGCCATTGCCACAAGCGGCGGCCGTTATCGCGGCATCGCCATCGTCGATGAGACGTTCACCGACCAGGATTATGCTGCGTTGCAGGAGGGCGGGATCCGAGGCGTGCGCTTCAATTTCGTCAAGCACCTGGGCGGCATGCCGGACATGAATGTCTTCCGCCATGTTGTCGAGCGGATTCAGCCGCTCGGATGGCATCTAGTCGTTCATCTCGACGCCGCCGATATCACCGAGCTTTCCGGGATTTTGCGCAAGCTTTCGCTTCCGTTTGTCATCGACCACATGGGGCGCGTCAAGGCAGGTGCGGGCATCGAACAAGAGCCATTTCGGGCGCTTCTTGGTCTGCTGAAACTTGATAGCTGCTGGGTCAAGGTTTGCGGCTCCGAGCGCGTTTCGGCGACGGGCCCCCCGTTCCTGGACGCAATTCCGTTCGCCCGGGCGCTAGTGAACGCCGCTCCCAGACGTGTGCTGTGGGGCACCGACTGGCCTCACCCAAACGTCGGCCGCCACATGCCGAACGACGGAGATCTGGTCGACCTCCTGCCGCTGATCGCGCCCAGCGAGGAGCTCAGGGAAAAACTTTTGGTCAAAAACCCGGCGACTCTGTACGATTTTCAACCCTGATCGTTCGCGCCATATGTTGGGCACAGTAATGGTGTCACGTTGCAGGACACCGGGAGAGAGAACGCATTCGTTTGACGGCGCCTTGACCGAAATCTGTGCTATAATGCAGTTGCGTTTGTTGCTCTTGTAAAACCTTTAGATCTGTTTAAAGGGGCTGCGAGTCCAATACAACTTGCGGCCCCTTTTTGTATTCTGCTGAGGGCGGCTCGAGACGCACCAGATAGCTCAGAAAAAAAGAAGGAACAACTAAGTGAAAGAACAAGGAACAGTAAAGTGGTTCAATGCCAGCAAGGGATTCGGATTCATCCAGCGTCAGTCCGGCGAGGATGTTTTCGTGCACTTCTCCGCGATTCAAGGAGACGGGTACAGGTCACTCGCCGAGGGGCAAGCGGTCGAATTCGATGTCACTAAGGGTCCAAAGGGCCTGCAGGCAGCGAACGTCACCGCCCTCTAGTCCGAACGGGCTTGCAAAGTTTCCCATCCCCGGGTCTGCCGGGGATGGGAAACACAATTTAGAAGCTGCACTCCGGGCGAAAAAGGGACGGCCATTGGATCTCTTTTAACGCCCACTGTGCGTCAAATGAATAAGCACGCCTCAGGAGAAAGCAATAATGAAGAACTTGTTTGTAGGCAATATGAGTTTTCAAACGATGGAAAGCGACCTACGCGCCCTCTTCGAGCCTTTCGGGCAAGTCACGCGCATCCACATCGTGAGCGATCGGGAAACCCACCAGCCACGAGGATTCGCTTTCGTCGAAATGGCCAAAGACGATGAGGCCGCTAAGGCGATGAGTGAACTTAACGGAAAAGAAGTGGCCGGCCGCGCCCTGCGGGTCAATGAGGCCACTCCGAAGCCGGAACACAGCGGTCCCCGCGGCAACAGCGGTTTTGGCTCACGTGGCGGCGGGGAGAAAAGAGGAGGGGGCTCACGGGGTCGCGGCGGATTTTCGACCGAGGATTATAGTGGCGCCGCCCGCCAGCCCAGAGAACCGCGCTGGTAACTTCGTGAAGCGGCGTTAGCTGCAACCGCACGCTTCATAATCCTGTCCGCTAGAGGAGAATCGATGAGCATCACCTTCCAGAAGCGCCAAAAAGAGATGAAGCGATTGGAAAAGCAACGTGCCAAAGCGGAGCGACGCGCGCAGAGGAAAGTTGCCAAGCGAGCAGCCACTGAAAACCCCGAAAACAATCCAACCCTAAGTACACCTCAGCCTGAAGAAGATGCGAGATAGGTCTGCGCGCCTGCCCCGCTTGTCGCCCCCCGGTTCAACCAAATCCAGTAAGTTACTCATGGCTCTGACCTAGCGGGAACCGATACGGTCTCTGCCTGCGCTTCGTTTTCCGCGTTCCTGGCTATCTTTTTCTGGGCGCGGCGCTCGGCCTTCAGACGCTGCTTCTCCAGCCGCTTGATTTCCTTTTGGCGCTTCTGGAACGTAATCCTGCTCATTACGATCTCCTGAAATCGGGATTGAACTGCGCGAACTGCGAGAATACGGGACGAGAAAGTCCGAAAGGATTGTCTCACGCCTGGAGCCTACCAGCGAGGTTCGCTTGGCCTTCGGGCCGATTTGCTTCCTTAGTTCAAAATCGGTCGCGTCCACCTCTACCGCTGTTCCGATTTTCGCCGCCGCGTGAACCGCCGCGCTCCGGCCTGGGTGTGGCTTCGTTCACCTTCAAGGCGCGTCCGGCAACTTCTTTCCCATTCAAAGCAGATATTGCCTTGGTCGCTTCGGCATCATCGGCAATCTCCACAAACGCAAATCCCCGAGGCTGCCCGGTTTCACGGTCCGTCACGATGTGAATACGCGTGATCTGTCCGAATGGCTCAAACAGCGCGCGCAGGTCGCTTTCCGTAGTCTGAAAACTCATGTTGCCGACAAACAGGTTTTTCATATCTTCTCTCCTTAGCAACCACAGGTCCCAGGATCAGGCTTCCAGGAAAGCGCGGAGCTTTCCCGATCGTGAGGGGTGGCGCAGTTTCCGCAGCGCTTTTGCTTCGATCTGGCGGATGCGCTCGCGCGTGACTGCAAAAGAATTCCCCACCTCTTCCAGAGTGTGCTCGGAGCCGTCTTCCATGCCAAAGCGCATCTTGATGATGCGCTCCTCGCGCGGGGTCAGCGTCTTCAACAATGACGCCGTCTGCTCTTGCAGATTGAGTTTGATAGCCGCATCTGAAGGTGACGCGATCGCTTTGTCCTCAATGAAGTCGCCCAGATGCGAACTCTCCTCCTCGCCTATGGGCGTTTCCAGCGAGATGGGGTGCTGCGCGATCTTCTTTACCTTCCGCACGTTGTCGACGGGAATCTCCAAGCGCTCGGCGAGTTCTTCCAGCGTGGGCTCGCGGCCGAGTTCCTGCACCATTTCGCGGCTGGCGCGTATCATCTTGTTGATGGATTCGATCATGTGCACTGGCACGCGTATGGTGCGCGCCTGATCAGCGATAGCCCGCGTAATCGCCTGGCGAATCCACCATGTAGCATAGGTCGAAAACTTGTAACCGCGCCGCCACTCGAACTTCTCTGCTCCCCTCATGAGGCCGATGTTCCCCTCTTGGATCAAATCCAGGAACTGCAGGCCGTGGTAGGTGTACTTCTTGGCGATAGACACAACCAAGCGCAGGTTTGCCTGGGTTAGCTCCCTTTTTGCCTGTTGGGCGGCTGCCTCGCCGCGCAGAATAATCTGTAGAGCCCGTTTGAGTTCCGTCAGTCCAACCTCACTCGCCTCGGAAATTTCCGTTAAGTCCGCGCGGCGCATCCCCAGCTCGCGTCGAGCCGCCGCATCGCCCTTGGATAAGTCGGCGCGGCGCTCGAGTTTGCCCACCTCCCGTTCCAGCGAGTGCAGGCGCTCGACAGTCTGGCGGAGCTTGGCGATCAGCCGGTCCCGCTCACGTGTGTTGAATTCAATGGAGCGCGCCCATCGGGACATCTGAATGCGCGTCCGAGAGATTGTGTACCGGGCATGCAAATGGGAACGCTTCTTCGATTTCGGAGTACGCCGGAGTCGCGCCGCTTGTCTTAGCGCAACGTCGTAGAGAGCGGCGATCTTACCCAGAGTCTTCAGAGTCTGCCGCATCTTTTTCTCGATCTGTTCTTCTTTCAATTCGTCGTCATCGAACCGCACGATCTCTTTGATCGAACGGGTCCCCTCGCGCAGATCCCTGGCAACTTCCAAAAGCTCTTTGATGACGATGGGCGAACGTGTAATCGTTTTAAGAACCAGAAGCCGGCCACGCTCGATGCGCTTCGCAAGCGCGACTTCGCCTTCGCGCGTCAGCAACGGGACCAAGCCCATCTCGCGCAGATAGATGCGGACCGGATCGTTCGTTTTGTCGAGAAGGCCCGGCGTCAGATCCAGCTCCTCCTGGCCGGGGGCGTCCTCCTCTTTCGCTGTTTCCAGCGCTTCGCCAGCTTCCGGCGCGGAGGCCGCCGCCTTTGCGGCGGAAACATCTTCGTAGATGTTGATGCCACAGCGCTCGAACGTAGAGAGCACATCGTTAATTTCTTCAGGCGAGTCGACTTCGGGCGGCAAAATGTCATTCAGCTCGTCGAACAGCAAGTAGCCCCTCTCCTTGCCGAGCGTAATGAGTTGCCGCAACTGGTCATACTTCTCTTCAATTGCCTGCGCCAAAGGGCCTCCGTTTCGTTCCTTTAGTCTTGCCGTTGTTTCTGAAAGTAGCTCCCCGACTTGGGCCTGTTGTGAGTGTTGTAGTCGGCCAACTCCAAATCGGTAACGCAAAACTGCGTTGTGGAGAGATCAATTGCGTTGGCGGCGAGTTCGCGACGGAGTCTCAACGAACAAATAATGGGTCCGTCCTGATACCGCGCTCGATGGGACACGAATGCTTCGTTTTCGATCGTCACGGTGTAGTCGCGAGGCCGGCCGGATTCATCACGAACAACAAAGCTGTATTCGCGAACCACAGCGCCAGCCGTGAAGCCAACGTACTGTACGGTAATCTGGTCAGCCATTTGTATGCTTCCGGGCGATTTCGGCTTCTCGAACGCCCTGAGCCGAAAACATAAAGGGGCCGCGAGTTGTGTCGGCTCGCAGCCCCTTTAAACGAATCCAAAGGTTTTTACAAGTGCAACAAACGCAACCTTATTTTCTCATATATCCGGCTGTGGCGCACATCGAATTCTCCGTGGCGGGTTCCCGAAGATAACGCCGCTGTTCGCACCTTTAAAGCCGTGCAGATGTGGGCGGCTCGTTCCCCAGTGGGCGGGCCGAATGCTCTCAGGCGTTGAGACGGGGACGCTTCGGCAATGAGTTCTCGGCGTGATGAACTCGCTTGCATCGGATCAGATTTGCTTCAGGCTTCCCGTCACATTCCGCGTCAGCGCCATCCGTTACTGTGCTATAATAACGCCTGCGTTTGTTGCTCTTGTAAAAACCTTTTGATCCATTTAAAGGGGCTGCGAGTCCACACCAACTCGCTGGCCCCTTTTGTGTTTTCGGACTCAAAGGAGGGAGACTACGAATTGGCCCGCCAAGGCCTCCTGTAAGCAACCGGTAGAACCAGAGAAAGAGGCACGCCATGAACCCAGCGGAGAAACACGGTTACCGTGTCGATCGGCTGGTCCGCGAACGATGGATAGTCGAAGAGACGCTGACTCATCTGAAGGCCGCCGCCAGAAAATTGCTGCGGGCCCATGCGAGTCTGGACCGCATTCGCGCCACTGCCCTGGCGCTGCGCGCAACGTTGAAGATCAAGGACGAACTGGAAAAGCAGCTGGCGGAATCTCATTGCACCGTTCAATCTGTCTACCCGCTCTGAGTGTTGTTTCACACACACGAGCGATCGTTTTCGTCGCCTGTTAACAAAGGAGGCTCGCTATGAAGGTGATCCCAGAAGGGCAATACGTTAAACATTATCGCTACGGCATGGGCGTGGTCACCGAGTCCGATACCAAGCAGACTTCCATTGATTTCGACCTCCACGGCCTGAAAAGATTCGTCACCACCTTGATGGTCGTGGAACTTTCTGACCTCACTCCTCCCCCGCGAGTGCGCGCCAAACACGGCGCCAAGGTCTATGCCCGGCTCGCATCGAGCAAGGCCGGCGGCAAATCTGCCTCCCCATGCAGAGAAAGGTAAAATGAAAAGCGTTTTTGTCGGCAATATGAATTTCCAGACCACCGAAGCCGATCTGCGGATCTTGTTCGAGCCTTTCGGTGAGATTGCGCGCATTAACATTGTCAATGATCGAGGCACCGGCCTGCCCCGCGGTTTTGCCTTCGTGGAGATGGCGGACGATATCGAAGCCGCGAACGCCATCGCCGATCTCAACGGCAGAGAGCTCGCCGGCCGCAGCTTGACAATCAACGAGGAGGCTCCCAGGCTGCAACGCAGCCGCCCCCGCGGGCGCTCAGATTCCGGCCCTGGTGCCCGATGAAGGTCCGGTGGAAAATCAGACGAAGCCCCGGACGAAGTCTGGACGGAGCTAGATAAGGCGGCCTTTCTCGGTGATTCGCGAAGCTCGGCTTTCTGCACACGGAGAGGATTGGTGTTTGCATACTTCTGCAGGCGCTGTTCACGCTGCAAGGTTGGATTCGTCTTGCAACTGCTCGTAGACCCCGGGAGGGGCACGCCGGTAATGCCTTTCTACGTCTCGGAGGGTGATTCGTGTCCTTTATGCCACGCGACTTTTGAACCGTGGAACTATTTCGTGATCCAAAGATCGTCGCCCCTCGGCCAATCGCTCGGCCCCAATAGCTGACCCCAGGCACGCGGAAACGGCCTATAGGCACCAGCAAGTCTTCTGTAGGAGTTGATCCCCGGTCAGCCGCCTGCCGCCAGAAGAAAGCTAGCGCGCGGTACCCACAATCATAGCGGTCTGCAAGGCCCTCGAATACATCCACAACCACGGAATCGTGCACCGCGATCTCCGACCGGAGAACATCCTGGTGGACGCCGAGGATCACATCACGCTGCTCCTGAGTTGCACGAAAAAAGAGAGCCCGGCTTCGTGCCGGGCTCTCTCCTCGTCCGCTTAGAGGTTGTCACGGGTGAGACGAATCGGCGTGCGCCTCGCCCACTATGACATCCGCACCCCGGGGAACGCCCAAGACATTCGGGTTGTCGACAATCACATGGATGGCGCGGACTCGTATACCGCTGCTGGTGGTGCCAGAACACGGTGGACCGCCTCCGCCATCGCAGGTCTGCTCGTTGAGGGTGACCGAGCCGATCCCGGGCACCAGGATAGTCGTGTTGGGCGGAGGATTGTCGGCCACCGACATGCCTCCGACGGAGAGTCCAAGCAGACTAGTGCCTTGCGCGTCGGATGAAGATATTCCGCTACCCGAGGAGCTGTTGGCTTGCGAAATGATCGCGCTGGCGGCCGCCGCCGTACAGATACCGTTCACCGGCAGCACGCAAACATTTTGCGCCTTCGCGACACTCGACGACTGGCTACTGGAGGTGAGAATCGTACCCGCGCTATCGCTCACCGAGGTTCCGCCGCTCACCAACGAGGTTGATAGCTGGTCTAGATCCTGATGATCATGCCCGCCCTGCGGCGGAATGCCCACGAAGCCAACTACCAAGGGTAATTGCGACGGATTGGTCTGCTCGTTGACGATGGTGGCATTCCCGCTCACCGTTCCCACCAGCGAGGGACATCCAGCGGGCTGCGGGAAGTCGGCGTGCGCTTGGGCATGGGAGACCACCACGTCAATCGCCTCGCCGGTCAGCGCCAGGCCAGTAATGTGAACCCTGATCATGTTAACGATTAGGTCGGCGGCAAAGGTCCCGCCAGCAAGCTGGCCAGATGGAGGCTGGGAACTAGACCCGATCTCCTCGTCGAGCTTCACAAAGCTGCCGGCTCCGAACTGGGCCGCGGGCAGGTCTATCGTTGTGTTCGGGTTAACGTTATTCAGCTGGGTGCCGTTAACGACCAGGTTGTTGAATGACGATCCCGCTGAACTGAAGGACGAGTTGAAGCCAGAGGCTTGCGCGCTAGCCACTGCCCGCACCACATCTGCGGTGACCAGCCCACCCACGAGGTTGACTCCAGCCGACTCGGCGACGCCAGTATCGGTCGCCGTGTTCGTCGTCGAATCAACCGTGCTCGTGCTCGACGCGCTCAGCACGTTCGCCTTCAAGACGCTGCCACCGGAAGGTGGAACCGCGACGCTCAGGACTTGGTTGCTG